>Ga0194035_1000012_pt1 | contig 115151 bp, 107 predicted proteins | sample JunL2320m_MetaG_FD_148680 | JGI IMG/M metagenome (GOLD analysis project Ga0194035, IMG submission 148680) | Anoxic zone freshwater microbial communities from boreal shield lake in IISD Experimental Lakes Area, Ontario, Canada - Jun2016-L239-20m | ecosystem: Environmental > Aquatic > Freshwater...
ATCTGGCACTCAGGTTGACCGAGTGCCAGATCGTTCTTAGGGTAGGGGTGTTGGCACTCTCCACCCGAGAGTGCCATGCGAACGGTCTGGTGCGGCACCCGCGACGACGCCCCGGAGCAAAAACCGTTCGCATCCCGAACATTCACTCACTTATCAGGTGGAGGACAGACCGTGTCGGTCACCATCAAGCCACTCGAGGATCGAATCCTCGTTAAGACCCTCGAGGCAGAGCAGACAACTGCATCTGGCCTCGTCATCCCGGACACCGCCAAGGAGAAGCCCCAGGAGGGCGAAGTTCTTGCTGTTGGTCCGGGTCGCTTCGAAGATGGACAGCGCTTGCCGCTCGACATCCACATCGGCGACAAGGTCATTTACTCGAAGTACGGCGGCACCGAGATCAAGTACGACGGCCAGGAGTACCTCATCCTGTCTGCTCGTGACATCCTCGCCGTCGTCGTCAAGTAACGACAAACTCGCTCACACCTTCCGCCCCGGCGGCCTCCGGGCCCCGGGGCGGAGGTATCGACGGCGAGACGGCCTGCTCGCGCACGCCAGATCGCACCCGCACGCCAACAGTCATTTGCACGAGAACTCCCGGTAGGGGAGTTCGGTCACAACCACCAAAGGAACGCACACCCCATGGCCAAAATCCTGGAGTTCGACGAGCAGGCACGGCGCAGCCTCGAGCGTGGCGTAAACGCGCTCGCTGACGCCGTCAAGGTGACGCTCGGTCCGAAGGGCCGCAACGTCGTCATCGACAAGAAGTGGGGCGCACCCACCATCACCAACGATGGTGTGACCATCGCCCGTGAGGTAGAGCTTGAAGACCCGTACGAAAACCTCGGCGCTCAACTCGCCAAGGAGGTCGCAACCAAGACCAACGATGTTGCCGGTGACGGAACGACCACCGCCACGGTTCTTGCCCAGGCGATGGTGCGCGAGGGTCTCAAGGTTGTCACCGCTGGCGGCGCCCCGATGGACCTCAAGCGCGGCATCGACAAGGCAGTCATTGCCATCAACGATCGTCTGCGCGAGATCGCCCGCCCGGTTGCTGGCAAGGATGAGATCGCACAGGTTGCGACCATCTCCTCGCAGGATCCGGCGATTGGTGACCTCATCGCTGACGCGTTCGACAAGGTCGGCAAGGACGGCGTCATCTCGGTCGAAGAGAGCAGCAGCACCGCGCTCGAGCTCGACTTCACCGAAGGCATGCAGTTCGACAAGGGCTACATCTCGCCCTACTTCGTCACCGACGCTGAGCGCATGGAAGCCGTCGTCGAAGACGGTTACATCCTGTTGGTTCAGAACAAGATCTCAAGTGTCTCTGAGCTGCTTCCGCTGCTCGAGAAGGTCGTGGCAGCAGGCAAGCCGCTGTTCATCATCGCTGAAGACGTTGATGGGGAAGCGCTGTCGACTTTGGTCGTCAACCGCATCCGCGGAACGTTCTCGTCGGTCGCAGTGAAGGCTCCGGCTTTCGGTGACCGTCGCAAGTCGATCCTTCAGGACATCGCGATCCTTACTGGTGCACAGGTTGTTTCGGCCGAGATTGGTCTCAAGCTGGACCAGGTTGGTCTGGAAGTTCTAGGCACCGCCCGCCGCATTGTTGTCACCAAGGACAACTCCACGATCATCGAGGGTGGCGGCGACAGCGACGCAGTTCTAGGTCGCGTGGCTCAGATCAAGGCCGAGATCGAAAATACTGACAGTGATTGGGACCGCGAGAAGCTCAACGAGCGCCTCGCCAAGCTCGCCGGCGGTGTCTGCGTAATCAAGGTTGGCGCGCACACCGAGGTAGAGCTCAAGGAAAAGAAGCACCGCATCGAGGACGCCGTCTCGGCTACCCGCGCTGCGATCGAAGAGGGCATCGTCGCCGGTGGTGGCTCGGCTCTCGTTCACGCTTCGAGCGTTCTTGTCGGCGACCTCGGTCTCACCGGTGACGAAGCCACGGGCGTCAGCATCGTGCGCAAGTCAGTCGGCGAGCCACTGCGTTGGATTGCCGAGAACGCGGGCGAGCCCGGCTACGTCGTGGTCTCGAAGGTTCGCGAACTCCCCGTTGGTTCGGGCTACAACGCCGCGACTGACGTGTACGAAGACCTCATCGCCGCGGGTGTCATCGACCCGGTCAAGGTGACGCGTTCCGCGCTCGCCAACGCCGCGTCAATCGCTGCGATGCTGCTGACCACTGAGGCACTCGTCGTCGAGAAGCGTGAAGACGCCGAAGAGAGCAGTGGCCACGGTCACTCGCACGGAGCTGGCGGCCACGGCCACTAGGCCCTGACTAAGACAAAAGCCCTGCCCCCCGATACCGGGGGGCAGGGCTTTTGTTGCTGTGCAGGGTTGCTGTGCAGGGTTGCTGTGCAGGGTTACTGTCCAGCCGCCCGCGGGTGCGGTGGTCGGGCATCTGGGCCCTGATTAGTGCCTGGCCTACTGGCCGTCGGGCCCGAGGGTCTGGCCTAAGCGTGCACGTAGAGCGGGGGGCTCAGGCGGGCCTTGAGGTAGACCTTCTCGCGGTCTTCCTCGGTCATCCCACCCCAGACTCCGTAGGGCTCGCGGACGGAAAGCGCATGCGCCGCGCACTCTGTGAGTACTGGGCAGCGGCCGCAAATACTTTGGGCGGCACGGTCTCGAGCGAGTCGAGATGGGCCGCGCTCGCCCTCGGGATGGAAGAACAGGTCGCTGTCCTCGCCGCGGCAGGCACCGTGGATCTGCCAGTCCCAAATATCTGCATTAGGGCCAGGTAGACGAGACACGTCGGCCATCGCAGACTCCTTAAGTTTGTCGGCCTGGATGGGCCCACTGCCTCAAAGTAGCATCGCGCCATAAGTTGGTCAACTTGCGCCGATGAGCAGTTTCCCACTTGACTACAGACGCTGCGCAGCGGTGCTCTTCGACTTGGCCAGTGGCCAGTGGCCAGCAGCCAGTGCCCGTGCTGGTTGGCACAGATGAGGACGAGCCGTATCCAGCCGCGATCTGGCAGAAGGGGAAAAGCAATGAGTGTTAGTCAGTCATCTCGGACCCGGCATCGCCTGAAGGGTCATCGGCGGGGCTGCGCGGGACTCAACTTTGACGCGATGCTGAAGCGTTTGGGCTGGCGCGCTGAGCCGGTAGCACGCAGAATGATCAAGCTATGACATCTTCTACACCGACCAGTCCTGAGTCCGCACCGGGTCTCGTGGGTGCTGGCCTATCGGTGGCTGCTGTAGCGCGTCGACTAGGTGTTGCCCCTGCCACCTTGCGCACGTGGGATCGGCGCTACGGAGTTGGACCCTCGGAGCACAGTGCCGGGTCACACCGCCGCTACTCACCAGCCGATGTAGCTCGGCTTGATCTGATGCGGCGGCTAGTCAATAGCGGAGTCCCCCCGAGCGAGGCGGCGGCAGCGGCGGTCAAAGTCGATGTCAGCGCTAGCCCAGTGGATCTAGTTGGCGGCGTCGCGGTCCCACCCCCATTTCGCGATGGTGGGGTCGTACCCGAAGAGTCGATTCCGCTGACTAAGCCGGCGCCCAGCGGAGGCGGCCGTGGAGTGGTCGCACTACCTGGTCGCACCCCAACTGAACGGGGCCTTGCTCGGGCCGCGATGAGCCTGGACAACGTTGCCTGCACCGCGATCGTCACCGAGAGCTTTGCCCGCCACGGAGTTGTGTGGAGCTGGGATCACCTTGTGGCGCCCGTACTCGCTGGAGTCGGACGCAGGTGGGCTGCCAGCGGCAAGGGAATCGAAGTCGAGCACCTGCTGTCGGAGTCGGTAATCGCTGCTCTGGTCGCCGTGCATGCCCGGCTCGAGAGCCCGATCAATTCGCGCCCGGTGCTCCTAGCCTGTTCGGCCCTTGAGATGCATTCCCTGCCACTTTTCGCCTTGTCTGCGGCATTGGCTGAGCGGCGAATTCAAACTCGGGTCCTCGGTGCCCGAGTTCCGGCTCAGTCACTGCACGCAGCCATCAAGCGTTCTGGCCCTTCAGCAGTCGTCATCTGGTCATCCACTCCAGCAAGTGGCGACCCAAGCTCACTGGCCGCTTTACCTGCCATGCGCCCAGCCCCAGTGGTTATGGCTGCTGGCCCGGGGTGGTCAGAAATCCTTCCCGAGGACGTCGTTCGAGTCAACGACTTAGTCGATGCGGTCACGCGGGTAGCGAACGCGGTCTAGCCACCCCAGCGAGGCCGTTCAACGCAGCGGAATCAGCATGGGCGTGCGCTCCCATAGCTGCTCCGCATTCGGCTCTGTCATTCCATGGCGAATCAAGGCACGACCACCCGTAGGGGTCTATCCGATTCCTGCTGTGCTGCAGTCGGGGAGATCATGGACCGCAAGGCCACCTCCCAGGCGCAGGTCGCGGCCCAATCAGCACTCGGCATTGAGCCTGGCTACGTCGTTGGCCAAGCGATCGCTTCTACCTTGCTTGGCTACCCGCATCTCTTTCCCGGAGTGCGGCGGGCCATCGAGTCTCGACCGGATCTCGCGGCCGAAGTGACGAAGTTGCAGGCCGGTGACTGGTCGGTGTTTGATCACGACGCCGGCACGTAAGTGCTCGGTTAGGGACTGGGGCGAGCACAGATGGCATAGTCAGTCTGCGATGACCTCCCCTGCTGACCAGCACGTGATCGGAGCCACGTTGGACGAGAACGTCGGTGCGATTGATCTGGGCGAGTTGCTCGCCAGAGGTGAGCGCGCGGCCTTCCACGGTCGACCGATCGCGGGTGTAGAGCCGCTCCGAGCTGCGGTCCAGCTTGCGGACCAGCAGGGGGCGGTAGCCGAATCGCTGGGAGCTTCATGGCTTCTCGGAGTATGTCTGGCGGCCGCGGGCAAGTTCGGGTCGGCGGTCGAACTGCTTGAGCCACTTGCGACTTCGTCGCGTCAAAGCCTTGATGAGCGCTTGTTCTGCTCGTTGTCGGCCGCGACTTTGGCGAGTATCTATCGCCAGCTCGGTCGACACGCTGAGGCTCAGCAGGTCGACGAGCGTGCCTTGAACCTCGCTGGGGACGCGGCCGAGGCGCGTTTCGACGCGATCCTTGGCCTTGCCGCCGATGCGGTCGGTTTGGGATCGACGGCCGAGGCCGAGGCTGCGTTGATCGAAGCCACGGCTCTTGCGACCGACCGCACCGATTGGTGGCGGCAGCGGGTACGGCTGGGTTGGACTCGCGCGGAAATCGCGCTGATGCACGATGACCCAGCGGCGGCCGTCGCTGCGGCGACCGAGGCGGTGAATCGTGCCGAGGAAGCGGGTGCACCCCGGCATGTGGCCAAAGGCTTGCTGTTCAGCGGAGTGGCGTACATCGAGTTGAGCGATCTCCAAAGCGCGACGAGTTGTCTACGTCGTGCCGCGACCTTGGCCGAGAGCGTCGGGGCGCTGCCGCTGGTGTGGCCAGCTCGCGCGGTTCTGGGCGCGCTGCTGGCCCAAACCAATGCGATGGAGAGCGAGGCCGCCTTAGAGGCCGCCCGCGTGGCTGTGCGTCGGATTGCCGAGGATCTGCCATCGGTAACAGCTCAAGCCTGGTTCGCGCGCCCTGACGTCGCTGCCCTGCTCGAGAAGTGAGGACGGCCTAGTCGGATCGGCACATGGGTGAATCCGGGGCAAATTTGGCCTTTAGTTCACTCGTTCGGGTGCCGATAGGTAATTCAGACAAGGCTGCTGCGAACCGCGCGGCACTCGACTCGGGAGGACGTGGCTTAGCCATGACAACTGTTTTGGTTTGCGACGACGCACCGTTGGCGCGCGAGACGATCAGGCGCGCAGTGGCGGCGGTTCCTGGGGTCGAACGGGTCACCGCAGCCGGAAGTGGCGAAGAGGTGTTGGCTCGGTTCCCCATTGAGCGCCCAGATCTCGTGCTCATGGATGTTCGCATGCCCGGCATCGGCGGCGTTGAAGCCAGCCGTCGTCTGGTCGCTGCGCACCCGGATGCTGCTGTAGTCATGCTGACGATGGGCGAGGACCCCGAAGGTGTCGCCCGGGCAGTGTCTGGTGGTGCTCGCGGATACGTTGCCAAGGATGCGACCAGGGAAGAGGTTGCGGCCACTGTGTCGCTCGCCCTTGCCGCTGGTCGTGACGGTGGTGCCGGTCGCAGCTCGCGGGTTCGTCCCGCAGGCAGTGCCCCCGCGCTCACCGAGCGCGAGCAGCAGGTCCTCGATGGCATGAGTCGCGGCAAGAGCAACGCGGAGATAGGCCGCGAACTGTACCTGTCGGAAGACACGATCAAGACCCATGCACGTCGCCTGTTCCGTAAGTTAACCGCCGCTGATCGCGCCCAGGCCGTGGCACTGGGATTTCGTTGGGGCTTCCTGCGCTAACGGCTTTCGGTCGCGACAGGTACCCTAGGGACCACCTCTCGCGACCGGAAGGCAACACGTGTCCGACCCCGCTCAGATCGGCACCTCGGGAGAAGTCCCCGACAAGTTCGCCGCGCTCGGCCTCACCTACGACGATGTCTTGCTGCTACCGGGCGAGACCGACGTCGTGCCCGCAGAGGTCAACACCTCTTCACGTCTGACTCGCGAGATTACCCTTGCGGTGCCGCTCATTTCGGCTGCGATGGACACAGTTACCGAGGCGCGGATGGCGATCGCGATGGCACGCCAAGGCGGTATCGGTGTGCTGCACCGAAACCTGTCTATTGAGGACCAGGCCTACCAAGTCGATCTGGTGAAGCGAACCCAGACCGGCATGATCTCCAATCCCATCACGATCCACCCCAAGGCCACCCTCGAGGAGCTCGACGAGATCTGCGGGCAGTACCGCGTCTCCGGGCTCCCTGTCATCGACGACGATCGAGTGCTTCTCGGCATCATCACCAACCGCGACTTGCGCTTTGTCCCCGTGGCCGAGTGGGGTAGCACCTTGGTCGGCGACGTCATGACCCCGACCCCGCTGATTGTCGGTCGTGAGGGCATCGAGCGTGACGAGGCAACACTTCTGCTTCGTCAGCACAAGCGTGAGCGGCTGCCAATCGTCGATGAACGTGGTCGGCTCACCGGCTTGATCACGGTGAAGGACTTTGTGAAGTCCGAGCAGTACCCCAATGCCTCCAAGGACTCTGACGGCCGACTCATGGTCGCGGCCGCGATCGGCTACTTCGGCGATTCCTGGGAGCGAGCCACCACTCTCGTCGAGGCAGGGGTCGACGTCCTCGTCGCTGATACGGCACATGGTCACGTACGCCTACTACTCGACATGGTGCGGCGTTTGAAGTCAGACCCGGCCACTCGGCACGTGCAGTTGATCGGCGGCAACGTAGCCACACGGGCGGGCGCGCAGGCATTCGTCGACGCCGGCGCAGATGCTGTCAAGGTTGGGGTTGGCCCAGGATCGATCTGCACCACCCGTGTTGTCACCGGCGTCGGGGCACCGCAGATCACCGCGGTTTATGAGGCCTGGCTTGCCTGCAAGGAAGCTGGCGTGCCTGTGATCGCTGATGGTGGTTTGCAGTACTCGGGCGATATCGCCAAGGCGATCGTCGCTGGCGCTGAGTCGGTGATGGTCGGCTCGCTATTGGCTGGCTGCGACGAGAGCCCAGGCGAGCTCATCTTCGTCAATGGCAAGCAGTTCAAGTCATATCGGGGCATGGGCTCGCTCGGCGCAATGTCCTCGCGGGGTAAGAAGTCCTACTCCAAAGACCGCTACTTCCAAGCAGAGGTCGAAAGCGATGACAAGATCATCCCTGAGGGCGTTGAGGGGCGGGTTGCATACCGGGGGCCGTTGTCGGCGGTGGCGCATCAGCTGATCGGCGGCCTACGCCAGTCAATGTTCTACGTCGGCGCCCGCACCATTCCTGAACTTCAGCAACGGGGAAAGTTCATTCGGATCACGGCGGCCAGCCTCAAAGAGAGTCACCCGCACGACATCCAGATGACGGTTGAAGCACCGAACTACCCGAGCTAGTTCGTGCGGTCCTCACGGTGCATCGCCGCTAGCCTGCGTCATGTACGCGCACATGTCAGAGCCGAGTCAAGACCACAGCAAAAGGGACGCACGTGACTGAAATCGAGATTGGCCGAGCCAAGCGTGCTCGCCCGGCATACTCGCTAGACGACATCGCGATCGTGCCGAGTCGTCGTACCCGTGATCCTGAATCGGTGTCGGTCACCTGGCAGGTCGATGCCTACCGCTTCGACACCCCTGTGTTGGCTGCGCCGATGGACTCGGTCGTGTCGCCCGCCACCGCAATCGCGATCGGACGCCTCGGTGGGCTCGGCGTCCTTAACCTGGAAGGTTTGTGGACTCGATACGACGACCCGCAGCCGTTGCTCGACGAGATCGGGACGCTCGCTGAAGGCAAGGTCACCCCGCGGCTTCAGCAGATGTATGCGGCACCGATCCAGCCCGAACTGATCGCGGCTCGCATCGCTGAAATTCGCGCGGGTGGAGTCACTGTCGCAGCGTCGCTCTCGCCCTCGCGCACAGCGCAGTTCGCCAAGGCTGTCGTCGAGGCGGGGGTCGACATCTTCGTGATCCGCGGCACCACCGTCAGTGCGGAGCACGTCACCAGGCCGCAGGCGGCTGAGCCGCTCAATCTCAAGCAGTTCATCTACGAGCTCGACGTGCCAGTGATTGTCGGGGGTTGCGCCACTTATCAGGCCGCGCTGCACCTCATGCGAACCGGCGCCGCAGGTGTGCTGGTGGGCTTTGGCGGCGGAGCCGCGCACACCACACGTGATGTTCTTGGTGTCCGTGTGCCTATGGCCTCGGCGATTGCCGATGTCGCGGCAGCTCGGCGCGATTACCTCGATGAGTCGGGTGGCCGCTACGTACACGTCATCGCAGATGGTGGGGTAGGTCGTTCCGGTGATCTCCCCAAGGCGATTGCATGTGGGGCTGATGCTGTGATGGTGGGTTCACCACTGGCTCGTGCCGACGAAGCACCGGGCAAGGGCTGGCACTGGGGTATCGAGGCCGGCCACCCCGAACTCCCGCGTGGGGAACGAGTCAACCTCGGCACCGTAGGTTCGCTCGCCGAGATCATGCATGGTCCCGCTCGTACTCCCGACGGCACGATGAACCTCGTCGGCGCGCTGCGCCGCGCGATGGCTACCACCGGATACTCCGATCTCAAAGAGTTCCAGCGGATCGAGATCGTGTTCACCCCAGTTCGCTGAGTTCGCGTCGCGCTTGGTGGATACGGTCCACATGCTGAACAGTGAACGATGTGTTGGATACCGCAGTTCGCTTCGGGGCCGGGCTATTACCGCCGCGCACCCTGTGTCTGACTTTCGACGATGGCCCCGGCGCCACGCTAGGACTAGGCCGTGGTCCCCGCACGCTCGACCTCGCCGAGTACCTTGCAGAACAAGGAATCGAAGCGACCTTCTTCATGTGCGGCAAGCACATTGAGCAGCACCCCGATGTGCCCAGGCAGGTACTCGATCTCGGTCACACCGTCGGGAATCACACCTATGAACATCGCCTGCTTCCGTCGTTGAGCGACGATGAGGTTCGGTATGAGATCCGGTCCACTCGTGAACTTCTCGCCCGCCTGGGTGTGAGCGGGGCGATTCCATTTCGCGCCCCGTGGGGCGAATGGGATGACCGAATCGCGGCAGCCGTATCGGCCGATACCGAGATCGTCGAGAGTCACTCGGCCGTCTACGGCTGGGATATCGACGCGGAGGACTGGGAGTGCTGGGATAAACAACGCAGCGCCCAGCACTGCGCCGATGCCTACTTGGCGTTGGCCAAGGAACACGACAGCGGTGTTGTCCTGATGCATGACAGCACCGCTGACCCAGGATTGCCCGGTGAACGGATGCGCGCTGGCAACCTGTCTTTGGACGCGGTTCGGCTACTCGTGCCGATGCTTCGTGCGGAAGGGTTTACTTTCCTACCGCTCTCAGCCGTCGACCCAGCGTGAAACGTGGCCGAGATTCAGGCTTCAAGATCTGAGTGAGCGCATTACGCTGCTCACATGTCGACTAGCTTGGTGGCCGAGTTCGGTGGTCTCGATGACGACACCGCTTTCCCGGCGGCGCTGACATCGCGACTGTTGCGCTACGCGGTCGTGGGCGCCGACCCCGAGATGTACACGTCCATCGCTCCCTTCACTGGTAAGCCTGCGGCGCGTATTCCGATGTCGACCGAGGCCGACGTTGAGGTCGCCTTCGACATGGCGAGACGCGCCCAACGACACTGGGCCGCTCGGACTGCGCGTGATCGCGCTCGAGTGCTGTTGCGGTTTCACGATCTGGTTCTTGATCGTCAGTCAGACGGGCTCGACATAGCCCAACTCGAAACTGGGAAAGCGCGTCGCGATGCGTTTGAGGAGATCGCAGACTGCGCGCTCAATGCTCGCTATTACGGTCATGCAGGGCCGGGGATCATCGACTCTCGCCGCCGACAGGGTGCATTTCCGGTACTTACCGAGACCACTGTGCACCATCACCCCAAGGGCATCGTCGGGATCATCTCGCCGTGGAACTACCCGCTGACTATGGCTGCGACAGATGCGATTCCAGCCTTACTTGCTGGCAATGGGGTGGTGCTGCGGCCGGATCTGCAGACCACGATGAGTGCACTCTGGATCGTCGAACTCCTGCACCAAGCGGGTCTGCCTGAGGGATTGTTCGCAGTGGTTCCCGGCGAGGGCGCCACTGTTGGGTCCTGGATCGTCAATCGTGCCGACTACGTGATGTTCACCGGCTCGACTCGAGTGGGTCGGGTGATCGCGCAGCAATGTGCCGAACGACTCATCGGATGCTCGCTTGAACTCGGCGGCAAAAACCCACTGATCGTGCGGGCTGACGCTGACGTTGAGAAGGCGGCCGAGATCGTCGAACGTGCCGCGTTCGGCAATGCCGGCCAACTCTGTGTCGGGTCCGAGCGGATTTTGCTGCACGTTGACATCGCTGATCAATTTCTCGCAACTTTCATTCCGCGGGTCGATGCGATGCGGCTCAAGGCGACGGTCTCGTGGGGCGCTGATATGGGCTCGCTCATCTCGGCGCAGCAACTCGCGCGGGTTGTCGCCCACGTTGACGACGCGGTTGCTCTCGGCGCGCGTGTACTCACCGGAGGCCGAGCACTGCCCGAGGTCGGGCCGTACTTCTATGCGCCTACGGTGCTCGCCGATATCACTCCAGAGATGCGGCTGTGTCGAGACGAGACGTTCGGGCCGGTCGCGGCGATTTACCAATTCAGTACCGACGATGAGGCGGTGGCCATGGCCAACGACAGTGAGTTCGGCCTCAACGCTGCGATCCTCACCACTGACATAGCCACTGGGCGCGCGATGGCTGCCCGGATTCAAGCTGGCATGGTCAATATCAACGAGGCCTATGGCGCGGCTTGGGGTTCGATATCGGCGCCGATGGGCGGGATGAAGTCATCTGGACTTGGACGTCGACACGGGCCCGAGGGACTCCTGAAGTTCACCGAGCCACAGACCGTGGCGGTGCAGCGGGGGATCGGGTTCGGCGCCGCTTTCGGCCGCAGCGATGAGCAGTGGGCGCGCCTGATGACCACGGCCTTCCGAAATCTGAAGCGGGTGCGAGCGAAGTGAAGTCTCAGCATTACGACGTCGTGGTTGTTGGCTCTGGCTTCGGTGGCAGCGTCACCGCACTTCGCTTGAGCGAGAAGGGTTATCGAGTTGGTGTTCTCGAAGCCGGTCGTCGTTTTGCCGACTCTGACTTCGCCGTCAACTCGTGGCGTGTGCGCGATTTCATCTTCGCCCCACAACTCGGTCTGTACGGGATTCAGCGAATCAATCTTCTCCCGCATGCGGTGCTGCTTTCCGGCGCTGGCGTCGGGGGCGGCTCACTCGTGTACGCGAACACCTTGTACGTGCCGCCTACTGAGTTCTTCGAAGATCCGCAGTGGGCCGGTATCACTGATTGGCAGCGCGAACTCGCGCCGTATTACGACCAAGCCTCCAGGATGCTCGGTGTCGACGATGTGCCACACCGTTCGCCGCTCGACGACACCTTCGCTGAAGTTGCTGCTGACATGGGGGTCGGTGACACCTTTCGCCTGACCCCCGTCGGCGTGTTCTTCGGTACCCCGGGTGAGACTGTGCCGGATCCCTACTTCGGCGGCGTCGGCCCTGCGCGTTCAGGATGCATCGAGTGTGGCGAGTGCATGACCGGTTGCCGGCACAACGCGAAGAACACCCTGCCCAAGAACTATCTGGGCCTTGCGGAAGCAACCGGCGCGCAGGTGCACGCCATGACCACTGTGACGGAGGTCCGGCCCCGGCCGGAGGGTGGATACGTCGTAACGACGGTTCGTACCGGTCCTGTGCCTCGTGGCCAACGTGAGTTCACGGCTGATCACGTAGTCGTTGCGGCTGGCACGTACAACACTCAAAAGTTGTTGCACCGCATGCGAGATCGCGGTTTCCTCCCGCGGATTTCTAATCGACTCGGTGTCTTATCGCGCACCAACTCGGAGTCGATCGTGGGTGCAATCTCCTACCGCGATGACGTTGACTTCACTGTCGGCGTTGCGATCACGTCGTCTTTCCATCCCGACGATCGCACGCACATCGAATCGGTGCGGTACGGCAAGGGAAGCAACCTGATGGGTCTGCTCGGAACGATCCTCACCGATGGCGTGGAAGGTGTGCCGCGCTGGAAAGTCTGGGCTCGTGCCATGGTCGATAAGCCAGCCGAGGCGCTGAGTTCGCTCAGCGTCCGTCGATGGTCTGAACGCGGCGCTGTCGCATTGGTGATGCAATCGCTCGACAACTCAGTCACAGTCAGCGGTGCCAAGTCGAAGGTTGGCCGCTGGAAACTCACGTCCGAACAAGGCGAGGGTGAACCGAGCCCCTCCTGGATTCCGGCCGGTAATGAGGCGGCCAGGCGCATCGCCGAGAAGATCGATGGCTTCCCGATGGGGCAGCTTGGCGACTTATTGGATGCGCCGATGACTGCGCATTTCGTCGGCGGCTGCTGCATCGGGACCGACATACAAAGTGGCGTGATCGACGGCTACCACAGGGTTTTCGGCTATGAGGGGCTTCACGTTGTCGACGGCTCTTCCGTGTCTGCGAATCTCGGAGTCAACCCGTCGCTGACCATCACGGCTCAAGCGGAACGAGCAATGGCGTTGTGGCCCAACAAGGGCGAAGTCGATGCGCGCCCGGTCCTTGGCAGTGCGTACGTCGAGGTTGCCGCTGTGCCACCGCACTCGCCCTATGTGCCCGAGCATGCGCCCGGTGCCTTGCGGCTGCCCATAGTCGGAGTTCGACACGTCGCGCCTGCGACCAATGACGCGGCAACGTCTGAGTAAGGGCGTTAGTCGGCGTCGCGCCAGCTCCGCCACAGCGCGGCATACGGCCCGTTTGCCGCGACGAGTTCGTCGTGGCTTCCGAGTTCGGTAATGCGGCCGCCATCGATGACGGCGATCCGATCGGCGTCGTAGGCGGTGTGCAGGCGGTGGGCAATCGCGATCACCGTGCGGCCCTTGAGTACTGCGTTCAACGATCTTTCCAGGTGTCGAGCGGCGCGTGGATCGAGTAGAGATGTCGCTTCGTCAAGCACCAGCGTGTGAGGGTCCGCGAGGATCAATCGGGCGAGAGCGAGTTGCTGGGACTGTCCGGGTGCTAGACCGTGCCCGCCTGAGCCGACCACGGTGTCGAGGCCGTCGCTCAACGTTTCTACCCATGGTGTTGCGTCGACTGAGTCGAGTGCGGCCAGCAGACGAGTGTCATCGGCGTCGGGGCGGGCAAGGAGCAGGTTGTCGCGAAGTGTTCCCACGAATACGTGGTGCTCTTGGTTAACCAGGGCCACCTGAGTGCGGACTTGCTCGGCGGGCATCTGCGCGAGTTCTGCGCCGCCCATCGTGATCGACCCAGTACGGGGAGCGTAGATTCCGGCCATCAATCGACCCAGCGTGGACTTGCCTGCGCCCGAAGGGCCAACAAGGGCAAGCCTTTCACCGGGTGCGACGTCTAAGTCGATGCCGTGCAGGACATCGCGTCCGGAGCGGTAGCCGAAGCGAACGCCCTCGACGATGAGGCGGTCATCGGTTGGCCGCAGATCAGGATCGGTGATCGGATCGGGTACCTCTTGCACCCCTACCAGTCGAGCGAGTGATGCCTGACCAACCTGCAATTCGTCGTACCACATGAGAACGAGGTCGACCGGTTCGATCAGCATCTGCGTGAGCAGGAGACCGGTAGTGAGTTGCCCTAGTGAAATATCGTCGCGAGCCACGAGCCAACTGCCCCAGGCCAGAACTCCGACCACTGGTAGGACGTAGCCGGCTTCGATTGCGGGGAACCACCAGCAGCGTAGCCACAGGGTGTACCGCTCCCAGGAGACCCATCGCTTGATACGCGCATTCGTGACATTGATTCGCGACTGAGCGAGTTGGTAGAGCTCGATGGTCTGACCGGCATCGACGGTCTCGGCGACCGATGAACTGACCGCAGCGTAGGTGGCTGACTCGGCGCGATATGACTGCGGCGCCCGTTTGAAGTACCACCGTGACGAGATCAGGATTGGCGGCACGGCCAGCAGCCAGGTGAGCGCGAGCTCGGGGGCAGTGACAATGAGGGCACCGCCTACGAACACAGCGCTGACAAGGGAAATCGTGATCTCGGGAACCGCATCGCGCACGGCATGGGTGAGCCGATCGATATCGGTAGTGACCCGTGACACCAGATCGCCAGTGCCGGCTCGCTCGATCACTCCGGTGGGCAAAGAGACCGCACGCTTGAGGAAGTCTTCGCGCAGGTCGGCGAGAACCTCCTCGCCGAGGATGCCCGCGCGGAGTCTGGTGATGCGCGTGAACACGGTCTGAATCAGCAGCGCGGTGAGGAAGAGGATAGCCGCGGCATCGATGCTGATCGAGGCTGAGCCGCCCGAAAGTTCTTCTACCAATGCACCGAGGACGACCGGCCCTACGAGCGCCGCTATCGATGACACCGAATGCAGACTGATGACCAGCGCGAAGGTGCGGCGGTGCCGGTGGAGCAAAGCGCGCACGTAGCGCTTCAGGGTTGCCTCGCCCGCGATGGGCAGTGACGTACCAGTGAGAGTTGACGCCGCAATCGGATCCTCGGGTGGCTTCATGCTGATGGCACCTCCTCGCGGGTGACGACCGCTCGGTACCTCGGATCGTTGGCAAGCAGCTCGCGATGCTTCCCGACTGCCACCACTCGCGCATCGAGCACGAGCACCACTTGGTCGGCTTGGTCGAGCACCAGCGGGGACGAGGTCAGTACCACTGTCGTGCGGCCCTGGCGTGAGCTGCGAAGGCCTGCGGCGATGCGGGTTTCGGTATGTGCGTCCACCGCGCTGGTTGGCTCATCGAGAATGAGAATTGGCGGGTCGGTGACTAGTGACCGGGTAAGTGCTAGCCGCTGGCGTTGGCCACCGCTAAGGGAGCGGCCACGCTCGGTCACGCGCGCATCCATCGGCTCCGACGTATCGGGTGATGCGTCGATCAGTGCGTCCAGCACGTCGAAGGCCGATGCCGTCTCAATTGCGTCCTCGACGCTGACAGCACCACTGCGCGGCACGTCGAGCAGTTCGCGGAGTGTGCCCGACAGCAGCACTGGATCCTTGTCCTGAGTGAGTATGTAACTGCGCAAGGTTGGTCGCGGCAGATCACCTAGGCGGACGTCATCGATTGTCACGTTGGCGCCGTCGGGGCCAAGCCCGGCAAGGCGGATGGCAATCTCGTCAGCGGTGACTTGCTCTGCGCAGACGATTGCGGTGAATAGGCCGGGAGAAACCACCAACCCTGACAAGGGATCGCGCAATGTTGCTGCAGTGGGGTTCGCGATGATCGAGCCACGGGTGAAGTCGACGTCGTCGCGCTCCAGACTCAAGACGCGGATGACCCTGCTTGCCGCTACATACGCTTTGGTCCACCGTTCGGCGGCTTCCATGAACGTTCGTAGCGGGAGAAGCATGAAAGCGGAGTAGCCATAGAAGGCCACGAGTTGTCCGACGTTGAGCACCCCGGACTGCACGAGGTGGGCGCCTACCCATACCACTGCTCCGACGAACAAGCCAGGCAGTGCCACTTGCATCGCGGCCAAGAGCGACCGGAGTCGGGCAACTTCGACAGCGGCAGTGCGTACGTCTTGTGATGCCTCCTGGAACCGACTGATGAACAACTCCTCGCCACCGATGCCACGGAGCACTCGAAGGCCGGCGACGGTGTCGGCAGCCAATTCGGTCGCTCGGCCGAGACGCTTGCGCTGGGCGGATTCACGGCGCTCGAGGGGCTTGAGCATCGGGCCGACTGCCAGACCCAAAATGGGAACTCCAACGATGACGATGCCACCGAGCAGTGATGACGAACGCATGAGCACGATGGCGACAGCGAAGAAGGCGACCACCGCGCCGGCAAAGCGCGCGAAGACATCGAAGGCGCTGCCGATTTTCTCCACATCGCTTGATGTGACGGCCACGACCTCACCGGTGGCAACGGTGCGACCGAGTTGGCCACCGAGATCTGCTGCCTTGCGCACCACGAGTTGTTGCGTGCGACTCGACGCGGTGATCCAGTTGGTCACGGCCGCTCGATGGCGCAGTAGCCCAGCGATGGCAGATATCAACCCGAGGGCCAGTAGCACCGCTGATGCTTGCCAGGCACCGCGCTGGTCACCAGAGGCGGCGTCCTGCACTCCGGCGCCCAGAGCGGCCGGAACCGCCGCAGTGCTCATCATCCACACGATGCCGTTGACGGTGCCCCAAGCGAGCAGCATGGCTTGGCCCCGCGCGATCCAGGTCAGATAGCGCATGGGAGAGCGCAAGTCCGGCTGGCCGGGGTCTGGGAGGGGCAGTTGCTTGAGTCGCATGACAGGGTCGAGCGTATGCCCAAGTGTCTGCTGGGGTCTCACCCGTTTTTGATCTCGCGACGTGCGGCCACTTCGGCGAAGGCCCTCGGCGACTACGATCGTCCTACCCGTAGCGCCCCGCTGTCGTTCCTCGCTCGAAGGGCTTTGTGATCCCCGGTGAGTAGTACCCACCAACGTCCTGTGCTTGTTGTCGACTTTGGTGCGCAATACGCCCAGTTGATTGCGCGGCGTGTTCGCGAGGCGCACATCTACAGCGAGATCGTCCCATCGAGCATGTCGGTTGCCGAGATGCTGGCGAAGGATCCCGTCGCGGTGATCCTTTCTGGGGGCCCGGCTTCGGTTTACGCCGTTGGGGCACCGCAGGTCGACCCGGCACTGTTTGCGACCGAGATTCCTACCTTCGGTATTTGTTATGGCTTCCAGGCGATGGCCCAGGCGCTCGGTGGCGAGGTCGCGCGAACCGGCCTGTCGGAATTCGGTGGCACCACTGTGCGCATTGTCGAGCCAGATTCCGTTCTTTTCGCAGGCACTCCGGCGACTCAGACTGTCTGGATGTCGCACGGTGACTCCGTACAACGCGCGCCCGAAGGGTTCACCGTCACCTGTGTCAGCGATGGTGCTCCGGTCGCGGGATTTGAAGACCAGGCCCGTCGACTTGCTGGTGTGCAATTCCATCCCGAGGTCCTGCACAGCGAGCATGGCCAACGCATCCTCGAACGCTTCCTCTACGACATTGCTGGGCTTGCCCCCACGTGGACTGCGTCGAATGTGATCGATGAGCAGGTCGCTGCGATCTCTGCGAAGGTCGGCGACAAGCTCGTCATCTGTGGCCTATCTGGTGGTGTCGATTCTGCGGTTGCAGCAGCGCTGGTCCACCGAGCGGTTGGCGACAACCTCACGTGCGTGTTCGTCGACCACGGCCTGCTGCGCAAGGGCGAGCGCGAGCAAGTTGAGACCGATTACGTAGCGGCTACGGGCATCAAGCTCAAGGTTGTTGATGCGGCTGATCGTTTTCTCGATGAGCTCGAAGGGGTCACTGATCCGGAGGACAAGCGAAAGATCATCGGCCGGTTGTTCATTCGGGTATTCGAGGACGCGGCTCGCGAGGTCGTCGAGGATGCCGGCGCTCATGGTCAACAGGTCGAGTTCCTGGTTCAGGGGACCTTGTATCCCGATGTCGTCGAATCAGGCGGCGGCACTGGCACCGCCAGCATCAAGAGTCACCACAACGTCGGTGGCCTTCCTGATGACCTCAAGTTCGCCCTCGTTGAGCCGCTGCGGGCCTTGTTCAAGGACGAAGTCCGCGCGGTAGGTACCGAGTTGGGTTTGCCGGCCGCGATGGTCGCGCGTCACCCGTTCCCCGGGCCGGGTCTTGCGATCCGCATTGTCGGGGCTGTGTCGCGTGATCGCTTGGACGTATTGCGCGAGGCCGATGCGATTGTTCGGGCCGAGGTCACTGCGGCTGGACTCGACAGCTCGATCTGGCAGTTCCCCGTTGTGCTGCTGGCTGATGTGCGTTCGGTGGGCGTGCAAGGCGATGGGCGTACCTATGGGCATCCGATTGTGTTGCGCCCGGTGTCGAGCGAGGACGCGATGACGGCCGACTGGTCGAGATTGCCGTATGACTTACTGGCGCGGATTTCGACGCGGATCACCAATGAGGTGCGCGAGGTTAATCGAGTGGTGCTGGATGTGACGAGCAAGCCTCCGGGGACTATCGAGTGGGAATGAGCCCGAGCCGGAGGCGAGGGTCATTTCCCACGACCGTTCAACTCGAGTGGGAATGAGCCCGAGCCGGAGGCGAGGGTCATTTCCCACGACCGTTCAACTCGAGTGGGAATGAGCCCGAGCCGGAGGCGAGGGTCATCTCACGACCGGGTAACTCGAGTGGGAATGAGCCCGAGCCGGAGGCGAGGGTCATTGGGCGAGATCGGGCCTAGCGCGGCGTACGCTGCGACTCATGAACATCGTCTATAGCGCCCTTGTTGTTGTGCACTTTGTTGGTCTGGCGAGTCTTCTCGGTGGCTTCTTGGTCCAGATGAGTGCGGCTCAGCGTGGGATCAATCCCGCGATGTTCCACGGAATCTTGACCCAACTTGTGACCGGCTTGGCCTTGGGCGGAATGCGCAGTGCGCAGATCGGTACCGAGGAAGCTGCGAATCCGAGCAAGTTGGCGGTAAAGCTCGGCATCGCGTTCGTTGTTGCGGTGATCGTTGTGATCGGGCGTCGGTTGGACGCGGATCGCCAGCAGCCTTACTGGGCGGCAGCGGGCGGTCTCACCTTGGTGAACGTGGTTGTTGCCGTCTTCTGGGTCTGAGCTTTCGTCCGGCTCAGCCGGGCATGCGGGCGACGAAGAAGCCTTCGGCTAGCCGACCTGGCTCGAAGCCGGCCTCCGCTCCAATGCGAGCGCCCCAGTCGCGGATGAGCTCATCAAGGCCGTGGCGCTCTCCGGTTTGCGATTGATGGGCACGAAGTGCGGCGATCTTGCGATCAAACTGGTCGGTGATATCACTGAACTGAGTCCGCTTGCTGTGGCCCATGACCCACACCTCCGACACTGACCAGCCATCGAGGCCCTCGTCTTGAAGTAGCGAGGTGTGTGCGAATGGATTGCCTGCGTCGGGGAACACGGCCTGTATCGCGGCTTCGCCTGAGGCCAAGTGATCGGGGTGAGAGCCTGGCATGCTGTCCCAGTTACGTTCCGGGGTCTGGATGAGGATTCGCTGCGGACGTACCTGCCGGATCACTCTGCTGATATCGCGGCGGAGTTCGTGGGTGACGGTGAGTTCGCCATCGCGGTATCCCAGGAACCGAACGTCGGTGACGCCGACGATCTGGGCGGCGGCTACCTGTTCGGCCCGGCGGATGATCGGGATCTGGGCTCTGTCGACGCTGTGATCGGATCCACCAGCATCACCGTCGGTGATGATGCAGTAGGTGACCTCGATGCCACGATCGGTCCAGCCGGCGATGGTGCCAGCGGCGAGGAAATCAATGTCGTCGGGATGTGCGGTGACGGCAAGTACTCGGCTTGTCTCGTCGTCGGGCAGCACGATTCCTCCAGTAATTGTCCGATAATCGGTCAATCGGGCCGATCTTCTCGCTCATGGTACTGATGTTGCGAAAGTGCAAGGCGATGCCTGCCGATGACCAACCAATGAGCCATGACCACACCCCTGCCTGCCGAACTCGCGGCCTTCGCCGAGTGTCGGCCGTGCTGGCGGCGGCCACGCTCGCCATTGGACTTGTGGTGCCGGGGCCCGCCACGGCAGCCACGACTGTGCCAGTACTGCCAGCTCCCGCCGCGCCCGTGTTTACGGCTGCGATCGATGCGCTGCCCGCGTACCAGGCACAAACCCTGTGCACTCCGACACCCAAAGCAGGCGCTGTCAAATTAGCTGCCCTGCTGCGCGCGACCTATGGGCCAGCGACGATTGGCATTTCGCGGGCTTGCTCGACTGCAGTGAGCGAGCACATGGAGGGCCGTGCGCTCGATTGGATGTTCAGCGCCAAGGTACCTGCGCAAAAGGCGCGCGCCGAGGCGTTCCTCAAGTGGCTGCTGGCACCTGACGAGTTCGGCAACACGTTCGCGATGGCCCGGCGTCTGGGCGTTATGTACATCGGCTGGAACAACACGATCTTCCGGGGCTATCAGCCCGAACGAGGCTGGGCCGAACTCAAGGGTTGCCTGACCGACCCGCTGAAGGCTGTGGCGAGTTACGACACGTACTGCCACCGCAATCACGTCCACATCTCCCTGTCGTGGGAAGGGGCATCGGCACTGACCTCGTTCTGGTCGGGCCGTGCTGTTAACGCTGCCTGCCCCGGCCCCTACACCTCGACCCAGCCGGCGCCCGGCGCCGGCGCCGACCTCATCCCGATCACACCGGTGCGCGTCCTTGATTCGCGTACGGGTCTGGGCCTTGCCGCACCGTGCCGCATCGGGCAACTGCAGTGGACTGGCGACCGTCGTGACGTAGTTGTGCAGGTAGGTGGCCGCGGCGGCGTCCCAACAACTGGTGTGGCAACTGTCGCGCTCCGAATTAGTACCTACTGGGCGAGCGCTCCACAGCCCACGGTATCGGTGCGCAGCACCGGATCATCTCTCGCTTGGTCGGCCGTTACCGCGTTGTCGACCGCCACTTATGCTTCGACGACAGTTGTGCCGGTGGCCGCCGACGGCACGGTACGACTCATCCTCAATCGCGGCAGTGCCGAACTTCGTGTCGATGTAATCGGTTGGGCACCAGCGCTTATCGACGCCGTTCCGGCAGACCCGGCACCGCCCGTCGGTACTACGCATGTGCTTGCGTCGCCGGTCGTGTTCGACTCGACCTCCTCGCCGATAGCGCCAGGCGAGTCTCGGGTGGTTACTGTCCCCGATGACTCGGGAATCCCGTCCGATGGAGTGACCGGTCTCTGGCTCACGGTGACCACCGGGGCTGGTGCGGCGTCAACGATTCAAGTCTTGTCGGGGCCGACGAACACGCTGATCGGATCCGTCGCGTCTAGCCCGCTCGCGGCTCGTTCGGTGCACCTGCTGGTGCCCACGACCGATGGCACGATCACCCTGCGCAACTCAGGGACTTCACCCGTCGCCCCGGTCATTTCGGCGCAGGGGTGGCTGTCGACTGCCGCTTCGGGCCGGCGGCTCACGATTTTCGGTGCTCCCGTTGTGGCTGTCGATACTGCGAAGGGGATTGGGCTGCCTGGCTTGGTGACGACGGCAGCTGCTCGACCAGTCACGCTGTCCGGCGTTCTCGGGGTGCCCGCAGGCGCGACGGCTGTGCTCGCCTCAATGAGCGCCTATGGGGGCTCGACATACGGCACGGTGAACGTCACTTCGAGTGGAACTGTTGCAGGGGTCTCGTTCCGTGCTCGTGCATGGGCGCACGACCTCGTCCTCATCCCGCTCGACGCGGATGGGATTGCGTCGATTGGCACGGCGTCGATAGGGACCGGCATCACCCTGCGTCTGCTCGGCTATGTGTCTTAGTCGGGCTGGCCGCGGGCCTGTGTGACACCACGTCGGTAGGGCTGCTGTCCTCGCTCGCGCCTAGACTGCGAAGCGATGTCCACCCTTTTCGACCACCTCGGTCTGCCCAGTCCCGAACCTGTGCCCCACGTGGGTGTCGGGGCGGATCGTGCCGCGCTCGTGGCTGATCTCAACCCTTCGCAGCGGGCTGCGGTGGAGCATCGAGGCGGTCCCCTCCTGATCGTCGCGGGGGCTGGTTCGGGCAAGACCCGTGTTCTGACCCGACGCATCGCTCACCTGCTCGCCACCGAAGATGCGCGTCCTGGCGAAATCTTGGCCATCACCTTCACCAACAAGGCTGCCGGTGAGATGCGCGAGCGGGTAGTCGAGCTCGTCGGCACGCGTGCGCGGGCGATGTGGGTCTCCACTTTCCACTCGGCCTGCGTGCGCATCCTGCGTAAAGAAGCTGGGCGACTTGGGATGTCGACCTCGTTCTCGATCTACGACTCCACCGATTCGCAGCGGCTGATGACCCTGGTGTGCCGCGATCTCGATCTTGACCCAAAGCGCTATCCGCCGCGTGCGTTCAGTGCCCAGGTGTCGAACTTGAAGAACGAGCTGATCGATCATGAGACCTTCACGGCGCGAGCGAGTAACCACCAGGAGAAGACCCTCGCGGAGGCGTACACCGAATACCAACGTCGACTCAGGCGGGCTAGTGCCTTCGACTTCGATGACCTCATCTCATCCACGGTCGCGCTGTTGCAGTTGTTCCCAGATGTCGCCGAGCACTATCACCGCCGGTTTCGGCACGTCCTTGTCGACGAGTACCAGGACACCAACCATGCGCAGTACGTGCTGGTCAACGAGCTCGTCGGCAGGGGAGCCGACGGTGTGCCGCCCGCCGAACTCTGTGTGGTGGGTGATGCCGATCAGAGCATCTATGCGTTCCGTGGCGCCACCATTCGCAACATCGAGGAGTTCGAGCGGGACTACTCCAACTCGTCGACCATCTTGCTCGAGCAGAACTATCGATCGACTCAGACCATCCTCAGTGCAGCGAATGCGGTCATCACGCGCAACACGTCGAGGCGTGCCAAGCGACTCTGGACCGATGCCGGTGACGGCGAGCGCATCATCGGCTATGTCGCTGACAACGAGCATGACGAAGCTGCCTTCGTCGCCGGAGAAATCGATCGACTCTCCGATGAAGACAATGTCCCCGCTCGCGACATCGCAGTCTTCTATCGCACCAATGCTCAGTCGCGATCCCTCGAAGAGGTGTTCATCCGCGTTGGCATGCCGTACAAGGTTGTTGGGGGCGTGCGCTTTTACGAGCGCAAGGAAATCCGCGACGCGATCGCCTACCTACGGGCGCTGGCTAACCCTGACGATGACATTTCGCTGCGCAGAATCCTGAACACCCCTCGCCGCGGAATCGGTGAACGTGCCGAAGCCTCGATCGAGGTCCTCGCGCAACGCGAACGGATCCCGTTCGGAGCGGCGATGCAGCGCGCCGACGAGGCACCGGCGATGGCTACGCGATCGCTGACCCAGGTGCAGGCCTTCGCGCAACTGATGAACGATCTACGCACCTTGGTTGAAGCCGGATCAGGGCCAGCCACTGTGCTGCAAGCGGTGTTGGAACAGACAGGCTATGTTGCCGAACTTGCAGCAAGTACCGATCCGCAGGATGAGACTCGCGTCGAGAACCTTGCCGAGCTTGAGTCAGTGGCACGCGAGTTCGAGACTGATCGACCCGAAGGCACCCTCACCGACTTCCTCGAGCGGGTCTCCCTTGTCGCCGACTCTGATCAGATACCTGATGCCGTCGAGCATGGTGGCGTGGTCACGCTGATGACCCTGCACACCGCGAAAGGCCTTGAGTTTCCAGTCGTTTTCTTGACCGGCATGGAAGACGGCGTATTCCCGCACATGCGTTCTCTCGGAGACCCGCGCGAGCTCGAAGAGGAACGTCGGCTCGCTTACGTCGGGATTACGCGCGCCCGGCAGCGGCTCTACATCACGCGGGCAATCGTCCGATCCGCCTGGGGTGCACCGTCTTACAACCCACCAAGCCGATTCCTCGACGAAGTTCCGGCCGAACTTGTCACCTGGAATCGTGAGGATCCGGTTGACTCGGGCCGCTCGCCCTCGGCGGGTGGTTTTGGTGCGGCTCCATCTCTTGTGGCCAGTGCCGCAAGGTTCGGTGCGAGAAGCCCTGGCAATCGCGAGGTCGTGTCCGTCTCGGCCGGCGATCGGGTTACCCACGACAAGTTCGGCCTGGGCACGGTTGTGTCGACCAGCGGTATGGGAGATAAGGCCGAGGCCACCATTGATTTCGGCGCCGATGGCACCAAGAGGTTGCTGCTTCGCTACGCACCGGTCGAGAAGTTGTAACGCAGCGATACGGCCATGGGCCGGCTTGGTTCGGGTCAGCGCGTTCGGGTCAGCGGGTTCGGGTCAGCGGGCAGGCGGCAGGTTTGCGACGGTTGTCACTGGCACGGCAGGCAGCCACGATGGCGGCTGTCCGGGCATTCCTTGGCGAGGGCCGAACAGGTAGGTCTGCGGGTCGGTCGGGCGGTCATACACCCGTACCTCGAGATGTAGGTGGGCCCCCGTCGCGTTGCCGGACGCGCCAACCCGGCCAAGGATCGTGCCGGCAGTCACGAGTCCGCCCTTGACCAACACCTTCGACAAGTGGCAGTACCAGACCGTTACTCCTGGCTCGGTCTCCAGAACCACGACGTTGCCATACCCCGGGTGTCGCGCCACCTTCACCACTCGCCCGTTGGTGACAGCCCGCACGGGTGTGCCCCAAGACGCGACGAAATCGAGCCCCGTATGCCTTGTGGCCCAGTGCTTTCCGCGCTGACCGAAGATTGCGGAGATGACGTAGTTATCAATCGGGGCTACCCAGGTGCGTTCAACGCCACGGCTGGCAGAAGCGAGTCGCCGCGCCGGGCTGGGTGCGGTTTCGAGATTGGTCTGCGCGATTGTTGGTGTTGATGCTGCCGTAGCACTGACCGTCGCTGAGTGTTGAACTGCAAGCCCGGCCACCACGAGCGTTGCGACGATCATCACAACCGCGTCGCGGTGACGATTTAGGTCGAACGTGGGGGGCATCCGCACACCCTCTCGGAACTGCGGCGCGGCCGCCAGCCTTTTGCCAGGATTGCCTGGGCTCGAGGCCGCGACGAGCGAGGTGGTCGGGGCAGCCGATTCGAGTCGCAGGAGAACCTCTGGGTAGCCTTCAGGGAGCAAGCGCGAAGGCATGCTCATGACATGGAGGTAGTGATGACCGGCACCGGCGCCCAGCCCCGCACGTCAGCAGGGACACCGATTCGTGTCGTGGTGGCCAAGCCGGGACTCGACGGTCACGATCGTGGCGCCAAGGTCGTCGCGCGAGCGTTGCGCGACGCGGGCATCGAGGTTGTCTACACCGGACTCCACCAGACGCCGGAGCAGATAGTCGAGACAGCAATTCAGGAAGATGCCGATGTCATTGGTCTCTCGGTGCTTTCCGGCGCGCACATGACGTTGTTCGCAGCAGTGCTCGAGCAGTTGGCCGCGAAGGACGCTAGTGACATCGTGGTCTTTGGCGGCGGGATCATCCCCGAGGCTGACATTCCTGAACTTGAGCAGCTTGGTGTGGCTCGCATCTTCACACCAGGTGCTACTACCGCGTCGATCGTTGACTGGGTGATTCAGCGGGTTGGCGCTCATGCCTGAGCGGGAGCCTGGCCTACCAGGTGACTGACTCCAGTCGGTGTGATCCCCGTCGCATTGACCGCCTGAGAAGACTCGCTCGGTATGTGTCACAGGTTCACGTCGCTAGGCTCGGCGAAAGATCACGTTGGATGGCGTTGCTGTTTCGCCACGCCAGTCCTTCGCTGACAAGACTTTGCTCTCAGTACGTGCTGCACGATGCCCCCGACCAGTCAGGACAACCCCGGTGGATCTGTACGAGTACCAAGCCAAGGAACTGTTCGCCAAGCACGGCGTACCTACCCAGGCTGGCCTTGTGGTTCGTACTCCGCAGCACGCGGAAGATGCGGCCACCGAGATTGGCGGCGTGGTCGTCGTTAAGGCTCAGGTCAAGGCAGGCGGACGAGGTAAGGCCGGTGGAGTCAAGCTTGCACTCACCCCTGAGGAAGCTGGCGCCCGCGCCAAGGACATCCTCGGCCTGGAGATCAAGGGGCTGACCGTTCATCAGGTGTTGGTGACGGCTGCGGCTGACATCTCCGAGGAGTACTACGTCTCGTTTCTGCTCGACCGTTCGAACCGAACCTTCCTGGCCATGGCGAGCAAGGACGGCGGCGTGGAGATCGAACAACTCGCCGTCGAGCGGCCGGAAGCCTTGGCAAAGGTTGTGGTCGATGCGATCACCGGTGTCGACCGAGCTAAGGCTGAGGAAATCGTCGATGCTGCCGGCTTCGATGACTCAGTGCGTGATCAGGTCATCAACGTCCTCGAGAAGTTGTGGGATGTCTTCGTCAAGGAAGACGCAACCTTGGTCGAGGTCAACCCGCTTGCAAAGACCACCAGTGGCGAGGTGCTCGCACTCGATGGCAAGGTCACCCTTGATGCGAATGCGACCTTCCGTCACCCTGAGCATGTACTGCTGGAAGACACCACCGAGGTCGATCCGCTCGAGGTCGCGGCCGCGGCTAAGGGCCTCAACTACGTGAAGCTGTCAGGGTCGGTCGGAATCATTGGCAATGGTGCCGGTCTAGTGATGAGCACCCTTGACGTGGTTGCTTATGCGGGTGAGGAGTTCGGTGGTCAGCGGCCTGCGAACTTCCTCGACATCGGCGGCGGCGCGTCGGCGCAGGTCATGGCTGATGGTCTCGAAATCATCTTGTCCGACGACGAGGTCAAGGCAGTACTCGTCAACGTGTTCGGCGGGATAACGGCGTGTGACGCAGTCGCTAACGGGATCCTGCAGGCGTTGGAAATGCTTGCTGGCCAAGGTAAAGCGGTCACGATGCCGCTCGTCGTGCGCCTCAACGGCAACAATGCGGACTTGGGCCGGCAGATCTTGCGAGATGCAAGGAACCCGCTAGTTGAGATCGTAGAAACGATGGATGGTGCCGCGCGTCGCGTGGCCGAACTCGCGGCGCAGGGGGCCTGACACACCATGGCAATTTTCCTCACTGAGAACTCAAAGGTGCTCATCCAGGGCATCACCGGATCCGAAGGCGGGAAGCACACCCGTCACATGGTTGCCGATGGCACCAACATCGTTGCCGGTGTCACGCCTGGCAAGGGTGGGCAGATTGTTGAGATCGAGGGTCAGCAGATCCCCGTCTTCAATTCCGTCGGCGAAGCAGTCATCGCCACTGGCGCTGACGTTTCGGTGATCTTCGTGCCGCCCCGGTTTACCAAGTCAGCGGTGTATGAGGCGATCGATGCACTCGTGCCGTTGATCATCATCATCACTGAGGGCGTTCCGGTGCACGACTCTGCCGATTTCTATGCGTACTCGCAGCGCAAGGGCACAAGCCGCATCATCGGGCCGAACTGCCCCGGCGTGATCAGTCCCGGAAAGTCCAACGCTGGCATCATCCCCGGCAGCATCACGGTGGCGGGCCGGATCGGCTTGGTCAGCAAGTCGGGCACGCTCACCTACCAGATGATGAACGAGCTCAGCGACCTTGGTTTCTCGTCGGCTGTTGGCATCGGTGGCGATCCCGTGATCGGCACCACGCATATCGACTGCCTAGCCGCATTCGAGGCAGATCCTGACACCGACGCGATCGTGATGATCGGCGAGATCGGTGGCGATGCAGAAGAGCGCGCGGCCGCCTACATCGCGGCGCATGTCACCAAGCCGGTTGTTGGTTACGTGGCCGGCTTCACTGCGCCTGAAGGCAAGACCATGGGTCATGCTGGTGCGATCGTGTCTGGCTCGTCAGGTACCGCCGCAGCGAAGCGGGAAGCCCTTGAGGCAGTTGGGGTCAAGGTCGGCAAGACGCCAAGCGAGACCGCTCGTTTGATGCGCGACATCATCACCAGCCTTCAGGTCTGACGCGACCTCTCCAGTACGCCAACGGGGTAACTCGTCGCGGTGTGAGCACTTCTGGCCGTGTCGCTGTCGCATGATCGGCCCTGTGAGATGCGAGCATCGGTAAATGACGTCGACCATCGAGCGCCCTGATGCGCTGAGTGCATCGACGTCGCCCGCTCGTCCATACGGCACGCGCGGAATGGACATCCTCAGTTCTGCGCCCATCGCTGCGGTAGTCGCGGCCGCCTGGGCTGCTGTCTGTGGCCTTGTCGGTATTGGCCTGATTGTGCTGCTGGCTTGGGCCACGAGCGGTCGGGTTGAAGATGGCGTCGGCGTGCCGTTGCAGGCGGCTGGCGTGATGTGGCTTGTGGCTCATCACGCGGGAGTCACCACGGCCACCGCGTCGGTTACGTTGTTGCCACTCGCCCTTCTGGCGATCCCATTCACCCTGTTGCATATCGCTGGACGTTGGGCCGCGCGGATCACATCAGCAAGCGCAATGGGTGATGTCGCGATCATCGTGGTCGCGGGTGCAGCGGCCTACGCGGTGATCGCTTTCGGGGTGGCGTCTTTGGCGGCAATCTCCGGCGCCACTGTTTCTGGCCTGCCCGCACTTGCTGGTGGCTTGGCCTTGGGCGCCAGCGGACTGCTGTCGGGCACCCTGCGCGAGTCGGGGCTTGCACAGCGTTTTCGCGCATGGCTTCCAGAGAATGCGCGCGAATCCATTCTCGTGTCGTTTGCGGCCGGGGCAACGTTGCTCGCATGTGCGGCACTCGTGGCTGCGCTCTCGCTGTTACTGAACTGGTCGACCGTGGTCAGCATGGGTCAGGCTATGGCTCCGGGCGCCTGGGAAGCCTTCAGCTTGTTGGTGTTTACGCTGGCTTACCTGCCGAATCTGCTCATCTGGGTACTGGCCTATGTCGCTGGACCTGGCATCGTGGTTGGTGCGAGTGCGAGTGTCAGTGCGTTCACCGTTAACGGCACGATGCTCCCAGCGTTCCCAGTTCTGGGCGCGCTACCTTCCGACGCTCCAGCGCTGGCCCCACTACTGCTTCTGTTGCCGGTGGTCGCTGGTGTCGTTTCGTCCATCGTCTTGCGCCGTAGGCGACCAGGCAATGAGCCGGCCACCCTTGCTGACGAACTCCTGACTCTGGCAGCGGGCGCCCTGATGGTGGGAGCAGCGGTTGCCGCGTTAGCGGCGTTGTCGGGGGGATCGTTGGGGTCTGATCGTCTTGCGATCATCGGACCGTCGCCGGTTCCGACGGGGCTGGCAGTCACCGCGCTCGTCATGGCTGGCGCTACGTTGTGGTCGGCGATTCGTTTCCTCTTGGCGGCGATGCCCCTTCGCGACGAGGAGTCCGAGTAGCCCTAGGATCGGTGCATCGTCACTCTCCACGAAGGGCTCTCGGTGTCCGATACTTCCGTTCGATCCGGTGGCCGAGCGCGACTCGTTGTCCTGGTCTCGGGTGTCGGAACTTTGCTTGGTTCCCTGCTTGACGCATCCGCCGATCCAGGATTTCCAGCGGAGATCGTGGCCGTCGGCGCCGACATCGCTGACGCTGGTGGTCTAGCCAGGGCGAACGCCGCGGGGGTACCTACGTTCGTACTCTCGGCGCAGGACTTCACCGATCGATCCGAGTGGGACTCTGCCCTTGCCGATGAGATCGCAGGTCACAGTCCCGACTGGGTCCTCTGCGCAGGTTTCATGCGAATCCTTGGGGCCGAGGTGATCTCAAGGTTTCCGCAGCGCATTTTGAACACCCACCCGGCTTTGCTGCCAGCCTTCCCCGGGGCGCACGGTGTGCGAGATGCCCTCGCATACGGCGTCAAGGTAACCGGTTGCACAGTGCACCTAGTCGACTCCGGTGTCGACACCGGGCCGATCATCGCCCAAGCCCCAGTGCACGTCGAGCCCACTGACGACGAGGAAACCCTGCACGAGCGGATCAAGACAGTCGAGCGCTCGTTACTTGTCGGCACCATCGCTGCTGTCGCAGCGCGTGGCCTGGTAGTGAGCGGTCGAAAGGCTTTGATCCCATGAGCACCAAAACAATTCGACGGGCACTTGTGTCGGTATACGACAAGACCGGTCTCGACGATTTGGCACGGGCACTGCATGCGGCTGGCGTCGAGATCGTATCCACGGGTTCCACTGCGGGACGCATTGCCGCACTTGGAGTGCCGGTCACCCAGGTTGCCGAGCTCACCGGCTTTCCTGAGTGCCTCGATGGTCGGGTTAAGACCCTGCACCCGCGTGTCCACGCCGGGATTCTCGCCGATCTACGTCTGCCCGAACACGTCCAGCAACTCGTTGACTTAGGGATTGAGCCCTTCGATCTCGTGGTGGTCAACCTTTATCCATTCGCCTCCACTGTCGCCTCGGGCGCCAGCTCGGATGAGTGCATCGAGCAGATCGACATCGGTGGACCTTCGATGGTGCGAGCTGCAGCCAAGAACCACCCGAGTGTCGCCGTCGTTACCTCCCCAAACCGCTATGGCGATGTCGTCGACGCACTTGCAGCAGGCGGATTCTCTCTCCAGCAACGTCAGTCACTCGCCGCAGAAGCCTTCATCCACACGGCTTCCTACGATGTTGCCGTTGCGTCGTGGATGGGAAACGTCTTATCTCCCACTGACTCTGGCACTGGTTTTCCTGGCTGGATCGGAGCCACTTGGGAGCGCGCGGATGTCCTGCGGTACGGCGAGAACCCGCATCAGCGGGCAGCACTCTACGTCACGGTCAATGCCCCGACCCCGGGCCTTGCGCAGGCCGAGCAATTGCACGGCAAGGAGATGTCGTATAACAACTTTGTAGACGCCGATGCAGCTAGGCGCGCGGCCTATGATCACGCCGAGCCGGCTGTCGCAATCATCAAGCATGCAAACCCGTGTGGAATCGCGATCGGTGCTGACATTGCTGAGGCACACCGCAAAGCCCATGACACTGACCCGGTTTCGGCATTCGGTGGCGTCATTGCCACGAACCGGCGAGTGACCGAGCAGTTCGCGCGGCAGGTTGCCGAGATCTTCACCGAGGTGATCGTGGCGCCTGGATTCGACGAGGAAGCGCTGGCGATTCTGAGTCGGAAGCCTAGCCTGCGGCTCCTTGTGGCAGGCGATGTGCCGGGCCTCGGTGGGGTCGAAATCCGTCCGATTTCAGGTGGCATCTTGCTTCAGTCAACCGACAAGATCGATGCGCCAGGCGACGATCCCAGTGCATGGACCCTCGCGTGCGGCGATCCCGCTGACGAGGCCACGCTTCGTGATCTGAACTTCGCGTGGCGTGCCGTGCGGGCGGTCAAGTCCAACGCGATCGTTCTCGCACATAACGGCGCGACCGTCGGAGTGGGAATGGGTCAAGTTAATCGGGTCGATTCCGCGCGTTTGGCAGTGGCGCGCGCTGGCGATGGTCGCAGCCGCGGAGCGGTCGCAGCGTCTGATGCGTTCTTCCCGTTCCCTGATGGCCTTGAGGTGCTCACTGAGGCCGGTGTGCGCGCGGTTGTGTCGCCGGGCGGATCGGTGCGCGATGACGAAGTGCTCGCTGCCGCGATCGCGTCCGGAGTAACGATGTACTTCACCGGCACTCGCCACTTCTTCCACTGAGTCCTTCCCCTGATCTCCGGCGCTGAGTTCCCGCGCCCAGTTTTTCGCGCCTAGATTTCGCCAGACCTTCCGCGGGAAGTCATCGACGTTCGGGCGCTAATCCCGACCGCCAGTTTTTCGTGTTTGCTCGGCTCATAGGCTGCAGGGTGTGGATCACCTCCTGCACGCTCTCTCCGCGCTAGGAAAGCGAACCGGTCACTGTGCCTGATTCCGCGTCATCGGCAGAGCACGTTGCGCACGTAGACCGGCGTCGCGCTGAGATCGGGGCCTTGCTCGCGTTGGCCGCGGGGATCGCTGTTGCGGTGCAAGGCCGGGTAAGCGGCGAGATGAGCCTGCGGATGGGCAGCAGTATCGCCGCGGCGATCGTCGCCTTCAGCATTTCGCTGCTCACTCTCGGCCTGATCGTGGCTGTTCGACCTGCGACTAGGTTGCGGGTGCGTCACGATCTCCCTGACCTTGTGCACTCTGCATTCCGCCGCGGCGGCGACCCTGGTGTTACCCGACGAGCACGGCAGCGCAAACACCATTCCATTCAGTGGTGGCAGTTGCTCGGCGGGCTGGGCGGGGCAACATTCGTCAGCGTTCAGGGCTTAGCCGTTCCACTACTTGGCGTTGCACTGTTCAGCGTGGTCCTCGTCGCAAGTACCACTGCTTCCTCACTTGTGGTTGACCGATTCGGGATCGGCCCGGGTGGCCTTCGCCCAGTGACCAGAGTGCGTGTTGGCGCTGCGATTGGTACGACGTTGGCGGTGCTGCTTGCCGTCTCGGGCCGGCTCAGCGCGCAGAACTTTGCTGTCGGTGCGGTGCTGCTGACGTTGGTCGCAGGCGCAGGGAGCACGGTGCAACAGGCGGTCAACGGCCAAGTCTCGGTGCGCATGGGCGACCCGGTGGTTGCCGCAATCGTCAACTTCTCCGTGGGCTATGTCGCGTTAATCGTGACCCTGACCGCACTTGAACTCGGCGGCGTCGTACATGCGGTGCTTCCACCGAGTCCCTGGTCGGAACCGGTGGTATGGACCAGCGGACTGATCGGGGTTTTCTTCGTGGTCGTCTCGGCTTATGTCGTTCGCACCCTTGGGTTGCTGATGTTTAGCTTGTACAGCATCTGCGGGTCACTGCTCGGCTCACTTGCCCTTGACCTTGCCCTGCCCAGCCCCGGCACCTTGGTTGATGGGCGCCTGATCGCAGGAATCGTGCTGACGCTGGCGACGTTATCCTTCGCGGCTTGGCGTCGGTAGCACTTCGAGGCGCCTGGCTGGAATGACTCGCGCCCTTGGTCAGCGGCCCGCGCCGATCGTGAGAGGATTCCGCCGTGACTGCAACCATTCTGGACGGGAAAGCTACTGCAAGCGCGATCAAGGCCGAGCTGGCCGCGCGCGTGATCAAGCTCAAGGAGCTCGGGATCTTTCCCGGCCTTGGCACTGTGTTGGTTGGCGCTGATCCCGGCAGCCAGTCCTATGTCGGCGGCAAGCACCGCGACTGCGCTGAGGTAGGCATCGCCTCGATTCGTGTCGATCTCCCCGCCGATGCGACCCAGGCGCAGGTTGATGAAGCCATCCGAGTGCTCAACGCCGACCCGACCTGCACCGGATACATCGTGCAGTTGCCGCTTCCGAAGGGACTCGACGAGAGCCGCGCACTCGAACTCATTGACCCTGACAAAGACGCCGACGGCCTTCACCCCACCAACCTCGGCCGCCTCGTTCTCAATATTCCTGCCGCCCTGCCATGCACCCCGCGCGGCATCGTTGAGTTGCTTCGTCGTTACGACGTCCCGATCGCCGGGGCCGAGGTCACTGTCGTCGGACGTGGAGTCACGGTCGGCCGTCCGCTCGGCCTGCTGCTGACTCGTCGTTCTGAGAATGCCACAGTTACCTTGTGCCACACGGGAACACGCGATTTGGGTGAGCACACCAGGCGCGCTGACATCATCGTTGCTGCCGCTGGAGTCGCGCACCTGATCACCCCTGATTTGGTCAAGCCCGGCGCAGCTGTTCTTGATGTCGGCATCACGCGTACCGATGCTGGTCTCGTTGGTGACGTCCACCCCGACGTCATGGAGGTCGCCGGTCACGTTGCGCCAATGCCTGGCGGTACTGGTCCGATGACTCGAGCGATGCTGTTGCTCAACGTCGTCGAGTCTGCCGAGCGTTCCGCAGGCCTGAGCTGATCGACCGTGGTGAGTCGGCTGCGCCAAGAGTGGCCGATCACCGTCGTTTTATCGCTGGTCGTACTCGGTCTGGGCGTGGTTGCTAGTCACCACTTCCGTCGTGGCGCCATCGTGATCGCCTTTGCGATCACCTTGGCTGTGTTCCTTCGACTGATGCTGTCCAACCAGGACGCAGGATTGCTTGCTGTCCGCACTAAGCGAGTGGATCTGCTCGTGCTGATCGTTCTAGCGGTGGCTACCACGGTGCTTTCGCTCTGGGTCCCGCCCCCGAGCAACTAACCTGGGTCCGATAACCTTCCGGTAGATGTCTTGATGACGAGATATCGTCGACGTGGACCACGTTTCCGTCGACACCTGCCTTGACAAGGAGAGCGCTGTGGCCCGTAACCCCGTCAATGTCACGGTCACCGGCGCGGCCGGACAGATCGGTTATGCCCTCCTCTTTCGAATCGCGTCGGGCCACCTGCTCGGGCCGGATGTACCTGTTCGGTTGCGCTTGCTTGAGATCACGCCAGCGTTGACCGCAGCTCAGGGCACCGCGATGGAACTCGACGACTGCGCGTTCCCCCTGCTCGCCGGCATCGACATCACCGACGATGCACGTACCGCGTTTGATGGCGTCAACATCGCGCTCTTGGTCGGGGCGCGCCCGCGCAGCGCGGGGATGGAACGTGGCGATCTGCTTTCGGCCAACGGCGGCATCTTCAAGCCACAGGGCGAGGCGATTAATGCGGGTGCGGCAGATGACGTCCGGGTCCTCGTTGTCGGAAACCCCGCCAACACCAATGCGCTCATCGCGGCATCGCATGCGCCAGATGTTCCGGCTAGCCGATTCACGGCGATGACCCGACTCGACCACAACCGCGCGATCTCTCAGTTGTCCAAGAAGACCGGCGCAGCCGTGAGCGACATCCACCGGCTCACGATCTGGGGCAACCACTCGGCCACTCAGTATCCGGACATCTTCCATGCGCAGATCGCCGGACGCAGCGCCGTCGAGGCCGTGGGCGATCAGGCTTGGATCGCCGACACCTTCATCCCCACAGTTGCCAAGCGCGGCGCGGCCATCATCGAGGCACGTGGCGCATCCTCTGCTGCCTCGGCGGCGAACGCGGCCATCGATCACGTGTACTCGTGGGTCAACGGAACGCCAGAGGGCGACTGGACCTCGGCCGCGATCGTCTCCGACGGTTCGTATGGTGTCCCAGAGGGACTGGTGTCCTCGTTCCCTGTCACTTCGACCGGCGGCGATTGGCAGATCGTCCAGGGCCTTGAGATCGATGCATTCTCACGCGCTCGGATCGATGCATCTGTGAATGAACTCATCGAGGAACGCGACGCCGTTCGCGAGCTCGGCCTCATCTAGCCCGGCCTTTGGGCTGCACGTCGTCTACTGCACATCACGAGCGAGGAGAAGTCCGTGTCCAAGATCAAGGTCGTTAACCCTGTGGTCGAACTCGACGGCGATGAAATGACTCGGATCATCTGGCAGTTCATCAAGGACAAGTTGATCCTGCCCTACCTCGAGGTCGACCTCGCCTACTACGACTTGTCGATCGAGAACCGCGACGCCACCGATGATCAGGTGACCATCGATGCCGCGTACGCGATCAAGCAGCACGGTGTCGGCGTGAAGTGCGCGACCATCACCCCCGACGAGGCACGGGTTGAAGAGTTCGGCCTAAAGAAGATGTGGAAGTCGCCCAACGGCACCATCCGAAACATCTTGGGCGGTGTGATCTTTCGCGAGCCGATCATCATGAGCAATGTGCCTCGCTTGGTGCCGGGCTGGACTAAGCCGATTGTGGTTGGCCGTCACGCTTTCGGCGACCAATATCGCGCCACTGACCTCGTGATCCCGGGTGAGGGCACGTTGACCATGACCTTCACTCCCGCCGATGGCAGCGCACCAATTGAAATGAACGTTTTTGACTTCCCCGGTGGCGGAGTCGCCATGGCGATGTACAACCTTGACGACTCGATCAGGGACTTCGCTCGCGCATCGTTGCGTTACGGCCTCTCGCGGAATTACCCCGTGTACTTGTCGACCAAGAACACGATTCTCAAGGCCTACGACGGCCGCTTCAAGGACATCTTCGCCGAGGTCTTCGAAGCCGAGTTCAAGGCTGACTTCGACGCAGCAGGCATCACGTACGAGCACCGACTGATCGACGACATGGTTGCGTCGGCGCTCAAGTGGGAGGGCGGCTACGTGTGGGCGTGCAAGAACTACGACGGCGATGTGCAGAGCGACACCGTCGCCCAGGGCTTTGGCTCGCTGGGCCTGATGACCTCCGTGCTGTTCACGCCCGATGGTCAGACAGTCGAAGCCGAGGCAGCCCATGGCACGGTGACACGTCACTACCGCATGCATCAGCAGGGCAAGCCGACCTCAACCAACCCGATTGCGTCGATCTTCGCTTGGACTCAGGGCCTCGCCTTTCGCGGCAACCTTGATGGCACGCCCGCGGTCACCGATTTCGCGCACACCTTGGAACGCGTGTGCATCGAGACTGTTGAGTCCGGCCAGATGACCAAGGACCTCGCGCTGTTGATCAGTGACGATGCTCCCTGGCTCACAACTGAGGACTTCCTCGACGCGATTGATGCCAACCTTCGCGCTGCGATGGCCTGACCGGGGGTCGATCAAGCGTCGCCTATCGAGGGCTTCGCGTACGTGACTGCGAATTGGTCGCGAAGTGGCGCCCTCTCGGGGCTATCGAAGCCCGAGCAGTTCGCACTACGGTGAACATCAAGGCGGTCGGGACTTCTACTGCTCGGAGATCACATGGCCACCGTTGTCACCGCGAACGTCAACGGTATTCGTGCTGCGCTCAAGCGCGGTGGCGTCAGTTGGCTTGAGCAGGCTGGCATCGACGTGCTCTGCCTACAAGAGGTACGGGCCAGCGATGAGCAACTCGCAGAGTCGTTGGTGGGCAGCGCATTTCAGACGTGGTCGATCGCGCACGCACCGTCTGTCGACAAGGGACGCAGCGGCGTCGCGATCCTCACGCCAAATCCGCATTCCGAAGTGCGAATTGGTGTCGGCCCTGATGAGTTCGCTGCCACCGGCCGCTGGATCGAAGTCGATGTTGAGATTGCGGGTGATCTCGTCACCGTGGTGAGTGCGTACGCCCCCACGGGTGAGGCGACCGACGAAGCACGTCAGGCCGAGAAGTATCGATATCTGGACGCCATGCAGGCTCGGCTCGAAACGCTTGCTGCGCGGTCGAAGAGCGGCGCTGGCGAGGCGCTTGTGTGCGGTGACTTCAACGTCGCGCATCGCGAGAACGACATCAAAAACTGGAAGGGCAATCGAGGTCGAGCGGGGTTCCTTGAGCAGGAGCGTGACTACTTGGACCATTGGTTCGGTGCTCTCGGCTGGACCGATCTCGGACGACATCTCGCTGGCGATGGTCCGGGTCCCTACACGTGGTGGTCCTGGCGTGGACGCGGGTTCGACACCGATGGCGGCTGGCGAATCGACTACGTCCTCAGTACTCCGGGCCTCACTGCCCGGGCCAACTCAGCATTGGTCGGCAAGGCAAACACATATGCCGAGCGGTGGAGCGACCACGCTCCGCTCATCATCAACTTCAACTGACCGGGCTTGAGTCACAGACGCGGGTCCATCACGCGTTCGCGAATTGCAGCACCGGTGGCATCGTCGGGGGCAGACTGCGCCTCTAGCTCGGCGGCCACTCGACGCTGGTATCGAGATACTTCGGCGGATCGCGTCGCATCGTCCCAACCGAGTACTTCGCCCATGATGCGCGACGCGTGGCGCGCAGCCACCAGTCCTCGGTCACCTGCTTCGAGGTAGAGCCGGGTACGACGGGTGAGCACGTCGTCGAGTCGTAGCGCGCCCTCGTGGCTGGCGGCGTGGGCGATTTCGACCGCAAGGGTGCCCGCGCCACCGGGGACTTGCCTGCTCAACGTTGGATCGAGCACGATCGCGTCGAGCAGTTCACCGAGTAGTTTCCCGTATCGGTGTGAGAGCCGATCGAGGTCTTCATCGTCGATCGCAGCAGCGCCAGGATGACGACGAGATTCGCTCAGGACATCTGCGGGTTCGGCGGCTCCGAGCAAGGGAACGTCAGACGTTTGGGACGGCGGCAGGTCGCCGAGATCCTGAGCGCACGCGTCGACCGCGTCAGCAGCCATCACGCGATAGGTCGTGTACTTGCCCCCTGCGATTGTGACCAGGCCCGGCTTTGGGCGACGAACTAGGTGTTCGCGCGATATCGCTGACTCGCTGAGACCTTCGTGGTCGACGAGTGGACGGAGCCCTGCGTAGACACCGATGACATCGTCTTCAGTAAGCCGCGACGAGAGCGTGAGGTTTGCCTGCTCGAGTAGATACCTGACATCGGCATGTGTGGTGACCGGGTGCGAAAAGCCATGGTGCCAAGCGGTATCGGTGGTACCGATCACCCATGACTTCCCCCAGGGAAGGATGAACAGCACCGACGTGGGTGTGCGGGTGATCAAGGCAACTGTGCCGGCGATCCGGTCGCGCGGCACGACGAGGTGCACGCCCTTGCTGGGTCGCATCGTGATGGGCTGCTCGACCCCAGCGAGCTCTTCAATCCGGCCGGCCCAGACTCCGGTGGCGTTGACCACGACTCGCGCCGGCACGAGGTGGGTTTCACCAGTAGTCGAGTCGAGCACCCGCGCACCCACGATTCGATCGTCGACCTGGCCGAATTCCACCACCTGTGCAGCCGAGACCAAGGCGGCACCGTGCGCTGCGGCGGTGCGCGCGAGTTCGAGTGTGTGACGCGCGTCGTCGACTTGGGCATCGTGATAGCGAATGGACCCGGTGATCGTGTCGCCACGCAGGTCAGGGAAGGCTCGGAGTGATGCTGCCTTCGATAGGTGACTGTGTCGTGGCACCGACGGTGACATCCCTCCGAGGGTGTCGTAGAGGGTGAGTCCCGCGCCCACGTAGGGCCGCTCCCAGACGCGGTGGGCCAGTGGGTAGAGGAAGGGGAGCGGTGAGACGAGGTGTGGTGCAAGCCGATCCAGGAGCAGGGACCTCTCGCGTAGGGCTTCCCGAACGAGTGCGAAATTGAACTGTTCGAGATAGCGCAGACCACCGTGGACGAGTTTGCTCGACCGGCTCGACGTCCCAGCCGCGAAGTCACGTTGCTCGACCAGGCCCACTCGAAGACCCCGAAGCGCTGCGTCGAGGGCTACCCCTGACCCCGTCACCCCGCCGCCGATAACGAGGAGATCGACCCCCGCGCGCAGTCGGTTCCACGAGTCCGCACGGAAGGCGGGGTCGAGGCGTCCGGCGCCGGTCATGACCCCATCCTGCCCCGGATTGGGGCCACTGCGCCGCGGCTGCCGCGCAAGCCGCGCTAAGTCCCTAAGATCGCCTCATGGACGGTGACCATCCGGGGGCCCGGCGTGAGTGATTTTCTGATCAATCTCGGCGTTGTGCTGGTTTTCACGCTGATAGGTGGATTCTTCGCTGCGGCTGAAATCGCCCTCGTATCGCTTCGTGAGAGTCAGGTGCACCGTCTAGTTGTCGAGCGCGGCAAGCGCGGACAACAACTGGCCGATCTAGTCGCCGATCCCAACCGGTTCCTCGCTGCAGTGCAGTTGGCCGTCACGATGGCTGCTTTCCTGTCAGCCGGGTTTGGTGCCTCTCAGATGTCGCCGCAGGTGGCTCCGCTCTTGGCCTCGTTGGGGCTCTCGCAGAGCGCTTCCGACGCAGTGGCTTTCATCTTGGTCACGATCTTGCTTGTCTTCATCTCCTTGGTACTTGGCGAACTTAGCCCCAAGCGCATCGGCTTGCAGCGGGCTGAGTCGATTTCGATCGCGGTGGCTGGACTTGTCGACTGGCTTGCGCGCATCACGAGGCCGTTTATCTGGTTGCTCTCGGTGTCCACCGATCTAATTGTGCGACTGTTGGGCGGTGATCCTGGCGCCAACAAGGAAGTGATCAGCGACGCCGAACTCCGCGGCATGTTGGCATCGCAGGGCACATTGAGCGATGAAGAACGTGAACTCATCGACGACGTCTTTGAGGCGGGCGAGCGTGAGGTTCGTGAAGTCATGGTCCCTCGTACCGGGGTCGACTTCCTCGAGGCCGCGATGCCTGCCGACGAGGCAGCGCGGGTGGTCGCTGACTTACCCCATTCGCGCTATCCGGTATGCCGCGAATCGCAGGACGACATCGTGGGCTTCGTGCACATCCGAGACATCCTTGCGCCGGGAATCGCCGATCGAGGTATTCGAGTCGGGGATCTCGCGCGTGAGGTGTTGATGCTGCCCGGTAGCAAGAGGGTGTTGCCAGCCATGTCTGAGATGCGCGCAAAAGGTGCGCATCTGGCAATCGTGGTGGATGAGTACGGCGGTACTGCGGGCATCGTCACATTGGAGGATCTCGTCGAGGAACTCGTCGGCGACATCCGCGACGAGTACGACGCCGATGAGCCGTCGCCCCAACCTGATGGCGCTGACCTAGTTGTCGATGGGCTCGACAATATTGAGGATTTCCAAGAGGAATCGGGCGTAGTCCTGCCCGAAGGGCCGTACGAGACGGTTGCCGGATTCGTGATGGCTCGGCTTGGTCACCTCCCCCAAGTCGGCTCGACTGTGGCCATCGACGGGCACGTGCTGACGGTCACCGAACTCGACGGGCGTCGGGCATCGCGGATCAGAGTGAGCGTCTTTGGTGCAACCAGGCCAACAGAGGATCCGGGCACGATGGAACAATCACCGACATGAGTGGCACAGAGCGCGTTTTGTCAGGGATTCAGCCGACCGCTGGGTCTTTCCAGCTCGGCAATTACCTTGGGGCAGTGCGGCACTGGGTCTCGCTGCAAGACACTCACGATGCCTTCTACATGATCGTCGATCTGCATTCGATCACTGTCGAGCAGGATCCGGTCGAACTGCGTGCCAACACATTGCTCGCCTACGCCCAGTTACTTGCCGCCGGGATCGATTCCGATCGCGCCACGTTGTTCATTCAGAGTCAGGTGCCCGAGCATGCGCAGTTGGGCTGGGTGATGCAGTGCATCACTGGGTTTGGCGAGGCCTCGCGGATGACTCAATTCAAGGACAAGTCCAGCCGTGGCGGCACTGATCATGCATCGGTCGGTCTGTTCACCTACCCGATCCTGCAGGCGGCTGACATCTTGCTGTACCAGGCAGATGGGGTTCCGGTAGGTGAAGATCAACGTCAACACCTGGAACTGACTCGCGATCTCGCGCAACGCTTCAACACTCGCTACGGCAAGACTTTCACTGTGCCAAAACCCTTGATCGTCAAGGACACTGCGAAGATCCTCGACCTACAAGATCCCACCTCGAAAATGAGCAAGTCGCTTCCGACGGGGGCGGTGTTCCTGCTCGACGAGCCGAGGGTGATCACCAAGAAGTTGAAGTCTGCTGTGACCGACAGTGAGACCGAGGTTCGCTTTGACCCAGTCAATAAGCCCGGGGTGTCGAATCTGCTCACGATCTTGGCCACCTTCACCGACCGTGACGTCGAGCAAGTAGCTGCAGACTACGACGGTCGAGGTTATGGAGCGCTCAAGGGCGATACCGCTGAGGCAGTAGTCGAATTCGCTGGTCCGTTCGCCGAGCGCGTGCGCGAACTCGAGTCGGATCCGGCCGAACTTCATCGGCTTATGTCTGCAGGCTCGGCCAAGGCTCGGGTTATCGCGGCGCAGACTTTGGCGCTGACGTATGACCAACTCGGGCTTGTCGCGGCGGAGTTCTAGTGGATTCGTCGAGCACGCTCATCGGGGTTGCGATCGCAATCCCAGCGCCGTGGGCTGCCGAGCTCGAACAATGGCGAGCGTCGTTCGGCGATCCGCAGGCCACCGCTATCCCTGCGCATATCACGCTGCTGCCGCCGACCAGGGTCTCAGCTGAGGAGCTCAAAGACGTGGAACTACACCTTGCCGAGGTCGCCACTGGCAGTAGGGAATTCGATATCCACCTCCGCGGTACCGCAACCTTTCGGCCGGTATCTCCAGTGGTGTTCATCGCGCTTTCGATGGGCATCTCGGGGTGCGAGTCGCTTGAGCAGTCAGTGCGAACCGGGATGCTGGAGCGCGACCTCGACTATCCATATCACCCGCACGTCACGGTGGCGCACGATCTTCCCGACGAAGTCCTAGATCATGCCTACGAGAGTTTGAGCGATTTCTCGGCGCGGTTCACCGTCGATGCGTTTTCGCTGTATGTGCACTCCGACAGCGGAGTCTGGCAAGTGCGCCGAACATTTAGCTTCGGCTAGCAGCGCGCTACCAAAAATCTCTGGGCGCATTGGGATCGCGACGTTGCCGTCCTGCGCCCGGGGCTCGACCCGCGCCATAGCCAGAGCTTGCTGCTCTGTGTCGGCGACGCAGGTAGATCCAGATGGCACCACCGATGACTGAGGTTACAAGCGCGAACGGCAGCACTGGTGCAGCGTCGGCAGAGCTGTTTCCCGCGGCAAGACTGCCGCTTGCCATCTGCTGCTCAGTTGCGTTGCTATCCGAGGGGCTTGGTGCTTCGCTCGCCTCTGCTGTCGAAAGCGGATCGACGAGATGGCCGATGGGCTTGATTTTGGTGCGATTGGCAAAGCCCCACGTGAGCAATTGGGATGACGCAGACAGAGTCGGCTGGTGGATCTGGAGCAAGGCCACGACCAGCGTGTGCCCACCCCGCTTCACTGCTCCCCAGAATGTGCGATGCGCGAGCGTGGTGAAGCCTGTCTTCCCACCCACTGTGCCTGGAAAACCATGCAGGAGTAAGCGATTCTGGGAGTAGATCTTGTACGTGCTGCGAGTGTGGCCTGCCTTGGGCATCAGGCCGGGGAAGTCGTAGCTGATCCTGGAAGTGATCGCGCGGAAGTCGGGGAGTGCCATTGCGGCGCGAGCCATGAGGGCCAAGTCGTAGGCGCTGCTCAACTGGCCGTCTGCATCCAGACCGCTAGCGTTCTTCACGGTGGTGTCGCGGGCCTGCATGTTGTCGGCGGTCTTCTGCATCGCAGTTACCGTGGCCGACATACCGCCGAAGGCATCGGCGAGCGCCGCCGCCGCATCGTTGGCGCTTGGTAGCAACAGGGCATGCCAGAGGTCCCAGATGGTGTATTCGCCGCCCACCACCAGCCCCACGTGGCCGCCGTCAGCACGTGCTTCAGGATCAGTGACGGTGCGCACGGCGTTCTTGTCCAGCAGCGGCAGGAGGGTGATAGCGGTCAAGGTCTTCAGCGCGCTTGCCGGCCGAGCGATCCGGTGGGCGCCCTTGGCGGCGAGCACGTCGCCGGTGGTGATGTCGACCAAGATCCAGGACTCGGCGTCGATCGTTGGCAGTTTCGTGGCTCCGGCCAGTGGTCGGACGACTACTCCAGGGCTGGCGAGCAGCGGCCCGCCGACCACATCGGTTGACCTCGCTGTGGCCGACGTGGGAGACGCGATCGCACTCGACGAACCCGAAGCCAAGATGCTCGCCAGGGTGAACCCAAACGCGCAGGCACCGCTCTGCCACGCTCGGGGCTGGAGGCGTGTGGTCACACCGGGGATGCTAGTGGGGCTGGGTGGGATCGCTGATGCTATTTGCGCTCGAGTCCGGCGCCTGTGCCACCGTTGTAGCCGACCCCGAGGGCAGTGGCGCACACCCGCGCTACTACCGTGGCAGTCATCGAATGGCGGTCAGATGTGTACCGATCGGAGCAATTGTGGAACGACAGACCGAGTCGGGTTTTGAGATTGCGCCGGTGTACACAGCCGCAGATATTGCGGATTGGGATGCAGCGCAACAACTCGGTGAGCCTGGTGAGTATCCGTTCACGCGCGGCGTGTACCCGACTATGTACACGGGTCGGCCGTGGACCATGCGTCAGTACGCCGGTTTTGGGACTGCGACGGAGAGCAACGAGAGGTACCACCAACTCATCGCTGCGGGTACCACTGGTCTTTCAGTTGCGTTCGACCTACCCACGCAGATGGGTTACGACTCCGATCACCACTTGGCGCGGGGCGAGGTAGGGAAGGTCGGTGTTGCCATCGATTCCATTGAGGACATGAGACTTCTCTTCGGCGGCATCCCACTCGACACGGTGTCGACGTCGATGACCATCAATGCACCTGCGGCGGTGCTACTTCTGCTCTACCAGTTGGTTGCCGAAGAGCAGGGCGTTGCTGCCGATCAACTCACGGGCACAATCCAAAATGATGTGCTGAAGGAATACATCGCGCGCGGCACCTACATTTATCCGCCGGCTGAGTCTTTGCGCCTGATCACCGACATCTTCAGTTACTGCAGAGTCGAACTTCCGAAGTGGAACACGATCTCGATCTCGGGCTATCACATGGCTGAAGCGGGCGCGACACCTTCGCAGGAGATCGCGTTCACGCTGGCGAACGGCATCGAATATGTCCGGGCCGCAATTGCCACGGGGATGGACGTTGACGAGTTCGCGCCGCGGCTGGCTTTCTTCTTCGTCGCGCGGACCACCTTCCTCGAGGAGATCGCCAAGTTCCGTGCGGCCCGCCGGATCTGGGCGCACGTCATGCGTGAGCAGTTCGGGGCCAAGGATCCCAAGAGCCTGATGCTTCGGTTCCACACACAGACCGCGGGTGTGCAGCTAACCGCTCAACAGCCTGAGGTCAACCTGGTGCGCGTCGCGATCCAGGGTTTGGGGGCGGTGCTCGGTGGTACCCAGTCGTTGCATACGAACTCTTTCGACGAAGCCATTGCACTGCCTACGGCCAAGGCCGCACGCCTTGCACTGCGAACTCAGCAAGTTCTCGCCTACGAGACCGACATCACCGCCAGCGTCGACCCATTCGCGGGCTCGTACCTGATGGAGTCACTGACCGACGACATCGAGGTCGCCATCCTCGAACTCATGCGTCAGGTCGAGCAGTTCGGTGGCGCGGTAGCTTCGATTGAGCGCGGTTTCCAGAAGTCAGAGATAGAACAGTCGGCATACCGGATCTCCCAGCAGATCGATTCCGGTGAACGCGTGGTCGTCGGGGTGAATCACTACACGATCGATGAGGTTGAGCCGTATGAGCCGCTTCGCGTCGATCCCAGCATCGGTGCCGCGCAGGCCGCACGACTCACCGAGCTTCGAGCCAAGCGCGACCAGGTGGAGGTCGACCGAGCGCTCACCGCACTTCGTGCGGCCGCTGCCGGCAGTGACAATGTGCTGTATCCGATGCGGGATGCCCTGCGTGCGCTGGCGACCGTCGGCGAGGTGTCCGATGCGCTGCGTGAGGTGTGGGGCACCTACGTTCCTGCTGACACGTTCTGATCCACCTAAACCCCCGAGCCGAACCACCTATAACCCCCGAGCCGAACCGGAGTCTGAAATGCCGCAATTCATCACCGCACCAGCGCACGTCCCGATCTTCGGCGGCAAGACCATCGACGAGTACGTGGGTCGAGTCACCACTGGCGACACAGCCGTGTCGATCGCCTACATGGTCGCTCCGGCAGGCTGGTCAGAGCCAGGCAAGGCTGAGGACTTCGACGAGTACACGCTGGTGATCAAGGGCGTCCTTCGCGTTGACCACGAAGGCGGCTATACCGACGTCTCTGCCGGCCAGGCGATTATTTGCCGCGCAGGCGAGCACATGCGGTACGAGTCGCCCGAGGGTGCCGAGTACGTCGCTGTGTGCTTGCCGGCGTTCGGTAACCCATTGGTTCACCTAGATGACGACACTGCCTCAGCTTGAGCACTAGCGTGAGGCTGTGAGCGCCACATCGGGTCCAACCATCAGCCGCATCCCACGCGACCCCAACGCGGGCTCTGCGTCAGTCGTACCTGAAGTTCTGGTACGTCGCGCTCCCAAGGCGGTGCTGCACGATCATCTCGACGGTGGGCTCCGGCCAAGCACGATCATCGAACTTGCAGCTGAGTGCGGCTACCAGTCGCTCCCGACCACGGATCCGTTGGCGCTTGGGCAGTGGTTCGTCGACTCTGCGGATTCGGGCTCACTCGAGCGTTACCTTGAGACCTTTGCCCACACCGTCGCAGTGATGCAGACACGTGCTGCGCTGGTTCGGGTGGCATCGGAGTGTGCGCAGGATCTTGCAGCCGATGGCGTCGTTTACGCAGAGGTTCGCTACGCACCCGAACTCCATCTGCGTGCTGGCCTCACTTTGAACGACGTGGTCGAAGCGGTACTCGATGGCCTGCGCGAGGGCGAGGCCATCGCGGCGGCTTCGGGCACCCCGATCCGGGTTCGCGTCTTGCTCACCGCGATCCGCACGGCTGCGCGATCACTAGAGATCGCACAACTGACCGTGCGCTATCGCGACATCGGCGTGGTCGGATTCGATATTGCCGGTGCCGAAGCGGGCTACCCACCGTCGAGGCACTTAGATGCGTTCGAGTACCTGCGCGGCGAGTCCTGCCACATCACGATCCATGCCGGTGAGGCATTCGGACTCCCAAGTATCCATGAGGCTGTTGCGTTTTGCGGATGCGAACGGCTTGGTCACGGAGTTCGCATCGTCGACGACATCGAGCAGCTGCCAGATGGCAGCATGAGGCTGGGACGGCTTGCCTCCTATGTGCGAGACCTCAGGATTCCGCTCGAGCTGTGTCCGTCGTCGAACCTGCAGACGGGTGCGGCACGCTCGATCGCTGAGCACCCCATTGGCATTCTGTCGTCGTTGCGCTTCCGAGTTACGGTCAACACCGACAACAGGTTGATGTCTGGAACGTCAATGACGAGAGAGATGCTGCTGTTGTCGGAAGCATTCGGTTGGGGACTGCGTGAGATGCAATGGGTGACCGTCAACGCAATGAAGAGCGCGTTCGTCCCTTTCGATGAGCGCTTGGAGATCATCGAGACCCTTGTGAAGCCGGGTTACGCAAAACTCCTGGCCGAAAACGCCTAGTTTCACGCCAGCAGCGCGCGTCCGAATTCGACGATGAGCGCCAGCCCAGCGATCAGCAGCATGGCCCCTGCGACCTGATGTGCACGATGTAGTCCCGCGGCACTGAGCCGGTGACGCCCCGTTGCGATAAAGCCAGCCATGGTGATCTTGGTACCGACCAATACGCCGAAGAATCCGACGAGGAACCCTGCGGCTGCGATCGACGATTGTGCCCAAGCCGCAACGAGAATCGGTCCCCCGACTGCCATCCAGAAGAGCCAGGGATGCGGTGATAGCAGATTGACCAGGACGCCGCGACGAAGTGGATCAGTATCGTGCACCTCGGTGTCCTCGACTGCTGTCGACCTCAGTGACTCAACGCCTAGCCACGTCACATAAGCGCCACCGGCGAGACCGAGCAAGGTGGCCAACTGATCGGGAAGCACGTGAACAAACACGACGCTGATCGCGATGATCGGAGCGTCGGTGACTAGTGGTGCCAACGAGACCTTTGCGCCGGCGCCGAAACCCCTGCGCAAAGTTGTGGAGATCACAAGTGCAAGCAGCGGGCCGGGTGACAGCCCGGAGCCCAGACCTAGCCCAAGTCCCAATATCAAGTACTGCACTGGTGATCTATTCGCTTTGGTGGTCGCTGGCGACTGCGTCGGTTAGAACTTTCGTGGCGACCCAGGTCTGCCCGACGGGCGCGAAGCCACGGCGCTCATACCAGTGCCGCGGCCAGTCGTCGGCCAGTGCCGTGAGGATCGCGTAGCCGCAGCCTCGCTCGATGCTGGCTGCGATGGCTGCAGCGAGCATCGCGTCGCCATAGGACCGACCGCGGTGTGACGAAAGGGTTGCGACACCATCAATTTCAGCCACCGAGTCTCGGACGCACAGGTCCAGGTAGGAAACCAGATCAGCGCTGACTGGGTCATCGAGTTCAGGATCCCTCACTGCGTAGGAGAGAAACTCTCCCGACTGCGGGTAGGTATCGCGGCGTCCGGTCAGTTGTCGCACAGCCTCGGCGTCACATCCGGGTAGGTACTCCTCTCGCCACATGCGGCGCTCGAGTTGTCGCACGGTCGATTCATCGACGAGTTCGACTGCGACGTCTGGGTAAGTGGAGAGTGGTTCACCGGGCAACCCACGTGCCATGTGCAGCTCAGGTTGAAGTGTGAAGCCAGCGCTTTCGAGTTCGGCTCGAGTGTGGTCGCCGAGTTCGCACATCGCCATCACGTAGCGATGGTCGAGCCCGGCTCCGCCCAGATACTCGTCGGCCCAGTCGATCAGTTGAGCAGCGCCAGGGTCGCGACGAATCAGGATGCCGTTGTGCGCGTAGGACAGTGGCCACTCGGGCGTCAACAACGCCCAGGCATGCTGGCCCATGGCCCGAAATGTCGATGCGCGAAGGATTGCCGTTTGCGTGTGCCAAGCCTGGACCCGGTCGACCAAGTCTGGATCTGAGCTAGTTGATCCGGCGTTGTCGCGACCGAGGTTTGTGTTGCTCACGACGTGATCGTAGCCAGGTGATCGACTTTGGAGTGTCTTGCGGTGCTGCGTGAAATCGACCCGTTTGGGAGGCAGCCCACGCGGCGACCAGTAAGGTCGGAATCTGCGCCTGCTGTGTGGATCGTCCATCGGCGCGCTCTGTTCACCGGAGTCACCACAATGCTTGATACGAACCTCAATTCTCACTCGGCTCAGCGGATGCATGCGGTGGATGAGGACCTGACTCAACTCATCCTGGGTCACGTCGCGCGCCGACTCTCGTCAGCGGAAACTCCACTTGATTTCCCCGGGCAAAAGTCGACCGTCGACGCCCTGTTGGATGGCCTCGTTACGTCAGCGGGTCTGCCAGCTGATCAAGTAATGCGGATGTACGAAGATCATCTGTCCAAGACCGTCCTGTCGGCCGATTCGCCCAGGTTCTTCGCCTTCATTCCGAGTGCACCGACCAAGGCCGCGCTGCTCTTTGACATGGTGGTGTCTGCAGCGTCGCTGCAGGGAATCTCTTGGCTCGAAGCTGCTGGTGCGGTTGCAGCTGAGAACCAAGCGTTGCGCTGGATTTCTGATGCCGCAGGGCTTCCGGCTCAGTCCGGTGGAGTGTTCGTCAGCGGCGGATCGGCCGCGAACCTGTCAGCGCTGATCGTCGCGCGGGATGTTGCTCGTCGGCGACTTGTCGCCCGAGATGGCGACGACGCTAGGTTCCGGCGGCTGCGCATTGCGGTGAGCGACCAGGTGCACTCGTCAATCAAGAACACCGCATCGATCACCGACGTAGACCTGCTGGTGATCGACACCGACGACCACCGTCTCACCGGCAAAGCTCTTGCCGCCGCACTTGCACGCGATGCTGAGCCGGAAACGATCGTCGCAGTTGTTGCCACTTCTGGAACGACTAACGCCGGCATCATTGACGATCTCCGCGGCATCGGCACGCTCGCGCGGGAACGCGACATCTGGTTTCACGTCGACGGGGCTTACGGCGGCGCCGGACTCTTCGCGCCAACAGTTCGGCCGCTTTACGACGGCATCGAGTTGGCCGATTCGTTCATCGTGGATCCGCACAAGTGGCTGTTTGCACCCTTTGACTGCGCCGCCCTGCTGTACCGGGATCCGCAAATCGCGAAGAGCGTGCATACGCAGCACGCCGGCTACCTTGATGCGTTGCACCACGATGATGGCTCGTATGAGTGGAATCCCACTGACTACGCCTATCACCTAACTCGCCGCGCGAGGGGCTTGCCGCTCTGGTTCTCCCTGGTAGTCAACGGGACACAGGCGTACACCGATGCGATCGAGTCTGGCATCGAGCTCACGCGCCAGGTCGCAGACTTGATCCGGCAGGCGCCGCACCTCGAGCTCCTGCGCGATCCGACTCTGAGTGTCGTGCTGTTCCGTCGTATCGGCTGGACCGCTGCTGACTATGACGAATGGGCGGCCGGCCTACTCGCTGACCAGACGGCCTTCATCACGAGTACAACGTGGGAAGGCGAGACCGTGGGCAGGTACGCCTTCCTGCATCCAGCCACGACGTTGCAGATGGTTCGCGACACTCTCGACCGCACGGCCTGAACACCTGCGAACTCGCCGCTGGCCGGGGCATGATTCAACGTGTGGCATCTAGTGAGGTAAAGGCGCAAGGCGTGACGCCCGGGCTGATCACGGTTGCACTTATCGAGTTTGACCAGGATCTGGCGGTGTCGACCCCTTCGGAGTACGAGCAGTGGCCAGACACTGACGATTTCGAGGCGCCGGCGGGTATGGGCCGATTGTTGGTGCAGGTAACCGACTCCGATTCACGTACCTATATCGCCGGCGCTGTCTCATGGCATGTGGTGTCCTACGGACCTACGTCCGGGTCGCGAGCGTGGAACATCGGGATTGGGCTCATCGAGGCCGCCCGTGGCCATCGAATCGGTACGGTGGCGCAGCGGCTACTGACCGAATGGCTGCTCGAGACAACGCCACTGAACCGCATCGAAGCCTCGACCGATATCGAGAATCACGTGGAGCAGCGCGCCTTGGAAAACGCTGGATTCACGCGTGAAGGACTGCTTCGTTCGGCCCAGGAACGCCTCGATGGTCGCCATGATCTCATCGGATATTCCTTCTTACGAACGGACTTACCGGCTTAGAGTGTGCCCTGGTCAATGAACTGATCAGGAGTGAGAATTCTCGTCATCGAGGCCACTAGGGATTCCAACTGCTGGGCTGCTTGGTGTCGCGCCCCAGCTAGATTCTCGGCCGTTGACTCACTACCTGACTCGCCAGCAGCGCGGACCGGAACAACGACCTCGAGGTAGCACTTTAGTTTGGGCTCGGTGCCACTTGGACGGACAATCACGCGGGTGTCGTCGATGAGTCGTAGGCGTAGCACGTTCGACATGGGCAGCCCATCGACACCTACTGCGAAATCGTCGATACCTAGGACCGAGCGGCCAGCGATCGTCAGCGGAGGCGATGCACGTAGGCGCGCCATGATGGAGTCGATCAGCGACAGATTCGCGACACGTATGGACAACTGATGGGTTGCGTGGACCCCGAAAGTAACGGCGAGTTCGTCGAGAATGTCGTGCACTGTGCGTCCCTGGGACTTCAGCGCGGCGACCAATTGGGCGATGCGTAGTCCGGCGCTGAGGCCATCCTTGTCCGACACGTGGCCAGGATCAACGCAGTAGCCGAGGGCCTCCTCGTAGCCGTAGGCCAATCCGGGAAGATGCCCAAGATACTTGAAGCCAGTGAGGGTTTCGCGATGTTCAAGTCCGTAAGCGGCTGCCATCTTGCCGAGCAGTGAGGACGACACGATCGAATTGGCAAAGACGCCGCGAGTTCCGGTCTCGTACATCCACCAGGCCAGTAGCCACCCAACTTCGTCACCGCGCAGCATGCGGAAAGCGGTTTGCCCGTCAGAGCCGTCGCTTCGTATCGGCACGCCAGCGGCACAACGGTCAGCGTCTGGGTCGTTCGCAATCACGAGGTCGGCATCACGCGCGATCGCTTCGGCGATGGCTAGATCCATCGCACCAGGTTCCTCAGGATTTGGAAATGCGACCGTGGGGAAGTCTGGGTTGGGTGCGAATTGCGCGGCCACAGGGTGTGCCGGTGCGAAGCCTGAATCTGCGAGCAGTCGCTGGAAGATGCTGCCACCCACGCCGTGCATCGCCGTGTAGACAACCGAGATTTCTCTCGGCGCCGAGTCAGGAATGAGTGCCACGACATCGCGGACGTAGGAGTCGATGACGTCCTCGCTCACGACGTGTGCTGCTAGGGCGCGACAGATTTCGGCGTGTGCACCCACGGCGTTGATCGCTGCGCTGATCGCTGTGTCGATCGGTGGCGCGATCTGCGCGCCGTCACCGAGATAGACCTTGTACCCGTTGTCCCCCGCGGGGTTGTGGCTGGCCGTTACCATCACGCCCGCGATACAGCCGAGTGCGCGAATCGCATATGCCAGAACGGGAGTCGGTAGTGCCCGGGGGAGTAGGAGTGCGCGGAACCCAGCACCCTCAAGTATTTCGGCCGTGTCGCGGGCGAACAGGTCGGACTTGTGTCTCGCGTCGTAGCCAATGACAACCGAACCGCTTTGACGGGCAGCCAAGTACCCGGCGAGACCGGCTGCAGCGCGACTCACGGTCACCCTGTTCATCCGGTTCGGCCCTGGGCCCATGGCTGCTCGTAGGCCGGCCGTACCGAACTCGAGTTGACCAGCGAACGCATCGGCGAGCTCATGCGCCGCCGCCACATCGCCGTTCGAGTAGGCCGTGAGTAGTTCGTTCATGGTCGCGCGAGTGTCGGGATCTGGATCGGCGGCCAGCCAGTGTCGAGCCTGCTCGACGAGGTGGGCATCGACGATGCTCGCAGTGGAGGTCACAAGGCGGCCACCACACGTGCGAGGAGTTGGCCCATCCTCTCGGCGGCGGCTTTGCCCGCTGCCAGTACATCGCGATGGTCGAGTGGCTCACCGGTCATACCCGCAGCGAGGTTGGTGACCAGCGAAATGCCAAGAACCTCTAGCCCCGCTTCGCGCGCAGCGATGGCTTCGAGCACTGTTGACATCCCGACCAGATCACCGCCGATTACCCGAACCATTCGGATCTCGGCTGGCGTTTCATATTGCGGCCCAAGGAATTGCGCGTAGACGCCCTCGGGCAAGTCGGGCTCGAGCTCTCGACACAAGGTACGCAGGCGGGGCGAGTAGACGTCGGTGAGGTCAATGAACGTGGCACCACGGAGCGGGGTTACCCCAGTCAGGTTGATGTGGTCGCTGATCAAAACCGGCGTGCCTGGCGCCCACTGCGGGTTTAGTCCACCGCAGCCGTTAGTGAGGACGAGTACCTTGCATCCGGCTGCTGCGGCGGTGCGTACTGCGTGAGCGACGGCATCGACCCCGTGGCCTTCGTAGTAGTGCGTACGTCCGATGAAGACCAGCACTCGAGTGTCGCCGACTCGCACACTTCGCACGCGCCCTGAGTGTCCCAGCACGGTGGAGGCGGTGAAGTGTGGAAGGTCAGCGACCGCGATATCGGCGATCTGATCTCCGATGAGATCCACCGCGGGTGACCAGCCAGAGCCGAGCACAATCGCGACATCGTGGTGAGCGACTCCCGTACGTCGGGCGAGTTCGGCAGCGGCAGCCTGCGCGGCTGTTGTGGGGTCGGTGTTCAACAGGTCCTGAGTCACCTGACCGACGCTACCGACTCTGGAAGTCGGGAATGCGCTATTTGGTCAAGCCCTGCCGGATTGATGTCGTTAGCGAATGCTGCGACACGGACGACCGCGGAGCTCGGTGACGTAATCGTTCGGAGCGCCTGCGGATTCGGCGGCGTCGGCGATGATGCCCAGATAGCGAGCGCTTGGCAGCCCGCCCTCATAGTCGTCAAGCACGTAGACCCAAGCGGTGACATCGCCGTCGAGTGTCGCGATGCGCACTCGGATCTTGGAGTGGATGCCCAGATCGCTTCCCTCCCAAGCGTCGAGGCCCGACTCGTCGTGGGGGGCAATGTCATACAACGCAACGAAGACCTGGCTGTCGGGATCCTCGACAACCGTGGCGAGTGCGCCTTCCCAACTGATGTCCTCACCGCCGAAAGTGAGTCGCCAACCGGTGAGCCAACCGGTGCCAGCTGTGGGCGAGTGCGGTGCGCGCAACGCCATCTGGAGCCGATCGAGATTTCCGGCGTAGGCGGCGTACAAAGTCATACCTGTGAGGTTACCCACTCTGGGTGGGCAACAATAGCCACATGACACGTGTAGTAATTCTTGGCGGAGGCCCTGCGGGCTATGAGGCGGCTTTCGTTGCCGCGCGCGCGGGTGCGGAGGTCACGGTCATCGAAAAGGACGGTCTAGGCGGCTCTGCGGTCCTCACTGACTGCGTTCCTAGCAAGACGCTCATCGCTACCTCTGAGCTGATGACACTCGCCGCTGGAAGCGGCGCTCTTGGTGTGCGGGTTGGCGGCGAGGAACCCTCTCCTGACGTCATGAGCGCCGACCTCGGTGTAGTCAACGGTCGTGTACGCGATTTGGCGACCGCGCACTCAGCGGACATCACGCTGGCCCTCAAGGAACTCGGGGTTCGGGTACTTCGCGGTCGTGGCCGCCTAGATGGACCAGGGCATGTCTTCGTCGAGCACACCGGTGGTACCACCACGTGCGATGCCGATGCGATCCTCATCGCGACCGGGGCGCGGCCACGAGTCGTCGCTGATGCCGAACCCGATGGGGAGCGCATCTTCACCTGGGATCAGGTCTACGACCTCAAGGCCCTGCCGGAGCATCTGATCGTCGTCGGCTCGGGTGTTACAGGTGCTGAATTCGCTTCTGCCTACGATGCTTTGGGCTCGCAGGTGACTCTTGTGTCATCGCGTGACCGGGTCCTTCCCGGTGAGGACTCGGACGCTGCTCAAGTGCTCGAGGATGTCTTCATCAGGCGAGGCATGAAGGTGCTCAGTCGTGCGCGCGCCAAGAGTGCCAAGGCCACTGCCGACGGTGTCATCGTCACCCTCTCTGACGGTAGAACTATCGAAGGCTCGCACTGCCTGATGGCGGTCGGGTCATTGCCCAATATTGAGGACATGGGTCTGGAATCTGCTGGCGTCACCTTCACCGACCGAGGGTTCGTCGCAGTCGATCGGGTATCCCGCACGTCAGTCCGCCACGTTTATGCAGCGGGTGATGTCACCGGCGTACTAATGCTCGCTTCTGTCGCGGCAGCCCAAGGCCGCATTGCGATGACCCACGTACTTGGCCATGCCGTGAGCCCGCTGCACCTGGATTCGGTGTCAAGCAATGTGTTCACCGACCCTGAGATCGCCACAGTCGGGCTCACCCAGGTGCAGATCGACGAAAGTGGCCTCGACGTGCGTACAGTGAAACTGCCGCTGGCCACCAACGCCCGAGCCAAGATGCAAGGGATTCACGACGGTTTCGTCAAACTCCATTGCCGCACGGGCACCGGAATCGTGGTTGGCGGGGTAATTGTTGCTCCACGCGCCAGCGAACTGATCTTCCCGATCTCGATGGCGGTCGAGCAGCGGCTCACTGTCGATCACATTGCCGACTCGTACACGGTCTATCCGTCGTTGTCGGGCTCGGTGGCGGAAGCTGCCCGGCAGTTGCACCAGCAACGCAACTAGGGCCTACTCACAAGACCGCTCGGGCTGGGTGAATCGCTCACCGGTCTCAGAAGTCGCCGCCACCACCGAAGTCGCCGCCACCGAAGCCTCCACCACCGAAGTCGCCGCCACCACCGAAGATCCCGCCACCGCCACCGTCGAAGCCGCCACCATTGTCTTGGCCGCCCATTCCCTGGCCACCGGCCCACATGCCGCCGCCGCCGAACATGTGACCCATCATCGTGCCCATGAAAATCATGGACATGAGGTCGGCGCCTGAGGATGCGTAGTAGCCGCCGGCGTATGGCGCATAGGTGGCTCCGCCGCGCCAGTACGGCACGCGCTGCCCGTTGGCCATAACTTCGCGCGGGATCGGCGACTGGCCGTTCTGTAGCATGGTCGAGCAAGCCAGGCAAACCGGGATCGCGCGCTGCGCTCCACCATCGGGTGCCCACATGATGTCCTCGGCGCTAGGGCCGTGACGCGGGTCGACAAAGCAGGGTGGGCGCCGATCCGGAAGTGCCTGTCCGGCCATCTGAGCCTTTACGCAGGCAAGTGAGTAGCGACCATCTTCAAGAGCTTGGGTGACCATTGTTGCGTCGTCGGGAACGGCCATCGCATCGGCCGACATCTTCGCTCCCTCATAGGAATCCAGCGCATGTTGCGCATGTACTCGGCCAGTGTCGTCGAGTCTTGGGTCGTTCAGATCGATCGCCGCCGCCTCCTCACCAAACTCGGTGACGTCCTCGTCGATGACTTGGCGAAGTGCCGCGAGTTCGACCCGAGCGGCTGCCTTCTTCTTGCGGCTTACGTAGAACAGGCCGCCGACCAATGCGGCGGCGGCGGCGGTGAAGAACAAGATTCCAGGCAATGGATTCTTGGGTTCACCAGAACTTCCGGTCATCCGAAGAGCCGACGATGCGATGAACGCATCGAGTACTGCGAACACACCCTCGGATGAGTGCTCTCGGAATGCTGCTGTGGCCAGATCGCTGACCTGTACGGTCGTGTCGCCAGCACGGAAGGATTTACCGACGACTAGCGCATAGGTGCCCTCGAGCCCGACTTCCTGGCGCAACTGGCGCAGGATCGCTACCGGGTCGCCGCCAGCCATGGCTGACGCTGGGAGGACGGCCACGAAGTAGGGGTGTTGGATTGCCGATATCCGGCCGCGCAACGCATCGGCCTCGGACGACGTGATGGTGGGGTCGGCGTCGGGAGCGACGAAGACCGAGGCGCCCTGACGGAGAGCCGTGGCGGCATCCGACACGGTTGTGTCGGCAGAAGCCGGAGCGGCGGTGAGCGCCAGGATCGCGAAGGTGCCGATAAGCAGCGCGAGAATTCCGCGGGTCAGACGGGAAGTGAGGCTCATCGGGCTACGTAGTGAGGTCATGTCTCCATCTTGACTCACCGCGACCGCAAACGCACACGGCGCGGCCTGGGCTCGAGCTAGTCCTTGATCTCGAGTAGCACAGTGCCACTGGGTACGGTTGCGCCAACCTCGGCGGTCAAGCTAGTCACTACACCCGCTTTGTGGGCGGTGAGGGGCTGCTCCATCTTCATGGCCTCGAGTACAACCACGAGATCACCTGCGGCGACCGTCTGTCCATCTTCGACTGCAACTTTGACAATCGTGCCCTGCATGGGTGCCGCGACGGCATCGCCGGATGCTGCGGTGCCGGCCTTCTTGGCCCGCTTTTTCGGCTTCTGAGCGCTGCTAGCTGAACCCGATCCTGCGCTGAGCCCAAGACCGGCTGGCAGGACGACCTCAAGTCTCTTGCCGCCTACCTCGACCACGACTGAGTGCCGGGCTTCCGGTTCGTCGAGGTCGGCAACCGCACCCGAGTACGCCGGGATCTGATTGTCGAACTCAGTCTCGATCCAACGAGTGTGCACGGTGAATGGAGTGTCGTCGTCGGTCGCGAATGCTGGATCACGGACTACGGCGCGATGGAAAGTCAGGGCGGTAGCGATCCCGTCGATCTGGAATTCATCGAGTGCGCGTCGCGCTCGCTCAAGTGCCTCGGTGCGGGTACGGCCGGTAACGATCAACTTGGCGAGTAGCGAGTCGAAGTTTCCGCCGATGACATCGCCAGTCTGGAAACCCGCGTCAAGACGCACTCCGGGGCCCGAAGGTGTCTGCCACACCGTGAGAACGCCAGGCGCAGGCAGGAAGTTTCGACCAGGGTCCTCACCGTTGATGCGGAACTCGAATGAGTGGCCGCGGATGACGGGATCATCGAAGCCGAGCACCTCGCCATTGGCGATCCGGAACTGTTCGCGAACGAGGTCGATACCCGTGACCTCTTCTGAGACAGGGTGTTCGACTTGGAGTCGGGTGTTGACTTCGAGGAAGCTGATTGTGCCATCGGCTCCCACCAGGAACTCGCAGGTACCGGCGCCGTAGTAACCGGCTTCGCGCATGATTGCTTTGGACGCGCGGTACAACTGGTCGGTCTGCTCTTGTGTCAGGTAAGGCGCAGGGGCCTCTTCGACGAGCTTCTGGTGGCGACGTTGCAGCGAGCAGTCGCGGGTCGACACGACCACGACGTTGCCGTGCTGGTCTGCGAGCACTTGAGTCTCGACGTGACGAGGCTGGTCGAGGTAGCGCTCTACGAAGCACTCACCGCGTCCAAATGCTGCCACTGCCTCGCGCACTGCGGAGTCAAAAAGCTCGGGGATCTCCTCGATAGTGCGAGCCACCTTGAGACCTCGACCGCCACCACCAAATGCTGCCTTAATGGCGATCGGCAGACCATGCTCGCGCGCAAACGCGACGATCTCGTCGGCGTTCTGCACGGGGTCCGGTGTGCCGTCTACCTGGGGCGCGCCAGCTCGTTGCGCGATGTGACGGGCGCTGACCTTGTCACCCAGGGAACGAATCGCGTGCGGGGGTGGCCCGATCCAGATCAGCCCCGCGTCGATCACGGCCTGGGCGAAGTCGGCGTTCTCGGAGAGGAATCCGTAGCCAGGGTGCACGGAGTCGGCGCCACTTCGGTGGGCAACTTCGATGAGTTTGTCGATGACCAGGTAGCTCTCGGCTGCAGTGGAGCCACCGAGGGCGTATGCCTCATCGGCTGCCTTGACGTGCAGCGCGTCGCGATCTGGGTCGGCGTAGACGGCGACGCTCGTGATGCCAGCATCGCGGCAAGCCCGGGCAACCCGGATCGCGATCTCGCCACGGTTGGCGATGAGGACCTTTGAGATGGCCATCGGACGTATGACTCCTACCTGGGCATTGTCGAGCAGATTGCGCCTTGCGCGTCCCCTGAGCGTGCCAGAACGAAGCTCTCAGAGGTACTTCGGGGTATGTGAGTTGCCGCACCCTGCTACATGCAGAGCTTGCTCTTGGCTGAGATTGTGGCCAGCGAGGGGTTGCAACTGTGCGTGGCTTTGTCTTGCAAAATGTGGGTAGGCAGGACATCTCGCAAGCGCTGCTTTGCTGCACCTAGCGTAGGTGCTTCCTGCTAGGGCGTCTCAACGACGCAGAACTCATTGCCCTCTAGGTCGGCAAGGCGGATCCATCGATAGCCGACTTCGGCAATCGGAGTCTCATCGATCCGGGTCGCCCCGAGGGCCACGATCCGAGCCGCCTCGACCTCAATATGGGGCACCTGCAGATCGAGGTGGATACGGTTCTTCTCGGTGCGAGCTTCAGGCACGCGCTGCAAGATGATGCTGGGCTGCGTGCCGTCTTTCGCCGAGATCCAGCGGTAGTGCCCATCTCCACCGTCGTCGGTGAAGCCGAGCACCTGCTGCCAGAAGTCGGCCATGCGTTCAATGTCATTGCAGTCGATGGTGATGGAAATGCGCGGCGTGACGGGTGTCGGCATGGTGCGACTCTTGCAGACTGCCCTTTCGGGTCACAACCGATCAGCAATTCGGACAGTCTTTGAGGGAATTGCTTGGATGATCCTGCGCTTGGACTCGGCTCTCGGGGAAAGTTCTTGTCATGAGCCTTGATCCGTGCGAGACGAATCCGTTGAACTACAAAGTTCTCTTCGAGAACGAGCGGGTTCGAGTCCTTGAGTACACCGATTTACCAGGTGAGCGAACGACCCCGCATGAGCATCCGGATAGTGTGATGTTCACCCTCAGTTCCTTCGACCGCAGGCTCCACGCCCAAGACACACATCGTGATGTCACGATTGCGGCGGGCGGCGCACACTGGGTGCCGGCTCAACAACATGCGGGTGAGAATATCGGCTCCACCCCCACGCACACGATTTTTGTCGAGCTGAAAGAGCCTGCGCAGCAAGGGATTTCGATGGATAACCGCGAGTATGTGGTCGGTCCCGCTACGGCGTGACTGGGTCTCTGGTGGGGCCAGCGCACGCGAGAGTCAAGGCGAACGTCACCGGAAGCAGGAACATCCCGATCGTCATAAGGCCGAGCAAGCTGAGCGCTGCAAGTAGACATACGCACGTCCATGCCAGGGCTGCGGCCCAACGTTGGGGGCGTTGCGACAAGGCTGCGGCGACGACCAAACTGATGATCAGAGGCACCGCAAGTAGCGCCTCAACCCATGAGCCGTTGACTTCGACGAGTGTTTTCGTACCGATGGTCATCATTCCGTCCGATGACACCGATTCCGAGGAATACATGGGCAAGGTCAAGCCGCCGAGCATCAACAGGGCGGCGTAGCCGAGGGCGAAGATCATCGCTGACTTTGCGGTGCGGCCAAGTCTCAGTCTCGTTCCGCCAATCGCTTGCGGCGCCTTAGCTTTGGTCCCATCCATGATCTGATTGTGCTCGCGATCCATGTTTGTGTCTGCCAATTCGATTTCACCTCGTTGAAAAATGCTGGCACCATGTGACGATGTCCATTCGACTCAAGGGCCTGCGCACCGTGATCTACCCCGCGCCTGATCTGGCGGGGGCTAAGCAATGGTTTTCCGAATTGCTGGGTCAAGAGCCGTACTTCGATCAGCCGTTTTATGTGGGCTTCGAGGTCGAAGGTTATGAACTCGGGCTCTTGCCTGATGCGGATCCCGATGACGGTGCAATCGTCTACTGGGGTGTCGACGATGTGGCCACTGCGGTGCTGGATGCCTGCGGTGCCGGAGCCACGGTGCATGTGCCGCTGGCCGACGTCGGCGAGGGCATCGTCACCGCCTCAATTCGAACGCCAACCGGATCGGTCGTCGGGTTTATCTTCAACCCACACTTCGCAGGCTGATGGTTAACCTCGCACTCCGAACGAAGTTCGCGAAGGAGACCTTGTCTCTCAGCAAGGTGCAGTTCGGGCTCGTCTGCTTCGCCTTCTCGGCGAATCTAGTTTTTATCCCTTCGGTGTCGCACTACCTGCTGGGCCGAACATGGGGTGGACGTTCGGCGGCAATGCAGTTGCCTAACACTGAGGAATTCCTCCTAGGCATTTCGGTGTGGTCGTACACGCTGATCACCTGGCATGCCGCCGCCGCGTTCCTACTTGCTGTCGCACTCTTTACTCAATTCAATCTCACTCACCGTGGGGTACGATCCGCGAGAGTTGTTGCCGCACATAGGATTATCGGTCCGGTTATCCTGTGCACCTTGTTGCCAGCGTTTGTGCTACTCGCCTTGTCACTTAGCTTGTGGGTGATCCGTACGCCGTTCAATCGAGTCCTGTTCACAGTGCTGCCGGTGATGATTGTCTACGCCATCGTCCGCGCGCTGGTCGGACTCCTTCGTGGCGATCGGGATCTGCACGCCGACTCAATGTTCCTCGCGTTCATGCTCCTTGAGTCAGCGCCGATCTACCGAATCGTCATGTTCGTGATCGCACGCCTAGACGGCCAGGTGCTGGCGCCTAACGGTGAGCCGGTTAATGCGGGTGCACTCTTTCGCACTGTGGTTGTGCTGGGGCTAGTTGCGGTGGGTTATTGGTCGGCTGGTCGGCTGCGCCGAAACCTGCTTCCGCTGATGCTCATACTCGCGATAGTGCTCGCCTCGCTGGCTTTCCTGCCGTGGTCGCTCACTAGCGCCCCGACATGATGTGCGTGTGCTAGTTCTGGGCCCATAGGTCGGTCCAGCCGATGCCAAGTTCGCTGACTAGGTGTCGGGTCAACGGCAGTGACAGGCCCACCACGTTGGAGTGGTCACCCTCGATGAACTCAACAAAGGGGCCACCAAGACCATCCAGAGTGAAGGCCCCAGCCACTCGCAACGGCTCACCTGTGGCGACGTACGCGGCGATCGTGCCGTCGTCGATCGCGGCGAACTGCACCATGGTCGCAGCCACGGCTTGGGCGATGCGATCTTCATCAGGCACCGATCCGATCAACGCCACCGCGTGGCCGGTGCACAACATCGCTGCCCGTCCGCGCATCTGACGCCACCGCGCTGTTGCCTCAGCGGCGTCGGCAGGCTTACCGAGGGCGCGGCCATCAATGTCGAGCACAGAGTCGCAGCCGATCACCAAAGTGGGTACTGAAGATCGGGATTCAGATCGGATCTGCTCAGCGACTACCGCCGTTTTCGCCAGGGCCAGGGCAAGACAGATCTGGTCAGGTGCCGTAGTGCCCTCGCTCGCGAGTTGTGCCTCGATCGCGTCCTCGTCGACGGCGCTAACGCGTACCTCGGGGTCGAGCCCGGCCGCGCGCAGCAGGGTCAACCGGGCTGGTGATGCTGAAGCGAGGATCACTCGTGGACGTGCGGCGGATGACATCGATCGGGCCTGTTCTGGTCGCGGCATCGGTTGCGGTTGTGAGTCAGGAACTATCGGGGTTGAGCCGAGGCGTGCCAACCACCGGTAGTGAGCGGCTGGCGCAAGGTTCGGTGGGGGGACGACCACGATGATCGCTTGCGCGCCTTGTGGTTCAGCGGTTGAGCAGCGGCAGCGCTGAGCACCGCGACCACCGCGGCGACATCTTCGGCACTTGGGTTACCGCGGACGATGCGCAGCATCGGAGTGCTTGATGATTCGTCGTCGATGCTCATAGCGGGATGTTTCCGTGCTTCTTCGGGGGCAGGGTTGCGCGCTTGGTGCGTAGTGCACGAAGCGCACGGGTGATCTGCCCACGCGTCTCGCTGGGTCGGATCACTGCGTCGATATATCCGCGTTCGGCCGCGATGTAGGGGTTTGCAAGCATGTGCTCGTAGTCGCTGACGAGTTCGGCGCGTCGCGCGTCGGAGTTTTCGGTACCCGCGAGTTCGCGGCGGTAGAGGATGTTGACCGCACCCTGGGCGCCCATGACCGCGATCTGTGCCGTGGGCCAGGCCAGATTCACATCGGCGCCCAAGTGCTTGGACCCCATGACGTCGTACGCGCCGCCGTAAGCCTTACGCGTGATGACGGTGACGAGAGGCACGGTTGCTTCTGCGTAGGCATAGATCAATTTGGCGCCGCGGCGGATGATCCCGTTCCATTCCTGGTCGGTTCCAGGGAGGAAGCCAGGGACATCGACAAAGGTGAGTACGGGGATGTTGAAGGCGTCGCAGGTACGTACGAAGCGAGCGGCCTTCTCGGACGCCTCGATGTCGAGAGTGCCAGCAAACTGCATGGGCTGGTTGGCAACCACCCCTACCGGGCGACCCTCGACACGACCAAATCCGACGAGAATGTTGGGTGCCCAAAGGGCCTGGATCTCAAGGAAGTCGCCGTCATCGATGATCGACTCGATCACCTGGTGCATGTCATACGGCTGATTCGGCGAGTCAGGGATCAACGTGTCGAGCGCGAGGTCGTCGTCGCTGACGGACAGGTCGACATCGACGTCGAAGGTAGGCAGCTCATCGAGGTTGTTGCTCGGCAGGAACGACAACAGTGCCTTCACGAAGTCGATGGCCTCAGCCTCGTCGCCCGACATCGCGTGCGCTACACCGCTTTTGCTGTTGTGGGTGCGTGCTCCGCCGAGCTCGTCAAAGCCGACGTCCTCACCGGTGACGGTCTTGATGACGTCAGGCCCGGTGATGAACATGTGTGAGGTCTTGTCGACCATGATCGTGAAGTCGGTGATCGCCGGGGAGTACACCGCACCCCCTGCGCATGGCCCCATGATCAATGAGATCTGCGGTATGACGCCCGATGCCAGCACGTTTCGGCGGAAGATCTCGCCGTACAGGCCCAACGAGACGACACCCTCTTGGATGCGAGCGCCGCCTGAGTCATTGATGCCGATCACTGGGCAGCCGGTCTTCATGGCGAGGTCCATCACCTTGACGATCTTCTCGCCGAACACCTCGCCGAGGCTTCCGCCGAACACCGTGAAGTCCTGAGCAAAGACGCAGATCGGGCGCCCGTCGACTGTGCCGTATCCGGTGACTACACCGTCGCCGTAGGGCCGGTTCTCAGCGAGGTCGAAGTTGTTGGATCTGTGCCGCGCCAGGGCGTCGAGTTCAACGAAGGAACCCTCGTCGAGCAGCATGTCGATGCGCTCGCGAGCGGTGCCCTTACCGCGCGCATGCTGCTTCTCGACTGCTGCCACGGATGCGACATGGTGCGCGTCGTCGCGGCGTTGTTCAAAGAGTGCGATCTTGCCCGCTGTGGTGGCGGGGTCTATGGCCGGGGAATCCGTGCTGCCCTCGGCGCGCTCCGGCGCTGCGGTCATCGCGCTCACCCTCACATCTTGTTGCGCACTGGTTGGCGAGCCAGTGTCGACCTCGTTGGTCCGTCGTCCTACCTTAGCCAAATGGAACTTGGCGACAACGTGCACCGACCACTTGATGGCCGCGAGTGGAGTGACGCCCTGCTTCGGCAGGCGCTCGATCGCGCCGGTAGCGAGGGTTTCGGGCCGGTTGTGGTCATTGAGTCGACGGGCTCGACCAATGCTGATGCCATCAATCAGGTGCGCGAGGGTGCCCCTGAAGGCTTTGCCGTCATAGCCAACGAGCAGACCCAGGGACGTGGTCGGCTCGAGCGAGTCTGGGTGTCACCGCCTGGCGCCGGGTTGGCGATGTCTGTCGTGCTTCGGCCGACGGCACCCTTGGCGACCTGGGGTTGGCTCCCGCTCATCGCCGGGATGGCCGTGGTTGCGGGGCTCGGTGAGCAAGGTGTTGAGTCGAGGCTGAAATGGCCCAATGACATCGTGATCGCCGGGCCGAGTCGCGATGGCGGCCCTGGCCCGCGCAAACTCGGCGGACTGTTGCTCGAGCGGGTTGTGGGTGAGCATCCTGCTGACTCCGGTGCTGCGGTGGTTGGTATCGGCATCAATGTGGATGTGCGCGAGGACGAGTTGCCTGTGCCGACTGCTACGTCGACATTCCTTGAGGGAGTTGCAGTTAGGCGTGAACCGCTTGCCGTCGACGTGCTGGGCCACCTGCGCCTGCTGCTCATGTCGTGGCAGCAAGCAGAGGGCGATGCGGAACTCTCGGGTGTCGCTTCGACTTATCGCGAGGTTTGCCTCACTTTGGGAGAGCAAGTTCGTGTTACGCGTCCGCCCGGTGACGATTTGCTTGGCGTTGCTTCGGCCATCGATTCGGCCGGCCGCCTGATCGTGACCGACGGAGATGGGTTGTCGACGACGGTGGCCGCAGGAGACGTGCACCACGTACGAAGCCGCTGACACTGCACGGGTCGACAGACTTACCCGCAGTATCTTGACGTGGCACGATGGGCCGCATGGGATACCCAAAGAAGTTGCTGGCAGACGACGAGAAGATCGTCTACGAACTGCGTCCACACTGGCGATCACTGATCGTTCCGGTGCTTATGTTTCTGGTAGCGATCTTTGTTGGCGTCTTCCTCATTGCTCGGTTCGATAACTCGGTTGTGCGGTGGGTTATCAGCGCGGCAATGTTGGTGGTTGTTCTGGGCTGGGCGGTCAAGCCCTTCCTCGATTGGTACACGACCCAGTACGTCTTCACGGACCGTCGGATCATCGTGCGTGCCGGATGGATCTCTCGCCAGGGGCGCGACATGCCGTTGTCGCGAGTCAATGACGTGTCTTTTGCTCACTCGCCCATCGAGCGGATGCTGAACTCTGGAACCCTGATCGTGGAATCTGGTGGTACCAATGGGCAATTGGTGATCAAGAACGTGCCGGACGTTGAGCAGATCCAGGCCGACATCTCACGGATGCACAACGACGACGACGAGCGACGTCGCAGGGAGTCGAGCGGTGGCTTCAACGACGGTCCAAGTGCCGGGCGCCACTCGAACCCCGACGATCGGGCGCCGGACTCTGGCTGAATCGCAGTGCCGGCCACCTCTCTGCTGGCTAGAGCAGCGCTGCAGCTGGCAGGCACATTCTGCGTTGTGCGAACCTACGCAGTAGTGGCGATTACGGCGTCGTCGGCAAGAGTTGGGTCGTCGGGGAAGACCCAACGCCGATAGGACCAGAATCGGAATAGCGTGCCGAGGCCGAGCCCGATCACGTTCGCGCTGATGTTGTCTGCGAGTGGGCTCGTGAGGTGCAGCCCATAGTGCGTAAGCCATAGGCAGCTGACCGCGATTGCGAGCCCGACTCCGTTGAGCACAAAGAACAACAAGTACTCGCGCGCAAAGCTGGTGCGACCGCGGTGCCGAAAAGTCCAATAGCGATTGCCGAAATACGAGAATGTGGTCGCCACCGCGACGCTGATGACCTTCGCGGTCAGGGGCTTGTCGTACATGGGGCCCTCACCGCCGGCGAATCGCAGGAAGTTGAAGAGCCCGACATCAACAACGAGGGCGGATAGGCCAACGATGCCGAACTTCGCGACCTCACGAAAGACCTGGCTGACCTTGTGCGAGAGCTCTGCTAGCGCAGATGTCCGGCGTACCGTGGAGTCGCTCACTGGGTGATTCTAACTTTCTCGTCGATGCCGCAGATCGTTGTTGGAAACCTTCGCTTGCCCCGCTAAGCGGGGCATTACCTGACCAATGTGACATCTCATCATGTGTTCTGACTGAGTGCTCTCGTCGAGAGTACCGTCGGTCGCCACTAGGCTGAACCAGTGGACGTAGGTACTGACGCGCACGTCGCCCCGGGATTCCCGGTAGTCGGCGTCATTGGTGGCGGTCAACTTGCGAGAATGATGCAGCAGCCAGCGATCGCGCTAGGTGTCGGTCTTCGGGTGCTTGCTACGTCATACGCCGATAGTGCTGCGCAGGCCGTTCGCGACGTTCGGATCGGTCGCCATGACGACCTCGACACCTTGCGCGAGTTCGCGCGCGGCTGTGACGTGATCACCTTCGATCACGAGCATGTGCCCACGGAAATGCTGCGTGTGCTCGAGTCCGAAGGGGTTGCAGTGCATCCCAATTCGGCTGCGCTCGTCCATGCTCAAGACAAGATCGTGATGCGAGAGGCCCTGACCGCGGCCGGTGTCCCGTGCCCCCAGTGGGCGGTCGTCGAAACCGGAGATGACGTTGCGAAGTTTGCTGCAGTCGCGGGTTGGCCGGTGGTGCTCAAGACATCTCGCGGTGGATACGACGGTCGCGGGGTCTGGATCATCGATGACGAGGGTGCGGCCCGTGAACTCATCGGCTCAACCGTCCTCGTCGACGGTGCTCGCTGGCTGGCGGAGGAGCGGGTCGATTTCATTCAGGAGCTGTCGGCCCAAGTCGCGCGTAGCCCGCACGGTCAAGCTGTCGCCTATCCAGTTGTCCGCACCTTACAGACCGACGGGATCTGCACCGAGGTCATCGCTCCGGCCCCAGGGCTCACCGACGATGAGTCGGTTGCTGCCCAGCGAGCCGCATTGACCGTGGCCGGAGTGCTCGGCGTCGTAGGGATGTTGGCGGTAGAGATGTTTGAGACGCGTGACGGGCGAGTTCTGGTCAACGAATTGGCAATGCGCCCGCACAACTCGGGGCATTGGTCGATCGAAGGTGCTGTTACGTCGCAGTTTGAGAACCACCTCCGCGCTGTACTTGACCTTCCGCTCGGTGACCCGTCGCTGCGCGCTCGGCATTCAGTGATGGTCAATGTGCTCGGTGGCGACAAGCCCGACATGTATCACGCCTACCTTCATTGCATGGCTCGAGATCCCGGACTCCGAATTCACATGTACGGCAAGGATGTTCGGGCGGGACGCAAGATCGGCCACGTCACTGTTGTCGGCGATGACCTCGACTCTCTGCTCGTGCGTGCACATCACGCCGCCGACTATCTGACTGGAGTTATCGATGAGTGAAACCACGTCAGGTGCCGCCATACCGCTAGTCGGTGTGGTCATGGGCTCAGACTCCGATTGGGTGGTGATGGAGGCGGCGACGCAAGCCCTAGCCGAGTTCGGCATTGCCTACGAGGTCGACGTCGTGTCAGCGCACCGCATGCCCGAGGAGATGGTCCATTACGGACGCACTGCTGCCGATCGCGGTTTGCGTGTGTTGATCGCTGGCGCCGGTGGTGCGGCGCATCTGCCCGGGATGCTGGCTTCGGTAACCCCACTGCCTGTCATCGGCGTACCGGTTCCATTGGCTCATCTGGAAGGGCTCGACTCCTTGCTGTCGATCGTGCAGATGCCTTCGGGGGTTCCGGTTGCTGCGGTCTCGGTCTCTGGAGCGCGTAATGCAGGGCTGCTTGCCGTCCGTATTCTGGCGGCCGGGGACGATGCTCGTGGCATCGCGTTGCGTGCTCGGATGCTTGACTTCCAGGTTGCGCTCAATGCCACTGCGCACGCCAAGGGTGCTGCCTTGCGCGCATCGCTCGACCCATCGCTTTGATCCGGCGATTGATCCGGCGAAGAGTCGATTAGGACAGGCGCTGGTACTCGATTGCTGGGCAGCGGTCCATGATCACGTCAAGTCCCGCTGCTCTGGCTCGCTGAGCTGCGGCTTCGTCAATGACATCGAGTTGGAGCCAGACCGCATGGGCGCCAATGGCGATTGCATCATCGACGACCGCCCCTGCACGCGTTGAGTTAACGAAGATGTCGACCACGTCGATCGGGCCGATCTCAAAGACCGCATCGGCCAGGTTCGGATAGCCACGTTCGCCGTGCACCGTTGCAGATGAGGGATGGATGGGGACAATTCGCTTGCCCTTGCTCTGGATCAAGCGAGCGACCCCGAATGCGGCCCTGTCTCGGTTATTCGAAAGACCCACTACTGCCCAGATCTCAGACGTGTTGAGCACACGACGAATGCACTGGTCGTCTCCGTAGAGATCGGGGTCACGTGTCACGTTGTTGATCGTAGTGATGACAACTGGTCGGATCGCGCGGGAATGCCGTGGTCAGGTCCCAAGTCGGGGTCGACCCAGTGCCCTGACTTCCCAGCCGGCAGCGAGCCAAGCGGGTGCGTCAAGGGCGTTGCGACAGTCGAGAATCCTTGGGTGCGTGACGATTCGCGCCAAAGCCACTGGGTCGAGTGCGCGGTATTCGCGCCACTCGGTGAGGTGCAGAACCACATCGGCATCCTGGCAGGCTTCGAGCGGATCGTCGAAGTAGTCAAGGTTTGGCCTCGTGCGTCGCGCGTTCTCGAGGGCCTTCGGGTCGGTGACGCGAACTTCTGCGCCAAACTCGTGCAGCATGGCTGCGACATCGAGCGCAGGCGAATCGCGAATGTCGTCGCTATCGGGTTTGAAGGCCGCGCCCAACACCGCGATGCGTGCACCTTCGACAGCGCCGTCGAGCATTTCGGATGTGACATCGACGGCCCTTTTGCGCCGCCGAAGGTTGATGTCATCGACGTCGCGTAGGAAGGCAAGTGCTTGGTCGACTCCGAGCTCCTCCGCTCGTGCCATGAATCCGCGAAGGTCCTTGGGGAGGCAACCGCCGCCGAATCCGAGACCAGCCTGCAGAAAGCGTCGGCCAATCCGCTTGTCGTGCCCGATGGCATCAGCAAGCGCGACGACGTCGGCGCCGGTCGCTTCGCACAACTCAGCCATCGCGTTGATAAAGGAGATCTTCGTTGCCAGGAAGGCGTTGGCCGCATTCTTCACCAGTTGCGCAGTGGCTAAATCGACTACGACCCAAGGCATTCCGAGTGCAAGGACTTTCGCGTAGACATTGGCAAGATTGTCAGCGTCAGCCTGCGCATCGACGCCCACGACAAGCCGATCGGGCTCGAGGGTGTCTTGGACCGCGAGCCCTTCACGAAGGAACTCGGGGTTCCAGGCGAGGTGTACTTCGGCCGCAGCCGGAGAAAGCTCGACCAATCGATCTCGTACCCATTCAGCTGTGCCCACGGGCACTGTTGATTTGCCGACTACCAAGCACGGTCGAGTGAGGTGCGGCGCGAGCGATTCAATTGCTGTGCGTACGTACCCAAGATCAGCCGCATGGGAGTCGGCCATCTGCGGAGTACCCACGCAGAGAAAGTGGACGTCCCCGAACGCTGCAGTCTCGGCGTACGACGTCGTGAATCGGAGCCGCCCGGAATCAAGTGCCTGAGCCAGAAGTTCGTCGAGCCCCGGTTCGTAGAACGGTGTCTGCCCGCTTGCGAGCATCTCGATCTTGCTCTCGTCAACATCGAAACCAAGAACCTCGTGTCCGAGGTTGGTCATGGCCGCTGCGTGGACTGCGCCTAGGTATCCGCAGCCTATGACGGTGATTCTTCGGGGGCCTATCGGCATCGATGTGGTGGCGGTCACGGGGCACACCCTATCCGTAGTGATATTGACCGAAAGGTGGGTGTTCGTGCCGTGGCTTGAGAAATATCCTTCGATTTGGGTCACATCCATGAGGTGGCCGATGGCTCTCAAAAGCCAGGGGGAATGGGAATGAACGAGCAAGAGGAACACGAGCACTGGTTCTTCGGGCACGAAGATCCACGTTGGCTAATGTGCGACTGTGGCCAGTACGCAGCGCGCACGCGGAACATCATTGGCGAGAGCGATTTTCGCCTGATTGACCCACCGCATCCGGTCCTTGCCTTGCGTCCCATCAACCGCACGCTCGCGGGTGGACCCCCATCGGTCGACTTGCGCGAGGCCAATCTGGTCTAGCGGCGCGATGCCCTAAGTCGAGGTCGACCGGTACTTTTCGGGACAGTCCTGGCAGGATCACGACATGACCTCCGCAGACGTACGTTCCAGGTTCCCTGGGCTCTCAGACGGCTGGATCCGATTTGATGGGCCCGCTGGGACCTTGCCTGTCGATTCCAGTGTCGACGCCATCGCCGATTACATGCGATCACCAGCGCCGGCGAACCTCGGTGGTCAGTTCGCAGCGTCCAAGGCGAGCGACGGCGTGGTCGGTGGTGCTAGAGCTGCGGTGGCGCGCCTTGTCGGCGCCCAGGACGACGAGGTCGTGTTCGGCCCGAGTACCACTAACTTGATGTTCGCGTTCACTCGCGCCTTGGCTCGCGATTGGCAGCCAGGTGATCGGATCGTCTGCACTCAACTCGACCACGACTCCAACGTCAGCCCCTGGCTCCTGGCCGCACGTGACGCTGGCGCCACCGTCGAATTCCTCGAAGTCGATCCTGTCGATGGCACCTTGGATGTCGAGCCCCTCAAGGGTCTTTGCGCTGATGGTCGCACTCGGTGGGTCGCGATGTCCGGGGCGTCCAACCTCACCGGACATTCACCCGATCTGCTCCGCGCCGTCGCGATCGCCCACGAGTACGGTGCGCGGATCCTGATCGATGGTGTTGCCAGGGTGCCGCATCTACCGACGAACATTGCTGAAATCGGTGCCGACGTTCTGTCCACCTCGCCTTACAAGTGGTACGGCCCCCATGCCGGGATCTTGGTCGTGCGCGACGGTCTGCTCCGCACGATCGAGCCCTATCGAGTGCGCCCCGCCGATTATGACGGGCCATCGCGTTGGGAAACTGGCACACCACAGATCGAGTTGCTGGCAGGGATCACCGCTGCAGCCGAGTTCATGATGGAAACCCCACTTGTTGACGAAGCTGCGCGTGAGACGGCGCTGCTGGCCCTGCTTCAGGAAGGGCTGCAAGACATTTCGGGCGTCTCGGTGCGCGGTCCGTCGGTCAGCGAAGATCGGGCACCCACACTGATTTTCACAGTGGCTGGTCGTTCACCGCTCGAAGTTGACCAGTACCTCGCCTCTCGGAAAATCGCGGTGTGGCATGGCGACAACTACGCATGCGAGCTCATCGATGCAATGGGTTTGCGCGGTGACGGTGGCGCGGTGCGTGCTGGCATCGTCCGCTACACGACTGCAGACGATGTGCGAGCGCTTCTGCAAGCTCTCACCGAGTTCACGAGTGGCACTTAGGCATGAGTTCTATGGAGTGGGATGACATCGCTAGGCGCTTTTCGGCAGCGCGCAACTGGTGGGTCGGCACATCGAGTGATCGAGGACCGCATTCGGTTCCGGTGTGGGGTGTGGTTGTTGGCGGTGAGCTGATGTTTTATGGCGAACCCGGGGCGCTCCGATCGCGCAACCTCGCCGCAGACCCTCGCTTGGTAGTGCACCTGGAAAACGGTGATGCCGTGCTGATCCTGCACGGCACCGCGCAGCCGGGGGTGCGTGGCGTCGATGATCAAGAGGTTATTGCGGCTTACGCCGCGAAGTACACCGCTGCGCTTGATCTCGAGTACTTGCCGGGTACATCGCACACCACTGCCACCGTGCTCTACGTTGTGACCCCGATCCGTGTAATGGCTTGGGAACTGGCTGCTTCCACCGACTGGGAAAACCGTTACTGGTCCGCCGATTCGCTCGCCAAAGACTAGGAAGCAAACCAGTGTCGAGAAGTGAGGCTTCATCGATGGCAGGGCCGGCGAGCCTGTGGCGTGACACCGCCCGCACCGCAGTGCCGGCCGTCACTCCGCTGCCTGGAGCCGCGCAGGTTGACGTTGCCATCGTCGGCGGCGGATACACCGGATTGTGGACCGCGTATTACCTGTCACTGGCCGATCCGAGCCTGCGGATTGTGGTGTTGGAGAAGAACACCGTGGGCTTCGGCGCATCCGGCCGCAATGGGGGTTGGTGTTCGGCGATCTTTCCGGCGTCCATGCGCAAGATGGCCGCGCTTTCTGACCGCGAGACTGCCGGCCGCATGCAGCGCGCGATGAACGACACCGTGGTCGAAGTCGGCCGCGTGGCTGCTGGCGAAGGCATCGAGTGTGGATTCCAGCAGGGCGGCTATGTGTCGGTGGCCCGTAATGAAGCGCAATGGACGCGCGCTCAAGCTGAGGTTCAGGGCTGGCGCGACTGGGGCTTTGGCGATGAACAGATTCGACTCCTTGATGTTTCGGAGGCCGAGTCGAGGGTTCGGATCACTCGCACTCTGGGCGGCACTTTCACGCCGCACTGCGCGGTAATCCAACCACTTGACCTCGTGCGCGGACTCGCAAATGTCGTCCGCTCGCGAGGCGTGATGATCTACGAAGCGACGACCGTAACCTCTATCGAATCGGGCGTAGTTCGCACTGATCATGGTGATGTACGGGCTGATGTGATTGTGCGCGGCACCGAAGGCTTCACCCCATCGATTCCGGGGGCGAAACGCGAGATCGTGCCGATGTACTCGCTGATGGTGGCCACTGAACCGCTGACTGATCAGCAGTGGTCCGAGGTTGGCCTGGCCAGCCGTGAGACCTTCAGCGACAAACGGCACTTGCGCATCTACGGCCAGCGAACCGAGGACGGTCGCATCGCATTCGGTGGTCGGGGTGCTCCCTATCACTTTGGCTCGAAGGTGCGACCAGAGTTCGACATCGATGTTCGAGTGCACAAGATGCTGCGCGGCATCATCTTCGACATGTTCCCGACGCTGAGCGGTATCAACTTCACTCATGAGTGGGGTGGCAACCTGGGGATCCCTCGCGACTGGGTGCCATCGGCCAATTTCGATCGCAAGACTGGAATCGCCACTGCCGGAGGCTATGTCGGCGATGGTGTCGCGACGTCGAACATCGCTGGTCGTACGTTACGTGATGCCATCCTCGGTGTTGAAGATTCGCCGTTACTTGAGCTGCCATGGGCTGGCCGCACTTCACGGCGATGGGAGCCCGAGCCGATCCGGTGGGCTGGGGTCAACGCAGTGACCGCGTTGTTCGCCAATGCCGATCGCACCGAAGTCGAGTCGGGCAAGCCGTCAATTGCGGCTAGGCAGTTCTGGCGCGTCCTCGGTCACTAAGTTCGTTCGCGATCGGTTGCCTTAGATCGACACTCGGCCCTTCGGGCGGCGCAGCCCGGCACTCGTCAACCGCACTACAAGTTCGCGCGAGGTAATGAGAAGCGCGCCAGCCTCCAGCGCAGCATCATGCAGATGCTCGGGGATGTCGTAGTGATCGCGGTCGAAACCTCGCCGCGGCACGCCAAGTTGCTCGGCAAACACATGGAGTTCGTCGTACGACTCGTCGCTGACCATGTGACCCCACCACAAGTCGAGATGCCACCACATCGGTGGGTCGATGAAGATGCTCACGTCGCGAAGCCTACGACGCTGGGTGCCCAGAGGGCAGGTACCCCGGCGTCGTTACACAGTCAGGACGAGGGCAAGCGCGAAGGCTGCACACGGCGCAGCCATCAATGCCACGTAACGCCAGCCCACCTGCCACCCACCCGCGGCGATGGCTAGCACGATTTTGACCACCATGTTGCTAGCCAAGGCTGCAGCAATTGCCCACACCGCGGTGGTTGCCGGGATCTGACCGGCAGTAGCTAGTTGGGCCGCGGCGAGTGCGCCGGCATGTGTGTCGGCAAGTCCGACCAGCGCGCTCACGGCGATAGCGCCCGTACTACCGAAAACGTCCGCACCCCAGCGACCGACGAGCAGGGCCACGGTCAGGACTCCGGCTAGCAGCAGTGCTGGCCCAATCGCGAACGGTCGGGCTGGGTGCCCAGCCGCCTTCGACGCAGCCTGGCCGGCGGGCGTTGCTAGGTCTTGTGGTTCGGGTTCTTCAGCGGCGTCAACGCGGTCGACTCGAAAGAGCACGGCGCCTGCGGTGGCTCCCAGCCCTATCACACCGGTGATGATCGCCGGGAGCAGCATCCGCAGCACCTCGGCATTGACGTACCAGCAGATCACGGTCAACAAGATCAGCGTCGACGTGCTGGCGAGGACGGCCGAGCCGAGGGCTTCGGCTCGGATCGAGGTGTCGCGTGCGCGTCTGCACATCGCGCCAGTTGCGGCCGACGCCGAAACGAACCCAGCTGCCAAGCCGGTGATAGCTAGGCCGCGACGTGCGCCAAGGATGCGAGTGGCGATGTAACCGATCCAGCCGGTTGCGGTGAGCAGAACGACGATCAGCCAGATGCGGCGTGGATTGAGCGCCCCGTACGGGCCAAGATCGGTGTCAGGCAAGAGCGGCAAAATGATGAACGCTGCCACGAAGAAAGTCAGTGCATCGCGCTCATCGGCGTCGCTGATTATGTCGCGGGCGAAGTGATGGATCGGGCTCTTCGCCCAGAGCAGTGCCACGACGGCAACACCGCCACCCACGGCAAGTTCGGGTGATGTCCATGCCAAGGCGCCGAGAACCACCACCGCCACCAGCGCGATCTCCGTGGTCGCCCCGGAGTCTTCGGCTGCCGTCCGTTGATACGCGGCTGCCGCGACAATGCCAACGGCCACGATTCCCGCCATCGCAGCGTAGGGAGAGACGGCAGCAGCAAGCGCGCCGAGCAAGCCAGCGATCCCGAAAGTCCTTGAGCCTGCTGGTCGATGGCCGGTGCGTTCACGCTCGAGACCGATGAGAAGGCCGACTGCGAGAGCCACGCCTACGTGCCACCACTCGACCGGAACTAGCACCGCTCCACCTCCACCCCCCATTCTGGCGGCGTCGGATGGTCGAGATAGGGCAAAGTCAGAACTCGGTCGATGGTGAGCTTACGAACAGGTGGCGTCGGCCGCGGTTCGCACCTTTGGCGGGGCAGTAGCACCTGACGAGGCCGCGGGCACTTTGACGGTGACCTTCTGCGCTGCGACGTACTCGGTCCCGATGGTGACTTCGAAGACATTGCCGAGTTTGTTCACCGGGACGAGTTTTGCTCCGGGCAGTGCAGCGGCGATGGTCTTGACCGATTCGGTGTACCTGTCGTCGAAGCGAATGATGGTGACTGCCCCGACGGGGGTCAGCGCGTTCGCTGGGGCACCCTCGATTCGGAACCCGAGGTTGGCAAGGTCAGTAGCCGCTTTACTTCCTTGGCCCTTGATGGTCGTGCCATTGAGGACTCGGACATGGATGGATCCTGTGGGCACGGTGGGTGTTGCGGCCTTCACCGGATCGACTAGTGGCCGATCGGCTCGGATCGCCGCGAAGATGCGTGCTGCTGCGGCTCGATTCCAAGTGAGTACGTCGCCGATTCCCTTGACCTTGATGGCGGCACCGAGCGGGACAGTGAGCATGGTGATGGCCGCCGGGTTGATTCCCTTGAATCGATTTACGAGGTCGAGCATCTGGTTCGGTCCAAGCCCACTGTCGGTTTTCACACTGCTTGCCAGGGCGGACAGGAACGAGTCCAAAGCCACTGGATTGATCAGTGTCTGCCCCGACAGAGCCTTCTTAGCCATGGCCCCGATGAACTTCTGTTGCCTTTTCATCCGGCCGATGTCGGCGCTCGGGTCGATGTATCGGGCTCGCACATAGGCCAAGGCTTGGGGGCCGTTGACGGTCTGCTTACCAGCGGGAAGGTTGAGCCCGGAGTTCTTGTCCTTGGTCGCGTGGGCCAAGCAAACCTCCACTCCGCCGAGGGCATCGACCATCCGTAGGAAGCCCGAGAAGTTGATCTCCGCGTAGTGATCCACGGTGACTCCGGTGATCAATTCGACGGTCTGCACCATGAGCTTGGGGCCACCCAAGCTGTAGGCCGCATTCAGTTTGGACTTGCGAGCCTTGTGCTTGACCCCGGATGAATCGGTCCACGCTGGCACGGTCACCAGGGTGTCGCGCGGCAGGGAGACGGCGGTGATGTGCTGACCGTCGCTCGACAGATGCACGAGGAGCATGGTGTCGGTGTGCGCTCCGTAGTCCAGCGATCCCAGGTGAAGTGACCTCTTGGCTTGCGCCGACAGGCCCGCGCGGTCATCGTTCGCGACGACCAGCATGGTCAGCGGCTGTCCGTCGGTGAGCGCTCCGCCAGCGGTGCCAGCGTCGACGCTGCTGACCTGGCCGGCGTACCGGTGTACCGCCGCGTAGCCGACACCGCTGGTGAGCAGAACCGCGCCGGAGGCGAGGGCAGCAACGAGGCGTGCACCACGCCGAACTGTCGGTGTTGCGGGCATTCGGGCTGGTCCAATCATGAACTGGTCGAGGGGATTCCTCACGATAGGACGCACGCGGAGCCACTTTGGTGCCGCAACGCCGGGCGGCGTGACTGGACTCACCACGCGGGCTGGCTCGTTAGGGTGTCGGTGAGATGACTGATCATGGCCAAGTCCCAAGCCCGCCCCCGCAGCAGTCGCCGGGCGTGTCGATCGTCGTCCCGGTCCTCAACGAGGAGCGGTTTCTCGTTGCAGCGGTGACTCGGCTACTGGAGCAGGAGTACGACGGCCCGCTCGAAGTGATTCTCGCGCTTGGCCCGAGCCAGGATCACACCGACGAGATTGCCTTGGGTCTTGCCGATAGCGATGCCAGGGTGCATCTCGTGCGGAATCCATCCGGTCGCACGCCGGTCGGGCTCAACGCCGCGATCGCCCGCGCCCGTTATGACGTGATTGTCCGCTGTGATGGGCACGCTCTCGTCCCGCTTGATTATGTGGCTGCGGCGGTTGAGACGTTGATCCGAACGGGTGCGGACAACGTCGGCGGCATCATGGCGGCGGAAGGGGTGACGCCGTTCGAGCAGGCTGTTGCCCGCGCGATGACCTCAACTCTTGGGGTCGGCGGCGCCTCGTTCCACACCGGGGGAGACGAGGGCCCGGCGCCGACCGTGTACCTCGGCGCATTTAATCGCGCGGCCCTTGAACGGGTCGGCGGCTATGACGAATCGATGCAGCGCGCACAAGATTGGGAACTGAATCTGCGCCTTCGGCAGACAGGGGGAACCGTATGGTTCACCCCACGGATGCAGGTGACCTACCGGCCGCGTGGCTCCGTGCGATCGCTGGCCCGTCAGTACTTCGACTACGGCCGGTGGCGACGCGAGGTAGTGCGTCGCCACCCCGACACGGTCAGCGCTCGCTACCTAGCGGCACCGGTCGCGGTCGCCGGCGTGACCTTTGGAGCCGCGGCCGGACTGATCGCCACCATGGGCGGGCCCGGTTGGCTCGCCGTGGGCTGGCTCGCGCCAGTGGGCTACGCGGCCCTCATCGGAGTCGGGTCGGTAGCCGTGGGTCGTGGCCTGTCGGGGCCAGCGTGGCTTCGGCTACCGCTTGCTCTCGCCACGATGCACGCATCCTGGGGACTTGGTTTTCTGACCAGTTCGCGGGCGATCGCTGCTAGATCGTGATGACCTTGGGCTCGCTTGGCACTAGCAGCGTGGGTTCTGTTGCAGCTTGAACGTCGGCGACGCTGACCCCTTCAGCTACCTCGCGCAGAACCAAGCCCTCAGGCGTGATGTCGATGACGGCTAGAGCGCTGACACATTCGCGGCTGCTGGGACAACGCCTCGCGTGTCGAACAGGCTTACCGCCCGTGCAGAGATTTCCTTCATGTCGTATGCCGTGTGGGCCTGTAGGAGTACCGCAAGATCGGTACCTTCCAGCGCGGTTGCCAAATCAGCCACCCGCGCCAAAGTTCCGCTCGGAAGTTTCCAGGATTCGACGTGCGGGTCGTGAAAGGAAACATCCGCGCCCATGCTGATGAGCGCCTCGGCCAGCGGGCGAGCGGGGGATTCGCGCTCGTCTGCGATGTTGGGCTTGTAGGTCACTCCCAATAGCAGGATCTTCGAGCCACGGACAGACTTGGATCCTTCGTTGAGTACATCCTGAATCCGTCGCGCGACGTAGACCGGCATGCCCGCATTGATTTCCTGAGCTAACTCGACGAACCGGAAGGGGTAGCCAAGTTTCGCGCGGACTTGGTAGCTCAAGTAGTTCGGGTCGATCGGGATGCAGTGACCGCCAACGCCGGGGCCTGGGTAGAAGGCCTGAAAGCCGAAGGGCTTAGTGCTGGCTGCTCTGATTACATCCCAGAGGTCGATGTCCAACTCGTGGCAGAACCGGGCCATCTCATTGACTAGAGCAATGTTGATATGGCGGTAGGTGTTCTCCAGCAGCTTTGCCGTTTCGGCCTCGCGGGCGCCTTTGACTCGGATGACTGTGTCGATGAACTGTTCATAGAACTCGCTGGCAACGCTCGTGCAGGAAGGAGTGACGCCACCGACGACCTTCGGGGTGTTTCGGATGCCGTAGGTAGCGTTTCCTGGGTCGATGCGTTCGGGTGAGAACGCGAGATGAAAGTCATCGCCGGCTAGTAGTCCAGTCGCTTCAAGTGCCGGACGGAGCTCGTCCTCTGTAGTCCCTGGGTAGGTAGTTGATTCCAAAACTACGAGCATGCCGGGATGAAGATGATCAGCGATCATGCGAGTGGCGTTGCGAAGGGCCGTGAGATCTGGGCTGCCACCCTCGTTAAGTGGGGTCGGCACGCAGATGACCGCGATGTCTGCATTCGCCAGGACTGATTCGTCGGTGGTCGCGGAGAAGCCGGCAGCAAGCATTTCTGCGATGTCGTCATCTGAGAGATCGTCGACATGTGACTTGCCCAAGTTCAGGCCATCAACTACTCGAGATGAGAGGTCCAGGCCAGTGACTCGCAGCCCCACTTGGGTAGCTGCGCGAGCCAGTGGAAGCCCTACGTAGCCTTGGCCAATAATGACGAGATTGTTCGGCACCGTTCCTCCGGTTCTGCCCCGATCGTCTACACGCCCTGCTGCTCATTCTGTGGGTGAGAGCCGATCGTGTTAAGAGTTCCTTCGATGGAACATAGACCACACCCGAGGGTGTATCGGCAGATGAAGGCCACGGCTTTAGCGTGGGGACTTGGTTTTCTGACCAGTTCGCGGGCGATCGCTGCTAGATCGTGATGACCTTGGGCTCGCTTGGCACTAGCAGCGTGGGTTCTGTTGCAGCTTGAACGTCGGCGACGCTGACCCCTTCAGCTACCTCGCGCAGAACCAAGCCCTCAGGCGTGATGTCGATGACGGCTAGATCGGTGATGATCCGGTCGACGACCCCGCGGCCGGTGTAGGGCAGTGAGCACTCGTTGACGATCTTGTAGGTACCGTCCTTGGCGATGTGCTCCATCATGACGATCACCTGCTTGGCGCCGTGCACGAGGTCCATCGCGCCGCCCATGCCCTTGACCATCTTGCCGGGGATCATCCAGTTGGCGATGTCACCTGCGGTACTCACCTGCATGGCGCCAAGGATCGCGACGTCGATGTGGCCACCGCGGATCATGGCGAACGAGGTCGCTGAGTCGAAGAACGATGCACCGGGAAGGACAGTGACCGTTTCCTTGCCCGCATTGATGAGGTCAGGGTCGACGTCCGCGTCCAACGGGTACGGGCCGGTGCCCAGGATTCCGTTCTCGCTCTGCAGAACGACGGTGACGCCGGGGGCCAAGAAGTTGGGCACGAGGGTGGGCAGACCGATGCCGAGATTGACGTACTCGCCGTCACGGAGTTCTTGAGCCACGCGTGCTGCTAGTTCGTTGCGGGTGAGGGTCATGGCTCACGCCTCCTTCGCGGTTGACACGGTGCGACGCTCGATGCGCTTGTCGGCTGCCTGCTCGGCGGTGAGTAACACCACTCGCTGGACGAAGACACCTGGGGTGTGGATGTTCTGAGGTGGAATCTCGCCAGGTTCGACGAGGCGCTCGACCTCCGCGATCGTGATACGCCCCGCGGTCGCGGCCAGGGGGTTGAAGTTGCGGGTGGACTGATCGAAGACCAGGTTTCCGTGGCGGTCACCGACGGATGCGCGCACGAGGGCGAAGTCAGTGGTGATACCGCGCTCGAGGACGTAGGTACGTCCGTCGAACTCGCGGGTCTCCTTGGCTGGCGATGAGACGGACACCGATCCGTCGGGCGCGTACCGCCACGGCATGCCGCCGTCGGCTACCTGAGTGCCGACACCTGCGGGGGTGTAGAACGCTGGGATCCCAGCACCACCAGCGCGAAGGCGTTCGGCCAAGGTGCCCTGGGGGATGAGTTCAACCTCGAGTTCACCGGTGAGGAACTGACGTTCGAACTCCTTGTTCTCGCCGACGTATGACGACGTCATCCGCGCGATGCGCTTGGCCATCAACAGTTGGCCTAGGCCCCAGTCGTCGACACCGCAGTTGTTCGACACGGCGGACAGATCGGTGACGCCCTTGGCGAGCAGCGCTTGGATCAAGATCGTCGGGATGCCGCAGAGGCCAAAGCCACCCACCGCGAGGGATGCGCCATCTGGAATGTCAGCAACCGCTTCTGCGGCCGAGGACATCACCTTGTTGAGAGTCATTGCTTGTGCCCTTCACATCGTCGCCAGTGCGTGGTGTTCGATCAGTGCAGTTTGGAGCAGCGATGACGCAGGCTACTACCCTTTTTCGCACTCGACGTACGTGCCTTTGCCTCAGCCCACGCAGGTGCTCTGGTCGGCTGGCTTTGGGGTTGGATTCGTGGAGCCACCCGAACTGCCTGAGTTGCTCGGGATGCTCACGTGGCGCACGCCTGACCAGTCAGTTCCCACGATCACGGTGAGAATCTTGCCCGTGCCACTGGCCGTGCTGACCTTGGCTTTGGTGGCAAAGATCACAGTGCGCGCCGACTGGTCATAGGAGGGGCTGTACAGAACTGTGGTCTTCGCGTAGTTCGAAGTTGGCGCGTTCGCGACGCTCACAACCACGAAGCCTTCTGCGCGTAATTGCGCGGCGGCTGCGCTTCCGCGGCCAGCAATACCGGTTCCGTTGAGAACGCGGACTGAGATCTTCGACGGCGCTGTAACCAAGGGCTTACCGCCACTGCCGGTCGGAGTCTTGGGTGGCCACGGGATGTCTTTGGTCATCGAGTTCCAGATGACGTCGGCCTTGGTCGTGTCCCAAATGACGTTGGCTCCATCGCCGCGCGGCTTCCACGGAACGGTGACGAATGCCACCTTCGACGGAGTCAGCCCCGTCATCGACGCAGCCAAAGTCTGCAGTGAGTCGATCGAGCCCAGGCTTGGATCGGTGGTCAGCGAGCCGGTAATCGCGTTAAGCACAGAGAAGAGTGTGGGCAGGTCAGTCAGGACGTTGCGCGATGTCACTTTGCGGAGCAACGACGACAGGAAGACTTGCTGGCGATCGATGCGGGAGATATCGCTGCCGTCGCCCAAGGTCTTACGTGCGCGGGCGAAAGCCAAGGCTTGGGTACCGTTGAGGAGGTGCTCCCCGGCGCTCAGTTTGAGCTTGCTCTTCGGGTCGTCGACGGCCTGTTTGAGACAGATGGGAACTCCGCCCACCGCATTGACTACGGCCTCGAAACCTTTGAAGTCGACCACGACGAAATGATCGATCCTGACCCCGGTGAGGCTCTCGACCGCCTTGATCGTGCAAGCCGGCCCACCCACGGCAAACGCATTGTTGAACTTGCCCGAGATCTTGCTATTTCCATTCCCGCACTCTGGCCGGGTGACCCAAGAGTCTCGGGGGATGCTCACACCTAGCGCCCTGGATCGATCACCAGCGATGTGCAGCAAGATCGTTGTGTCGCTGTGTCCGTTGCCACTCGCGGTGGTGGCGGCACTTCCGAATCCGCCGCCCTGGCCTGTTCGAGTGTCGGTGCCCATGATGAGAAGGTTTATGGGCTCGTACTGGGTGGTTACGGGGGCCTTACTGGGTCGGGCTGACCCGACATGGGCAAAGGCGTCGACCGTGCTGATGTTGCCGGTCAGTCTTGTTGCGGCCGCCCAGCCTGCGGCACTTGCTGCGGTGGCGATGAGCGTCGCGACGCTCATCGTGGCCACTGCCATTCGGAAAGTGCGCGCGCGACCGTGGCTCGCTGCGCTGTCCGTTCTGGCATTCATGTCCGAATCCTAATCGGCGTGGGGAGCGCCTCCCCCGTTCGGGCTAAGTCCACGGCTCATGCACGCGGGGTGCTGTCGGATGCCGTGAACTAGTGCTCAAGGTTTTACCACTCGAGCCCGATGCCTAGGGGGAGGAGAAAGCCAACCCTCGGTATTGCCATGTCCGTGGAATCCAGACCGAAGGGAGCATGCGATGCGTCGCGTCAAGCCGTGGCTTGCCGGGCTGATAACCCTCGCTGTGATCCCGACTCTGCTGACAGCCGCTGCGCCGTCGGTAAATGCGGCCGCACGCGTAGCTACCGCCGTCGTAACTCCGGAGCCGATTCCCACTTCCTTCACCTTCACAGGCTCGGGCTATGGCCACGGGGTGGGCATGTCGCAGTACGGCGCCCGCGGGATGGCATTAGCCGGATCGACCGCATCGGACATCGTCACGCACTACTACTCGGGCACCACTGTTGCTGCCGTAGATGACTCCATGGTGATGCGAGTCAACCTGTTGCATCGGGTGACCAAGATCTTCGTTCGTTCTGAAGCGCTAGCTGCCGGGGGTGGCGGTATCTCGGTTACGGTCACTGGTCTGCCTGCGGTTCAGGGCACCATCGACGACACCTTCTCCGTGGTTGCCGGCACGAGCCAGGTCACTGTGCTCCTGACGAGGGCTGGCGTCACAACCACTGTTGGGATCGGCCCCTCGGCGATCTTCCGCTGGTCGGGAACCCGTTCGCGCGGCACCTTAGGCACAGCGGCGGCGGTGGCAAACGTCGCCACAACCGTCGCTGGCTTTGCCTCCACTGGTCACCGCTATCGATATGGCTACCTATACGTCGCGCCCACAGTCGCGTCCCCAACCACGTTCGAGGTGCTCAATGTCGTGCGAATGCATGACGAGTACCTGCGCGGAATTGCTGAGGTTCCGTCATCGTGGCCGACGGCTTCCCTCCAGGCGCAGGTGATTGCAGCCCGGTCGTATGCGTTGACGCATGTTGGCACCGGAACTGTGCACTCGCTCTGCCTCTGCAATGTCGACGACGGCGGTGGGCCTTACTACGACCAGGTTTTCGCCGGCTATGCCAAGGAATCAGGTGCCGGCGGTGCACTATGGCGGGCAGCCGTGCTGGCCACTGCTGGCTCGCCCACAACGGGGCAGGCAGTGATGTTGGGCGCCAAGCCTGTGCGCACTTATTACTTCTCCGCCTCCGGCGGTTCCACCCAGGCGTCGAAGGACGTGTGGGGTGGAGTTCTGAGCTACGCAGTGTCTGTCGATGATCACTGGTCGATGGACAAGTCCGTGCCGTGGTCATCGTGGATTCCGCGTGTACGGACTCAGGCCCAGGTGGCTGCCGCGTTCGGACTTCCCGACGTTGTCCGAATCGACCTCACTGATCGGCTCGGCTCCAAGGCAGTGCACACTGCCATCGGCTATTCGTCAACTGGTGCGCAGGCCACGATCAGTGGTGGCTCGCTGCGCTCGCGGCTATCGCTGCCCAGCGCGTGGGTCTGGACTTCGGACGCTGCGGTCTAGACGATCAACCGCGAAAGCCCAGTAGTGCTGCGCTGCGCTAAGAGAGCCTCGCATCACACTGCTCTTGAGCGAATACGATGTCGAGGTCAGCGCCAGGATCTGTGACGAGCACGACCGACCCATCGATCGCTAGCGGTAATGCCAACAGCGCGAGCACGCTTTGCTCGTCAAGATCGATAGAGCACAGTAGCCGACCACCTTTCCCAAGGCCCAGCGAGTCCGCCAAGGTACGCGCGGACTCAATCGCCTCGCCTTGAGTCCAGGACGCTGAGCCGAATTGCAACCATGGCGCTTCCGGTGGGACCAGGTCATAGGCGGTGAACCGATCGCCATGGGCCCGAACCTCGCGTGCTACGTCGATGGCACCGGTTGGCTCAGCCGGGAAGGGCAACCCCAGGGGATGCAGGGCGGTCGCGTAAAGGGCCGCGCCCGTTGGTGCGAGCTCGCGCAACTCGGCTAGGTGGTCGGGTCCACTGATGCACGCGAGTGAATCGCTAGCCACACTGCCGATCTGGGCCTGCGACCCGACCAAGGCGCTGGCCCCCAGCCACACGCTTGTCTGCCAGTGCAGTGGGAGCAGCAGGGAGATACGTGACTGGGATCCGCACTCGACGTCGTCGCGCAGCAGATTGGCGGCTTTTGCGACGTTGTTCTCGAATGTGCGCACCGAAAGTTCGATGCGCTGGCCACCTGCGAACAGTTGGGTTAGTAGTGGCCGTGCAGGGTTGTTGGCCAGCGCGGCGTCGAGGGCAGTTCCTATTGTGTGCGTCACGCTGCTGACAGTAACCAGGACTCCAGGTCGGGGCTATGGCACAGTTGGCCTGTGCTTGAAGCCGTTCTGCTTGTTGGTGGCCAGGGCACTCGTCTGCGACCGCTCACCGTGACCACGCCGAAGCCGATGCTGCCTGTTGCCGGAGTGCCATGCACCGAGCACCAGATCGCGCGTGCTCGAGAGGCTGGCGTTACGCGCGTCATTCTCAGTACGTCATACAAGCCAGAGGTATTCAGCGAGTACTTCGGTGACGGCTCTCGTTTCGGCGTCGAGTTGGTTTATGTCACTGAGGATGTGCCGCTCGGAACTGGTGGCGCAATCCGTCACGTGGCCGATGAACTCCAGAGTGCGCCTGATGATCCGATCCTGGTCTTCAATGGCGATGTCCTGTCAGGTCACGACATTGGCGGACAGGTCAAACTTTGGCGGGACTCTGACTCCGATGTCTCGCTCTACCTGACTCGTGTTGATGACCCCCGGGCCTACGGTCTGGTTACCACTGATGCGGCGGGCCGCGTACTCGAGTTCCTCGAGAAGCCGACCACCGATGCGCAGATCGTCACCGACCAAATCAATGCCGGCTGCTATGTCTTTCGTCGCTCACTCATCGACCAAATACCGACAGGCCGTCCGGTATCTGTCGAGCGCGAAGTCTTTCCACAACTCCTCGAGCGCGGCGCGATGGTCACCGGCTTCGTCGATGACGGCTACTGGCTCGACCTTGGCACTCCGTTGTCGTTCGTCAAGGGGTCGCGCGATTTGGTTCGGGGTATCGCGCCAAGCCCGGCGTTGCCGGGGCCCATCGGTGATTTCCTGATCAGACCCGGGGCTGAGGTCGAGCCCGACGCGATCCTGCGTGGGGGTGCGTATGTCGGCGCTGGGGCCTCGGTCGGCTCAGGCGCGATCGTCGACGGGTCAGCGCTTTTCGACGGCTCGGTCGTGTCAGCAGGTGCTCACGTGAAGGACTCGGTGATCGGCTCTGGAGCCATCATCGGTGCCGGTGCGATTCTCGATGGAGTGATTGTCGGAGACCATGCGGTGATCGGATCGGGGAACGAACTCACCTCTGGCGCACGTGTGTGGCCGGGCGTCACGCTGGGCGACACCGCTGTGCGTTTTTCTTCTGACCGTTGATCATTCGGTCCGTTGGGCCAGTTCGACCCCTGTGTCCGCTGGGCTAGTAGCAGCGCTGCAAGTGCTGCCACTAGGTCATACGGAATCTCTTCGTCCAGCGCGAAGTGCAGAGTTCCGTTACCAGCTCTGTAGGGAGCCACTCGTAGTTCTAGTGAGTCGTCGAGGTCAGGAATTGGGTACATGCTGACGTGGTGACGCCACGCGGCAATGTAGGCAAAAACCCTGCCGTTGTAAGTGAACGCCGGTATCCCGTAGCTGATTGTTTCACCGATTCCGGCACGCACGGCGTTGATCTGGGCACGCATGCGGCTAAGGATGATCTGCACTTGGTCAGGCTTGCTGTCGAGGTAACTCTCGACACTCATCGGTGCTGGCATGGCAACAATGATGCCAATGAGTTAGAGGGCGGCAGCCATCAATGCGTCAAGGTCGAAACTGACGACGCTGTACAGGTCGCCAATCTGCGCCAGTTGCACTAGCACGCCGCCGTTAGTTTTTGGATGCACGAAAACCTCTGACCAGATGGGATCGTGCACGAGCCCGAAGGTCGCGACCCCGCGCTCACTGAGCAATTCGACTGCGGCATCGATGTCGGGAACTTCGAACGTGAGGTGGTGCACGCCTCCTCGTCCGCCGGTTGAATCGAAGAAGCGGTCGAAGAAGGTGGATCCAGGGGTGGGGGCCATCAATTCGATGTGGCTCTCACCGAAGCTCAGATTGACGACTACCGCACCGATCGGTAGCACTTCGCCGTGCGAGAACACCCCGCCGAGTGTGCCGACGTAGAACTCGACTAGGGGCGCGAGCGATGGGCCAGCGACTGCGGTGTGGTCGAGCCGTGCGCCGAGTGAGGTGAGGGCGCTGGAGAGTTCGGACACGGGTGTCAGCGTTGCACGTAGAAGTCGTCGGCGCCACGGGGAGGTCTTGCCGGGGCCGACTCTGCAGCATGACCAACCGCGATTCCACCAAGAGGCTGCCAGTGATCTGGGAGGTCGAGTTCGGCGCGTACGACGTCCGGGCAGAAGATCGTCGACGAGATCCAGGCCGACCCAATACCTTCTGCAGCAAGGGAAACCAGGAAGTTCTGCACCGCTGCTCCGCCTGCAACGAGGAACAGGTCACGTTCGTAACTGCGGCGCTCTGAGTCGGGATAAGTGTGTGCGGCACCCTCCAACGCAAGGAATGGCAGCACGACGACTGGAGCGTCCTTCAGCACATTGCCGCGCCGCAGCCGCTTGCCGACCGACTCGTCGTCATAGTTGTCCTGCGCTCTTAGATCGTGCTCCCACTGTCTGGACATCGCAGCGAATAGACGAGCTCGAGTGGTGACGTCGTCGACGATCACGAAGCGCCATGGAGTGGTGTGGTGTGGGCTCGGCGCCGTGGCGGCGGCGGCCACGGCTCGACGGAGCACCTCGTGATCGACTGCTTGGTCGGTGAACTGGCGCACCGTGCGCCGCATGGCGACGGCTTCGCGGTGGCCGGCCTCACGCCCCATCTGCATCGCCTCGGCCGTGCCGAGCCAGAACAGATCGTCGGTACCTGGCCGGACAAGGGCCCGCGCCCCTGGGCCGTCGTCATCGACGACGTAGGCAGCAAGGCCGCGTACGACAGCCACGGGCTGCCCAGAAACCTTGCCAGTAACAAGATCTGCGGCCGCAGCGATTTCGTCGGCGATAGCGGTGACTGTCATCTCAAGGGGGCGACCTTGGGTGTCGACTCGGCCTCGGTAGTCATCGAGAACTTGCACCCCTGCAGCACCGATCGCTGCGTCAGTGAGGCCGTCGCGCCAGGCTCTGCCCATCGTGTCGGTGATGACGACACCGATGCGCTTTCCGGTTGCTTCGCGAATCTTGGCGCAGAGTATGCGCGCGCTGGCGTCGGGATCGATCGGCAATAGCAGCACAGTGCCTGCTGGAGTGTTCGATGCGTCGACACCCGCGGCCGCCATGATCAGGCCGTGTGAGGTCTCGACGATACGTGTCACGCCGCGTGGGGTGGTCTTGGTGGCGACTACTCGCACTGTTTCGGCAGTGATCGCGTCATCGCGCGAATCAGCGTTGATGACCCTGCCCTCGGCCTTACTGACGATCTTGCTGGTGACAACCACGATGTCGCCGTCGGTCACGCTGGCAGATCCGTCGGGCCACTTAGCAGCAGCGAGTGTTTCGATGATCATGGCTGCGAGATCGTGGCCTGACGAGATCTCGGGAAGACCGTCGATGCCGATGACTGTCAGTGCGGTCACGTTCGGGCCGCCATGATCTCTCGCGCGAGATCCATTGCTGCACTTGCCATTTGGGCGGTGGCATCGACATCGGTCATAAGCAGTGGAACTGCTCGGGTGGTGATGCCCAATGGGGTCAGGTTTGCTATCGCGGCCGAGTCGGTGTCGTCGTGAACGAGCCAGCCATCCAGGATTCCACCACCATCTGCGCCCGCAGGTACTGAGGCCACTCTCGCGCCGTAATGGCGGGCCACGGCTTCGGCCGACGTTGCTACACCGATCGCCTCGAGGCAGGCGTCTGCCATACCTCGGACGGGTGCCCCCCCGACGATGGGCGAGAGTCCGACTACGGGTGCCGAAGTCTGGCGCAGTGCTTCGCGGATACCCGGAATCTGCAGGATCGTGCCGATGGACACGACAGGGTTGGACGGTGGCAACAGCACGATGTCGGCGTTGCGGATTGCATCGATGACACCCGGGGCGGGCTTTGCATCCTCAGCGCCGATGAGTACGAACTCATGAGCGCGTACGGCAGCTCGGTGTCGAATCCACCACTCTTGGAAGTGAATTGCTTGCTTAGTGCCGGGCTCGTCCGCATCGATGACCACGTGAGTCTCGACGCGGTCATCAGACATCGGGATCAGGCGAACCCCAGGCTGCCAACGTGCGCAGAGCGCCTCGGTGACTGCTGATAGGGGATAGCCGGCGCTGAGCATCTGGGTGCGCACCAAGTGTGTTGCGGTGTCACGATCCCCGAGGCCGAACCAGGTGGGAGGGGCTCCGTATGCGGCCAGTTCGTCCTTGATCGTGAAGGTCTCGCCCTCGCGACCCCAGCCGCGCTCTTCGCTGATGCCACCGCCGAGTGTGTACATGATCGAGTCGAGGTCCGGACAGATCTGCAAGCCGAAGAGGCGAATGTCATCACCAGTGTTTGCGATGACGGTCACTTCGGTACCCGGCTCGGACACCGCGAGATAGTGAAGCAATCCGCGGATGAATCGAGCCCCGCCAATGCCGCCAGCGAGCACCGCCACCGATCGGGGGGTGGGGTTACTTGGGTCGGGGGAGAGATCAGGAGTCTGCACGCCCCAGATCCTGCCAGTACGTCGTCTGGAGGGCATATGTCACCTTAGGTAATGTTCTGGTCACCCACGGCAGGAGTCAATTCCTGCAACGGGGTTGACTCAGGCTGCTTACACCGATGTAATTCTGTTCGACCGGCAACATCGTGTGGCCGGGACGAGGGGTTAGGTTGTGCGCGCGGTAAGCGTGCGAACCGATGGTCGAGGAGGTACTTGCGTGAGCCAAGTCACCGTCCTGCCACTGGCTGAAGCTGAAGAACTTGGCTGGCAGGAACGAGCACTATGTGCGCAAACCGATCCGGAGGCGTTCTTCCCTGAGAAGGGCGGCTCTACCCGCGAGGCTAAGAGGGTCTGCACGACGTGTGAAGTCCGCGTCGACTGTCTTGAATACGCCCTTGAAAACGACGAACGTTTTGGTATCTGGGGTGGCCTTTCCGAGCGTGAGCGACGTCGCCTCAAGAAGGCCGCCGTCTAGCTCGTCAGTGTCACCCGGTGCGCGTTCCTAGGCACCATGCAAGTCACCAGGTGCCCGTGCTTAGGCACCATGCAAGTCACCAGGTGCCCGTGCTTAGGCACCATGCAAGTCACCCGGGGGTCACGTGCGTAGGCACGATGCAAGTCACCCGGGGGTCACGTGCGTAGGCACGATGCAAAATCGCGGTAGACCGGACTTGTCGGCAGCGCAGCGCGGGGGCTAGTGGTTCGCTCGATCTGACCTCGAGGTCCGTCGCATAGGCTGCGGAGCGTCATGACTTCCGATAACTCGCATATCGAACTCGGCATCCCTGCGGGCGATGACGAGTTCCCTGGTGAGTTGCCCGAGGTAATCGTCCCCATCGAGGCACCGCCTGCGGCCGCTCCGGTGGAATCGGTCGAGTCGGAGTTTGCTGCCTACCTCGATGGTGAACCCGAGTTCGACGAAGCCCTTATCGAGCGACGCGAGCATCGGGTCACCGCAGTGCTCGTCTGTCACGACGGTGCTCGATGGCTTCCCGCTGTGCTCACCGCGTTGGCGCGTTCGACTCGTCGACCCGAGCAGATCATCGCCGTCGATTCCGGTAGCACCGACGGCACCGCAGAGTTGCTCGCATCAGCGCTCGACGCAGGTTTGCTCGACCACATCGTCGAGGTACCCCGCGCCGCGGCGTTCGGTGCTGCGGTGGCCGCTGGTATCGCTGGGGCTGCACCGGCAGGCAGTGCGAGCTGGAGCGGATCGAACGGAGGTAGGGGATCGAGTGCTCTACCCGCTGCCGTCGATAGCACCGATGGCCCTGCTGACGAGTCCACAACTTCGGGCCAGCTAGATCGGCCTGACGAGTCAGATCCGGGGTCCGAACAGCCCGAGGTCGTCGATTGGGTCTGGCTGCTGCACGATGACTCAGCGCCCACCCGCGGTGCGCTGGCGGCGCTACTGCTCGCCTCAGACATCACGTTGTCCGCGCAGATCATCGGCCCCAAGTTGCGGGGCTGGCATAACCAGGACCAACTCGTCGCCGCCGGCCTCACGATCGCAAGATCTGGGAGTTTGGTCACCGGTCTTGAACGCCGCGAACTCGATCAGGGTCAACATGATGGAACCCGCGATGTGCTTGCCGTAAGCAGCGCGGGGATGCTCGTGCAGCGTTCGGTCTGGAATGCCCTCGATGGTTTCGATCCGGCATTGCCGTTCTTTCGTGACGACATCGACTTCTGCTGGCGAGCGCATCGCGCGGGCTATGGCGTAATCGTCACTTCCGACTCCGTGATCCACCACCGCGAGGCTGCCACGCATGGTCGGCGCACGGTGGAGGCCGGTAACCCCAAGCATCCTGAGCGGCCCGGACGCATCGATCGAACTGCGGCTATCCACTTACTTCGCGCACACTCCGCAGGTAGGGCTCGGCCATTCGTCACGGGCCGACTCCTCATCGGGTCGCTCGTGCGTGCTCTCGTGCTGCTGCTTGGCAAGGCCCCCGACCAGGCGCGCGATGAGTGGGGTGCGTTCCGTGATGCCGTGCGCGATCGGTCGGCTCTGATCGCCTCGCGCGGACGAATCGACGCTGCGGCGGCCCTACCCGGCGGCGTGCCAGCCGCTGACCTGAATTATCTGCTGGCCTCCCAGCGAGTACAGGCACGGCATGCGTGGGAGGGATTCGTCGACGCAGTTGCCGGCCGTGGCACCGATGACGTGAGTCGGTCCGTTCTCGATTCCACGCCCGATGACCCCGACGGTTGGTATGCCGACGACCGCCGGCCCTCACGATTGCGCCGCTTCATGGCTCGCCCAGCCACCCTGTTGACCCTGGTTCTCCTGCTCATTGCTTTGATCGGCGAACGTGCGTTGTTTGGCGATGGAGTGCTCGTGGGCGGCGCACTTGTTCCTGCGCCTGATGGATTCGGCGACTTGTGGTCTGCCTACTTGGCGCCTTGGCATGAAGTCGGCACTGGATCCTCGGTCGACGCTCCTGCGTGGCTGATACCACTCATGGGCCTGTCGGCGTTGTTGCGCGGATCCGCCTCGGCCGCGGTCGATGTCATCTTGATGCTGGCGGTTCCGCTCACCGGGCTATCGGCCTACACCGCTTTGCGAGGTGTCACGTCAACCACCTGGGCGCGAGTGTGGGCGGCCGTCGCTTACGCCTCGCTGCCAGCTGTAACCGGGGCGCTGTCTGGTGGCCGCATCGGCTCGGCGGTCGCGATCGCCCTGCTTCCTTGGCTGGCTCGGGTACTGGCCCCGGTCTTGGGCTGGGGGCGGCCAGCTTCTTGGCGGCGAGTCTTCGCCAGTGCACTTCTGCTTGCGGTCGTGGCTTCCTTTACCCCTGTTCTCTGGCTCGTTGTTGCCGCACTCGCTGTCGTTGCTTCGGTGGTGACGGTGCGGGAGTTTCGGGCTCGTGGGCGCCTTCTCCTTGTGGTGCTCCTGCCGATCGCACTGGCTGTCCCGTGGAGTCTGCGGTTGGTGCGCAATCCAGCGCTGCTGTGGCTCGAGCCCGGGCTCACCGGCCCTACCGACTCTCACCTCACTGCACTTGACGTCGTGCTCCTGCGACCAGGAGGGCCGGGCTCCTCCCCGATCTGGCTTGCCCTCGGGATCGTCGTGACTGCCTTGGCCGCGCTGGTCATCCCGGGCCCGCGTCGAGGGATTGTGGCCCTGTGGCTCGTCGCGCTGAGCGGTCTCACCTTTGCTATCGCGCAGTTAGTGCTCAGAGTCTCGCCCGATTCTCTGGCGACACCTCTCGCCCCGTGGCCCGGTCCTACCACTGCTCTGTGGGGTGGCGCCCTGATCGTTGCGGGAGCGATGGCGGCAGAACGAGTTCCGGCCCTTCTGGCCGGCGCGAACTTTGGTTGGCGGCAGCCAGTTGTGGCATTGCTAGCGGCGCTGCTGCTTCTGGCGCCTGGGTTCTCCTTGGCCCTGCTTGCGATCGGGGCTGACGGCCCCCTGTCTCGCGGTTCGCGCGAGGTCCTACCTGCCTTTGTCGCCGCCGATATTCTCACCGATAGCCGACCGCGGGCGGTGGTGCTCAAGCGCGAGCGAGATGTCGTGGTCTACGACCTGCTGGCCGCCCCTGCCCCGCAACTCGGCGATATCGACGTTGCGCCACCGGTTGCGGACTCGCGTGAAATTACTCGAATAATCGCTCGGCTTGCCGCTGGTGTTGGCGCCAATGAAGTCGACGACTTGGCCACTCACGGTATTCGGTACGTCGTGGTGTCAGATGCCTCCCGCCATGATGCGCTTGTCGACACGCTCGACAGCGAGCGTGGCCTGCGGCGACTGTCAGCTCGCGACGGTGAGGCACTGTGGCAGGTGGTGCCGACATCGTCTCGGGCTCAAGTACTAGCACCTGTCGACGCCGCACAAGCTGGCCGAGCCGATGCCCACGTAGCGACCTCGTTGCCTACCCTCGGTGGTGATCCACGCACCCCGACCGAGTTGTCGACCAAGACCAAGACCGGACCGGCGGGCCGCCAGTTACTCCTTGCTGAGTCCATCGACAACCGTTGGCGTTGGACTCTCGGTGGGGTTGCGGTTGTGCCGCAGCCAGCCCTCATCGCAGGCACCACCGACGAGACTGACCCCAGCATTCAACTCGCACCGCTGCCCGCTGGCGCAGTGTCAACCGAGGTCGCCTTCGACGGTTCGTCGCGAAGTGGATGGCTGACCTTGCAGGCAATCGTGTGTGCCATCGTTGTGCTCCTTGCGTTGCCCTCGCGTCGCTCTGATGTCGACGACGATGCCGACACCTTCGGTGCTGACGATGAGTCCGATGTCGCAGTTGATCCGCTAGGTGCCGGCAATGCGGTTGTAATCGCCGGAGAGGTCGGCCTCGCATGAGCGACAACTCTGCTCTCGACCCTGTGGTCCCGACCCCTTCTTGGCGCCAACCTCGAGTAGCGGCCTTGGTCGCTGTCGCTGCGCTCTGTGCGCTGATGGCAACGGGCATACTGCTCGCCCCCGGGCCTATCGTCGCGTCGTCTCAGCCGATCGAGGAGCACGTTGCATCTGTCGATCTGCTGTGCCCGGTCACCACTGCTACCTCGGCGCTGAGTTCGAAGGTCAGTGCGGCGGTGGCTCCCCTTCCCGGGGTCGAGGCTGGGCTTGCGACCTTGGCCGATATCACCCGTGCCGGCAAGCAAACCAAATCGTTGGTCATCACCAAGCCCGGTGTCACGGTGACCCGAGGTATCAAGGTCAAGACCGGCCCGGCGGTTCTGGCCCGGGCCACGGGCACGTTCGTTGCCGGCTTCGGGGCCGATCAGCGGATTCGTTCGGGTGCGGGCTCAACCCGAGGTCTGGCGATTGCGCCCTGCACGCGCCCTATCACTGATGCGTGGTTGGTGGGCGGCGCGTCGACCATTGGGCGCGTCACCACGATCATCTTGGTCAACGATGACGATCGTGCGGCGCAGGTCGATCTGTTGGTCTACGGCCCAGACGGCCAGGTGATCGCGCCGGCAGGTTCAGGCATTCTCGTGTCCGCATCTAGCCGCCGTGAGGTTCGCCTCGAGTCTCTTGCGCCCGCTCAGCGAGTCACCGCGATCCACGTCGTGGCCCGCACTGGGCGCGTGAGTGTTGTCGCACTGGACCGCGCTGCCAAGGGCCTCATTCCCTTGGGTATGTCACTGCTGTCGGCGACTACGGCTGGCCAACGTCTAGTGATCCCGTGGGTTCCATCAGGGATGGTGAGCGCCCGGTTGTTGCTGATCTCGCCCGACTCTGATGCCACAGTGCGTATCCACCTGCTGACAGCCGATGGTCCTATCGCTCCGGTTGGTCTCGATGAGGTGAGCCTCACTGCTGGGAAGCTCACCTCGATCGACCTGGGCCCGGCGCTGGCCGACGGCTCTGCGGGGCTTTTGATTGAGTCGTCAGCCGATATCGCTGCGGGCGCTGAATTCGTCGTCGGAGTGAACAAGCCCCTGGTCGAACGCGATGCCACGGCGGCCACCCCTGCTCTCACGACACCTGGCTTGATCGTCGGCCTCGCGAAGGGGACGTTGAAGCACATGGTGTCGATTGCTGCTCCGGATACTGGCGCGCGCGTCAACGTGGCCCTTTACGTACCTGGCGGCACTTCTCCGCAGTGGCAAACCACAGTCGATATTGGCGCCGGTTCGACCATCTCAGTGAAGGTGCCCGTTAGCACTGTTGCTGCCACGTCGACTCTGGTCGTTACGCCGCTCTCGGGCGGCCCAGTGCACGTGGTCTATAACGTGGTCGAGCCTGGGCCGAACGGCGCGATGCTCGCTGTGGCACCGGTTCTGCCGACCCGTCCGACTGCTCTCGTACCAGCAGTTGTGTCGGTGCCCGGCTCGTCACTGCGCTGACGCGGGTGACATTGGCTTAGCCCGCTTAAGTTCGACGAACTTTCACTCGACGAACTTTCGCTCAGCCTTAGTCGCCGGGTACGTATCCGGGATCGAGGTCACCGGGCTCAAGGTCAAGTGCGAGCGCGAGTTCTTCGACCACTAGGTCGCGCACGAGATCGAGCCTCGCCACATAGTCTCGCGCACGCAATTCCACCGGACGTCGGTAGATCACTACCGTGACTGTGCGGCCGTCCAGCGATCGCTGATGACCGGCGAGTGGGATGTTGTCGGTGCCAGCGAGCAGTGGCGGAGTGTCGACGATGTTGATGTCGACTGCGGTCAAATAGCGGCTCCAGTTGGGCTCGAGTCGATCGACCGCGTCGACCACAACCCGTGCGAAGCGGCCCGTGCGAGTGACGCGTGTTGGCGAACCCGCTGGAGCCAAGGCGCCTCGCAGGCCGCGACCATGGCGGTCACGTGGTCGCGACGCCTCAGGTGTGGTGGCCATGGAAGTTAGGCTAACCCTCCAGAGTCTGCGGCGTGCCGATGCGGGCTCATGGCAGTCCGCGCCCGTAGTGTCACTGCCGTGAGCCCAGTCCGCCGTTGTTCCAAGCCGTCGTGTACGCGCGCTGCCGTTGCCACGCTCACTTACGTCTATGCCGACCAGACCGCCGTGCTGGGCCCACTGGCCACCTATGCCGAACCTCACTGCTACGACTTGTGCGCACCGCACTCTGAGCGCATGACTGCCCCACGTGGCTGGGAAGTCGTTCGCTTGCAGCCCGACCCAGATGCGTTACGACCATCCAGTGATGATCTTGAGGCACTTGCCGATGCTGTGCGCGAAGCAGCTCGTCCTCGAGTGCGCGAAACCGTGGGCGCCCCAGGCATGGTCGAGGTTGGTCGACGTGGTCACTTGAGGGTGCTTCGGTCCGAGTACGAAGACTGAGCTCCTGTTCGCGGCCGCGAAATGTCCAGCCGCAAAGCCACTTTCGGCTGACCGAACAGGTGATGTTTCGATCACTCGTGCGCCGCACGATTCGATCCGACCGGTAGGGTCAGCCCGTGCTTGATTCCGCGCGCCTTGACCGATTGATCAAGGCATATGACGTTCGTGGCGTGTTCCCTGACGATCTTGATGCCGAAGTTGCCACCTTGGTCGGGGCTGCGTTCGTCAGCGTCGTGGGTGCTGCACGTTCAGCGGGTGGCCCTGGTGCGGTCGTAGTCGCTCGCGACATGCGCCCATCCGGGCCAGAGTTGGTGGACGCGTTTGCCGCTGGTGTCCTAGCTGCTGGAATCGACGTCATCGACATCGGGCTTGCCTCGACCGACGAGCTCTATTACGCCGCCGGATCAATGGGATTGCCGGGCGCGATGTTCACGGCAAGTCACAACCCAGCGAAGTACAACGGCATCAAACTTTGCAAGGTCGGCGCTTCGCCGGTGGGCCAGGACACCGGGCTCGCCGCCATCCGCGAGCTGGTAGAGCTGTGGTCTGATTCGGGCATCCCTGCGTCCGATGTCACGCCCGGCCTACTCAGTTATCGCGATGTACTCGGTGAGTATGCGAAGTTCCTGCATGGCCTAGTCGATGTGTCGGGGATCCGTCCGCTCACAGTTGTTGTCGATGCCGGTAACGGTATGGGTGGGCACACGGTGCCAGCGGTGTTATCTGACTTGCCGTTGACCGTTATCCCATTGTTCTTCGAGCTCGACGGCAACTTCCCCAATCACGAAGCCAATCCCATCGAGCCCGACAACATGCGCGATTTGCAGGCGGCCGTTGTCAAACATCGCGCCGACATCGGCTTGGCCTTCGACGGTGATGCCGACAGGTGCTTCTTGGTTGACGAACGTGGGGAGATCGTCGACCCATCCACGCTCACTGGTTTGATCGCGGCTCGAGAGCTGGCTCGTGAGCCTGGCTCGACCATCATTCATAACTTGATCACCAGTGCCGCCGTGCCTGAGATCGTCCGCGAACGCGGTGGCATACCGGTGCGCACTCGCGTAGGTCATTCCTTCATCAAGGCACGCATGGCCGAGACAGGTGCCATCTTCGGTGGCGAGCACTCGGGCCACTTCTACTTCCGAGACTTCTGGCGAGCCGACTCTGGCATGCTCGCAGCGCTGCATGCGCTTGCGGCACTGGGTGAAACACCCGCTGGTACCACGTTGTCGAGTTTACTGTCCGAGTTCGATCGCTACGTGTCCTCAGGTGAGATCAACACCACCGTCAACGACCAGACTGCTGTCATCGCTCACATCGCGTCAACGTATTCCGTGCAGCCCGGTGTCGCTTTGGACGAACTCGATGGTCTCACGGTCTCCGGGCACGACCCAGATGGCTCCGCATGGTGGTTTAACTTACGGCCAAGCAACACCGAGCCACTGCTTCGTCTCAATGTTGAGGGCGCGACTTCGGCAATCATGGAGCGCGTTCGCGACCAAGCCCTTGCGCTGATCCGAGGTTCTCGCACATGAGTCTTGACCCGAGCCTGTTGGCGATCTTGGCCTGCCCTTGCGAGCACCATGCAAGCCTGCACGTCGATCGTGAGCCAGCTAACTCACTCGTCTGCCAACGGTGTCTGACCACGTTTCCAGTGCGCCACGGCATCCCCGTGCTCCTGCTCGATGACGCCACCCCGGGCCCTGAGGGCATCGGCGCTGATCTAGGCGAGCGCCGATGAGTTTCGCCTATGACGGGCTCCTCGACGAGCCTGCTGCTCTCGCCGCAGCTGACCCCGGCGACATGTTGCGTGCCACTGCTGATGCGGGTGCCCAGATCCGTCGTTCCGTTGCGAACATCGACTTAGCTTCGCTCGCAGTTATCGCAGCCGATGGACGTCCGCGCGCGCTGCTTGTTGCCGGTATGGGCGGTTCAGGCATCAGCGGAGACGTCCTTGCTGCCGTCTGCGGACCAGGCTGCTCGCTGCCCGTCTCCACGGTGCGTGGCTACGTGTTGCCTGGTTGGGTTGGTCCGCTTGATCTTGTCATCGCCGTGTCGTGCTCGGGCGAAACCGAGGAAACGCTGGCCGTCGCGCAGGAAGCTGCTAAACGAGGTTCGCGACTCGTTGGAGTAGGAGCAGTCGGCTCTGCGCTGCACGAGTTGGTGCTCGCGACCTCGGGTGCGTTCTTCATTCCGGTCGACGCGGGTGGATTGATGCCGCGTGCCTCGCTCTGGTTGCTCGCCACCCCACTGTTGCTTCTGGCCGACGCGATAGGCATCGTCAACATCTCGCTATCTGAGTTTGATCGAGCCGCTGATCTTCTTGACGAGATCGCAGTCGAATGCGGCCCGTCGGTGCCCCTTGACGACAACAGAGCCAAGCTGCTCGGCGCGGCGATTTCCACGTCGCTGCCCATGACATGGGGCACGTCACCGATTGGTGGAGTCGCGTCCTATCGGCTGGCGTGCCAACTCAATGAGAATGCCAAGATGCCGGTGGTGCAGGGCGCGCTCCCCGAGGTCAATCACAATCAGGTCGTCGCATTCGATGGTGGATTCGCAGGGCGCAATGAGGACGTCTTCCGCGACCCGTTCGAAGACGGTGCGGCTCCCGCGCGACTCCGGCTGGTCTTGCTCCGTGACAGTGAAGAGCACCCTCAGGATGCTCGCCGAGCCGACGTCTCGACCGACATCGCAGTGAGTCGCGATATCCCGGTCGACACGTTGCGTGCTGTTGACGGACACGCCCTCGTACGGCTTGCCTCACTGATTGGTGTTGTCGATTGGGCCAGCGTTTACGCAGCGCTTGCCCAGGGCCTCGACCCGTCACCGATCGGACCGATCAGGGAACTCAAAGCCCGAATCGTTTGATCTGTCGGGCCGGTGGGCGCGCCCCGCGGTCGCCGAAACCCGGCGCCTAGTGTCACAATGGTGTCGCCCTGCGGTGCCTTACCCCGCGTGAGCAGCAGACGAGCCAGCGAGGCCTCGCGCCGTTCGTCGCGTAAACGCCCTGATGGGCAACATGATCGGAGATCCATGTCCACGCCCGAATACCCCGACTTCAAGGTTGCCGACCTCGCTCTGGCTGAGTTCGGCCGCAATGAGATTCGCTTGGCAGAGCACGAGATGCCCGGTCTCATGGCGATGCGTGCTCAGCACGGAACGAGCAAGCCACTGACTGGCGCACGCATCACGGGATCGCTGCACATGACCGTGCAGACCGCGGTGCTCATCGAGACTTTGGTCGAGCTCGGTGCCCAAGTTCGTTGGGCCTCATGCAATATCTTCTCCACCCAAGATCACGCGGCCGCTGCAGTTGTCGTTGGCCCCAATGGGACAGTCGATGCTCCGGCTGGCGTACCGGTCTACGCATGGAAGGGCGAGAGCCTCGAGGAGTACTGGTGGTGCACTGAGCAGGTGCTTCAGTGGCCCGGTGGTGGTGGCCCCAACATGATCCTCGACGACGGTGGCGACGCCACCCTGCTCGTGCACAAGGGCCGCGAATTCGAACTTGCTGGCGTCGTGCCATCGGTAGACCCGACCGATTCCGAGGAGTACGCGGTAATCCTGGGTGTCCTTGCTGTCTCCCTCGCACAGGATTCGAGCCGTTGGACCACGATCGCTGATGGCATCCTCGGCGTCACCGAGGAAACCACGACCGGCGTGCACCGCCTCTACGAGATGTTCAAGGCTGGATCGCTGCGCTTCCCCGCGATCAACGTCAACGACTCGGTCACCAAGAGCAAGTTCGACAACAAGTACGGCTGTCGGCACTCGCTCATCGATGGCATCAACCGAGCAACCGATGTCCTCATCGGCGGCAAGGTTGCGGTCGTCTGTGGTTATGGCGATGTCGGCAAAGGGTCGGCAGAATCACTGCGCGGCCAGGGCGCACGAGTCATCGTCACCGAGATCGATCCCATCTGTGCCCTTCAGGCGGCGATGGATGGCTATGAGGTCTCGCGCCTCGACGATGTGATCGGCCGGGCTGACCTCATCATCACGGCCACGGGTTGCTACGACGTCATCACCACTGAGCACATGCAGAAGATGAAGCACCAGGCGATCTTGGGCAACATCGGTCACTTCGACAATGAGATCGATATGGCTGGCCTTGCTGGCTTGCCCGGTGTTCGTCGAATCACTATCAAGCCGCAGGTCGACGAGTGGGTGTTCCCCGACGGTCATTCAGTGATCGTGCTTTCGGAGGGTCGTTTGCTCAACCTCGGAAATGCCACCGGACACCCGTCGTTCGTGATGAGCAACTCGTTCACCAACCAGGTGCTCGCCCAAATCGAGTTGTTCACCAAGCCCGACCTCTACCCACTGGGCGTGCACACACTGCCCAAGCATCTTGACGAGATGGTCGCGCGTTTGCACCTCGACGCGTTGGGTGTCGGCCTCACTGAACTCACCAAGAAGCAGGCCGAGTACCTCGGTGTCGATGTGGCTGGGCCGTACAAGTCCGACCACTACAGGTACTGAGTCATCTGTGGCCCACGGGAGACCGGAGTTTCAAGATGTTGTGGGGGTGCCCTATCAGGGTGCCCCCACAACCTATGTTGTGGCTTTCGCTGCTGGTCTCCCACTTCGTGCACAGCGTTGGGCTGCAAGCGATTTCGTCATCGGCTTAGTCCTTGCAGTCATCGTGCCGATCGCTGTTCTCGGCGTTGCCCAACTCGCTGGTGCACCGACCAACGGCACAGTGTTCCTGCTAGGGAGCCTGATGCTGCCATGGGTGGGCCTTGGGGTCTGGCCTTGGTATGTCACTCGTCATCGAGGTAACGGCATTCGAATCGATCTAGGATTCGAGTGGCATCGGTCGGACGTCGTCTGGGGTGTCGGCGGCGCGGCAGTGAGCATCGCGGTTGGCTCCCTCGTCATCTGGATCACCACCAAGATCTTTGGTGAGTACGACTCTGCAGCTGGCCAGGCTGCTCTGGCCGCCAACGTCCCACGCTGGGTGATCGTGGTCTTTGCCATAGCTGCAGTGATTGGCGCGCCGTTGTGCGAGGAGATCTGCTTTCGGGGGTTTGCTTTCGCCCTGATCGCGCGCTGGGCTGATCACCGCAGTCTTGCGGCTGTGCCCTGGGCGACCATCTGCTCGGCCGTGCTGTTTGCGTCCATACACATGGAGCCAGTGCGGATCCCGGTGCTCCTTGTTCTGGGTTTGGTTTTCTCGCTGCTTCGGGCGCGAACCGGACGAATCGGCGCGAGCGTGATCGCGCATTCGCTCAACAACATAATTCCGGCGATCGGTATCGTCACGGCGGCCTGGTCGGCGGCCTCCTGACCGGTGGTCGTGGCTGCCCCCGCTGGCTGCCCCTGCTGGCTGCAGCGGACCCGATCTGAGCGCGGATTCGCCGCCACCGAAAACCCGATGCACGTACCCGATTTGCAACTGTGTCGTAGCCTGATCGCCTCTGCATGTCACCTCGTGTGCCGATTCCTTCGTGAGGAATGTTCGTGACCGCCACTGTCGATGTAACTCCTGCGACTCGTTCGCGGGTTCAGTCCTGGGCGCACCTGCCTGGACTCGACGGAGTCCGGGCGATAGCCGTCATGGCAGTGCTGATCTTCCACGCGAATCCCACTTGGCTTCCTGGTGGCTTCCTCGGGGTTGATGTCTTCTTCGCCCTGTCCGGTTTCTTGATCACCTCGCTGTTGTTGGCCGAGCTCAGCGTGAGCGGCGAGGTGAACTTCCGCCGTTTCTACGTGCGCCGCGCGCGACGTCTGCTGCCAGCGCTTTTCGCAGTGCTGGTGGTGACAGCCGTGCTCGCGATGACGGTGGCACAAGATGCTGCTGAGCGAGTTCGTCAGGACTCCATCGCGGCGTTTTTCTACGTGACGAACTGGTGGTACATCGTCCATGGAACGTCTTACTTCGACTCCACCGAGCGCCCGCCGTTGCTCCAACACTTGTGGTCACTCGCAGTCGAGGAGCAGTTCTACTTCATCTGGCCGATCTTGCTCTACGGGTTGTGGCGCTGGGGTCGCCGATCTGCAGTTCGCTGGGGCGCATTGGTCGGCGCCGTGGCCTCAACTGCCGCAATGATTGCCATCTCAGTCAGCCGCGACATTCCCAGCGTCACCGACTCGGGTCGTGTGTACTTCGGCACTGATACTCACGCGATGACTCTGCTCTTGGGCGCGGTCCTGGCAACCGTGTGGCTCCCCTTCTCACGTCGGAGCCGACTCACTGCTTCCGGCCTCCGGGCCATGAGTGCCATAGGTTTTGCCGGCCTAGTGCTGCTCATCGGGATCTTCGCTTTCGTTAGTCCGGATTCCTCGGCACTGTTTCGGGGTGGCTTTGCCGTTGTTGGGTTAGCGAGCGTCGCACTGGTGGCTGGCGCGGCGACTACGGGCACTTGGTTCTCGCGGGCACTGGCCAACCAGCCGCTCAAGTATCTGGGCGAGCGTTCCTATGGGCTCTACCTGTGGCACTGGCCGATCTTCATGGTCCTGCGGCCTGGGGTCGACCTTGATGCTGATGGTCCTGGGGTGCAGGTGATTCGATTCGCCCTGACCTTCGCTGTCGCTGAGCTTTCCTATCGCTTCCTGGAGATGCCGATTCGCGGCGGAGCCATCGGACGCATGTGGTCGGGCTGGCGGGCAGCCGGAACGGCGACGACGATCACGCGCGGCACCATCGCGTTGGTAGTCGCCCTTGGATTGATCACCACGGTAGGCATTGGGCTGAGCCGCACTCACGAGGAAACTTTCGCCGAAAGTTTAGGCGGGGTCGAAGGGGTCGGCGACGGTGAGCTGACTCAATTGCCGAGTGCCTCGGCCATGCCGTCCCCGGTGCTGACCCCGAGCCCACAGCCGTCGGCGATCACGTCCAGTACTCCTAGCCCTACCGCGACAGTTGCCAAGGTTCCGCTCGATCTCACCAAGACATCGATGATCTTGGTGGGCGATTCGGTGTTGTTGGGTGCACGCGGTGCCGTGCAGGCGATGTTCCCGCAAGCCCGCGTGGATGCAGCCGTCAGCAGGCAAAGCGAGGCGGTCTTTGATCGCATCCTGGCGCGCATCGCGGTGAAACGCATTGGCAAAGTCGTGGTCATTCACACGGGCACCAACGGGGTGATAGACCGTGGGCACTTAGTCCGCCTGCTTCAGCAACTCAAGGATCGCGCGCGTGTGATCTTGGTGACCGTCCATGCCAATAGGCCCTGGGTGGCAAGTTCTAATGCGGCCATCCGAGCCGCGGCTGCCCAGTTCAAGAACGGGAATGTGCGGCTCGCCGACTGGAATGCGCTAGCCACCGGACATCGCAGCTGGCTCTTCTCGGACGGTATCCACATGCGCGCCGAGGGGGCCAAGCAGTATGCGGCTCTGTTGCGCCGAGTCCTGTCGGAGAAGTAGTTCGGCTCGCCGTCGCTAGATATCGATGGTCTAGCCGCGGCCCAGAAGGCGGATTGGGATGGGCTCAGAGCGGCGAAGGGTCTGCCACAAGCTGCTCGAACGGGAACACAGTCGACCCGGTAAACGTCATAGGGGTACTGGGCAGAACCGCTCGGCGGGGCGCTGATACGCAAACATATTCGCCTCGGGAGTGACGCCGGGGCCGAGTGGGTGGGACGATGCTCTGCATGAAGGGTCGAGTGCTCGTAGTAGACGATGACACTGCACTGGCGGAAATGCTCGGGATCGTGCTTCGCACCGAGGGATTCGAGCCAGTGTTCTGTTCCGATGGTATGCGCGCGTTGACGGTTTTCCGTGAGACGAAGCCAGACCTCGTACTCCTCGACCTCATGCTCCCGGGTCGCGACGGTGTCGATGTGTGTCGTCTGATTCGGGCTGAATCCGCTGTCCCGATCGTGATGCTCACCGCCAAGACCGACACCATCGACGTCGTCCTAGGTCTCGAGTCGGGCGCCGATGACTATGTGGTCAAGCCGTTCAAGCCCAAGGAGTTGGTGGCGCGAATCCGTACCCGCCTTCGGCGCACTGACGAACCTGCCCAGGAGAACCTGTCTATCGGCGATCTGCAGATTGATGTTGTGGGGCACTCAGTTCGGCGTGATGGGGCTCCAATCTCCTTGACCCCGCTGGAGTTTGACCTGCTTGCCGCCTTGGCGCGCAAGCCATGGCAGGTCTTCACCCGCGAGATCTTGTTGCAGGAAGTGTGGGGCTATCGGCACGCGGCCGATACGCGCCTAGTGAACGTCCACGTGCAGCGGCTGAGGTCAAAGATCGAGCACGATGCCGAGAACCCTCAGATCGTCGTTACGGTGCGCGGTGTCGGCTACAAGGCAGGCCCTCCGTGACAGCGCGGTCCGTCAGCACATGAGGTTCTGGTCGCAGGCAGGTCGCACGTTGGTCTCCCTCGTCCGACCCGTTCGTCGCCTTTGGCGCACGTCGGTCTCGCTGCGAGTGGTGGCCTCGACTTTGGCGCTTTCACTCGTAGTGGTCGGACTCGTCGGAGTTCTGCTGGTCAAGCGCATCACGTCCGGTGTGCTTGACGCCAAAGTGCGAGCTTCTGTCGTGGAGGCCGGCAGCGGAGTGTCCGAGACTCAGCGATTGCTCGATGCCGCGGATACCGGCCCAACAACCCCCTCGGCCGCGCGCTTGGTCGACACTGTCACCTCGACCTTGGCTCAGCGGGCGGGAACGCCTGGCCTATACGAGGTCCTGCTGCTCGCTTCCCCGCCTAAGCGTGGAGATGCCCCTGAGCGTGGCACCAACCTCGTGTCCGAACTCAGCGTCGTTCCTGAACTTCGGCTGGCAGTTCAAGACAATCAACGACAGTCGTGGACCTATACCGAGATCAGGTATTTGGATAGCCATGTCGTGCCGGGTCTTGCAGTTGGTGCACCGCTGGTGGTGCCTGGTGTCGGCAATTACGAGCTGTATTACCTGTTTCCCCTCGCTCAGGAACAGGCGACTTTGGATCTCGTGCAGCGCACGGTCTTGCTCGTGGGAATTCTGCTCGTACTCATGCTGGGTGGGATCGCCTATGTCGTGACCCGCCAGGTGGTTTCGCCAGTTCGGCTGGCAGCTCGCACGGCAGAGAAGTTGTCGGCAGGCCACCTCACCGAGCGGATGAGTGTTCGAGGCGAGGACGATCTCGCGTTACTTGCCCGCTCGTTCAACGCGATGGCCGCGAGCCTGCAGGAACAGATCACCCGGCTCGAATCGCTGTCTCGACTCCAGCAGCGGTTTGTGTCCGACGTGTCACATGAACTGCGCACGCCGTTAACGACCGTTCGGATGGCAGCGGATGTCATCTTTGAGTCGCGCGATGAGTTCGATGAGTCAACCTCCCGTAGTGCCGAGATCATGCAGACCCAACTCGATCGGTTCGAAGAGTTGCTTGCCGATCTGCTCGAGATCAGCAGGTTCGATGCTGGTGCCGCAGTGCTCGACCCCGACCTGATCGACATGCGGATGATCGTTGAGCGAGTGGTGGATTCGTCCGCACCGTTCGCTGAACGCAAGGGCTCCCAGATTGTTCTTGACCTGCCCGAGGAGCCCGCGCGTGCCGAGGTTGACGTGCGACGGATCGATCGTGTGTTGCGGAATCTGGTGATCAACGCGATCGAGCATGGTGAGGGTCGGCCCATCGAGATAACGGTTCGTTCCGCCGGTGACGCCGTGGCCGTCACTGTGCGAGATCACGGCGGTGGCCTTCGGCCCGGCGAGTCGTCGCTGGTCTTCAACCGGTTCTGGCGTGCCGACCCGGCGCGTGCTCGAACGATCGGGGGCACGGGGCTCGGGTTATCTATCGCGCTGGAGGATGTGCGGCTGCATGACGGCTGGCTCGAGGCGTGGGGTGCACCGGGCGACGGCTCTTGTTTTCGGATGACCGTTCCCACCATGCGCGGCGCCGCCGTACTTGAATCGCCATTGCCACTTGAGCCAGTGGATGCGGGACCACGTGTCACTGCTGCGTTGGCATCGCCGTATCGCACTCCGCGACGGGAAGAGGTGCCGCGATGAGAAGTTTCTGGGCGCACCGTCGGACTGCTGTGGGTGTGTCGGTACTCGCGGCGGTCGCGTTGCTCTCGGGATGTGCGGTTGTCCCGATTTCGGGTCCGATCGAGCAGGGCGTCGCGTTGGCGGTTGGCCCCCAGGACCAGTTCATTCGAGTCATCGCTCGGCCACCGCAACCAGGCATGTCAGCCGAGGAGGTCGTGCGCGGCTTCCAGGAGGCGACTGCGTCGGCGGATGCCGGCTACACCGTCGCACGTCAGTACCTCACCGGAATCGCAGCCTCGACTTGGGATCCGGGGGCGGGCGTTGCGATCTACGACAATGCCGGGCTCACCTTCGTGGGGGCTGGCGGCACAGTGGCAGCTGAGGGCGGGCTTGCGGGCTCCATCGATGGGTCCGGCGAGTACTCGGTAGCTGCGCCCGATGCTCGCCTCTCCGCGAAGTACCTGCTCACTCGCGCTTTCGGAGAATGGCGAATTTCGCAACCGCCGATCGGTCTCATACTTGGGCCTGGCGACATCGACCGTGGCTTCCGCTCCTTCAACATGTACTTCTTCACCCGTGACTTTGGAACGCTCGTGCCCACGCCGGTGGTCATTCCGGTATCCGAAGCCGGAGTTGCTACCCAACTCGTGCGTGAACTTCTCGTCGGCCCACCTACCTGGATTGCACCTTCGGTACGCACTGGATTCCCAGAGGGGACCCGTCTTGCGTTCGACTCGGTTCCAGTGGTTGATGGTGTCGCTGATGTCGCGCTGACGGCCGAGGTCCTGCAGGCCGATGATGCGACTCGGCAGGCGCTCTCCGCCCAGTTAGCCTGGACCCTTCGGCAACTCCCATCAATTACTTCTATCCGGCTTACGGTCTCCGGACAACGAGTGGTGGTTCCTGGAGTCGGGCTCGTGCAGCCGGTATCGGCCTGGCAGCAGTTCGACCCAAACGCTTCGCCTGCGCCTGCCCTGGGCTATGCGCTGAATGGCAAGAACGTCATGTCCTTTGACAGCTCCGGTCAGTTCTCCCGCGTGAGTGGGTTGAAGCGCGAACTCACATCGCTCGCGGTTGATCTTCAGGCCGCTAATTTCGCGGCGCTGTCCAAGGATCGAAAGTCACTGTGGGTTGGACTCCTCGCTGATCAAGCGACCCTCGTCCGCCGCTATGTGGGTAGCGAGCTATCTCGCCCTTCGTGGGATCGCGACGGCTCGCTGTGGGTGGTCGACCGCGGACTCGGGCTCCTAAATGTCCGCGACACGGTAGCGACTCAGATTGCGGTGACGGGGCTGCCGGATGGCGTGGCTGACTCGGACATCCTCGACGTCGCAGTGGCGCGTGATGGGACCCGGATCGCGTTGCTGATCCGTCGTGGCACTCGGGTCGAGCCGATCGTCGCTCGAGTCGAACGGACAGGCGGCACGGTGCGCGTAGCTGATCCTCGACGAATCGAGGCCTCGATCACCGATGCGTTGGACCTCGCGTGGCATGATTCCGCGACGCTCTCGATCCTGGGCACTTCGGGAGCATCATCGCTGGCAGTATTCGACGTCGGGGTCGGTACGTCCCGAGTTATTCCCACTCGTGCTCCTGAAGGCTCAACGACGTTGGCCGCGCAGCCAGATCGGCCCACCCTTGTCGGCACCGGCGCGGATATCTACCGGGCCAGTGCGAACAGTTGGACCAAGCTCGGCCCGGGCACTGACCCGGTTTATCCGGGCTGAGCAGCTGCACGCTTGGGGTGGCGGGGTGTCCTCGCTGAGCGCATGACTTTGTGCACAGGACCTGGGCCTGCGTGCCGTCGGAACCTTTCGTCGCATCGACGATGCTCACGTGGCGCAACACAGTTTCCCCGAACTCAGTAGCGGCGCGGGCCGGAGTCTGTGGCGGGGAGTTCGAGAGCATCTGGTCAGCGATGTTTGCGCGGGCTGTCGGGCTCGGCCCGGTGCGCTCTGCGACCTGTGTTCCCAGTATCTGCGCGCGAGAGTCGAGCGCATAACCGTTGCTGGAGTAGGCGAAAGCGCTGCCCTAACCGTTCATGCAACCGCGCCATACGACGGGCCGGTGCGTGAGGCGCTGGTCGCGTTCAAGGAGCATGGCCGGTGGTCGCTACGTGAGCCACTCGGAGTCGGACTCGCGCGGGCCGTGGCCGACTTGCTCACCGCGGCTGCTGATCCAACGCGAGTGTGTCTCGTGCCGGCGCCGAGTACGTCCGCAGCTCGTCGTCAGCGAGACGGTGACCACGTGCGAGAACTTGCTCGCGTGGCCACTTCGACGCTTCGCCGGCTGGGCGTCGATGCTCGGGTAGTTCCTGCGGTCCACTCGATCCGTCGTCGTCAGGATCAGCGCGGGCTCAACCGCACGGAACGGCTCGTCAATATGTCGGGCTCGATGGCTGCAAGAGCGGATGTACCCAGTTTGTGCAACACCGTCGTGGTTGACGACATCCTCACCAGCGGGGCGACCCTGGCTGAGATGTTGCGGGCCCTGTCGGCGGTGGGCGTGTTACCTCTCGGGGCGTGCGTTGTCGCCGCAACACCGGATCGTCATGGGGTGAGAGCGGGTAATCGTTGACAACGAGCAGGCATCCGAACACGACTGGCCGAGCGTTTTTCAGTTGTGACCGCCAAGACTGCGCAGACGGGTCTACGTTGGTCTTGTGACACCCGTCCGGGTCCGTGGTTGCGTTCTCGACAAGATCCCTTTGCTGGGATCTCATCGAGAGCAAGCCGATGCCAGCCGCAGGCTAAGCGGTCCACGTAAGGCGACTCTTCGTCGTTCGATCACGGTGCGGTTTAGAAGTAAGTCCTGCCCCGCCGGAAGGCCAATGTGCCTACCGATCCGGGAGAAGGGGAGTAGTCGCATTACGCCCATCCGGGCGCGGCGAGACCTTCAGCAGGCGAATGTGGGGTCGAAAACCAGGTCGGCCGGACGGGTGCCACATCGTCGGTTCCAGCGTTTCACTGTCGATATCCCGCTTAGACCAACCCCGGTCTAACGAAGGCGACAGGTACCTCGTGAAAGAAGGTGTCGCACTATGACCACACTGCATGTGCCGGCTGAGATCGTTGTCCACGGCCGTCATTTCGAGGTTTCGCAGCGATTCCGAGATCACGTTGCCACAAAATTGGCGCGCGTAGATCGGTTCGGCATCACGCTCACTCGCATCGATGTCGAGGTCACCAAGGAAGCTAACCCACGGCAGAGCGAGCGAGCGTTCGAGGTTGAGCTCACCTGCGTTGGACGCGGCCCGGTGATCAGAGCCGAAGCGGCTGCGGACGACAAGTACGCAGCACTGGATGTGGCGTACGCCAGGCTCGAGGAGCGACTGCGCAGGGCCGCTGAGCGTCGGCAGTCCAAGCACCGTCGACACGCGACTCATTCGAATGGACTCTCCGGCGAGTTGCTTCCTCCCGCGCTTGTCCCGACGGCACGTCCAGAGCCGGCTGAGCCAGTGGAAGCAACATTCTCTGATCCGGACGTCGTCTATGAGGATGGGCCGATCGTGGTGCGCGATAAGACGCACCCCAGTGCCCCAATGACCGTGTCAGAGGCGCTGCACTCCCTCGAACTTGTTGGCCACGATTTCTTCTTGTTCCTTGATTCGGAGACCAACTCGCCGACCGTTGTGTACAAGCGACGCGGCTACGACTACGGGCTCTTGCGGCTGCAGGTGGCCGACGCGGGTCAGGCTGAGGCTGCGTCTTAGCAATCCCGGAGAATCCAGCTTTAATGGGGCGCGGGTCGCTGCCGGTTTCACTGGTGGCGTCCCGCGCCCCGTTCGTGCGTGTCATGATTCAAAGGTGACTTCCGAGGTTCCGCCTGTCGTTCGGGTGGTCGTGGCTGACCGTCAGCCAATCTTTCGTCGAGGCCTTGTCGAAGTTCTCTGCGATGAGCCGGATCTACAAGTAGTCGGCGATACCGACGATGCGCTGGCCCTGATCGACCTCGTGGTCTCCACGAAGGCAGATGTCGTGCTGGTGGATCTTGCAGTGCACTTCGACGGTATCGACGTGTGCGCCGCCATTCGGCAGGCGCGTCCTGAGGCCAAGGTTGTAGTGCTGGCTCGCGCCGATCACGACTCTGAGCTAGCGGGGGCTGTTCGGGCAGGTGCTCGCGGGTATCTGCTCAAGGAGACATCGCCGCAGGAATTGTTGGCTGCCGTCCGCGCAGTTGCGGCTGGTTCGTCGTTGCTCTCGCCGGCCATGGCTTCGCGTCTGCTTGACGAGTTTGCGGTACTGGTTCGTCGACACGATGGCGTCACTGACGGGGCGGGCACGTTGTCGCCGCGCGAAGTTGAGGTGCTCAACCTCATGGCGCAGGGCTTGAACAATCGGGTCATTGCCGAGAAGTTGTTTATCAGCGAGAACACGGTAAAGAATCACATTCGCAGCATCCACGAAAAGCTTCAGGTGCATTCGCGGATGGAAGCGGTTGTCCGTGCCGTCCGTGAGGGGTTGCTGCACATCACGTGACCGTCAGCAGGAATGAGAGTTGGGTCCCCGAGTCGTGACAGCAGCCTCTGCCGTGCGTCGACCAGTTGACCTCCCTGCCACCGAAATCTCTGTTGCGGACGCACGGGCCATTGCTATTCGAGCACAAGGGCTTTCGTCGGGGATCCTGCCATTGCGACCGAGCCAGTCGGCTCGAGCATCGCTCACTCGACGAGTCGCAGCCGTCGGCGACACCCTTCGTCTCCTTGGCGCGGTGCAGCTCGACACGATTAGCGTTCTTGCCAGGAGCCATGAACTTGTCCAGTACGCGCGGTTGGGGCCGGTTGGTCGTGACGCGATCGAACAGGCCTATTGGGGTGGTGGCGTCGGTAATGCGCATCCAGGAGTAGCAAGCGCTTTTGAGTACTGGTCGCACGCTGCCTGCGTCCTGCCGATCGAGGAGTGGTCCTCGTTTGCCTACCGTCGCCGCTCTTATCGACGACTGGGCATTCGCTGGCACGACGTACCCACGGCCGCTCTCGAGGGAATTCGCGATCGCCTGCGCACTGAGGGACCGCTGACCAGCACCGACCTTGGGGGTGCGAAAAAGGGCGGCGAGTGGTGGGACTGGTCGGAGACCAAGGTGGCAGTCGAATGGCTGCTCGATATCGGCGACGTCGTGTGCGTTCGTCGCACTGGTTGGCGGCGCGTGTATGACCTGGCCGAACGAGCAGTGCCTGGTGAGCATCGCACCCCATCGCCCGGCTGGGTTGACGTGGACGGGGTCTACGGCCCTTCCGATGCTGACTGCGTGCGTGAGCTCCTGATTCGATCCGCCCGGGTTCTTGGCGTTGGCAGCCTTATCGATCTGATCGATGTTCATCGCCTCACAGGTCGGCACATGGCTCGGTCGTTCGTCGAACAGGTACTCAACGAACTCGTCGACGACGGCTCGATCGCCAAGGTACGCGTCGAGGGTTGGTCGGCTGCCGCGTACGCCGACCCGTTGGCGCTCGGCTTTGGCACGGTCTCTCGCTCTCGAACTACGTTGCTGTCGCCGTTTGATTCTCTGGTCTGGCATCGAGGCCGTACGTCCCGGCTGTTCGGATTTGATTACCAACTCGAGGCATATGTGCCCTCGCACAAGCGGGTGCATGGCTACTTCACGGTGCCCGTCTTACATGGTGGCAAACTCGTTGCGCGGGTTGATCCCAAGCGAATTGGTAGCACTCTGCATGCGCGGCAGGTCACGTTCGAAGCCGGGCCACGTGGTGCGATCCCAACTTCGTCAATCAATGGCGTGGCAGCTGCTCTGCGGGAGGCAGCTGCGTGGGTCGGCGCCACTGATGTCGTGATCGATCGCACTGTGCCTGAATCCGCGGCTGCTGCACTTCGAGGTGCGCTCTTGTAGCGGGCTGCTGAGCCGGGCCCCCCTTACGATTTAGGTGAGATGGGTCAGCGAATCAGATCTGCAGGCAGCAGCGACCCGAGCAGCTGGTCGTGTCGAAGACCACGCTGGAGCATCCCTAGGCGGAGCGTGCCCTCTACGCGGTAGCCCACCGACTCGGCGACGATTCGCGATGCGTCGTTGTCGGGCAGTGCGCACCACTGGATCCTGGCTAGACCCAACTCGTCGATTGCCCAAGTACTGACCAGCCGAACTGCGCGCGTGGCCAACCCGCGTCGGCGCGCACCGGGGCTCATCCAATATCCGATCTCGGCCGACCCGCCGGGTGTGCCTTCGAGAACCAGATCGTGCAAGCCGATCATTCCAAGGAAGTCAGCTGGCGCCTCTGCTTCAAATATCCCGAAGACAGCGGCGGTTGCTTCGTCCCAGTGTTGTTCGATCTTGCTGACGAAGTCGCGGGCATCCTGCTCGGTGTAAGGGCTTGGCACCACGGTGTATTTGGCAACCAATGGGTCACCCGCACCCAGGGCGATGGCCTCGATGTCGGCTTCTCTGGGTTGACGTAGAAGCACGACACCGTCGGTCAGATCACTGCGCGTTGGCAGCGACATCTTGTCGCTCTGCGCAGCTGCCATGCCAACATCTCATCGCATGTGCGGCTGCGATGTCGACCTACTTGTGCCGTCTGGCGCAATCCACCCCGCGAAACTGGTCTGGACATCACAGTTCGGGTTACGGCATTCGTGACCAAATGGTTACGATAAGGCCGGTGCCGGTTTCCCCGTGCACTGCGTCGAGCCCGGATCCGGGCCGGTGCGTAGCCCCGTGACAAGGACGTATCTGGTGTCGCTTCTCGACAAGCTCCTCCGAGCCGGTGAAGGTCGCCTTCTCAAGAAGCTCGACTCGATCGCGCACCAAGTCAACGCGCTCGAAGACGACTTCGTCGATCTGACCGATGATGAACTGCGCGCGAAGACTGCTGAATATCAGGAGCGATACGCCGAGGGCGAGACTCTCGACTCGTTGCTACCTGAGGCATTCGCGACGGTTCGCGAAGCAGCGAAGCGCACTCTTGGCCAGCGTCACTATGACGTTCAGATCATGGGTGGAGCCGCACTGCACTTGGGCAACATCGCCGAGATGAAGACCGGTGAGGGCAAGACCCTGGTCGCCACGCTGCCTGCGTATCTCAATGCGATTTCCGGTGACGGTGTCCACGTGGTCACGGTCAACGACTATCTCGCCGAGCGTGACTCTGAGTGGATGGGTCGTGTTCACCGGTTCCTCGGCTTGTCCGTCGGAGTGATCTTGGCGAACATGCAGCCCGATGCACGTCGCGTTGCCTATGGCTGCGACATCACGTACGGCACCAACAACGAGTTCGGATTCGACTATCTGCGCGACAACATGGCTTGGTCGATCGAAGAGCGTGTGCAACGTGGACACAACTTCGCGGTCGTCGACGAAACCGACTCGATCCTCATCGACGAAGCCCGCACGCCGCTCATCATCAGCGGCCCAGCCGACGCTCCGACCAAGTGGTACAACGAGTTTGCCCGTCTGGCGCCTCGGCTGATCAAGGGTGATGAGTCCAAGGGAATCCCAGGTGACTATGAGGTCGACGAGAAGAAGCGCACCGTCGGTATCTTGGAATCTGGAGTCGCAAAGGTTGAGGATTGGCTAGGCATCCACAATCTCTATGAATCGGTTAACACCCCGCTTGTCGGCTATCTGAACAACTCGCTGAAGGCCAAGGAGTTGTTCCGTCGCGACAAGGACTACGTGGTCATGAACGGTGAGGTTCTCATCGTCGACGAGCACACGGGGCGAATCCTGTCTGGTCGTCGGTACAACGAGGGCATGCATCAGGCGATCGAGGCCAAAGAAGGCGTTGAGATCAAGCAGGAGAACCAAACCCTGGCCACGATTACGCTGCAGAACTACTTCCGCCTCTACAACAAACTGTCCGGCATGACCGGTACCGCTATGACCGAGGCCGCTGAGTTCGACCAGATCTACAAGCTCGGTGTCATCCCGATCCCTACGAACCAGTCGGTGAAGCGCGCGGACGAGCCCGACTTGGTCTACCGCACTGAAGGCGCCAAATTCAACGCCGTTGTCGATGACCTCGAGGAACGGCACGCCAAGGGGCAGCCGGTGCTGGTTGGAACCACCAGTGTCGAGAAGTCCGAGCACTTGTCGAACCTGTTGCGTAAGCGTGGGGTGCCCCATGAGGTGCTCAACGCCAAGTACCACGAGCGTGAGGCCTCGATCGTGGCTCAGGCCGGGCGCAGGGGCGCAGTCACGGTAGCCACCAACATGGCTGGACGAGGCACCGACATCATGCTCGGCGGTAACTCCGAGTTCATGGCTGCGGCAGAGCTTGCCCAGCAGGAACTCAGCCCGGTTGACACCCCGGAGGAGTACGAAGCGGCTTGGCCGGCTGCCCTTGAGCGCGCTAAGAAGGCGGTCGCTGCAGAGCACGACGAGGTCACCGGCCTTGGTGGTCTGTATGTCCTTGGCACTGAGCGGCATGAGTCCAGGCGTATCGATAACCAGTTGCGTGGTCGTTCCGGCCGGCAGGGTGACCCAGGCGAGACCCGCTTCTACCTCTCACTCGAAGACGACCTCATGCGCCTGTTCAAGGCCGACATCGTCGACTCGTTCCTTCGTCGCTTCAATGTGCCCGATGACGTTCCGATTGAAGCGAAGATGGTCAGTAACGCGATCCGATCTGCGCAGACTCAGGTCGAGGGACAAAACTTCGAGATCCGTAAGAACGTCCTCAAGTACGACGAGGTCATGAACCGTCAGCGCAAGGTCATTTACGAAGAGCGTCGGCGCGTGCTCGAGGGCGAGGATCTCCACGAGCAGATCCGCGAGTTCCTCGACGACACGATCAGCGGTTACGTCAGCGCTGAGACCAAAGACGGCTACCCCGAGGATTGGGACTTCGACCGGCTCTGGACTGCGCTGCGAACTCTGTACCCGGTCAGTGTCAGTGTCGATGAGTTGGCCGCTTCCTCGGGCGGCGGGGTCAACGGCCTTACTGACGAGTTCCTCTCGGCTGAACTTCAGTCTGATGCTCAGTTGGCCTATGACCAGCGCGAGCGCGAACTCGGCCCTGAGGTCGTACGCGAACTCGAACGTCGAGTGGTGCTCTCGGTTCTCGACCGCAAGTGGCGCGAGCACCTCTACGAGATGGACTACCTGCAAGAGGGCATTGGGCTTCGCGCGATGGCGCAGAAGGATCCGCTGATTGAGTATCAGCGTGAGGGTTATGAGTTGTTCAACGCGATGATGGACTCGATCAAGGAAGAGTCGGTCGGATACTTGTTCAACGTCGAGGTGCAGGTTGGGCCTGACCAAGGAATTGTCGAGCTGCCTGAACTCGTCGAAGGTGACGAGGCCGCGGACGTTGAGCCCGGTTCAGTGCCTGTCGCCGCGGCCGCCGTGCCCGAGATCAGCGCTAAGGGGCTCACCCCGCAGCGTCCGACTCACCTCGACTACAGCTCGCCGGTGCTCGACGGTGAAGCCGGAGTGGGGCGTAGCTCGGAGGATCTCGACGACATCCCTGAACTAGGTGCCGATGCTAGCCGTGCTGAGCGTCGCAGGGTTGAGCGAGCGATGCGCAAGCGCGACAGCAAGAACTAGCGCTGGCGCTAAGAGTTTCCTTACACACATCTGGCCGTGCTGCTTACAGCACGGCCAGATGTGTGCAGCGCCAACGTCCATCCCAACCTTCGAGCCGCAGGGCCACAGCCCTAGCGCGCCGACCGCCGACCACGACTGCGTTCGCCTCGACTATTCCGTCGGCTGGCTCGAACACGTGGATGCTGCTTACGTTACGTCGAGCCCTTGTGCCAGAAGGATTTTGGGCCCTAGCAGATGGGGGAGTTGACCCCATGACATGTGCGCTGAGATCGGCGTACACGTCGGGGGTTAGCCAGCGGACCAACTGCTGGCGCGGTCGTTCATGGGCGAGGACTTCGACAACTGCTTGGACGAGTTGGGCAGTCCAGCGTCCTGGATCGGGGAGTTCGTCGCGCGATGTTGCCACGACCGCCACTGCCGGATCGGTATCGCGATCCATTGCCGGAACACGCGGCACAAGCCGAAGATCTGGTGCCGGCCCTGGGGCTGCGCTGTCGTCACCGGTGCGGCTCCACTGCAGGGCAAGGGTGCCCTGGATCACGCCAAGGGCAGGCACCCCGCGGGCTGAATCCACGGCGCGTGATGCGGGCTGGGGAATCCTGCGGCTGACGACCGGCACTGGGCGAAGCAGCGCTCGAGTAGTGCTGGTGGTAATTGGAGGTGCAGTTTGGTGGGGCTGCGGGTTGGGGTCGTTGGGTAGGGCTTGGGTCGACGTCGTAGTGGGCGACGTTGGCATGGTTCACCGCCGATCAGGGTCGAGCGACGCCGCTAGGGCGTCGATCGTGTGGGAGGGGGGCCGAGGGTTCGACGCCGACGTCCCTGTCGGTCGACCGTCAGGAATGCGCAGTGCCAGACCTGGACGAATGTGGTTGGGATCGGGACCGATCGCGGCCCGGTTGAGCTGATACCAGCGAGGCCATGCCCGTGCGATCTGCGAGTCGGTTGCCAGCGCTGGCAGGTGAGCTCGAGCGATACCCCACAGGGTGTCGCCGCGGGCGACGATGTACTGGTCGGGGGCAATGCCGTACTGGTCGGGGGCAATGCCTTGATGGCCGGGGGCAATGCCGTACTGGCCGCGAGTTGGTTGCCATGTGTTTGGCGGTGGT
>Ga0194035_1000015_pt1 | contig 107742 bp, 116 predicted proteins | sample JunL2320m_MetaG_FD_148680 | JGI IMG/M metagenome (GOLD analysis project Ga0194035, IMG submission 148680) | Anoxic zone freshwater microbial communities from boreal shield lake in IISD Experimental Lakes Area, Ontario, Canada - Jun2016-L239-20m | ecosystem: Environmental > Aquatic > Freshwater...
CACGTAGCACAGAGTTTTTTTCTTCATAATAGACAGATGATACTCTATCTTTACGTAAAATAGCCTGATTATGTTCTCAAGAAGCTCCGTTTTTGAAAGAGACAACACACAAAAGGTTACTTAGCTCGAATTAGTTGACTATTACAGGGATGACACATAGACATAGAATGACTCGCGGTTGAGCATTTGGATCACGGATCCCCCTGTCGGGTAAGTCCGGGATGACTCGCGGTTGCGAGTCACTTGAGACTCTGTAGGAGATCTTTTACGTGTTTCACAGTCGTAGGGCTGTATACCTCAGTCAGTCCAATACGTTTGGCTTCACTCACTACCTTTTCTAATCCATACCCTTTGCGCACCTCTCCGAGGAGTCCTACCTCACCCGTAAACAGTGACTTGGGTGGGAGCGTGATCTCTTTGACTGACGAGATGATGGAGGCGATGATGGCGAGGTCTGCTGCTGGCGACTCGACCTTGATCCCTCCTATCACATTTACATAGATATCATATCCATCGAGCGGGAGATGGAGGTGCTTGCGGATGACCGCGAGGAGGAGCTGAACCTTGTTGTAATCCACTCCATTGACTACGCGGCGGGGCATGGCGAGTGAGGTAGGGGAGGCGAGCGACTGAATCTCAAAAAATATAGGGCGCTTGCCCTCGAGTACTCCGGCGATCGCACGGCCTGGTGTCGCGCCCTTTGTATCTACCTCTTGCACAAATGCGAGGGGATTCGTCACTTCTTTTAGCCCTTCACCTGACATCTCAAATATCCCGATCTCATCGGTCGAGCCAAAGCGATTTTTGTTTGCGCGCATGACACGAAAGTGTGAGATCTTTTCTCCTTCAAATGACAGCACCGTATCCACCATGTGCTCGACGATCTTTGGTCCCGCGATATCTCCATCTTTGGTGACGTGACCTATGAAGATCATCGCGATATGCTTTTCCTTTGCCATCCGCACAAGTTGGAGTGCGCACTCGCGCAGCTGAGAGACTGATCCGGGCGTGCCCTCGACGGACTTTGAGTAGAGCATCTGGATGGAGTCGATGACGATGAGATGGGGTGCCGATCCCGCTGTCATCCCGGGCTTGACCCGGGATCCAGGAGAGATTGCCACCCCGACATGGCGGGGCAGGCTGTCTCCGCCCTCAGCGGATCCTCGCAATGACGAGATGCCGGCGACGATCCCCTCCACTTGGAGTGTGTCGCTAAATGCCATATGCTCGAGACTCACCCCGAGGCGATCTGCGCGATCCTTGATCTGGCTCGCCGACTCCTCACCCGAGATATAGAGCGTATCGATATGCTGGAGTGCTTGGAGGAGGAGCGTGGACTTGCCGATGCCAGGCTCGCCCGTCAGCAGTGCTACATGACCGGGGACAAATCCACCCCCAAGCACACGGTCAAACTCATGGATACCTGTCGCATAGCGCTCTCCTTTGCCCTTCACGACCTGTATCTCTTTGAGTTTTGTAGTCACAAACTCACTGGTCTTTGAAGACTTTCGATCTGACTTTTCATCCATGCCACGTGCTTGTTTCAGCGTGTTCCACTCGCCACAGTCAGGGCACTTGCCGAGGAAGGTGGCAGATCCAAAGCCACAGGTGGAGCAGATGAAGAATGACATAAAAGTTAAAAGTCTATAAAGTTATAAAGTCCATAAAGTTTGAACGCCCAAATGCGTGATGATCATTTGACATTTATCTTGAATCATAAATCCTTTCTCACATTCTCTCCACCACTTCAAACCCCAGCACCTGACACCCGCGGGTGAGGGTGTCTGCGACGTAGGAGACGAGGCGGAGCCGAGTCTCCCGAAGCTCTGCGTCCTCAGTTTTTAGAATATTCACTTTTGCATAGTAGCTACTAAACTCGCTCGCAAGTGTGTACAGATAGGTGCATACGGCGTGGGGAGAGAGGAGGCGTGCTGACTCTGCAATGACAGTGTTGTATCTGGCGAGGAGACGGAGGAGAAGTAGATCCTCTGGGGGATAATTGATAATTGATAATGGAGAATTGATAATTGGGAATTGAGAAAAAGTAGGAGATGAGATCTTTCGACTTCGCTCCGCTTCGCTCCCGCCGATTTGGCGGGCAGGCAAGATGACAGGATCAAGTGCTGTCGACTGTCGACTGTTGACTGTTGACTTCCCAAGTATGCTTTTGCATCTCACGACTGTGTAGAGGAGATAGGGCCCTGAGTTGCCCTCAAATGAGAGGGACTCATCAAAGCTAAATACTACATCCTTACCGATATTTGTTTTCAGGAGTGAGTACTTGATGGCGGCGATGGCGATTTTTTGGGCGATGTCTGCATTTGGGATCCCCGCCTTCGCGGGGATGACAGCAGGTGGTGCGGGGCTCCGCCCGTAGGCTACGCCCGGAGGGATGACACCCTCCTCCTCTTTCGAGAACGATCCAGGTTCAAGACTGGATTGCCACGTCGTTCCTGCGTCACTCCTCGCAATGACATCACGTGTCTGTTCCATTTTTTCTATTACTCTTGAAGTAGCTTCTTCAATCAATGACTCTCCTGAGATGATCTTGCCCGTGCGGGAGGACATCTTGCCCTCTGGCAGCTGCACTACTCCATGACCTATATGGGTGGTGTGCTCGCCGACATACGCATCGATTTGCTTCAGGTTCCAGAGGAGGACTTTGAAGTACTCATTGATCTCATTGGCAGTCACGATGATGGATCTGTCGAAGTGATACTTCTTGTACTTTTCGGGATTTAAGCCCAGCTCCTTGGCCTCATAGGTCGGGAGCCCGTGAGAGTTTATAAATACTCTGGTATGCAGTCCGTTTTTCTCTTTGGATGATACGATGGCTCCCTCGCTCTTTTCAAACAGTCCTGTCTCGAGGTGCTTCATCACCGTGGTGTATCCATATTCAGCCACTTTGCTCTCGGCATAGTAGTGATCAAAAGCTCCTTCTGCATCTGATTTTTGAGAATGTGTACCCAGCGTCTGGTACACATTTTCAAAATATTCCATGGTCCACGCTCGTCCGGTGACGTAGCATTCGTACACGAGATCGTGAGGGTATGCTTCTGCTTTCACAAACTGTGCGTAGTCGATCTGAGGCACGAAGGTGGGATCGGTTTTTTGCCACATCTCTTGGGCGATCTGGAAAATCTGTGCATTGAGCAGCTTGACCTTCGCAGATACTTCTGGCTTTTCTTTGTTCTCTGTCGCTCCAAAGGCGTAGCATTGCCCGAGCCACTTCACGCGCTCTGAAAGAGAAAGTGAGCCGCACGCTACAAGCCGCGAGCTAGGATCAGTTTGTTTTTCGCTGTCGACTATCGACTGACGACTGCTGACTGGGTTTGGTCCCTCAATCATGCCATACACGCTATTTGCCACATGCATTCCCACATCACCTTGATAGCAGAGTCTGTAGACATCGTGGCCGATGGCCTCCTGGAGTCGTGCGAGACACTCGCCCACAACGTTGCTATACAGATGCCCGATGTGGAACTCTTTGAAAGGATTTGGATCTGTATATTCGACGCAAACCCTTTCGCGGACACCAATTTCTAATTTCAAATTTCTAATTTCTAGTAGTTTTGCCGGCCGAATAAATAAATTGACAAAGCCAGGCTTCAGGACTTCGATTTTTTCGATGAGGTCGTTTGGGGGGATTGCTCCTGCGATCTCTTCGGCGAGCTGAAGAGGAGGCTTGCCTGCTACTTTGGTCAGTCTGAGCGCGATGCTGGATGCAAAGTCGCCGTGTGTCAGATCGGGAGGCAGATCAAAGGTCAGCGGAGTAGGAGGGAGCTGGAGACTGGCGAGTGCTTGCTCCATGAGCGTGCGAAGTTGGTTTTGGATCTCCATAGCGTGATTATAACTGAAAATCGGTGCCAAGGAATGCATTTTTATTGTAGAATGCGCGTATGAAATCGCGGGTTTTATATCTCCTTTTATTGTGTGTATTGGGTGCCATATTTACTGTCATAAAGGTCTATGTATATGATCGCAGCTCAGGACAGGTCGGCAATCTCCAGATCGTCACCGTACCCGAATCATCGGTATTCGTAAACACTCAAGCTGTGGGTCGCACACCTTTTAACCAAGCATTTGCTCCTGGTCAGTATGACGTGAAGCTGATCCCACTAGCTATCGACGCAGTAGCATCCACCTCAGCAGTGACCTGGCAGGGCAAAGTCGACGTCACCGCGCGACAGTACACCTTTGTGCGACGCGAGCTCAACAATACTGAGATAGAGTCAGCAGGAGAAGTGCTGACCGTGCGCAAGGCAGATGTGCCTATCGCTGCGGGTACGGGCGATATCGAAATACAGACGGAGCCACCGGGCGCTATAGTCACCCTTGATGGCGAGGATGTGGGGGTGAGTCCGCATATCATCAGAGGCGTCGCTATCGGAGCTCATGAAGTCTCAGTCTATCTGCCAAAGATGAAGCGTCGCACGATACAAACAAACGTAGAAGGGAGTGGATATATTACGATGCTAAAGTTTAACCTTGGGCTTGATGTAGACTTTGAAAAACGATTTGAGCTGGCAAAGATGCTCGAAGCCAGCACGAGCGCAAAACTGCCAGATATCCCGTCAGCATCTCCAACCTCCGCGGAGAAAAAGCCAACAAAAGTCACCATACTCGATACGCCGACGGGCTACCTCCGTGTGCGTGATGATGGGAGCCTGAATGGAAAAGAGGTGACACGGGTCAAGCCGGGTGAGACCTATCCGTATCTTGATCAAAAAGGTACGTGGGTGAAGATCAAGTTGTCTGAGAGTGAGGGCTGGGTGGCGGGGGAGTATGTGAGGAAAGAGTAGGAAAATTGAAAAATTAAAAGGTAAAAGTAAAAATATTAATGACAGAATCGGTGCTCAACAAGATTGTCATCTTGACCCGCCGATTCGGCGGGGAAAGATCTCATCCAGCAGATTCTTCACTCCGTTCAGAATGACTATACTGAGAGATTCTTCTCCGCCCCGGCGGAGAAGTCCGCCGAATCGGCGAATCAGAATGACAGTCGTGTCATGCCGTCGTCCGTCATCCTCCTGTACAGGAGGATCCAATGTGTTGAAGGATGTGTGGATGCCTTTGGATTCCCGCGTTCGCGGGAATGACAGCAGTAATCCATGATCTGATTTTATCGTCGAATTTGGTGAACAATGCAGGGATGACTCGCTGTTGTTCGTCAATTTTTCTTCCAAATGACCTTATTATAGAGAATATAGGAGTAGGGGATGATGACAAAGCCGATCGTGAGGACTTTGTACAGCGTCGCATGCTCGACTCCAAAGAGCGAGATGCCCAGACGGATACACCCCTCTTGGATGATGAAGCTCCCTATCGCAATGAGGTTGAACTGTAAAAAGCTTTTCAGATATGCAGGTACTCCACCCTTCACACGCTTGTGGGAGAATGCCCAGAAGTTATTCAACAAAAAGTTTGTGATGACAGCGAGCTCCATCGAGATGCGGTTTGCGAGTAGCACATCCAGGCCCACTACTTTCCAGAGGAAGCGCATGCCACCTATATCGACGATGGCACCCGTCACACCGACTATCAGATATTTGATAAACGAAGAGTTATTGAAGACATACGCAAAGGTCTGAAATGCGTACTGCTTTGCGTTGATCTTTGACTCTCCATAGACTCGGTCCGTAAATTGGATAGGTATCTCAACTATTTTAGCTCCTGCAAGCATAGCTTTGTCGAGGAATGCGACTTGAAATACATAGCCTGTATACGAGCCCATCGCGGGTACTATTTGTAGTACGAGTTTGCTCGTGATTGCACGATAGCCATTGGTCCACTCGGTATTTTTCATCCTCATAAATCCAAGTCTGATCACCATATTTGCACCAATGGAGTAGATCTTGCGATCTAGTCCCCAATTTGCAGGGATAGATCCGCCCTTGCTATAGCGCGTACCGACGACCATATCAGCTCCTCGATCAATCTCGCGCAAGTAGTGGGGGATCTCTGCGGGATCGTGGGAAAAGTCTGAGTCCATCTCAAACAAGACCTCAGCACCCAGATCTTTGATCGCTGCAGCAAATCCAGTGAGATATGCCTTGCCCAGTCCCTCCTTTTTCGACTTCAGCAGGTGGAGTCGTGGATAAGACTTTTGGGCAAGCGTGGTGACGATATCACCTGTTTTATCAGGAGAGTCGCTGTCGACGACGAGCACCGAGAGCTCCCAATTGGTGAGATGCTCTTGCTGAGCAAAGATGCCGTGGATGACTTTTTCGATACTGCTTGCTTCGTTGTAGGTGGGGAGTACGATGACTGCGGTGCGCATAACGGAGGAGATTATAGCAACTTTCAGTCGCTGACGGTCATCAACTTGAGATCGGTGATGCTCTTTGTATCGGTAAATATCATAGCCAGTCGCTCAACACCAATGGCGATCCCTGCACAGTCGGGGAGGCCTTTTTTGAGCGCATCGACAAAACCTGTATCTGAGGGATGAGAAATGCGGTGAGATGCGGCGCGGAGCGCCGCCTCATCTGCCAGTCTTTTTTCCTGCAGTTTCCAATCAGCCAGCTCGCTATAACAATTTCCTAGTTCGGTACCAGCGATATAGAACTCAAAACGCTGGGAAGTTTTCCCATCGGCATTTGGCTTGGACAGCGCTGCAAACTCGACAGGATAGTCATAGAGGAGCGTGGGATAGCCATGTGAGCCGAGATGGGGCTCGACCTCTGTCGCATAGACTTGAGACCAGAGCTCTCCGTAGGTAAATTGATAATTGATAATTGATAATTGAGAATTGTTTGGAACTTGTAGCTTGTAGCTTGGAGCTTTTTCTGTCTGGTATCCCTTTTCCTTGCATCTCTCTCGAAAGAGATCGTGGTCGAAGAGTTGTTCGCGAGTGATCTGAGCATACGTTTCAAATGCTTCAGCGACGGTGAGCTTTTCCCATCGAGTGAGGTCTACTTTCACGCCTTGATAGGTGAGGGAGAGGGCATTGTGGTGAGATGAAATCCTTGTATTTGACTTGTCATCCTCGCGCATGCGAGGATCTATATTATTATGACTTTGGATCCCCTCGTTCGAGGGGATGACCGCGTTTTGTGTGTCATCCCTCCGGGCATAGCCTACGGGCGGTGCCCGATGTAGATCGGGATCCATGTTTGCACAAATGTTTTGTAAAAGCGCGAGGACTTCATCAGCCAGATCCATATAGTCAGCATCTACCTTGTACCACTCGAGCATGGTGAACTCGCCCAAGTGTTTGCTGCTCGTCGGCTCGCTGTTGCGAAATGATTTGCCGAGATAGTAACTATCCCCGATGCCCTCGACGAGGAGTCGTTTGATAAAAAGCTCTGGTGAGGGAGTGAGGTAGAGCTTCTGTCTGTGGTCAAAATAGCGATACTCAGTCTCAAATACCTCCACATAGGACTCAGGAATGAGTGCGGGCGAGAGTACGGGCAGGTCTAGCTCGAGGTATCCGCGCTCACTGAGAAACGACCTGATAGACCTCACCATGGTGAGGTATCGTCGATAGGCGGGGAGATGGTCAAGGTGAGTAGTGATCATAAGGTGATGCTCTCACGTGGTAGTTTTCACCCACTCTACCATCTGATTTAGCCCGTCATGGAGGGCTACTTTTGGCTCCCAGTCGATCAGCTTCTTTGCTTTTGAGATGTCGGCACGGCGCATCTTTGGATCGGTGTCTGGCAGGTCCTCGGCGCAGACGATCTCGCTCGCTGATCCAGTGATCTCTTTGACGAGCTCCGCATACTTGCGGACAGAGTGCTCGTCTGAGGAGCCGATATTTACCACTTCACCTTTGGTGTTTTCGTAGTTCATGAGCCTCACGATGCCCTCTATCGTATCATCGACATAGGTCAAGCTGCGCGTCTGCGTCCCATCGCCAAACAACGTGATCGGATCGCCTCGCAGTGCTTGATGGATAAAGTTGCTGATCATGCGCATATCTGCCGTCGCCATCTGTGGACCAAAGGTATTGAAGATGCGCACGATGCGTGCATCCACTCCCTGCTTGCGCCAGTAGTGTGCGGTGAGCGTCTCGCCAAAGCGCTTGGCCTCGTCATAGACACTGCGGGGGCCGGTCGTGGAGACATTGCCGTTATAGGTCTCAGGTTGAGGGTTCACTTCGGGGTCGCCGTAGCACTCACTCGTGGACGCAAAGAGGAACTTTGCTCCCTGCCATTCTGCCATCTCGAGCATGCGATGCGTGCCCACGGTGTTTACCATCATCGTCTCCATGGGGAGCGCGTGATAGGAGATGGGCGAGTGATGGTTTGGTGATGCAGGTGAAGCGAGGTGGTAGATCTGATCGATCTGACGCAGTCCTTGGAGTGTGTGATAGGAGATGTCCGAGACATCCTTATCTACGATCGTCAGATCTTTATCTACAGGCAAGTTGCTCTTGCTTCCCGTGATAAAGTCATCAATGACTGTGACTTTATGTCCTTCGTTTAAGAGTCGTTTGGTGAGGTGGGAGCCGAGGAATCCGGCGCCACCGGTGATGAGGATGTGCATAGGAGTGGGCAAAAAAATTTCTAATTTCTAATATCTAATTTCGAAGGAAATTCCAAACTTCAAATTTCCAAATAAGTATCAAATTTTATGCTTCAATACAAACTAAATAGACAGTTCCAAACCTTTGATTTTGGTAATTGTACCTTATTTGGAATTTGTGAATTTGGGATTTGGAACTTACGTACTAGCTCCATTGTATGCCATCTTCGGGGAAAATGGGTGTCCAAAACAGTATACGTAGGATAGTACCCCATAGCATATGCTCTTGACTTTCCTCTCTCTCTCTCTTATACTCATCGCAAAGCTCGATTAAGTCATCTCTGAACGCATTTGCTGTGGATAAGAGGTGATGAGGATCAGCTCAAAAAATGTCTCTCGCCATGGCAGGGGTGAGGGAAAAAGGAGAATACAAATGCTATATAGTTGGTATGTCGGAACTCAGTGGCAATGCAACCTGCAATTTTATACCACCCCTAAGGTGGGGCAAGAGTTTAAGCATGGAACGTACAGGTATAAGATTACCCAGATAGTTGGGGTAAAATTATACACACAAGTGGCTTGATTTAACTTCCCCCGCTGCCACGGGGGATCTTTCGTTTATGGGAGGAGTTACTCGCGCCTGTCTCGATTTGGATGAAGGGTCATCCCTGTATTAGTCAACCAATTCGATGACGGTTTTTCACCAGGTCATTCTGAACGAAGTGAAGAATCTCATAATCTCAGCTCACGAGATCCTTCTCCCGCCACGGCGGGATCAGGATGACTGACTTGATGAACACCGATTCTGTCACCGATATAATTGACTAGTACAATCCCCTCGAACGAGGGGATCCCATGTAAAACAAAGGTGCATGGCGCCTTTGGATTCCCACGTCCCGCTTGGCTGGATAAATAGGCGGGAATGACCTATGCAAGTATTGAAAGAACTTCGTATAACGATCAGAGACACACTGCGCACTTCGTACACCCCCTCGCCTCGCAAAGGTAAGCAGAATGAACTTTGCAAACTTTATGAACCTTATAAACATTACAAACTTCTGTTTCACCCCTTCCTCCCCGTACTGATATACGTAAACCCGAGGTCTTTCATCTTCTGTACCTCGTAGAGGTTGCGACCATCAATGACGAGAGGATTTTTTAGAATCTTTTTAATTTTCACGAGATCAGCCTGTTTGAACTCATTCCACTCGGTGAGGATGCAGAGCGCATCAGCACCCTCAATCATCTCGTACTGCTTCTCAGAATAGGTGATGAGGTCTCCGAGCTGCTTCTTTACATTTGGCATTGCCGCCGGGTCGTATGTGACTATCTGGTAGCCATCTTTGGCGAGTTGCTCGACGATTTTCACGGCAGGAGCAAATCTGATGTCATCCGTATTTGCTTTAAATGCGAGTCCCCACACAGCGAGCTTGCCCCCGACTTTCACGAGCCTTTTCACTTTTGCTACATAGTTTTTCCAGACGAGCACATTCACCTTTTCCACGGCCTCCAGGAGTGATACGTCGACTCCCTCGCTGCGTCCCGTGGCAGTCAACGCCTGTACATCCTTGGGGAAGCACGCTCCTCCATAGCCGATACTAACGTCCAGATTTTTGGTCCCAATACGATTGTCGAGTCCGACAGCGCGGAGGACAGATGGTGCATCAGCGCCTACTTTCTCCGCAAAGAGTGAGATCATGTTTGCAAATGACAGCTTTGTCGCGAGGAGGGAGTTTGATGCGTACTTGATGAGCTCGGCACTGGGGATATTTGTTACGACGCGCTCCCCAGGGAGTGGCTTGTGGAGCTCGAGGAGTATGTCGATGGCTTTCTGACTGTCTGATCCGATGATGGTGCGATCGGGGTTTAGGGTATCATGGATGCCGGTGCCTTCGCGGAGGAACTCAGGACAGGAAGCGACGGCAAATATATGACTCCAGCTGTCACTCTGAGCTTGACGAACGAGTGACGCGTCATGCTTCGTCTGGCTCAGCATGACATCGCTGCGAGCTACAAGCTCTTTTTCAATGATTTTTTTGACCTCATAGTTTGTGCCGACGGGGACGGTAGATTTACACGATACAACAGTAAAGTGCGAGGGGTCCAAGTGCGCGCCTATTTGTTTGGCAACTGTATATACCTGTGAAAGATCGGCTTCACCTGTGCCTGGGGTAGGAGGGGTGCCTACACAGCTAAAGACGATAGATGACTCCTTCAGCGCTTCGTCATACTCTGTGGTGAATATCATGCGTCCTGCACGGGTGTTTTTTTGGAGCATCTCCGCGAGTCCAGGCTCGTAGATGAGTGGATCACCATTCTTTAATTTCTCCAGCTTGGCGGGAGTGTGTCCAATGACGTATACAGTGTTGCCAAAGTCTGCAAATACACATGCCGCGACGATGCCGACATAGCCGTGTCCGATGATAGTGATGGTCATAAAACGAGTTTAAGGCTTGTAAAGCCTCTAGATAATGCAAAATTTAAAAGGCAAAAAGAAAAATTAGCCGCTCTCACAAAAAGAGCATTCTAATCTCAAATCATTATAGCACCCTGAGCCCCTCCTCAAATCCCTTCATCTGTATACCGAGGTCTTTGGGGTGGACGTAGAATGTACTGAAAAATAGTGTATAAAAACAATACAGCAATACAAGCAACATCACGCCTCAACACCAAACAATATTCTATTTCTATTTAGAAATTACTATTCTCTTGATCCTCTCTTGAGCTTCAAAAGCCAGACTAGCAAAGGGAACTTCATTAATGTACAGTTCAACAGGATTAAAACCATCGCTGTTTATTATAGCCATTTGACATTTTGGTTTCAATTCAAGAAAAGATATATTATTTGTAAGTAAGAAATTCAAGTTAAACCCTCTTTTACCTAATATATTTTCTTGTGCATAGGGAGCAATATCCATAAAAGAAATATTATGACCTGTAAGGTACTTCATAAGGTACTCAGGAGTGATGTTAATTGCTTTCCTATCTACTCCCCAAGCATGACTTGTGAGTAAATGCATTTGCGCAACATCGCCAAGGTTGGTCAGATTTTGTTGATACGAATCTAAATACTTGATCACATATCTCCAATCTTGATCCTGAATAAAATTAGACTGTAAAACAGGGCCCATATCCACAAGCGATATTTTACGATCTACAAGATCCGTGTATGAGATTTTCTTACTATCAACAAGTTCTGATTTGGTATGTTCGTCCAAATCTTTGAAAGCAATACCCAAATCATCCAAATCTTTAAAACTACCATTGAAATTTATATATATTGCTTCTTTTGCTCCATCTGAAAGACTATTCAGAGTTACTCCTGATTCACTAAAGTACGCGAATAAGTCTCGGGTTGGAGCTCCCTTATAGCGCTTACAAAGCTCCTCAATAACTCGTGGAGATAGATCTGATGCGCTACTGAGCGCTCTCATAATGTCCATATTAAGACCATAGTTCTCGGTGTCTGCCATGAAATTGTATAGCTCTTGTTCGTTGGGAGGGAAAGTGGAGAAAGGGTCCAGTGCCATACGTGTATCTGGATATTTAATCCTTCGATTAATAAAAAGTTTCTTAGCGTCCGTATTATCAAGTCCTTCGAGGATAGATTTAATTGTTCCTCCCGCTTGCTGCGACGATGCTTCCCCACCCAGACCAGTTAATGGAGTGTTATTATTTCCAGCCTCTTGCATTGTCGCATTTATAATTCGATTTTTTATCTGGTCATTCTCAGGAGGTGTCTCTGCCATAAATTTGAATAAAAAAGTAATACACTCACTGTAACTTACGTCAGACTTCTTGTCAATAGACCCTGAGTGCAATAGCAAAACCACGATATCTATAGCATCCTGAGCCCCTCCTCAAATCCTTTCATCTTCACACCGAGATCTTTGGTCGAGATGATGTGGGCGTATTGGGGGCGCGCGGCAGCGCGCCCCTGGCTGTATTGTGCATGTGTGGTGGGTATGATGAGAGACGAGTCTAGATTCCACCTCTGTGCGATCATCTGCCCCATGTCATAGGCGCTATGCGCGGTAGTGCCGACCGCATGAAATATCTCTGGAGAGTAGTGAGCGAGGAGGTGCCCCGTTGCGAGAGCGATATCATCGATATAGGTAGGCACGAGGAGGTTGTCGGTGATCATGGTCAGCTCTTTTCCTTGCTCGAGGAGCGACTTGATCGTGCGCACGATGTCCTTTTTTGGCTCAAAGGTTGAGCGATATGGTGTCGTCAGACGGACTATCATAGCAGCATCTTGTACCACTTGCTCTGACTCGTATTTTGTTTGAGCGTAGTAGGAGAGGGGATGACAAGGAGAGCTTTCCACATACGTAGGTACTTGAGTACTGGAATTTATTTGTGAATTTGGTCCGCCCCGCCATGGCGGGGCGGATTGGAATTTGTGATGAGATCCTTCTCCCGCCACAGCGGGATCAGGATGACGACCAAGAGGTCGGCCGTCAAACACAAAGTCAGTTGAGAAAAGAACCATTTTGGCTCCCTTCTTTTGACAGATATCAAACAGATTTTTGGTACCAGTGACATTTATATTGTGGCACAGCTCTCGATTGGTCTCAGCTCCATCGACGTTTGTATACGCAGCCAGATGGAGTAAAAAGTCAAACTGTCGACTCACGACTGTCGACTGAAGACTCTCTCTATTTGTGATATCGACTCCGTCCTCTTGGCGCAGGGGGATAAAGTCAAACTTGTTTGAAAGAAGCTCGATGAAGCGTGAGCCGATGAGACCTGTAGATCCAGTGATAGCAATCTGTAGCTTTTTCATAAGATAGCACATTCTATCAGACTGACCATGGCTTTGAGATGGTGCGCATCACTTCACACGCTTCTCAAGCCAGATCATGACGGGGGTCGCGACAAAGGGAGATGAGTAGACGCCAGTGACGGTACCGATGAGGAGGGCAACCGCAAAGTAGGTCACCGATGAACCACCCAATAAGACGAGAGAAAGCAACATGAATACGATCGTTAGAGAGTTGTTTAACGATCTCACAAGGGTCGAGGTGACTGCGTGATCTGAAAGCGTGGCGATGTCTGTGGTCGTTCCGCGATTGAGCTCGTCACGAATCATGTCAAAGATGACGATAGTATCATGTACTGAGAAACTCATCGTAGTCAAAAGTGCAGTGACAAACAGCGTGTCTAGTTGTGCGCCAAAGTAGTGACTGACGATCGAGTACATACCAAGCACCACGAGGATATCGTGGAGCAGTGCGACAACTGCAGCTATGGCGAATGACATCCTGCGGAATGCGTAAAATATATATCCTAATATCACCAGTACGCCAAGTCCTGCGGCATAGAGTGTTTTGCGTATCGAGTCGATACCTATAGTGGGGCCCACTGTCTCGAGTGATGCGAGCTTTAGTTCGTTCTGTAGGGCTACTTGGAGCTTGGTGCGAAGGGTTTGCTCTGTAGTATCATCAAACTGCGAGAGCTTGAGGACGAGACCTCCATTTAAGGTATATGCTGCATCGACGAGAGTCGCCTTGTGGTCAGAGACTACTTTTGCGATTTGACCGATTTCTTCACCGACAGGCTTTGCTGTCGCGTATCTGAGCTGCGATCCACCGGTAAAGTCTATGGATACTTTGTAGCCAAAGCGGACTATAGAGTAGAGCCCGAGAGCGATGACGAGTGTCGAGATGAGTGCGTACAGTTTGGTGTATCGTGAAAAATGTATCATACAGTGCGATAGAAAAATCCAAGTATGCGTCTGGTGACAAAGATGCCGGTAAAAAGATTCACAACCACTCCCAGTGCGAGCGTGAGCGCAAATCCACGCACTAGTCCAAACTGTGGAAGGAATTCCCAGTTGAGAGGATTAAAGAGGATAAACGCGACGAGGAGGGTGGTGACATTTGCATCCTTGATCGCATGCATCGCGCGTGCAAATCCGATGCGGATGGCGACCTCGCGGGGTTTGCCGTGGCGCAGTTCGTCTTTGATTCGTTCAAAAATCAGAATGTTTGCATCGACAGCCATCCCGATGGAGAGGATAAATCCTGCAATGCCAGGGAGGGTCAACACGACTGGCACGATGCGATAGAGCGCATGAGTGATGAGGCCGTAGAGGAGGAGTCCACAGCTGGCCACCAGTCCCATACGACCATAAAATACGATCATAAAGAACGCGACCATTGAGAGTCCTACTATGCCCGCAAATATGCTCTGATTTACTTCTTGAGCGCCGAGTGTCGCGCCGATGGTACGCTGCTCCACAAGTTTGATGGGCACGGGGAGCGCGCCAGAGTTTATAGATATCGCGAGCTCTTTTGCGGTCTCGACAGTGTATCCTCCGGTGATGATAGCCGTGCCATCGGTGATTTCAGCTTGGACGACTGGCGCAGTCAGGACTTGATTGTCCAGATAAATGGCTACTTGTTTTTGAATGTTGCGCTTGGTGATCGCCGCAAACATCTTTGCACCTTCGGCGGTGAATTGGAGTTGTACATTTGGTAAGCCATCAGTCTGATTAAAGACGACCTGGGCTTTCTTGATTTCTCGTCCTGTCAATCCTGTTGGCTTGGTGAGTTTGAATATGGCAGACAGTGTAGCTATATTTTTGGGGATACTGGGATCTATCTCGCCTTCTTCTTTGAAGTTTAGCTGTGCTGTCTTGCCGATGAGATCTATAGCAGACTGGGGATCTTTGATGCCGGGGAGATCCACGCTGATGCGATACTGAGAACCTGATTTGAGCGTTTGTACGACAGGCTCTGACACGCCAAACAGGTTGACACGTCGCTCTACGATATTGCGTGTGGCATCCAGAGCGTCCTTCAAATCTGCAGGTTTTACATTTTTGATATCTGTATCAAATACAAAATGACTCCCTCCTTGGAGGTCGAGTCCGAGTCTGGTGATAAACTCGCGGACGTAGGGCTTCTCATTTAGTGTAGTATCGATCTTTGGCGGATTGAGAACCGTATCTATTTTCCACTTACCTATAGATAGCTTGAGAGGACGCCCTTCGGGAAAATTCAGCCACAGTAAAAGGGAGAGAAGAAGCAGTACTGTGATTCGTGAAATCCATTTCATACAACGGGGAGTGTAGCAAATGTGTGGCGAAAGGCAACGACACAGACCCAGTCAATGCAAAATGTAAAATGCAAAATAATGCAAAATACAGTCGGCACAGTTTAATAGTTATCAATTCTCCATTATCAACTAACGATTTTTTCCTCTTGACACGTTAGCAGAACGTCTAGTATACTGCTAAGCGAACTATGCAAGAACTTACCTCACGCCAGATCGAGATCCTCAAAGTGATCATCGAGGAGTACACTGCCTCAGGTGAAGCGGTCGGCTCTGATGTGCTAGAAAAGAAGTATAAGCTCGGTGTGTCACCAGCCACCATCAGAAATGAGATGGTAGTGTTGGCACAAAAGGGATACCTCAGCAAGACGCACTTTTCGGCGGGCCGCGTCCCCTCAGCACTTGGCTATCGCTTTTATATCAAAAATATCATGAAGGAAAAGCACCTCTCGACAGTCGATGAGGTCAGCTACAAAAATAGCCTTTGGGACGACAGAGCAACCGTATATAAGCTACTCGCCCACGGAGTAAAGATTTTAGCTGAAAAGACCGGGATGATCGCGATCGCCGTCACCAATACGGGAGACATGTACTACTCTGGTGTCAGCAATATCTTTGATCAGATGCCGACAGACGAGCTCAATGTGACAAAGAAAATGTGTGGGCTCCTGGACCAGTACTCGTTCTGGCAGCAGGTCATGCAGAGATACTTTGCGACAGAACAGGAAGTGTTTTATATGTTGGGCGAGGAAGACTTTTTTGATCCCGTGTTTGAGCCATGTGCGATCGTGATGAGTGATTTTCGTATAGGAGATGTGCATGGAGTGATCGGTGTGCTGGGACCGAAGCGCATGAGATTTGACATATACATCCCCCAAGTGCGCTATTTTTCTCAGTTACTCGAGCAGATAGCAGTTGTGAAATAACCAAAAGAAGCGAACGATTTATTAACCAAATTTTTTAACCTATGGCAGACATATCAGACCTAGTTGATCCAACTGGAGCACCGTTGCAGCAATCGGCACCAAAAGCAGCAGTCAAAGAAGTAGTCAAAGAAGTCATAAAGGAAGTCGAAGTAAATCTCGACTACAAAGAGCAATATATGCGCGCGCTGGCTGATTACAAAAACTTGCAGCGCAAGGTCGACGAGGAGCGCAAATCACTCTTTGAGATAGCGACAATCGGCGTGCTCGAGCAGCTCATCCCGACTCTTGATCTGCTCCATCAGGCAGAGATATTTGTGAAAGATCCCGGACTCAAGATGGTGATCGTCCAATTTGAAAAAACGATAGAGGACATGGGTCTCACCGAGCTAGATCTAAATAATAAGGAGTATGATCCCCATACTGCCGAGGTGGTTGATATGGTCGAGGACTCAGGCAAGGAAAATGTTGTCAAAGAAGTGGTAAAACGTGGATACAAAGTGCATGATCGGGTTGTCAGGATAGCACAAGTCAAAGTGACCAAGAAGCCGGAGAAAAAAGATTCAGCAGAGACAACATGACTAAACAACCAAGACTCAGACAGATCATGTGCGCAGAACTGATTTTACTAAAAGAAGGAAAGGTATTTTGGAAGGCACGACAGAACTCGAGTTTTCTCAATGGCTTTTGGGCACTGCCTGCAGGCCACCTCGAAGGCGAGGAGACGGTGATAGATGCCGCACTGAGAGAGCTCAAGGAAGAGGCTGGTGTGAGCACGTTTAAAAAGTATTTGAAACTAGTACATTTTCAAACTCAAATCGGCACCGATGGGGTACGCAATCACGTATACTTCGAAGTGACGAAGTGGATCGGTGAGCCACGCAATGCTGAGCCGAGGAAAGCATCGCTCGTGGCATGGATGGATCCCCTCAAAGAGAAGCGAAAGCAGTATGTGCCCAGCGAGCTGTTGGCACTCAAATGTATTGCAAAGGGAGAGTCGTACTCAGAGTATGATTATCGAGAGTATATTGAGAAACAGAAGAAGTTGGCAGACAAGTCATCTCGAGCGAAGTCGAAAGATCCCATTCATAAAATATGAAAAAAAGACATGGTTTGGTAAGCTGTGCAATGATCATCCTTGAAAAAGGAGGGAAGTGTTTTTTTATCAAACGAAAAAATACAGGTTGGGAAGATGGGAAATATGATCTGATTGCAGGACATGTGGAGCAAGGTGAAAAGCTTGCAGAAGCAGCGATACGTGAAGCAAAGGAGGAGGCTGACATAGCCATCAAAAAGGAAAATTTGGAATTAGTTCACATACTCAGTCTCAAGAGGAAGGATGGCGATGCACTGTACGGCTATTTTGTCGCCAAAGTTTGGGAGGGTGAGCCGAGAGCGGTCGAAGCTGAGAAGAGCGATGGGTGTGAGTGGATCAAGAAATCTGAAATCCAAAATAGAGAGGTACTCGATATCATAAAGCAAGCATTTCGCCATATTGAGAAAGGAGTGATGTACTCTGAATACGATTAAATTTTGATTCCGATGCGTGACGATAAGTCACGAGTCGAACTTAGAATTTACTAATTAATTTTTATTCTATGTCCAAAATCATTGGTATCGATCTCGGTACTACAAACTCATGTGTGGCAGTTATGGAAGCAGGTCAGCCAAAGGTGATCTTCAGCAAAGAGGGACGCAACGTCATACCCTCAGTCGTTGATGTGTCTAAAAGTGTCGTCGGAGACGTCGCAAAGCGCTCGATGGTGATGAGTCCCAAGAAGGTCATCTTCTCAGCGAAGCGTCTCATGGGTCGCAAGTTCTCAGACCCCTCAGTCCAACAGGATATGAAGTGGTTGCCATACACGGTCAAAGCAGGACGTGATGATATGGCAGTCATCGAAGTCGATGGTAAGGACTACACGCCACAGGAGATCTCAGCCAAGATACTCCAAAAGATCAAAGTCGATGCCGAAGCCTACCTGGGAGGTCCCGTGACCAAGGCTGTCATCACATGCCCTGCATACTTTGACGATGCGCAGCGCCAAGCCACGAAGCAAGCTGGTGAGATCGCGGGACTCGAGGTAGTCCGTGTCATAAACGAGCCAACAGCTGCTGCGCTCGCCTATGGACTCGACAAGAAAAAGAATGAGACCATCATCGTCTACGATATGGGAGGCGGTACCTTTGACGTCACCGTGCTCGAGCTCGGCGATGGAGTATTTCAAGTCAAAGCCACCGGTGGAGATACCCACCTGGGAGGTGATGACTTTGATCAGGTGATCATCAGACATCTCGCCGATGAGTTTAAAAAGGAGAATCAGATCGATCTGACCAAAGATGCACAGGCCATGCAGCGCCTCAGAGAGGCAGCGGAGAAAGCAAAGATAGAGCTTTCCAGCAGTGCAGAAGCTCAGGTGAATCTGCCCTTTATATCAGCAGGTGCCAACGGCCCACTGCACATAGCAGTCACACTGTCACGTGCAAAGCTTGAGTCACTTGTAGCTGAGCTCATCAAAAAGTCATTCGTGTCTGTGGACCAAGTGCTCAAAGATGCTGGTGTCACCAAGGACAAGATCAATGAGGTGGTCATGGTCGGAGGTATGACTCGCATGCCAAAGATCGTGGCAGATGTCGAAGCCTACTTTGGCAAAAAGCCAAATCAAGGTGTGAACCCTGATGAAGTAGTGGCAGTAGGTGCGGCAATCCAAGGTGGAGTCCTCATGGGCGACACAAAGGATGTAGTGCTGCTCGATGTCACCCCACTCACCCTCGGAGTTGAGACGATGGGAGGAGTCACGACACCGCTCATCACACGCAACACGACGATCCCCACGAGCAAGTCTGAGACCTTCTCAACTGCTGCGGACAGTCAGACCTCAGTCGAGGTCCATGTACTCCAGGGAGAGCGTCCGATGGCGCGAGACAACAAGTCACTCGGTCACTTTACCCTCGATGGCATCCCACCTGCACCTCGTGGAGTACCACAGGTAGAGGTCACCTTTGATATCGATGCATCAGGTATCTTGCATGTCACCGCCAAGGAGAAAACCACCGGCAAGACTGCAAATATCAAGATCACTGGCTCGACCGGTCTCTCGACCGAGGAGATTGAGAAGATGAAGTCAGAGGCTGAGAAAAATGCAGCTACTGATAAAGAGGCACGCGAAAAGATCGACGCCAAAAATCACGCCGACTCACTCATCTATCAGTCTGAAAAGGCACTGGTTGACGCCAAAGACAAGGTGACCCCAGAGGTCAAGACTGAAGTCGAGGCAAAGATCAAAGAGCTCAAAGATATCCTCGAGACCGGATCAAAGACTGATCTCGAGACGAAGTCCAAAGAGCTTCAGGAAGTCCTCATGAAGGTAGGTCAAGCGCAGGGAGTCGGTCAGACACCTGGTCAGGCACCTGGTCAGGCACCTGGTCAGGCACCTGATGCTGGTGCACCTACTGGTGCTCCTGGTGCAGCACCCGCCGACGGGACCGATGCCAAGAAGGACGGCAAAGTCGAAGAGGGACAAGTGGTGGGATAACTCCAGATACTTTGAAACTCTCTCAAGCCTGACCCGCAAATGCGGGTCAGGCTTCTTTGATTTATACTTCACTTCACCTGCTTTACTGCAATCATCTGATAGCGCATCCGGAAATCAGCAATGAGCTTTCTTACCAGTGAGCGCTAAAGTGATTTTACTGCCCGAAGTAGGTTCGCGATGGGTAACATAAGTGGTGAGGGCAGAGCATCCTTGGGAAACCATACGCCATTACCATGCTTCTCGGGCTCACATGACATGCAGGTTCCAGATAGATAGCGAGCCTTCATAAAAATAGTGATGTAGTGCTTTCCAGACTCACTGAAAAAGTCGTTAGTAGCATAGAAAAAAGTAGGAGTAGTTATGCGTATTTTCAGCTCCTCTCGTACTTCGCGCAAGATTGCTGGGACAAACTCCTCTCCATACTCCATCTTGCCACCAGGGAAGCCCCACGTACCCCCTGCATGAGTACCGCTACGCAACACAAATAGAACCTCACCACTTTTTTCGATAATTATGGCGATCCCCACACCTATGGTTTTTTGCATATATCTGGTAAATGTGTCTGAAGAATACCAAATATTTGATCGGTTGTTTCCCCGATCGGTATTCCACGAGAATTTTTAACAAGATAAATTGGTATCCCAGTCTTGCTGGTAATGATTTGCAAAGCGAGAAATTGCTCTGCTTGTCTATCTGCAACTTCATCTATACTTGAGTACTGAAGTCTCCTTGCTTCCTCCTCATAACGCCATTTTTGTCCTTCGAATATATCATTTGGATCACATATCATATAGATGATTGCTGTAGGCATTAGTTTCGCCAGATGAGCAGTGACTAGGGTAGGAGCCTCATCAGGATAAATCACTAAGTGTCCTTCCCAAACAAGTGGAGCTCCTTTTTGTTGAGCAATTAACCATTCTTGGGTTTCCAGAATTTTTTCTGGAAGACTTTTTTCACTTGGGAAGTTTGAAGCCTCCCCTGCTGATTTCATCATTTTACTAAATCCCTCCACTGGAATCCCCAAACTGCCTAACTGTTTGGCTATATGTCCCTTTCCCACACCAGGAGCACCACATATTAGAACATTTGGGAAGGGGGCCTCGCCCTGTTTTTTGCTGAGAGTTTCCGGACCTATGAAGGCATATCTGGGCAATAACTCCCTTAGGTTCACAGATTCAGGCTCAGTCCCGCCGCTCAAGAGTTCATTTGTCATACTGCTTTTTGTAATATCTCTCATACTCACCTGAGTCGAGGTAGAGATGATTGATCTAAAATCGAATACCTTTGGATGAAAGATCACATCATCGATCTCTTCTCAATCAAATCCTTTGCATAGTGGACAGATTCATCTATCACATTCATCTTTTTGATTTCTTTACCCTCAAGTTTCTTGAGCGCATCTGCAAATTCAGAGATGTCATCGATGATGACATCAGAAAAGATATCGATATAGGGGTGGATCCAATCCTCGACGAGCCTCCCATGAAACTCTAGGTTAGATCGTCTATGGTGGGTATCTTTTGGTAACACCGTAATGACAGGAATCCCATAATACTTTGCGATCACTAGCTCCATGCTGGTACCTGCGCCAAGCTTTTCTGTAGCGTTCACGATCATATGTGTGCACTGAGTGAGGAGATAGGTATCCGCGCCAAATACACCCTTTGAGTCCCCTTCAAGATCGTAAAATATGTTTGGATCGATACTGGGGCCAATTTCAACTGTTTTAGCAATAACTCGAAGATACTCCGCACGCCAATCAACGTACGAAGCCAATTCTTTGTCTCCCTTGGGTATTGATCCTGCAAGAAAAGGCGTGATTAGTACCTTCTTTGGCTCGTATAATTTGCTCATAGTTGACGTAAAAAATTTATAGATCGGTGTACTTCTTGTTATTCCCTTTTGATTTTTCGATAGAATATTTCTTTTTGTTTATGGCGAGCTTACGATAAAAAGCTTTCTCAACATCTATTTTTGTGACGGAAGCAAACTTCAGTAGGTACCAGAGCGTGTCTGCTACCTCATCGGCGATTTCATCTTTGTTTTTCACGAGGTGCTTCTTGATGGATGCTTCATCTTTCCATTGGAAGTGTTCAAGAATTTCTGTGGCCTCAAGCACGAGCGAGAGCGCGAGGTCTTTCGGCTTTTGGAATTGATCCCAATCACGTTCGCGTATGAACTCGTTGATAACTGAGGTAATGTCAGTGAAGGTGTTTTTCATAAAGTACGAATTTGCAGAATGGGCGATATACAGATGTGTTATTTCAGGTACTGCTTTTTGTAATAGTCTGCGTATTCGCCGCTTTTGATGCGTCTCCACCACGACTCATTGTCTCTGTACCATTGCACCGTCAATCCGATCCACTCATCAAACGTATGGAGTGGTTTCCAGCTGAGATCCTGATTGATCTTGCTCCAGTCGATGGCGTAGCGACGATCATGACCTGGACGATCTTTGACATATTCGACAGTACTGTCAAAGTCTACTCCCATCACCTGACAGATTTTTTGGATCACTTCTTTGTTGCTGATGTCTTGAGTCATCGAACCTACACAGTAGGTAGATCCAATTTTTGCCTTTGAGATGACCATATCGATCGCACGACAATGATCCTCAACATGGAGCCAGTCGCGTACATAGAGCCCATCTCCATAGATGGGGACTTTCTTGCCCTCGAGGATATTCGTGATTGCGAGGGGGAAAAGTTTTTCGGGGAAGTGATAGGGGCCGTAGTTATTTGCACAGTTGGTGATGGTGATGGGGAGACCATAGGTATCGTAGTAGGCGCGCACGAGATGATCAGATCCCGCCTTGCTCGCGGAGTAGGGAGAGTGAGGATCATAGGAAGTTTTCTCATCAAACTTTGTCGTACTATCCAGCGGGAGCGCACCAAAGACCTCATCAGTTGAGATGTGATGAAAGCGCTTATTGCCATGTGTGCGAGCCGCCTCCAGGAGTACCATGGTGCCGAGCACGTTTGTGCGCACAAATGCCTCAGGCCCAGTGATCGAGCGATCTACATGTGACTCTGCTGCAAAATGTACGATGAGATCGACTTGCTTTACCACCTTGTCCACCGCAGTGCGATCGGTGATGTCACCTTTGACAAAGGTGTAGCGAGGATCATCGGCGATATGTGCATGATTTTCTATATTGCCCGCATAGGTGAGCTTATCAAAACAGATGATACTATCCTCAGGATGTACTCGTAGCCAGTAGTGGATAAAGTTTGAGCCGATGAATCCGGCGCCGCCTGTCACTAATAATTTCATAATTAACAATTAACAATCGAAAGTCACTTGCTGGATTGTAGCACAAAATCACTCAATCAGGGTAGCGGTACCTCTCGTAAATATGAATCAGTAGATTTTTGCTGCATCAGCTGATCGATGGTCATCCATTTGTACTCAGAGTGCTCATGACTCAATCTTAGTTGAGACTCATTCTCCACTAGTTGCGCAGAGTACGTGAGTCTCACCACATGCAGCTGTTTATCTGTCTTGATTATGTCTTGAGCTGAAATGAGTTTATTTCTGAGATCGCTAAGTCACCCACTTCTTCGACTATTTCTCGCTTGAGGTTTGTGAGTAGGTCAGTACCTGGGATGATCCTTCCCCCAGGGATATCCCATTTATCTTGGAATCCCTTTGAAGCATGTGGTGATTTATATAAAAAGAGATATTGATTCGCACCATTTTTAACAAGCACTTTGACCCCGACTTGCAACGTGATGTTATCCATGTTTTGATTTTGATAACTTATATATCCATATCGCTATGGTGAGGTAGACGAGAGTTGCAAAGACGACTTTCATAACCACTCCCTCGAGAAAAAGCATGCAACATCCGAGAAGTGCGGTAGTGCACATATAAAAAACCGCGATCCGACGCCTTCCCCACCCTGCACGGAGGAGGAGGAGGTGGTGGAGGTGTTGGTCATCTCCACGGAAAGGATTTTGATGATGGAGTACCCGTCTCATGATAGTGTAGATGCCATCGAGGATGGGGACGGCGAGGATGATGGCGAGCGCACCAACTTTGCCAAAAGACAGTATGGAGAGGATCCCGAGGAGATATCCTGCGAGCGACCCGCCGCCGTATCCTGGCATGATGCGCTGCGGATAAAAGTTCCAAGGGAGAAAGCCTGCAAATGCCCCAGCCACAATCAAAGCAAATAGTTGCGTGTCGGTCGCGGGGATATCATGACCAGAGAATCTACCTGCAGTCACTGCGAGCACAAGCGCAGCGATAGATACGTATCCGGGGAGCTGACCGTCCACGCCTTTGCTCCAGTTTACGAGATTCATAAGCGCCATGAGCCAGATGATAGCAGCGATATCAGCGATGAGCCAGATCGTATGGACTGATCCAAAGAGCTGAAAGACGATCTGCGGCTCGATGAGTGATATCGGAGATCCAAACGGATTCGAGATATACGGGATGCCGAGCCCACCTGCTATGGCGACACCAGCAGCGATGAAGTTTAAGCCAAATCTGAGATAGGGACTGAGGTCATACCGGTCATCGAGGAGTCCCGTCACTATCAATATGAACCCTCCGATGAGGACAGACACGATGCCTTTATGGAGTGGTAGCGTGAACAGCGTCACTAGTATGATTGCGGCATATATGGGTAGTCCTCCGGCACGAGGTACGATACCTGTATGGGTGTGAGCTGGATGTTTTCGAGAGTCAGTGGTGAGTCGCATCATGCGTGCCCATTTCATAGTCACCGGTGTGAGGATGCACGCAGATAAAAATGAAGCAATAAAGGCAATGGAGAGCATCATGGTTAAATAGATATTATGATGGCACGAGTAACAATAAGGATTGCAAGTCCCGTAAAGATGAGCTGTGCAACCTGCACGATCTTGGCGATAAACGGGTCGTGATGATAATACTTTCTCACAATGATATTGGTCAACAGATAAATCACGTTCAATAAAATGATGGGGAGCAGGAGCACAAATGAGTGAGCAAGGCGACCTTCGCCCCAGGTATATATATAGTAAAACGGTATCTCAGGGGGGAGAAATCGGTAGTTATATGCACTCAGCAAAATCAAGTAGGCATTTGCCATGAGCAGTATCCAGGTCATAGATGTACTATTGTAGCAGTTTGACTGGGGGACACAGTATCAATTCGGGACTGGGAACATGCTTCATGTCATACCTGTATTAGTCAATACTATCGGTGGCAGAATGTGTGTTCACAAACTCGTCATCTTGAGCGTAGCGTAAGCGAAGTCGAAAGATCCCTAATATTTGAGATTCTTCACTCTGTTCAGAATGACCTGGTGAAAAATCGTCATCGAATAAATTGACTGTTAGAAGGATGACGAGAAATACGGAACTGAAAGCGTGCGTTTTATCAATTCGTCATACGTTATTCGCTTTTCATTATTCGTTCTGCGCCTACGTTATACACTATACGTTATTCGCTATGCGTTAATTGTATCTATCCTTCAGTGGGAACGCTTTGCAGAGCGCTTTGACAGCTTTGTGTACCTGGGGAATCACTTTTGACTTTGCGATGATGTGCGCACGCACGGCGGGGTCCTTTTGCAAAAGCATATCAGGACCTATCTGTTGCGCGAGTACCGAGAGCTCCTTTGCGATATCGGTGAGCCAGGTACCGATGAGCTTCATCTCTTTTTGCTTCATGCCACGAGAGGTGATGCCGGGAGTGCCGAGTCTGATCCCTGAGGGGTAAAAGGGAGGGTTTGTGTCGTGGGGTACACCGTTGCGATTGAGTATGATGCCCGCAGCCTCACAGCCCTCAGCCATCGTGTTGCCGAGGAGGTGATAGGGGCGCACATCGGCGAGGATGAGGTGCGAGTCAGTGCCTCCGGTGACGAGCTTCATGCCACCAGCAGTCATGACTTTGGCGAGCTCGCCCGCATTGGTTACTATCTGCGCCGCATACTTTGCAAAGCTTGTGCTTGATGCTTCTTTGAGCGCTACTGCAAGGGCAGCTATTGAGTTTAGATGAGGTCCCCCTTGGATGCCGGGGATGATGGCAGAATTGATCTTTTTGCCCAGGTCAGGATTCTTCTTCAGACCTACATCGGTGACCATAATCATCGCGCCACGAGGGCCACGGAGTGATTTGTGAGTGGTAGTGGTGACGATGTCGACGTATGGTACTGGTGATGGATATGCGCCACCGACGATGAGCCCAGCCAGATGCGCCACGTCAGCTTGGAGATACGCGCCGACTTTGTTTGCGATCGCGCGGAACTTTTTCCAATCAATGAGACGGGGATAGGCAGTCGTTCCCGCAATGATGAGCTTGGGTTTGTGCTTGATGGCCAGTGCCATGACTTGATCGTAATCAATATATCCATCGGGAGTCACATCGTATTGGACGGAGGTGAAAAAGGTTGAGCCGGCAGTCAGACGTGCGCCATGGGTGAGATGGCCTCCTGAGGCGAGTGAAAGTCCCATATAGACATCGCCCGGAGAGAGGAGTGCAAGCAGGACTGCAAAATTTGCTGGTGACCCTGAGTGCGGTTGCACATTTACATAAGGCACTCCAAAGAGCTTTTTGGCACGATCGATACAAAGCTGCTCGACTTTATCTGCAAACTCATTGCCTTGGTAGTAGCGTCGTCCGGGGTATCCTTCGGCATATTTATTGCCAAAGCTACTCGAGAGTGCTTCCTCCACGGCTTTTGATGCGTGATTTTCTGAGGGGATCATCATGAGCGACTCTGACTGCCTTTTTGATTCTGACTGGATGAGTGAGTAGACGGTTGGATCAGATTTGCGTACAAGTGTGAATGGCATGCGAGGATTATAGCAACTTTGGCAAGACCTTCAACTGACCCGAATGATCGAGGACATATATCCGACAGGGATCTTTGCACGGCGACGTATCACCAACGAGTGCATCTCTTGGGATGAGAGATTTGCCTACAAACGAAGGAATGGCGTCGTAGGTATCACCCATGATTTTGACATGATTTTTATCATACCAATACACTTGTGCGGGATGAAAATCCAATACTGAGGTGACGTATAGATAGTCATTTGGATTGCTATAGCGCTGGATATGAAGCACCTGACTCCGCAGATCTTCTTTGTGACGACCCTTGATCTTCAACGAGAGGTGTCCATAGAGGAGAAGCCCAAGCCAGATGATTAGGATGACTCGATGGAGCGATTTATACCTCCGAATCGACGTTACGAGGAGCAAGAGGAGTGGGGGAGTAGAGATGATCATATAGCGAGGGTGATAGAGTGAGATCGGAGTGTTCGTCGAGATTAGATAAATCGCCAGCGGAGGGAGGATGACAGAGGCGAGGAGGATCATGGTAGCTTTCTTGTTCGCAGAGACACGACCAAACGCAGCAAAGATCACTACCGCATATGCAAATGTCGTCAGCGACCTCACATACTCTATGGCTTTTGTTGACACCTCTCGACCAGTCAGCAACATCTCAGGAGCATTGATGAGATCATAGAGTCGGGGAGCGGGGATCCAAAAGCTTGCGGGTGACGCTCCCTGATGCGCATAGAGCGCGTAAAGGATCCACGATCCAGTGATGAGCATGGGGTATTTCGAGACTTTTATAAATTCCTTGAGCGAGAATGGTGTCCATTTTAGAAGTTGTGCGAGACAATGTGTCGCAAATACAAAGAGCATCGAGTAGTGCGTCATGCAACCCGCGAGGATGGAGAGCGCATAGAGCTTTTTAGATTTCGTACATAGTGCATAGATGCTCGTCGTAGCGCAGAGTGCAAGCAGCGTGTATCCACGTGCCTCAAATGCGTAGTATGCAAGGACTGGTGTGAGAAGTCCCAGGGGAATCAGAACAGGAGAAATATCTCGTGAACGGAATCGAAATGCAAATACCAAAAACTCTACCATCATAAACAGAGTCATCACATAGCAGAGAAGTGACAGCGATCGTGTTGCTATCTCTGATGACCCAAACACCATAATCCACACCTTTAACAGGTAGTAGTAGAGTGGTGGGCTAAAGTCTTGAGCGGTGAGCCAGGATATATCAGTCCACTTGCGCTGGGCCATGAGGATCGAAAATGCTTCATCACGCCAGTACGATTCGACAAACCATACGAGAGGTGTCTTCGTAAAAAGCCATGTGGAGAGCCAGAGCATAGATGGATCTATCTTACTAAAGATAGGGGAGAAGAGCAATGGAATAATTCAAAATTCAAAATGTAAAAATTAAAATGAGCACACTTCCCATTCCAAAAATAAATATGTTGCAAATCAAGGAATTGGCAACTCGCCTTACGCACATATGTCATTGCGAGGCTCTCTCGCCAAGGCGAGAGAGCCGTGGCAATCTCTCGATGCATGGGATTGCTTCGTCTCCGACCCGCCTTGGCGGGTTGGATCCTCGCAATGACTGAAGTGCTGTGATTGGAGTGGATTATAAAGAGCTCGTCACTTTTTATCCGTTACTTTGTAGACGAGCTTTTTCCCCAGCAAGAGGCGCGTGTGCGCATCGATGGCGGGGACTGCTGAGAGGACGAGAGATATAAAGGGCAAGATATACCACTGGAGTATCAGGAAGACCACATTCCACGGGCTCGTTTTGATCTGCAGTCTGGATCTGACCTTGATATCGATGATGGTATAGACGACGAGCATCGAGCTAGCGACAGTCAGTATGAGTCCCGAAACCTGAGGGAGGATAAATCCCATCACGGTGCGCTTAAACTCAGGATTGATGAGGGGGGTGATCGTCGCAAAGACAGTCAATATAAAAAATGACGTGGGCCAGAGGAGGTGTATCTTTGCAATATAGATGAGTTTGCGGATTTTGGGAAGCCAGGGAATATGTGGTGTCTCAAACATGCGCCTCCACGTATAGGCGATGTCCGATACTCCCCACGCCCAGCGGCGCTCTTGGTCATACCGATTCACAAATGTACTGATAGTACCGCCCGCATTGACTGCATCACCATTTACTATCGTATACAAGGGTATGGTTTGGACTTTCGTGCCATATTTGAAAAATGCCTGCAGATGGATGTGCCAGTCCTCGGGGATGATATCCACATCCCAATATCCGACGTCCTCGATGAGTTTCAAACTCGTTGAGTATGTAGAGATTTGGATGAGCTTGTCTTTTTCCATGAGATAGGCAAGGCGGACGACAGACGACAACGATGCCTGAATCCTCACAAAAAAAGACAGATCCCAAAAGTTGTTATAAAGGAGCACTGGGGCCCAGTAGAAGTGGTGGTAACGATCATGGTCGGTGAGAAATGCATAAGTGAGATAGCTCAGATAATTGATGGGGAACTTGCTGTCAGCATCAGCTATCGTGAGCAACACCTCATCGATGGATTTCCCCTCTGTCCTGACGAGCTTTGATATTTCTTTGGTTGCCCATGTTTGATTACTGGCTTTTCCCGGGACCTCCTCAGGAGTCATGTGATGGTAGGTCGCCATCATGGTGATCTGATCACCAAATAACTTCTGCAGCTCAGCTACCTTTGTGGGTGCTCCTGCTTCGCGTTCCTCACAGGCGATGACGATCGTGACTTGAGAGAGCCAGGGATAGTCGCTGTCTATGATGCATTTGATCGTCTCACCGACCTTTGCCACAGACTCCTTATAGCAGGGGATGACAAAGTAATGCGAGAGTTTTGAGCCATCAGGACGCTCCCTTGTGAGCTTTTTCGCATAGGATATATGGCTGTGCTCGATGAGCAGAAGATAGGCTTTGACTGCATGTATAGTCACCCGAGCTGACTGGATAAAAAAGTAGATATTGAACCCGATGATCCCATACGCGACAACCGCGGGATGAAACGGAGACAACCAGAGTGGTATCGTCAATATGACCCACATGGTGGTCGTCATTGCGATCTCAGCAAAACGGGAGGTGTAAAACCATTTCATAAAGGCACCACAATTCAAATCACATATTTTATAACAAAATCTTGATCCGATGTCCTTGACATTCGACTATCGACTCTATAATATACAGCAACCAAACAACCAAGAGGTACATTTGGGTAATATTATTTTATTAATTATCATACACATATGGCAGACGGAGTATTCCAGCGCACCAAACCGCATCTTAACATCGGTACCATCGGACACGTTGATCACGGCAAGACCACGACAACTTCAGCAATTCACTATGTTCTTTCAAAGAAAGGACTCGCAAAGTTCTTGAGATATGATGAGATTGACAAGGCTCCTGAGGAAAAAGCTCGTGGAGTGACCATCAACATTCATCATTCAGAGTACGAGACAGTAAAGCGTCACTATGCACACATCGATGCACCAGGACATGCTGACTACATCAAAAACATGATCACCGGGGCAGCACAGATGGACGGAGCTATCCTCGTCGTATCCGCTCCAGATGGTCCAATGCCTCAGACTCGTGAGCACATTTTGCTTGCCAGTCAGGTAAACGTGCCATCTATCATCGTCTACTTGAACAAGTGCGACATGGTCCAAGACAAAGAAATCATCGACCTTGTCGAGATGGAAGTCCGTGACCTGTTGACCAAGTACAAGTTCCCTGGCGACACTGTTCCCGTCATCCGTGGTTCTTCTTTGAAGGCCCTCGAAGATGATCCAGAATCAGTCGCAGCCATCGAAAAGCTGATGGATACCTGTGATTCATACTTTGCAGATCCAGTTCGTGCTCTCGACAAGCCATTCCTTATGCCTGTCGAAGACGTATTTACCATCTCTGGACGTGGCACCGTCGTAACTGGGCGTGTTGAGCGTGGAGTCGCAAAGGTAAACGAAGAAATGGAAATCGTTGGTATCGCTGACACTCAAAAGACTGTCATCACCGGTATCGAGATGTTCCGCAAGTCACTTGATCAGGCACAAGCCGGTGACAACACTGGACTGCTTATCCGTGGCATCGAGAAAGACCAAGTACAACGTGGTCAAGTCATCGCAAAGCCAGGTACCGTCAAACCTCACACCGAGTTTGAAGCTGAGATCTACGTCTTGAAGAAGGAAGAGGGTGGTCGTCACTCACCATTCTTCAAAGGATATCGTCCACAGTTCTACATCAGAACGACAGATATCACCGGAGAGCTTGGACTTCCTGAGGGTGTCGAGGCAGTCATGCCTGGAGACAACGTCAAAATCACTGCAAAACTTATCTATCCAGTAGCGCTGGAAGAGGGCCTCAAGTTTGCTATCCGCGAGGGTGGGCACACGGTAGGTGCAGGTGTCATCACCAAGGTGACCAAATAATGTTGAAAATCATCCTCCCGCCAGGTAGAATAACCTGGTGGGAGGTTTTTTCGCCATAATTTGCGAAAGTTGTGATACAATCACCACTGATCGCCATTTACACATTGGATCGCACTTTTTCATATGCCAAAGGGACGCATTCGCATCAGACTCAAATCCTACGATTATCGTCTCATCGACGAGACTTGTCAGAAGATAGTTACCTCTGCATTGCAGACGGGCGCTGTAGTCAAAGGACCCATCCCTCTTCCTACCAAACACGAGATGTTTGTAGTAAACAAATCATCCTTTATCGACAAAAACTCCCGTGAGCACTTTGGCCTCAAAACACACAAGAGACTCATCGACATCGAGTCTCCCACAAATCAGACCATAGATACCCTCATGCATCTTGAGTTGCCTGCAGGAGTCGAGGTAGAAGTAAAGATGTAACACATTGTTAATTGGACTTTATTGAGTATAATCAGACGTTCGGAATAGGCACATTAGTTGTACAGCCAAATTTAGAGTTTAGAGAAATGAAAACCATTCAACCAACCCTCATCACCACAAAAGAAGCCATGTCTCAGCGATTTGATGCTGATGCACAACGAGTCCCCGTCACCATTCTTCGTCTCCACGATCTCCTCCTCGCCGAAGTACTTAGTGAGGCAACGCATGGATATAACGCCCTGAAGTTTGCATTTGGCAAGCGTCGCAATATCGATAAACCAACCCAAGGAACCCTCAAAAAGCTCGGCATCACTACAACCCCCGCAAAAGTCCAAGAAGTCCGCGTCAGAATCGACTCACCCAAAGATCGCATCTCATTCACCGAAGGAGCGCTCAAATCAGGCGAAGCATCAGTAGTCCCCGGCTCAGTAGTACCTGCATCATTTATGTTTCAGGCTGGTGATCTCGTGGATGTGACCGGCGTATCAAAAGGAAAAGGATTTCAAGGAGGAGTAAAAAGACACGGATTCCATGGAGGACCAAAGACTCACGGTCAGTCTGACCGCTGGAGAGCACCAGGATCTGTAGGAGCCACCACGACACCAGGACGCACGTTCAAAGGTCAGCGTATGGCAGGACGTATGGGTGGTGAGACCGTAACCGTTCGCAATCTAAAAGTATTGCAAGTTGATGATACCTCGATCACTGTCCAAGGACTCGTTCCTGGACCTGCGAAGGGCACGATCATTGTTCGTCTTGCTCACTAAACCCTATTTGTACTAGCTATATATGGTCACCAAAACTAAATCAACCTCGAAAGCTCTCCTCGCCACAGCCCTCGCACACGATGGTTCAGTGTCTGAAGTGAAGCTTGATGTGGCCGTATTTGGTAACGAAGTAAACAAAAGTGTACTTTCACAGTATGTGAGAGTACTCCTCGCTAATATGCGCCAGGGCACTGCATCGACCAAAGACCGCTCACAAATCATCGGAACCACTAAAAAAGTCTACAAGCAAAAAGGCACTGGAAATGCACGTCACGGGAGCATGAAAGCCCCCATTTACGTGGGAGGAGGCATCGTCGGAGGTCCAAAGCCCCGCGATTACTCACTCGCCATGTCAAAGAAACAGCGTGTAGTAGCCATGAAGAGTGCACTCGCCCAAGTAGCCGAAGATAAAAAGGTAGTTATGCTGGACGCAAAGTTCTCAACTGCCATCAAAAAGACTGCAGAGTTTACCTCATGCCTGAAGACATCCAAGATCAGTTCACGTTCGTTTCTCATCGTCGTCGATCAGGCCACAGATGCCGGATTGATGCGTGCCACGCGCAACGTCGCAGGTGTGTCACTCGTGGGATATGACGCAGTCAATGCATACGAGATCGCCAAGTCACACAAGGTAGCCTTTACGACTGGCGGATACACACAGTTTGTTACCCGATTTAGTGCTTGATACTTATGAACATCGTACTCTCAAAACTAGTAACCGAAAAATCAGCCAGACTCGAGTTGGGTCTCGTATACATGTTTGAAGTAGCACCTGATGCTACCAAACATCAGATCAGTCAGACCATCGAGAACCTATATGGAAAAAAGCCCCTTGCAGTGCGTACCATGAGTCGAAGCGGCAAGAGAAAAAGAGCAGGCAAGACACGCGCCATGCAGATAGAACAGAATCGAAAGTTGGCATATGTGACCATGAAAGAAGCTCTGGTCCAGATCACCCAAACAAACTAATAGTTCACTATAGATATGACGGCCACCACCAAGCAATACTCAGCACAAAAACCAACCAAGTCATTGGTTACCCTCCTCAAAAAGCACGCTGGTCGTGATGGGACAGGGCAGGTTTCTATCAGTCATCGTGGCCATCGTCAAAAGAGATACTATCGTCAGATAGATTTCAAACGAGACAAGTTGGAAATGACAGCCAATGTAGTATCTGTAGAGTATGATCCAAATCGCAATGCTCATATCAGTCTCGTCAGATATACAGACGGCGAGGTACGCTACATCATCAACGCAGTAGGATTGAATGTTGGAGATACTGTTTCTTCATCTGCTACCGCACCCATCAAAGTCGGCAACTGTCTCCCCCTTTCAAAGATTCCCACCGGCATCGAGATACACAACTTAGAGATTCATCCTGGACAGGGAGCAAAACTCATCCGTTCAGCAGGTGCATTTGCCACAATCGTCGCTCATGACAAAGGCAAGGCTCAGGTTAAGCTCAACTCAGGCGAGGTCAAACTATTCAGTGACCAAGTCCGCGCCACCATCGGTCGCGTATCAAATATCGTACACAAAGATGAAATCATCGGCAAAGCAGGACGCAAGATCCTCATGGGTATCCGCCCAACTGTCCGTGGTACCGCACAGAATCCTCGTTCACATCCACACGGTGGAGGTGAAGGACGAAGTGGTGAAGGTATGCATCCAAAGACCCCATGGGGCAAGCCAGCTCGTGGAGTACGCACTCGAAACAAACGCAAATGGACAAAGTCCCTTATCATTTCAGCAAGACCTCGATAACTCTAGACTATGGAATCCACACATCGTGCTAAAAATGTAAATGTATCCGTGCGCAAGGTGCGCATGCTCCTCCCTGCTGTAAAGAAGGTATCTCCTGAGATGGCTCTCATCCAGCTTGCCTTCATGCCTCATTCAGCAGCCATCGCCATACGACAAGCAGTTCAGACCGCACTCGCGAACGCAAGTTCCGCTTTAAAAGTGCCCAAAAATATGCTAGAATTCCGTACCATAAAAGCAGATCAGGGGTTGGTCATGAAGCGCTTCCGTGCAGGTTCACGAGGAAGTCCACGCCCCGTACTACGACGTATGACACATATCACCGTCGTATTAGGTGAAAAGAAAGTAGCTCCAGCTGCCACACCAGTTGTAGAAAAAGTAGCCACCAAAGCTGTTACCAAGTTGCCTAAAGCTCCAAAAGCCAAGAAAGCAAAAGAGAGTGCTGATAAATAACGTTTATTTTATAGTTTATGGGTCAAAAGGTTCATCCAAATGGTCTGAGATTGGGCATCACCACAAATTGGCATTCTCGTTGGTATTTTTCCAACAAGACCCAGTTCCGACTTGCGGTAGCTGAAGACATGCGCATCCGTGAAGAGATCATGAAGAAGTTCACCTCAGCATCAGTAGTGCAGGTAGATGTCGAGCGTCAGATCAACAAGATTCTCGTCGTCATCCACGCAGTCAAGCCAGGTGTCATCATCGGCAAAGGCGGCAAGGGACTCGAGGATGTAAAAGCAACCATCATGAAGTTCACTAAGCGACTTGCACTCAAGAAGGCAAAAGACCAAAAGATTGATATCAAGATCGAGCCTGTAAAGAAACCCTTTGCAGTCGCATATTATGTAGCCCAAACCATCGCAGACAAACTCGTTCGTGGCTTTTCACACCGCTCAACGGTACACAAAGCTATGAACCAAGTGATCGAGTCAGGTATGAAAGGTGTCAAAGTCCAGCTCGGAGGTCGTATCGGTGGAGCTGAGATCTCTCGTCGTGAGAAGTATTTCGAAGGCACCGTGCCCACCTCCACCATCCGTGAAGATGTTGATTTTGCTATCTTTCCCGCATTGACCAAATCAGGATACGTGGGAGTAAAAGTTTGGATTTGTCGACAATCCTAAGTATGTTAGCACCCAAAAGACTCAAATACCGAAAACAGTTCCGTGGCATGTGGCGCAATATTGCGGTAAAAGGCGACAAGCTCGCATTTGGCTCCATTGGTATCAAATCCATGGAATCAGGCTGGATCAAAGATCGTGAGATCGAGGCAACTCGCATCATCTTTGCGCGTGCTACCAAAAAAGCAGGCAAGTATTGGAATCGTATTTTCCCTGACAAACCATATACCAAAAAGCCACCTGAGGTGACCATGGGAGCGGGAAAAGGAGACCTTGATCACTATGTCGCATCAGTGTCACCAGGACGCATCCTCTTTGAGATCGACGGATTGCCAGAAGTTGAAGCACGCGCCGTATTTAAGCAAGTTGCTTCAAAGCTTTCAGTTTTGACAAAGATCATTATCAACCAATAATTCATTCACGCATGTTTTCTCTAAAGAAAAAGTACACCACCATCGATAAGAAGGATATTCAGAAGGAGCTTGGTTCAGTAACCAAGTCCATCACCCAACAGCAAATACTCAGAAAAGAGGATCCAAAAGCATCCATGAACATCTATAAGTTGCGCTATCAAAAGGCTCTCTTGTTGACTCGTTCGAATCAGAAGTAATCTATATATCCTATGGCACACACAATCAAAGGCAAAGTCGTTTCCACCTCCATGAACAAAACCGTGACTGTGGAGTTTGAGCGCAAATTCCGTCACCCACGCTATATGAAGGTTGTTTCTCTGTCAAAAAAGATCAAAGCACACTCTGAAGACCCCACCATCAAGCTCGGAGATGTGGTAGAGATCGTGTCATGTCGTCCACTTTCAGCCACCAAATTTTATAGAGTAGTCAGTCCAAGTTCAAAATAACCTATGTTACAGCTTAGAACCATGATCAATGTCGCCGACAATTCAGGAGCCAAGATAGTTTCTATGGTTGGTATCCCCGGTCGTGGACGCAAAAAGAAGGCTTCAGTGGGTGATGTGATCACCTGTGTGGTAAAGTTTGCGACTCCTCATGCTCAGACAAAAAAGAGTGAAGTAGTTCGTGCCGTAGTCGTACGCACCCGCAAAGAGCGTAAGCGTGCAGATGGCAGTTATGTCAGATTTGATGACAACGCCTGTGTGATCCTCGCCGGTAAAGACGTCACTGATCCACGAGGAACTCGCGTATTTGGTCCTATCGCAAAAGAAGTAAAAGAGAAAGGGTTTGCAAAAATCTCATCCCTCGCAGAAGAAATATATTAATTTAAGTTCGAGTATGAAAATCCATAAAGGTGATACAATACAAGTCGTAACAGGCAAAGACGCAGGCAAGAAAGGCAAGGTAGAGCAAGTCGATACCTTTGCACGTACGGTCCTCGTCCCTGAAGTGAATACATACAAGCGTCATGTCAAGAAATCTGAGGCATATCCTCAAGGCGGAGTAGTTCAACTATCACGCGCTCTCGACATTTCCAAAGTCATGCTCGTATGTCCCTCATGCAACAAACTCGTTCGTGTGGGGTACTCCATCAAAGATGGAGTCAAGAAAAGAGTCTGTAAACAATGTGAAAAGGTTATCTAAGCACATACGATATGTTATATTCTGAATTTTACTCACCAACCAATCTCAAGAGTGTACTCGCACCATTTGGAGTCACTAATATATTCGCCATTCCTCGCGTAGCCAAAATAGTGGTAAACGTAGGAGCAGGTGATGCCGTCGAAAACAAAAATGTCATAGGCGAAGTCGTAAAACAGATCACCCTCATCACAGGTCAGAAGGCAGTCATCACCAAAGCGCGCCGATCTGTATCAGCATTCAAAATCCGCGAAGGACTCCCCATCGGAGTCAAGGTCACCTTGCGAGGCAAGAAGAAAGTGGCTTTCCTGGACAAGCTCATTCACATCGTCATCCCCATGTTGAAGGATTTCCGAGGCATCCCTTACTCATGCGTGGACCAAAGTGGCAATCTAAACATAGGATTTACCGAGCAGACCATATTCCCCGAGATTGATTTTGATGCGATAGACAAACTCAGAGGACTCCAGGTGACCGTCACCACCAATGCAAGATCACATGAAAAAGGAGTGAAGTTCTTTGAGCTATTAGGAGTTAAATTTGCAAAAAAATAATATATGGCATCTAAATCAACCATGGTGAAGTTGTCTTTACCACAAAAATTCTCAGTCAGAAAGCACAACTTTTGTGCATTCACTGGGAGAACTCGTGGGTATTTGCGCAGATTTGGTATGAGCCGTATCGTATTTCGAGAAAAAGCATTAAAAGGTGAGATACCTGGCGTTAAAAAATTGTCTTGGTAATTTAGTATGACACGTTCACTCAAAAAAGGACCATTTATCGACCCAAAGCTGATGAAGAAAGTACTTCTTCTGAAGGCTTCAAAAGCGCTTACTCCTATCAAAACATGGTCACGCGACAGTCAGATCGCACCAGAGTTTGTAGGACACAAGTTTGCTATACACAATGGACGCATTTTCAAAGAAGTTTTGGTTACCGAGTCCATGATTGGTCACCGGTTGGGTGAGTTTTCATTGACACGCACCTTCCGTGGTCACGGCAAGGTCACGAAGCGAACCATGGAGAAGACCTAATGTTGAACTATTAGTTTTTATGTATATATGAAGTCCGTAATCGATGCAATCATCAGAATCAAGAATGGATACCTTGCCTCACGCGAGTCTGTGGAGGTAAAGTGTTCAAAGACCGTAAAAGCAGTACTTGAAAAACTAGTAGCTCAAAAGTACATCACGTCTTTTGAAGTAGTCACCACAGGTGCAAAGACCATGGCTGTAGTACAGCTGGGATATGTCAAAGACAGCCCCATGATGACCGATGTGAAGCTCATTTCAAAGCCAGGACAGAAGCAATATTTTGAATCAAAGATGATCCCCAAGGTGCTCAATGGTATGGGTGTCGCCATCCTCACCACCACCAAGGGTGTATTGACGGGTTCTGAGGCAAAGAAAGCAGGAGTAGGTGGAGAGTTATTGTTTACTATTTGGTAAGTATCACGTATGTCTAAAATTGGAAATAGCCCTATCCCCCTTGATCAGACCAAAGTGACCGTCGAAGGTCAAAAGGTCTTGGTTAATGGTCCAAAGGGCTCACAAACCATCGAGATTCCAAAAGTGCTGTCAGCTTCTGTTGTGGAAAACAAACTTATCGTAAAGCGCAATGCAGAGACCAAAACGGTCAAGGCACTGCATGGACTCTTTCGTTCACTCATCGCAAATGCAGTACACGGAGTAGTCAAAGGATGGGAAAAAAAGTTGGAAGTAGTAGGTACAGGATTTGGAGTATCCGTCAAAGGTGGAGAAGCAGTATTCAAAGTAGGCTTTTCACATCAAGTCGTGTTCCCTAAGATTGAGGGATTGACCTATGTCGCAGACAGCATCACCATGCTTACTATCTCAGGAGTAGACAAGCAACTCGTTGGCGAAGCAGCTCATCGTGTCCGCTCGATCAGACCACCAGATGCATACAAAGGCAAAGGTATCCGATATCTGGGCGAAGTAGTGAAGCTCAAGCCAGGCAAGAAAGTCAAGACAGCCTAATCTAACAAACATATCATATACCTATGAAAAAACTTATTCCCAGACTCTATCGCCGAAAAGCACGTGTCAGTAAAAATATCTCAGGCACCGCAGAGAAGCCTCGTGTTGCATTGCACCGTTCAAACAAATTTATCTATGCACAGGTCATAGATGATGCCGCTGGCAAGACGCTGGCTATGGCATCCTCACAATCATTTGATACCAAAGATGTCACCAAAGTTCAGTCAGCCACCCAAGCTGGCGCACAGTTGGGAGAACAGATCAAAAAGCTCAAGATCACCCAGTTGGTTATAGATCGTAGTAGATTTCATTATCAAGGTCGTATCGCCGCATTTGTAGAAGGCATCCGTTCAGTAGGTATACAAGTTTAATAGTACGCACATCATTCTATGAAACCAGCAAGAGAAAAAAACACAGACGGGATGGAAGAGAGAACGCTTCTTTTGAGACGCGTCTCCAAGAAGACCACTGGTGGCAATCACGCAACCTATTCTGCGCTCGTGGCAGTGGGTGACAAGAATGGCAAGGTCGGTATCGGACTTGGTCGCGGACTCGAAGTACCCCAGGCACTTCAAAAGGCCACCACCTATGCACGCAAGCACATGATTCATGTTCCTCGGTTTGAAGGAAGCATTCCTCATCAGATCTTGAGTGAGTTTAAAGCAGCTCGCATACTCCTCAAGCCCGCACCAGCAGGTACGGGACTCAAAATCGGAGGAGTCGCTCGCGTGCTCTTTGACCTTGCAGGTGTATACAACGCATCAGGAAAAATGCTTGGTTCTCGTAACCAGATCGCAAACACCTATGCAGTCATGAAGGCATTTAGCAAGCTAAAAGAGCGCCCCGCAAAGGCATAATACAGATTACTGATATATTCAGTTACAATCATTTCCCACCCAGCATATGAATTTTCTCAATACACTCCCCCCACAAGTCGACAAAGCATATAAGCGCCGTGGTCGTGGACTCGGTTCAGGACGTGGTTCAAAGTCTGGGCGGGGAACCACTCGTCATCAGACAGCTCGCACCACCATGCCACTTCACTTTGAAGGTGGACAAGGCAGAATCGTAAAAAAGTATCCACTCATGCGCGGCAAGTCACAAAATCGTGCCATCTCACCAAAGGCATATGTGGTGCCCTTGAGTCAGCTCGCAAATACGACAGAAGATGTGACAGTGGATTTTTTGATCAAACACAATCTCGTACCTTCAGACGCGTTGACTGTAGGTGTCAAAGTATTGCTTGATAAGCCAATCACCAAGGCTATCACCTTGGCAGTGTCGGCATCAGAATCAGTAAAGCTCGCCGTTACGAATGCTGGAGGTAAAATTCTCTCACTATCATGAATGCAGCAGCTCGCTGGATAGCAACCGTCTGGCAAGACAAAGCCATCAGGCGCAAGATCATCGTCACTCTCTCTCTCATACTCGTATTTCGAGTATTCACCTATATCCCCACTGCCATAATCAAACTTGATAGTTTGAGACAGCTTTTTGCGAGTAACCAGTTCCTTTCACTCCTTGACGTATTTTCAGGTGGAACGCTGGTGAACTTTTCAGTCATGGCGCTGGGACTCAATCCCTATATCAACGCATCCATAATCCTACAACTTTTGACCATGGTCCTTCCACAGCTTGAGGCACTGCAAAAAGAAGGCGAGTATGGACGCTTCAAGATCAATCAATACACTCGATTTCTCACAATCCCGCTGACATTGGTACAGGCAGTAGGCATTTTCTATCTGCTCAAAAATAATAACTTGATCGTGTTACAAAACGGACAAGTTCCGTTTCTGGAGTTCGTCTCGTTTATCGCTACGATGGTAGCGGGTACCTATATCCTCATGTGGTTTGGGGAGCTTATATCTGAGTACGGACTTGGCAACGGCATCTCGCTCATCATCTTTGCAGGTATCGTGAGCCGCCTATTGCCGACCTTCCTTCGCACGACTACCATCACCAGTCAAGACAATGCGATAAACACCATAGTCTTTGGACTGCTCATATTCGTGGTGGTCGCCGGAGTCATTTATGTCAGTCAGGCCGTCAGAAAGATCCCCGTATACTATGCAAAGCGCATCCAAGGCAATCGTATGTATCAATCAGCTTCAAACTTTCTTCCTTTGAAACTAAACCAAGCAGGCGTGATTCCAATTATTTTTGCCGTATCTTTTGTTCTATTTCCTCAGATGATTGGCAACTTTTTTCAATACTCGACCAACACCACGATGCAAGCAGTTGCCAAATTCCTCGTGGTCACGTTCCAGCCAGGTAGCATCGTCTATAGCTCGTTGTACTTTATCCTCGTAGTAGCCTTTACGTTTGTGTATACCATGATCGTATTTAATCCTCAAAAGATCGCAGAGGAGATACAAAAGAACGGGGGATTCATCCCTGGGGTGCGTCCAGGAGCAAATACCAAAGTCTATCTCCAACAGGTTATCATGAAGCTGACCACAGTTGGTGCATTTTTCCTCGGTGTTATTGCTATAATACCTTCGATCATATCAGCGATCACTGGAGTCACCTCGTTGGTCGTGGGTGGCACAAGCATCCTGATAGTAGTATCGGTAGTCTTGGAGACTTTGAAAACCATCGAGTCTCAAGTGACATCGAGAAACTACGACAAATTTTTATAAATGATTCTCATTTGAATTTATCCTATGGCAAAAAAAAGCTCACGTGTTCGAACTGGTCTCGTCTGTGCAAAGTGTGGATCACAAAACTATGTGACTACTAAAAATAAAGTGAATACTCCTGATGCACTCGCGATGGCAAAGTTTTGTTCCACCTGTAACTCCCATCAAAGTCATAAGGAAAAGAAGAAGCTTGGGTGAGTAATAGCTGAGTTGTATCTGTACAAATCTTTGATTTGGAGAATATTTTTTCATTTCGACTTAACTCGCCCCGCCGTGGCGGGACTCAAACAGAAGTCTCAAAGAAAAAACAATCTCCAAATTCCATTATTTGAAATTTGCTAAAGATCAAAAAATTCAATCACTCATGAAAATAGTACTTCTTGGTATCCAAGGGGCGGGTAAGTCTACACAAGGCAATCTTCTTTCAAAACAGCTCAAGGTACCATACCTCTCGACGGGACATATTTTTCGCGAGATCGCCAAAGAAAAGACTAATCTAGGTCGTCACATCAAAGAGACCATCAATGCCGGATCGCTCGTGTCTGATGAGGAGACGATCCACATCGTATTTGACTATCTCAAGCGTCCCGAGTATGTGCATGGATTTATCCTTGACGGATTTCCACGAACTGTCGTGCAGGCAAAGAAGTTCAAACAAAAACTGACCAAGGTCATCTACCTTCATATTGACGAGAAGGAAGCGCTTTGGAGGATATCACTGCGTGACCAGGAAGTGCGTGATGACAATACCATCCAAGCAGTACAAAAACGCATCAATCTATTTACGGTGAACACCACCAAGATACTGGAGTACTATGAGAAGAAAGGACTCCTTGCCACCGTCGATGCACAGCTCTCGGTCGAAAAAGTAAATGAAGAGATACTCAAGTCGCTCGGGAAGGACATCGTCGAGGATCATCTGACCAAATGGAATCCAAACAAGAAAACACTGATCTGCATCACGGGCCTTCCCGGCTCAGGCAAAACTGAAGCTATTGAGTTTTTCAAATCAAAGGGTTTGCCTGAGGTATCGTTTAGTAACATCATCAATCATTATGTGGATGAGCACAAATTAGAGCATATTGAGGCTGTGCATAGCAAGCTTCGGGTTGAGTTTCGCCAAAAGCATGGACCTGCTTGTATGGCGATTCTATCGGAGAAAAAGATTCGCGAGATGTTGAAAGATCATGCTATGGGAGTCATCGGAGGCATGTATACCCTCGAAGAATATGCATATGTAAAAGAACACTTCAAAGATGTGTTGGTAGTCGTCCTCGCTATACATACTGACAAAACTATCCGCTATGAGAGGAGCAAGGGGCGCGAGTATCGAAGAGGCCTTTCAAGTGTCGAGCGTGATCTCAATCAACTGACCCAACTGAACATGGGCAATTTGATTGCTTTTGCTGACTATATGGTAAAGAACAACTTTAGCCTCGTAGAGTTCCATGACAAACTTGAAGAGGTCTATCGATCGATATATTTTAGTTAACTCATCATAGTCATACTGTCTATTTTCAGCAGCACGTCATTGCGAGGATCCGTCGCGTCTAACGCGACAGGAGACGAAGCAATCTCCCATATAATTGAGATTGCCACGTCGTCCCAGTCATATTGGGGGGACTCCTCGCAATGACATAAATATATACATAGAATTATTCATCACATCCCCATGCCATCCTACGCAAAAAAACCCGCAGAGATTGATATCATGCGAGAGTGTGGCAAACGACTGCGTGCAGTCACCGATCAGTTGATCCCCAGTATCACATCTGGTCAAACCGCACTTTCGATTGACGCCCATGCAACTACCCTTCTGCGCGAGGCGGGGATCGAAGGTTCTTTTAAAACGGTCGATGGATATAGGTGGAACACCTGCATTGCGATCAATGAGCAGGCAGTCCACACCATACCTTCCTCACGTATCCTGAAGCCCGGAGATGTCGTCACGGTCGATATTGGCGGACTGTATCAGGGGTATCATACGGACTGGGCTACTACTATCATCGTTGATCATGTGGCTGACCCTCGCAAGGAGGCGTTTCTTGCGGCAGGAAAAAAGGCATTAGAAGAAACCATAGCTATCCTTCGCGTAGGAGCGCCGCTCTCGATCGTGGGTCAGACCATGGAACGCTGCATTCACGGTGCAGGGTATCAGGTGCTCCGAGACCTCACGGGACATGGCATAGGGAAAAACCTTCACGAGGACCCCTATATCCCCAACTTTGTCAGTCACAAGAAGGGCAAAGAATACCTCATTGAGCCTGATTTTGTGGCTGCCATCGAGATCATCTATAGCGAATCGACCACCGATATCATCCAGAAGAATCCAGACAAATGGTCCCTAGATACGGCTGATGGGAGCCTTGCTGCGTGCTTTGAGCATACTGTCCACATCACTCCAAATGGCGTAGATATTTTCACCTGATGTGGTACAATTTAAAGCTCATATATGACTAGTCAGCCCACACATCAAGTAGCCGTTGGTGAGGGAGAAGTACTCAAAAGTCTTCCAAACACGCTCTTTGAGGTGAAGCTGAAGGACACAGAAACCGTCATACTTTGCTATTTGTCTGGTAAAATGCGAAAGCACTATATCAAGATTATGCCAGGTGACAAGGTCAGGTTCGAAGTCACTCCTTATGATTTGGGGAGAGGTCGCATTATTTTCAGACAAGCAAACTAACCATGAAATCACACTCAGCAGTCAAAAAAAGATGTCCCAGTTGTCGCATAGTGGTCCGTCGTGGACGTATGCAGAACGTATGTAAAAATTCAAAATGTCGTCAACGACAAGGATAACCTATGGCACGTATTTTTGGAATGGTTCTACCAGATGCAAAACGAATTGATTATTCCCTTACCCTTCTAAAGGGTATTGGTCGTACCAATGCAAAAAAGGTCCTCGCCCAGGCAAAGGTCGATGGATCTGTGCGCATCAAGGATATCACCGAGGAGCAGCTGAAGAAGATCTCAGTAGCTATCGAGTCAAACATCAAAGTCGAAGGTGACCTCCGTGAAGAAGTGACCGAGAACATCAAGAGACTCAAAGAGATCGGTTGTTACCGAGGTATCAGACACATTCGCAATCTCCCTGTCAATGGTCAGCGCACAAAGTCAAATGCGCGTACCAAGAGAGGAAAGAGAAAGACCGTCGGCGCACTCAAGAAAGAAGATCAAGTCAAAGTTGAAGCAGCCAAAGCAGCAGCTCCTGCACCAGCAGCTAAGAAATAACTATGCCACCAACCAAGTCACCATCCAAACAGAAGAGACAGATAGATTTCGCAAACGTGCATATCACCGCCACGTTTAATAACACTATCGTCACCATCGCCGACCAGGCCAATAACCCCGTCATCGTCGCATCCACTGGTATGCACGGATTCACTGGTACTCGCAAATCTACCCCTCACGCAGCCACGATCACCGCAGATGCAGCTATGCAAAAAGCAAAGATGGATCACGGTGTCAGAAAAATAGACATATACGTACGTGGAATTGGTCCAGGACGCGAAGCAGCCCTTCGAGTCATGAGAGCATGTGGATGTGACGTCGAAAAAATCGTAGACGTTACCCCCGTCCCACACAATGGTGTTCGCGCACCAAAATTGAGACGTGTCTGATTTAAAATTTCAAATCTGAGAGATCATGAATCTTTTTTCATGATATTTGATATTTGATATTTTGCTTATAGTACATTATGAGATATACCGGTCCACGCAATCGTCTCGCTAGACGAAATGGGGTTGACTTGGAACTCAAGACTTTTGGTTCCAAAAATCACAACAAACTGATGAGTAAGTTGACAGTGCCTCCTGGAGAGCACGGGCTCAATACACGCAGAAAGACATCTGAACACTCAAAACAGTTGCGTGAGAAGCAAAAGCTTCGCTTTATGTACGGAGTCAGTGAGCGTCAAATGGGCAACTACTTTGATCGTGCAAAGAAAGCAAAGGGTAACACCGGCAACTTGCTCTGTTCGCTTATGGAGTCACGCCTCGACAACGCAGTATATCGTGCTGGCTTTGCGCCAACTCGTGCTGCAGCTCGTCAGCTCGTCACTCATGGAAATGTAAAAGTAAATGACCACAAGCTTTCGATCCCTTCATACGAAATCAAGGTAGGACAGAAGATCAGTCTTGGCTCAGAAAAGGTAGCAAAAATCCCTACTGTAGAAGCGAGTCTCGCCCGTAAGGACATAGTTCCTCCTTCGTGGATCAAGCGTGATGGCGTATCTGCTGAGGTGCTTCAATCACCAACCACAGACTCTATAGAAAAGTTGATCAATGTCCGACTTATTATTGAGTTCTATTCCAAATAACCCTATGTATACACCTGCTTTTTTCACACAACAAACTGAGGTTCAAGATGGAGTACAAACTACCTTTGTATTTGAGCCATTGGCTCAAGGATTTGGTCAGACCATGGGTAACACCTATCGTCGCACGCTCCTTTCAGCAGTCCCAGGTGCTGCTGTCACCGCAGTAAAGTTTGCAGGTGTGTCTCATCTTTTCACCACACTTCCTGGAGTCAAAGAGTCTATCCTTGACATCGTCTTAAACCTCAAGAAAGTCAGATTTGTAGCACCAAAAGAAGGTAAACACACGATCAGTCTCATCGCAAAGGGTGTAGGCAAGATCACTGCAGCCGATATCGAGGGTGATCTGCAAATCGTAAACAAAGATCTTCATATCGCTGAAATCACCGCAGAAAAAGGCAAAGTTGACTTTGAAGCTATCGTTGAACTTGGGTATGGATTCAGTCCAACTGAGGAACGCACCGAAACTGAGACAGGATTTATTGCCATCGATGCTTCATTCTCCCCAGTCAAGCTCGTCAATTTCACCGTTGAAGATGCACGTGTTGGAAGAAAATCAAACTATGAGAAGCTCACACTTGAGGTGACCACCGATGGCAGCATCAGTCCTCAAGAGGTTTTGAAGAAAGTGTCAGGCATCATCGTAGAGCACTTTACTCATGTATTGTCAGGCAAAGATACCCCTGTAGTTCAAGAAGAGGTGCCGGTACTTCCTAGTGCGCAAAATGATAGTAAGTCCAAAGTACTCGAGACCATCATCGACGAACTGAACCTGCCATCACGCGTGATCAATGCACTGCTCCGTGAAAAGATCGAGACCGTATCTGACCTCATCGCACGTGGCAAGTCAGATCTCGTAGGACTCAAAGGTGTCGGACGCAAATCAATCGATCTCATCAATGACGAACTCAAGAAGATGGGTGTTGAGCTTGCCTAACTATAAGTCGAATTGATCGTATGAAACATCAAATATCAAAATTCAAAGTAAAAGACGGATCTGATGCAAATCAGATGCTTCTCAAAAAGCTCGTGCGTAACTTTATCGCACACGGCAAACTTGTCACCACTTTGAAGAAAGCAAAACCACTCTCAGCGATCATGCAACGTCTGGTACACAAAGCAGCCAGTGGATCTGAAGCGTCACTCAACGTGTTGCTTCCCTTCCTCCAAAACAAAAAGTCAGCAACACTGTTTATCGATGAGGTCAAGCTCAGACTTGGCGCAAATCCTACCTCAGGTAGTGTACGCGTCGTAAAGCTCGGCAATCGTATCGGTGATGCAGCTCCTGTCGCACGTGTCGAATGGACTCGTGAGATGCCAGAAGCCAAAAAGGTTGAAAAGAAAGCCTAAATTACCTGTCTTATCCTATGCTTACCACACTGACCCACACCACGAAACCAAAAAGTGCAACCACTATCACTCGCAAGTGGGTACTCCTTGATGCAGCAGGCATGGTCTTGGGCCGTGTCGCGACAAAGTCCTCACGCATACTCCAGGGCAAGCAAAAGGTAGACTATGTAGATCACCTCGATACGGGCGATTCTCTCGTGATCATCAATGCCTCACAGGTCACTATCTCTGGGCGCAAATCTATCCAAAAAGTGTACTCAAACTACTCAGGTTTCCCTGGAGGTCTCAGAAAGCAAGCATTTGAGCAATTCTTTGCAAAGCAACCCCAAGAAGTTGTACGTCATGCTATCTCAGGAATGCTTCCAAAAAACAAGCTCCGAGATCGCAGACTTGCACGCTTGCACATATTTCCAAATGCATTCCACACATTTCAAAAAGAGTTAGCCTAATCCTATGCCAGAACCAAAAGTAGCAAAACCAAAAAAAGTAGCATCAACGCTCTCCTATTACGAAGCAGTTGGTCGCTGTGGTGAAGCAGTCGCACGCGTGCGCGCATACGTCACCAAGAAAAATGTAGCAACTGTGGACAAAAAGGAATACAAAGCAGGATCTTTTATCGTAAATGCAAAGGAACTCGTCAAAGCATTCGTCACCATCCCTGATCAACTCAATTGTCAAAAACCCCTCAAACTCACTGATTCTACTGACCGCTTCGTGGTCAGTGTCAAAGTCAGAGGCGGAGGAACTTCAGGTCAAGTAGGTGCTATCGTACATGGACTCGCACGAGCTCTGTCACTGGAACCAACTGGTGCCGACAGACTCAAGATGCGTGCTGCTGGTCTTTTGACCCGTGATGCACGTACCCGTGAACGCCGCATGGTGGGCACAGGTGGTAAATCACGTCGCCTCAAGCAGTCACCAAAGCGATAAACACAGAAATAAGGCAAAGTTCAAATCGTCAAGCGCAAAGCTCAATCTTCAATTTATATTTTGGTTCATTACTTTTTTGAATTTTACTTTTTTAATTTTGATTTTCTCCGCTCTTCTCCCTTGTGACTTCGCCACTGCATGGCTATAATCGATATATGGATCTTTCCATCATCCTTCTTTCATACAATACTCGAACTATCACTCTGCAAACACTTCAGAGCCTTGATCAGGCACTCACAGCTGATTCGCCACTGAACGTTGAAGTCATCGTGGTGGACAATGCGTCGACTGATGGAAGCGGGGAGGAAATTCAAAAATTAAAATTCAAAAGTGAAAATTGTCACCTACAGTTTATTCAGAACAAAACAAATGAGGGGTTTAGCAAAGGGAACAATAGAGGATTGGCAGTAGCTACTGGCAACTATATTCTCTATCTCAATTCTGACATGAATGTAGATGGACTCAGGCTGTCTGAGCCAGTGGCCTATATGGACACGCATCAAAAGGTAGGCATTGTCACCCCCCGAGTAAATCTCACCTCAGGTCAGATAGACCCCGCATCACATCGAGGATTCCCCACGCCCTGGCGATCATTGTGCTATTTCAGTGGTCTTGAATCTATTTCAAAGAAGCTCTCAGCTCTCTATCGTGGTGAGAATTATTCTAGCCAAGTCATGGTGAGCCAGCCTGCCCTGAGCTCCGTCGAAGGGAACCATGACAAGTCACACTTCGATAGACTCAGTGTGACAAAAATATTTGGATTATGCATGAAGTGGTTTGGAGGCTATCATCTGTTGGAGAAGGATTTGAACGTGGCGCACGAGATCGACGCTTGCACGGGAGCGTTCCTCTTGATCCGCGGGGATGTGGTGCGCGAGCTCGGCGGGTTTGATGAGCGGTTTTTTATGTATGGGGAGGATCTAGATCTCTGCTACCGGGTCAAGGAAAAGGGACGGCAGGTGATCTGGCTCCCTACGCAGGCGGTGATACATCTCAAACATTCGAGCGGTATCGGATCAGTATCACCAGAAACGCGAAACAAAATAAGAGCGCATTTTTATGAAGCTATGCAGCTTTTTTATGACAAACATTACCGCCAGCAGTATCCAGGAATAGTAAACTCGATAGTTCGAGGCGGTATTTGGCTGAAATCACATATATGAAACGTATAGGCATCGATGCACGACTCATCAACCAAACCGGCGTGGGGGTATATATTCGAAATCTTCTGTATTGTTTAGCAGAACTGGATACTCCCCAATTCGAATTCTATATTTACACGCTTCAAGCTGACATAGGACTTGTTCCAAAACATACTAAATTCACTCTAAGGACCACGAGCGCACGCTGGCATGGATTTGCTGAGCAGACGACATTCTTGTTCCAGCTCCTGCGTGATGGTCTGGATCTCATGCATTTTACCTACTTTAGCTGGCCTATAGCCTATTTCCGTCCATTTGTGGCCACCGTGCACGATCTGACACTCATGACCCATGAAACGGGGCGATTATCGACTCAGCATCCATTGGTGTATCAACTCAAACGCATGGTGTTCCGTGTGGTATTTTCATCACAGATTGTGCGTGCGCGTGCGCTCATGGTCCCGACCAAAGCTATAGCAAAGGCACTCAAAGATCGATTTGGGCGAGATGCTGAGGCGGTACATGAAGGGATAAATAGGGAGCTGCTGTTTGCGCTGCCTGAAGCAACAGAAGCGCTGCAAAACGAGTCATTTCTCCTGTATGTGGGGAACTGCTACCCGCATAAAAATATTCAAAAACTACTTGATGCAGCTCATGGAATGAAGTTGGTGATGGTGGGTCCGCAGAATAGTTTCTCAGAAGGATATCAAAAGCTACACCCAGAGGTGACGTGGTTTTTCCACCTCTCAAACGCACGGTTGAGGTGGTTGTACGAGCATGCACAGGCACTCGTAAATCCCTCCCTTGCAGAAGGATTTGGGCTGCCTGTGGTCGAAGCTCTCGCGTTTGGATGTCCTGTCGTGTGCTCGGATATCCCCGTATTTCATGAGGTGACGGAGGAGAAGGCGACATTTTTTGATCCCACCTCTGTGGAGGATATCCGATCAAAGCTATTGCAGGTGATAAAGCGAATCCCGACCACTCCTGCTCCATTCGTGGGCACTTTTAAAGCAATGGCTGCAAAGACGCTCCACATCTACCAGTTGGCTCTCGCAGTTCGGTAGTATTGGATCCCCATGTTTGAGGGGAATTGTACAAGTCAATACTATCGATGATAGAATCGGTGTTCGTCAAGTCAGTCATCCTGATCCCGCGTCTGCGGGAGAAGGATCTAGTGAGCTAAGATTGTGAGATTCTTCACTTCGTTCAGAATGACTAGACATGAATCGCCATCGAATCAGTTGACGATTACAGGGATAACGGCGGGTCCATTGGGTACAATTCACCAAATATCTATGAAAATCGCATTTGTCTATGATTGGTTTGACAAAGTAGGAGGCGCTGAGCGCATATTGAAAGTCTTGCATGAGATGTATCCCGATGCGCCGTGGTATACCTCGTATCGAGACGAGCAGCGCGCGAGTTGGGCGCAGGGATGGGATGTGCGCACCAGTTTTATCCAAAAGCTCCCTCGTTTTGTACGGGGTCATCGTCTCCTGACACTGCCACTCCTCCCTCTCGCATTTGAGAGCTTTGATTTCTCGTCGTATGACGTGGTGGTGAGTATCACCTCAAGCTTTGCCAAGCACATCATCACGAAGCCTACCACACGGCATATCTGCTATCTCCTGACTCCCACACGCTGGCTGTGGCATGACGACTATGGTCACACTGGCACGCTCCACAAGATGACGAGGGAATATTTTAAACGCCTTGATCTCATCGCATCTACGAGGGTGGATGAGTATCTGACGATCTCTCAAGAAGTGCAAAAGAGATGCAAGATGGTGTATGGACGTGAGAGTGAAGTGGTGTATCCACCATTTGACGAAGCGTATTGGCATCAGTTAGCATCAGAAAAAAATACAAACTCTCAGAGTACCAAGTACCATCTGGTAGTATCACGACTAGAGCCATACAAACGAGTAGATCTGGTGATCGATGCATGGAAGAGTAGAAAAGATCGACTGGTGATCATTGGCACCGGTTCGCAGGAGTACCAGCTTCGTGCACAGGCGAATGGAATGAGTATAGAGTTCTATGCACACCTAACTGACGCAGAACTGGCTACCTGGTATGCAGGTGCACAGGCCCTCATCATGCCCCAGGTGGAGGACTTTGGATATACTGCACTAGAGGCTCAGGCATGTGGCTGTCCGGTCGTGGCCTATGACCGTGGTGGTGCACGTGAAACTGTGTACTATGGGGTACTTTTTGAAGAGCAAACTCCCGTGTCATTGTCCCGTGCACTTGTGAAGTGTGCCAATCTTCAGTACAATCCAGATACCTATGAAAATCGTCATATTCGCGGGGGGAGTAGGAACACGTTTGTGGCCACTTTCTCGCAAAAAATCTCCGAAACAGTTTGAAAAGATTGTGGGAGATCTCTCCACGCTACAGCACTCTGTAAGACGACTTTTCCCCCTGGTGAAGCCTGATGACATATATATCTCCACGGCCAAAAAATACCGTGACATCATCGAGCAGCAGTTGCCTGAAGTGCCAGATGCAAATTTTATTCTTGAGCCTACTATGCGTGATAATGGCCCAGCGGTAGGTCTGGTCACCTCGTTGCTGGCAAAGATCAACCCAGACGAGTCCATGGCTATCATATGGGGAGACCATCTCGTAAAGGACGAAGGTGCATTCCGTGCGATGCTAGATGCTGCAGATGCGGTTGTTCAAAAGGATAAGAATAGTATTGTATTTTTGGCACACACTCCTCGTTTTGCAAATCAGAATCTTGGATGGATTGAGTATGATTTGAAACCTTGTGAAGAGCACGCTGGCTATAACGCGCATCCATTAAAATCATTTAAGTACCGACCTGACACGGACCTAGTTGAGAAATACACTAAAGATGGGGAGCATGCCTGGAATCTCGGGTATTTTGTAACAACTCCACGTTTTCTATGGACACAGTTCCAACTTCATTCTCCAGCTCTCTCAAAGGACCTAGAAAAGATTCAGGCAGCTTATGGCACCCTTTCCTTTGGGAAAGTACTCAATGAGGTGTATCCCACGCTTGAAAAAGTCTCATTTGATAATGCAGTCATTGAAAAAATGGAGCCACGACTTGGTAAAGTGATCGTTTCTGATATTGGCTGGTCAGATGTAGGTGCATGGGAGGCGCTGAAGGAAGCACTCGAAAAGAACAAAGACGATGTGGTCGTAAAGGGAGAGGTGGTAGAGGTGGGTTGCAAGGACAGCCTCATCATGGACTACCAAGGAAAAAAACTGGTGGTTGGGATTGATCTAGAGGATATGATAGTGGTAAACACCGATGATGTACTGATCGTATCCAAAAAGTCCTCCGCATCAAAAATCAAGAAATTGGTGGAGTCGTGGAAGAATACCAAGTACGATGAGCTTACCTAATTTGATATTTTCTCGCGCATCATGTATCAAAAACTATTTAAACGAGCTCTTGATCTAGCTATGTCCTTATTTTTGATGATTCTATTCTTTCCCATCTGTATCATCGTCTTGATCGCGATACGTCTGGATTCAAAGGGCCCGCTCTTGGCTGATGTGCCCATGCGAGTAGGCCAGTATGGCAAGCAATTTAGGATGTACAAGTTTCGCTCCATGATCATGAACGCACACAATCTGCTCCGAGAAGATCCTCAGTTCGCCCAGCTCTATGCAGAATACAAGAAAAATAGCTTTAAGCTAAACCATGATCCACGGGTTACCCGTGTAGGACGCATCATCCGAAAGTATTCACTCGACGAGCTTCCTCAATTGATAAATGTATTGAGAGGTGAGATGAGCATGATAGGGCCGCGTGCATATTTGCAGGATGAGCTGGATCACCAATCAGCTATTTATCCTGATACTAAGGAAAAGATTGATTTGGTACTCAACGTAAAACCTGGCATTACAGGACTCTGGCAGGTATCTGGACGATCAGATGTGAACTTTGATAGACGCATCGTCATTGATGAGAAATACGCACGCAAAGTCACCTTCTTGCAAGATGTCAGCATCATCGCAAAGACTCCTCTGGCCATGTTGACTGGCAGAGGAGCTGTGTAAAGGCTGTTTATCTATCTGTCACAGAGCCCCAATTTATCATTGATGTTATAAAATGATATGGTATGATTACCAAATATCTATGATAAAAAAAATCCTTTTTACAACCCTCGTTGTCATATTTGCAGTTCTTTTGGCGGTAGCCGGAGTAGGATACTTCTTGGTCTATCAGCCAGCCATGGGCATAAAAGTAAAGGCAGATAAGCTCAAAATGCAGGTGGCCGAGTTGAAAGAGGTGGCAAAGCAAAACGATCTCGATCTCATCTCTACCAAAACAGCAGAGCTTCGAAAGACATTTGAAGAGATCAAAACTGATTCACACGCCTTTGACAAGTTTACTTTCATCCCCCATGTGCGTGACTATTTTGCTGCACTTAATGCAGGTGACAACCTATTTTCTGCTGCAGAGGAAGCTATCGTAGCTATAGCTCCCGTGTCTGACCTGATTGGACTCAAAAAGGGCAAATCAAGCCTCGCCGAAAAATCCACAGAAGAACGCCTTGAGACTGCGGTGTTGACCCTTGATAGTATTATGAGCAAAATTGATCCCATTTCGACTGACGTCGCAAAGGCAAAGGAGAGTATCGACTCCATCGACCCTGCACGCTATCCTGAAGAAATTCGAGGTATCAAAGTCCGCGAGATGATAACTAATGGCAAAGATCAGTTTGACGGTGCCTACAGACTCATCGTGAATGCACAGCCATTTCTAAAGGAGCTGCCTCGTATACTGGGCAAAACGAGTAAGCAACGCTACCTGATCATCTTCCAAAATGACAAAGAGCGCCGTGCAACAGGAGGGTTTTGGACAGGTACGACTGAGTTGACCATGGAGAAGGGTAAGTTTGAGTTTGCAAAGGTAACCAATATCTACGACATCGACTCTGGTGTACGTCCTGGCACAGCACCTGATCCCATCAAGCGCTACTTCAAAGGAGTTAGTCAGTGGCATCTCCGTGATACAAATATCTCTCCAGATCTGGTGGAGTCAGTCAAGAACTTCCAATCGCTGTATAAGACATACGGATCAGCAGTCGAATATGACGGTATATTCTTCATAGACACGAAGATATTGGTAGATTTGATCACTATATTTGGCGAAGATGTCACCGAAAAGGGTGTGGTAGTAGGCAAGGCTCGCTATGTAGACGGAGTGCAGTTCTCGACGAAGATCGACCCACGCTGTGACTGTCCACAGGTCATCTATACCCTCCTAGAGTCTATAGGTACTCAAGTCGGATATGCACGTGAGGACCGCAAGGCCATCCTCGGCTCGCTCCTCAAAGATCTCACGAGATTTGCGATCGGCGCATCACCAAAACTATATTGGGGCCGCACTATACAGGCAATGTTGCAAAATATGGATGAAAAGCATATCCTCATGAACTTCAAATATCCGAGCACTCAAGCAGCCATCGAAAAGATGGGTTGGGCTGGACGTATCACTGATGCTGCAGGTACTGACTATCTCCATATCAACAACGTGAACTTTGGAGGACAAAAGTCAAACCTCTTTGTCAAAGAGTCTGTCGTATCAAAGACTGAAGGTTCAAAGAGGACGGTGACCATCACCTTCAAAAATCCGTTCCCTGGCTCAAATTGTAACCTCGAGCAGAAGGCAGTGCTGTGTCTAAACGCACCACTGCGCAACTGGATCAGATTCTATGTACCAAAAGGATCAACCCTAGGCAAGCTCTCTGGTTCAAGTACCGAAACGCGTACCTATGATGAACTCGGCAAGACAGTCTACGAAGGATTCCTCATTGTGAATCCAGAGGGTCGCGCGGAGGTGACTGCTGAGTACACATTGCCCGCAGGCATTGACAGCATGAAGCTGGCCATCCAAAAGCAGGCAGGTCTGACTGATCAGACTTGGAAAGTAGACATAGGTGGCAAGAAGGTATTTGACGGCGTACTCGTACAAGATGTGACTGTACAGTGATATCATAGGGGATGACCATCTCGACCAAAACAGTGGGGATCATCCTGCGCAAGCGAGTATTGAAGGATGCCGATATCTCCCTGGCGATATTTACCCAGGCTCACGGAAAGATTTCTGTCATGGCAAAAGGAGTGCGTCATCTCACCTCTAGGCGCGCAGGACACCTGCAAACGGGCTCATATGTCACCTGTATCATCAGGCAATCGACGGGTGGTAAGTACCTCCAACAGTCTACCCTGATCTCAGCTCTCTACGAGATCAAAAAGGACCCGCTCAAGCTCGAGGCATTTATGCGTTCGCTCTTTCTCCTGGATAGACTCCTTCCTGAAGAATTGGTTGAGACTGAGCTGTACTCTCTGTATCAGATATTTATCAAGCATCTCTCGGGATCTGATGGTTTGGTCGCCACTGAGCAGCTGACTCGGTTTACGAGTCAGCTGCTCCAGCATCTCGGACACCACGATCAACCCATCACCACGTGGAGCAAATGCCGCGAGATATGTGAGCGGGTGATAGAGGAGAAACTGCCGTGATGATCCAATGCAAATGTACAATCTGCCCCGCAGTGGTGGGACAAGCAATTTGCAAATAATTTCAATCCCAATAAAATTGACAGAAGTGTAGTTTGTCCGTACAATACGCACATTACGTTTCGCATGGATCCACCCCTGGCAGGGTGGGGAGTGAGAGGCAGACAAACACAAGCAGGGTACTGTAAATGGACAGCATAGAGTACCAAAACGGGTGGAACCGCGACTCATAGGGCGCTCCAGTAATTAACATGACGGACACAGAATATTTAGGAGCGCCACAAAGGGCCGCATCCGCCCCGCCAAGGCGGAGCGGGCGAGCCCTTAGAGAGCCGTCCCAATAAACTGACAGTCGTCATTTTATCGGGACGGTTTTTTGATATAGTTACATAGCATTCCGTCTAAACAGTCTGAGACTTTGCATTTTTCAATTTGAAATTTACATTTATGTCACCTCTCACCCTCGACACACTTGTCGCCTATACCAAGCGCCGTGGATTCGTATACCCTACTTCTGAGATCTATGGTGGACTCGCCAACTCATATGACTACGGACCATACGGGGTCCAGCTCCTCAAAAACTTGAAAGATCTCTGGTGGAAGACCTTTATCGAGGACCGTGATGATATGGTGGGCTTGGACTCGCAGATCATCCAGCATCCCACGACATGGGTAGCATCAGGACATGTAGGATCGTTTACCGATCCACTCGTGGAGGATCTAAAGACACACAAGAGATATAGGGCAGACCACTTGATTGAGGGGTGGATGGAAAAAGATAAAAATCAAGAGATGCTTCGTCAAGCTCAGCATGACATACCAGTCGTTGAAAACATGAAGATAGAGGAGATGGCGGCATTTATCGCAGAACACAGTATCAAGTCACCTGACGGAAATGAGATCACTCCTCCCAAAGCATTTAACTTACTGTTTGAAACAGAACTAGGCACTGTCTCTGGTGAAAAGTCAGTGGCATATCTGCGGGGGGAGACGGCACAAGGGATATTTGCAAACTTCAAACAAGTCACCGACTCGTGTCGAGTCAAGTTGCCCTTTGGTGTGGGCCAAATCGGCAAATCATTTCGTAATGAGATCACCCAGGGACAGTTTATCTTTCGCACGTTTGAGTTTGAACAGGCTGAGATCGAGTACTTTTTTGATCCTGAAAAAAGCAACTGGCAGGATCTCATGAACTCGTGGAAGGGCTCTATGTGGGAGTTTATTACCAAGGTGGTAGGTATCCAGGAGGAGCATATCCGCTGGCGCCAGCACACGGACAAAGAGCGCTCACACTACTCCAAAGATACCTATGACCTGGACTATCACTTTCCCTTTGGGTGGAAAGAGCTGTGGGGAGTCGCATATCGTACTGATTACGATCTCACCCAACATATGAAGCACTCGACCAAGTCGCTCGAGTATGTGGACTCAGCTACAGGTCGGAAGTTTGTACCGCATGTCATCGAGCCAGCTATCGGGATGAATCGACTCTTTCTCATGGTGCTTGCTGATGGGTATACCGAAGAGGATCTCGGTGAGGGAAAGTCACGTGTGGTCCTCAAGATATCTCAACAGCTTTCTCCCGTCCAAGTAGCAGTATTCCCTTTGCAAAAGGATGAGAAGCTCCGCGACTCAGCTCGTCAAATCTATCTCAAACTCAAAAAGCAGTTCCGCTGCGAATTTGACGATTCGGGAAATATTGGTAAAATGTATCGTCGTCAGGATGAGATCGGTACTCCCTACTGCATCACCATAGATTACAAATCTCTCGAAAGTGGTGAGGTGACCGTGCGCGATCGCGATACGATGAAACAAGAGAATGTATCGATCGACCACATCGGCGAGTATATTTCCAGTAAAATAAATCATTAACCATATATTTATGAAATCACCTCATCAAAAGAAAATCACTGTAGGAGTCATCGGTGCCGTAGTATTGCTCGGCATCGTCGCACTCGTTATGTCTCGCAATCAGGTGGCTCCAGCCAAAAACCCTGTGATAGCCATCACTCAATCACCAGATCGTGATGTCATCCCTACCGCAGGGCCAGGAGTAAAGGTAAACCTCGTATCTGTAGATGCGCTCAAGGAGATCAAGCTCACAGTAGCAGGTGTCCCCACCGGCACCTCATCGATCGAGTACGAGCTCACCTACTCCACGAAGGATCAGCCATCTGAAGGTGTGTTTAGTACGGCAAAGCCCAAAGATGGTCAGACCGCATTTGGGTCCACGTTTGAGCGTGCCATCACGCTTGGTACCTGTTCCCGCAATGTATGTCGCTACCATGCCATCACGAGTCCTATCAAAGTCACTCTCAAATTTGAGGGTGGATACGGCGCTCAGATAGCACAAAAGGATTTTGAGCTCAGCTCAATCGAATGATCACCCTCAATACATGTTGTGTTAGACAGCCCTCGATGGTACAATAACCCCTAGTTTTACGCTATATGGCAAATATCAAATCAGCACAAAAAAAAGCTCGCAAAGATCTCGTCCGCACAGGCAAAAACAAGTCTGCACTCGCAAAGATTGACACGATCCTGAATATGGCACGCAAAGTAGGCTACACCGCAGGCTCTCCTGAGCTCAGCAAAGCATACTCCACGATCGACAAGGCAGCCAAGCGCAACATCATCAGCAAGCAGAAGTCTGCTCGCCTGAAGTCAGCCATCTCCTAAACACTCTCTTTCTTTTTGACTTTTAAATCATTTCTTCTTGATGTGCCTGTCCTTTTGCGCTACTATGAGGGCATAGTATATGAGATACGAAATCAATCTATTCCCCAAAAAAGAGGTAGCCATAGTGTCCAAAACGCAGTACTTTGTATCGCACTATTTGCGCTACATCCTCGTCCTCACCCAGTTTATAGTCATCTGTGTGTTTTTCTATAGATTTTCTATAGACCAACAGATCATTGGAGAAAAGGAGAAGCTTGCACAGAAGCGTGCCATCATCGCCGCCACCAAGCCGCTTCGTGATGAGATGAACAAGACCCAAAAGTCCATAAAATCAGTGCAAACTATATTTGGCACCCAAGACAAGTGGAGGAGTAAGGTCGACTACTTGCTCAGCGTATTTCCAGTTGATGTGACGCTCACCTCTCTCAAGGACGAGGGCGACTCGCTCAGATTCACTGCCACCGCAAAGAGCCCCGAAATCATAAAAAAGATGTATGGTCGTATACTGGCTGATAAGCAGTTTAACAAAGTGCAATTTGGCACATTTACTATCAAAAATAAGACGGAATATCAGTTTGATATGGTGCTTGACCAATACAAGCCAAAGGATATATAAGCTATGGAACGAGAATCCCTCATACAAAAGATATATAATCCACGATTTGTGGATTATGGCTATGCTATAGCATTTTTTATTATCTTTTCCTTTTTTGTAGTGGGCATCGTGTGGCCAAATATCTCTACCGTGTTTGAGCTCAGACAGAAGTATATTGATCTCCAGGCTATCAATGATAAGTATACGAAAACCATCAGCGACCTCACCAAGTTGCAACTCATCCTTGCCTCGAGACAGGAGGATCTCTCGCTCTTGACTGAAGCGGTGCCCTCTCAGGTCTATGTGAGCAAGATCATAGATGACCTCACTGCGGTGTCTGATGCCCCCACCATTTCTCTGCCCAAGTTTGAGGTAGGCACCTCTGACAAGGCAAAACAAGTGGCAGTAAAGGCAACCCCTGGCCAACCAGCGGCACCAAAGCCCTCAGTCCAAACGTACAAAGTGAGAGTGCAGGTATCGGGCAGCTATGATCACGTCCGTGAGGCGTATGAAAAAATATACCATCAACGCAGGCTCAAAACCATCTCAGCTTTTGCACTATCTGCAGACTCACGCGCGACAGGAAGTGGAGAGTTTGTGGCTGACATAGATACGGAATCGTATTATCAATAATCATCATCCATGCGCATCATTGTACCAAGCTACTTTTCAAAGAGAGATTTTTTGTGGCTGGTCATCGTCCTCTTTGTAGGATTAATTTTCGTGGTGGTCGTGGATTCGTATCGTGCAAGTCAATCAGACCGATTGACCGCAGATGACACTATGGTTCCTGTGATGATCAACTCATTTGATACGAAGATACTAGATAGACTTAAAGAGATGGAAAAGTAGAGCAGTATGTAAGTAGAGCAGTAGGTAAGTAGAGGAAAATGTAAGTAGAGCAGTAGGTAAGTAGAGGAAAATGTAAGTAGAGCAGAATGTAAGTAGAGAGGCGCAATTCGCAATTTCAAATAATTCTAATTAGAATTATTTGCAGATTGCAAACTGATATTGCAGATTTGCGTTGTGAATCCGGTTTGTTTTTTACAAAATATGTTAGTATGTGCCGTGTAGTTTATCATCACTATGTATAGCGATTTATACCTTCGACCACCCGCTTCAGATAGGCAGGTCCCTCCGTATCTGGTGGCAGTGACCGCAGTCCTTATAGTAGGCATATTCGCACGTCAAATGTTTGTGCGGACAGATCGTCCCACAGAGGCTTCGAGCATGAAGCTGGTTGAGCGCGAACAGGTGCATACAGACACGACGGCCACTATCTACTTTGCCCTTCCTGAGGCTCACAAAGCGTATGTGTTGTATGGCGAGTCAGCAGGGAAACTATCGCAGATGGCATTCGATGTGAGGACTACATCTGGTGAAAAAAGTGAGCGCACCTATCATGTCATCGAGCTTGTGGGACTCAAGCCACTCACTCAGTATTATTACTCGATCGTGGTGGATGACAAGCTGGTGCCAGCAGACAAGCCGGGCTCATTTACCACGCTCGTCAAAAGACAGTCAGGCAACCTTTCAAAACCCATATATGGCAAGGTCATAGATGCACAAGGTACCCCTGTGGTGGGTGCGACTGTTACGTTATCTACAGTACCAAAGGTAGAGGGCAGATTTGCTACCACATTTACCAAGTCGACGGGGGAGTGGCTCATCAGTATGCCCTGGGCTACCACACCTGAGGATACGCTGCGCATCCGTATAGATACCGAGGATCGTGTCTCATCGACTATCCAGTCGGTGCTTTCACGCTCCGCACCACTTCCCCAGGCCATCGTGCTGGGGACTGACTATTCATTTGTAACAGAAAGCCAAAATGTCCTCCCCGCATCCACGACTCGTGCCTCACAGCAGGAGCATGCAGTATCCGTGCTGTTTCCCGTGCAGGGATCGATCATCCCTCTGGGCAAACCACTGATCAAAGGAAAAGGAGTCCCAGGCACCCGCATCGTGATGACGCTAGACTCCCAACCGGTGCTGAGATATGAGACCACGGTGCGCAAAGATGGTACCTGGGTAGCCGATGATGCGGCCACTCTCGCGCCTGGACGATATACACTCAGCATGCATATACCTGATAATAACGGAACCATTCGCACGCTTGATAGAACCTTTATCATCGCCAAAGCAGGAGAGCAAGTGCTTGGTGAGACGACTACCAAATCTCCCAATCAGATATCGACCCCATCTGGACAACTTACTCCGACACGAGTGCCTGTGGTGCCAGTTGGCGTGACTCCAGTGGTACCTCAGCCTACGCAAACCACGCTCGTGGTACAAGGCGTGCCTCCGGGAGGTATGCCACAGTGGCTCGTATGGGTGGGTGCAGTCGGTCTCCTCGGAGGCTACATTTCTATTCGCGCGGGGAGATACAGCAGGGAGTGATACGTAAGTTCAAAGTGTAAATCGTCCAGTGCAAAAAGAAGAGTGCAAAGTGAAAAGCCCAGAGCGCAACGTGCAATACGAAATTCCCTCAATTCGGTACACCTTATACTCCCCCCTCCGGGCGTAACCCTACGGGCGGAGCCTCGTTCACGAATTCATCCCGCTTTGCGGGAGAAGGATCTAGTGAGCAAAGATTATGAGATTCTTCACTTCGTTCAGAATGACCTGGTGAAAATCGTCATCGAATAAATTGACTAATACAGGGATGACAGACGGGTAATACAAAATACTGGAATGAATTGAGGGAATTCCGTACAAATGCTTTAGTATCACTTCAGTAGTTTTTGTATCTCGCGCGAGAGTGTGGAGTCTTTTTTGTCTTGTGGTACGAGCACATATCTATCTTCGTACTCAGCAGGGGGAGCAACAATCAAAAAATCATCAGCAAGCTTCTGGTGAGACACGCGAAACGTGTCGCGATGGGAGAATATATCAGCGAGATAGAGAAGGGCCTCTTTGTTTGACAGAGTCCGCGCAATATGTGCATCTGCGTGGGCTACCAGTTTGACGAGTGGCCAAGTCTGAAGCGTCGTAACAAGCCTCAGAGTCTTTTGTGTCGCTGCGGTAAGCACCATCTGTTGCCTATGAGAGCGTGCAAAATCTGTACCTTCATCTCCTACTGCGTGACGAGACCTGACAAATTTGAGGGCTGTAGATCCATCCATCTGTATAGGTCCCTTGATAAAGCTCACTGATTCATATCTACATCCATAGTTGACATCAAATGGAACGCAGTCTGTATTCTCAGCACCAGCGATCGGATATTGAGGATCGGTAAATGCCACATCATTTTGCACCTCAATACCTCCCAAAATATCAATGGTTTTTGCAAATGTAGCAAAGTCTATGATCACTACCTGATCGATGGGCATACCCGTGATCCGTTCAAACTTCATACGTGTGTATGTATACGGATCCACCACCTTTTGCGCCAGTGCGTAGGTATAGGTGGCATTGATTTTGTCTTGGGTATCTGTGTCCCAGATATCACGGGGTAGACCAAGGCTGGTCACTGTATGTGTGTGGGGATGGTATGAAGCGAGGAGGATAGTATCAGTGAGATTTGGTCCCTCGTGATCGCCTCCACCAATACCAAGGATCAGAAAGGTGTGTGTCTTTTGTTGGTTTATCGTCTGGGAGGTGACTGAGGAAACATCAGTCCATGACAGTTTCGCCGCAGTCAGAAATTGATTGCATATATACACCATATACACAAGCACTGCGAATAGAGCGAAAAGAAGCCCAAAGAATATCTTGCGAAGCAGATGTTTAGGCATGGGTGGCTAACATATTCGCTAATTGACTAAAATGGATTGGATCAAGGCTCGCGGCACCACACAAGAACCCATCGATCTCCGGGTGTGCAAGGTACGGCGTGATGGTGTCACGATTTACACTACCTCCATAGATATACAGAGTGTCAGTGGGGAGATCAAGTGTCCTGCGAAACTGAATCACTTCCTCAGGGCCGGCAGGATGCCCTGTACCTATAGACTCGACTGGTTCAAAGGCAACCATCGGTGCATCAGTGATGTACTGGTCCAGACTACTGACGCAGAGTAATGGCGTAAGTCCAGCGGAGCGCGCTTGGGCATATTTTTGTCTGGTGATAGATTCATCCTCGCCCAACTTGCGTCGTTCATCATGGCCGATGAGGACATACGTCGCGATGCCTATATATGCCTCGCCCGAGACCTCTCCAGTCAGAGAGCCTTGGGGGTGTGAAGATATGTCCTGTGCTCCAATGGCTATGGGATAGTCGGCAAGCATAGTCTTGAGAGGATAGAGGAGTGGGGTAGGAGGACAAATAACCAAGGTGAGTTTGTTCGAGTGGAGTGCCTGCATAGTCTCGGGCGCGAGCGCCTCGAGGAACTTGTGCACCCAACTTCGAGTGCTCAGGAGATCTCCATGCGATTTCCAGTTTGCTATAAGATACATATGATAGAAAAATTTGCAATATACAATTTACAGTCCTGAAACAATTACAATTTCAATTTGAACTGAAATTATTTGCATATTGCACATTGTACATTGTAGATTTGCCTTCTTTCCCCTCACGACATATTTCGCTTTTATCTCGTATTATTATACTCGCATATGTCAAAAGATATTCTCCAAGACTTAAATCCTGAACAGCAGGAGGCGGTACGCCATACTTCAGGACCATCGATCATCCTCGCGGGTGCAGGATCTGGAAAAACGAGAGTGCTCATACACAAGGTGGCATATCTTCTCGCTGAGAAGATATGCCACCCCGAAGAGATCCTCATGATCACCTTTACAAATAAAGCCGCAGGAGAGATGAAGGAGCGTATGAAGAAAATGAGTGGAGGAGGGAGAGGTGCGAGTGTGAAGCTGGGGTATATCGGCACATTTCATTCTTTCTGCGCACGGATACTCAGGTTTTCAGGTCATCACATAGGCATCGCCAATGACTTTGCGATCTACACTCAAGATGATCAGGAATCGCTCGTCAAACAAATCATCAAAGGGATGGATGTGGGTAAACTGACTCCTGGCTTTTTTCTCGCAAAGATTTCAGATGCAAAGAATCAACTCATTTCTCCTGAGAGATTCCTCGATGTGTTTTCGTTTTACAAAGCTGCACAAGTGGCACAAGTATATTTTGAATACCAAAAACAACTGACTCAATACCAGGCGGTAGATTTTGACGACCTCCTTATGCGGACGGTGGAACTCTTCCGCACGCATCCTGATGTGTTGCAGACCTATCAAGATGAATATCGTTATGTACTCATTGATGAGTTTCAGGATACCAATATGGCTCAGTATGCGCTCGCACGTATGCTCGCACAAGCACACGGCAATATATCAGTGGTAGGGGATTTCTCGCAGGCTATTTATAGTTGGCGAGGTGCAGATATCCGGAACCTCGAGCGATTTAGCGAGGATTTTCCCCACACCAAAATCTTTTACCTTGAGCGAAACTATCGATCCACACAATCTATTTTGAGTTATGCATATGAGAAGATTATTCAGAACCAGACACATCCTATCCTCAAGCTACACACGGATGGTGAGCAGGGATCGGACGTAGTAGAAAAAGAGACGGAAAATGAGGAAGGGGAGGCGCTGTATGTGGGAAGCATGATCACCGACCTCGCTCAGCCCTATTTCTCGGACCCCATGGATCCAGATCCGTACTCACATTTTGCGGTGTTATATCGCACAAACGCACAGTCGCGCGCGATCGAAGAAGTCTTTCTCCGCTATGGCATCCCCTATATTCTGGTCGGAGGGACGCGATTTTATGATCGCAAAGAAGTACGCGACGTTCTGTCGTATCTCCGTCTTCTTGTGGAGCCAGAGGATCCAGTCGCAAAGGAGCGCATTCAAAAGCTAGGCAAGCGCAGATGGGATCGATTTATGATGGCGTATCCTGATCTCTTAAATTTCGTTCCCTCCTCCAATCCTGAGACGTTGCTCGAGCTCGTCCTCGCAAAGACCTCGTATCTTGATATATACAATGCAGATGATCCCGAGGATGCCTCTCGAATCGAAAACATAAAAGAGCTGAAAAGTGTTGCATCAGGCAGAGCAACGCTCACGGAGTTTTTTGAACATGTTGCTTTGGTCGAAAGTGAGCGATTTATGGGTGAGCGCAAAAATAAAGGGAAAGGGGTACGCCTCATGTCTCTCCATGCCTCAAAGGGCCTCGAGTTTGATACGGTATTTCTTATCGGCTTGGAGGAGGGGTTGCTCCCGCACTCGCGGAGCATCGAGGATCCGCCCGCACTGGAGGAAGAGCGCAGATTATTTTATGTGGGTATCACTCGTGCTCGAAGTCATCTCTATATCTCATGGGCCAAACGGCGCGGGATGTATGGAAGGCGCCAGTACTCTACGAGATCACGGTTTATCACTAGTGTCGATGAGAGCGCATCAAAGACAGACGCAATTATCGACAATTGGGACATAGATCCTGCGGTCAGTCAGTGGCAGTCGACTCACTCACTTCGTACACAGTCAGCCAACACGCACAAATCATCGAGCGATTTTGATGATATAGATTTTTGATCAGGACTTTCGCTCTAAAGCGTTCTGCGAGTCATCCCGCCATGGCGGGACGGATTGTAATAGTCAATAATATCGTTGACAGGGTTCCTTGTATGTCATCCCGTTGAAAAACGGGATCCATTCATAGTTACAGTGTATGGAAGCCTGGATTCCGGCATTCGCCGGAATGACAGCAGTAATGCATGATCTATTTTTGTCATCGTATTAGCTGACTATTACAGGGATGACAAGTGAGCGAAAGTTCTGTTGATCTTGCCCCTGTTCTTTTGTGGCGTACAATGAATATATGCCAAAGAAAAAATCTACTCGCAAACAGAGCACGTTCATCTGGATCTCCTACAAAATCATTCGACGAATCCGCACAGTCCTCATGGAATACACTGTTTTGTGGCTCCATATAGTAGGTAATATTCCGAGTCACCACGTGCGTAGATTTTTCTATCGCATGTCAGGCTTGTCGATTGGATCTGGTTCGAGCATCCACACCGGCTTTCGCGTGTACGACCCATTTGGGATCACCATCGGATCAGATAGCATCGTGGGCGAAGGGTGTGTGTTTGATGGACGTGATGAGCTGCGTATCGGCGATCATGTAGATATTGCTTCAGAGGTCATGATCTACAACAGCCAACACGATATCAATGATCCCTCATTTAAAGCTGTATCAAAAAAGGTGATCATCGATGATTATGTATTTATCGGTCCGCGTGCCATCATCCTCCCAGGCGTCACCATCGGGCGAGGAGCAGTGGTCGGCGCAGGTGCGGTCGTGACCAAAAATGTACCTCCATTTCAAGTAGTGGGAGGAGTACCTGCGCAAAAGATTGGCGAGCGTAGTCTCAAGCGTCCGGAGTACACACTCGGCCGCGCCGCATGGTTCCGCTAACCTTGCTTATCACTCCTTTGTCCCCACGAGATAGATTGCCTGCCAGGGGCGATAATTTGAAGTAAACGTTTTCTTCTGAATGACTTTCGTATCTTTCGTCACCTCATAATCAAACCATGCAGTGAGTCCTGATGCTGCCCAATCTACTTGACGCACCACACCTTTCCTCAGTGTCGGATCATCTTGGTAGCGTGGAGCTGGCGCACCGATCGCCCCGCTAGTTTTGATGTCAGATATAGACACGATACGATTGTCCTTTGTGCCCCAGAAACGATAGGTGAGTAGCTTCTTCTCTTCATCTTTTTCCACCTCGATCAATATAGCTGAAGGAGTGTCATTGTAAAACTTTAGATCAACTGAGGGTGCGTAGACCGTCGCATCGCGGCCAGGCTTGCTGTCGTTTTCATAATATCCGACACGATACGCATGTGCATGCCACTCGGTGATTTTGAGTCCAGAGTTTATAGCTGCGCGGAAAATCGTCGTGGATGTTTGGCATACCCCACCACCATCGCCGAGCTCGGTCCTCCCATTTACTATCACATAGGCGGGCTGATATCCGGTGCGCGCTGAGATCTCGCCGACCGCGTCAACATATGAGAATGTGGCACCTCGGGGGATGAGTACGCCATGGAGTCGGTCTGAGGCGAGGAGGAGATTATGGATGCGTCCCGGGATCGAATGAGTATAGTCTGATTTGCCCTCGCCGATGACTTCTTTGATTCCTTGGGTGTTTGATTGTTCGAGGGTCACTTTTGGCTTTACGATATCACTCTGGACTATGATACGCTTTGGCTCGGATGCCTTTGCACCAGACAAAACTCCCGGTGAGGAGAGGTGTGCTTGTACTTGGTTGAGCACCATCGCCTGGTTGATCTTGATGCCGTCCTTTTCCGGTGCAAAGGCAGTGACTTTGCCGTCTGCCATCTCAAACAAAGCGTCCCGAGGAGCTAAATCATTTTGGGTGGCGAGCTCTGATAATGTTTTCAAAAGAGGTCGCTCATCGACTTCGATCACTGATTTGAATGTGTATCGTTTGAGTTTCAACAGTTGTTGAACTTTCTGCAATGTGCGATCTGTCCATGTGCCATCTCTCCCTATCGCGCGAGCCTGAGCGACTAGATCTTGACCGTTTGATCTGATATGCAGCATGGAGCCCGAAAAAGTTGCAACAGGCTCCTCTTCATACCAGAGCTCCATGGTGGCAGCAGACAAGGATTTGTTTAGCGCAGCATAGTGCTTCGATAACGCGACGACAGATTTGCCTGAGATGAGCTGGTTGTCGAGCTTGACCCCGGGATATATGAGTCCCTGTGACTGCCTGTCCTGGATGATGATGCCTATACAAAGTGCACCTATGACGACGAGACAAGTGAGACCGATGCCTACAAAAAATGCAGTGATCTGAATGGCAGTATGAGGAATACGACGTTTTACCAACATGTGATATATGATATCATGTGTCCTAGTAGATAGAGGAGAGGGAGTGGGAATTTCAATTTACAGTATACAATCTTCAAATAATGCAAATTAAAATTTAAATTTCAATTAATACTATTTGTAGATTCAAAACTGCATATTGTAAATTGTAACTCTCATGTCCCCAGACCCTATCCCCAAGCCACCATCTGAGACGCCAGAGCCCATATTTGAAAATGTGGTAGCCGAAAAATATCCTGACGCCTATGCTGCTTCCCAAGTGCCCGAGGAAGTACCCGCAGAAGTGTCCTCAGTAAATGAAGTGGACCATCCTACGGCACAAGTCCTAGACTCAGTACCGAGTGTCGAACACGAGGATTCGAAGATGAAGTACATCTTTATAGGAATCATCGCGGTGATTTTTCTTGGAGTATTTTTTGGGCTCATCGCACTCTTTAATCGTAAAAGTGCCAGTGTAGCGGTCCCAGTCACACTCACGTATTGGGGACTGTGGGAGGACGAAGCTATATATCGCTCGGTATTTGATGCGTACAAACTCGCAAACCCTCATGTGACTATATCTTATGAGAAAAAGTCACCAAAGGATTATCTTTCCTTTCTCAAAGGCAGATCCACAAACAAAAAGGGCCCTGATATATTCCGATTCCACAACACGTGGCTTCCTCAGCTCGTGTCTACCACCGAAAAGTATTTGGCGCCACTTCCTACATCTATCATGACTTCTACGGAGTACGAGAGCACATTTTACAAAATCAATCAGCAAGATCTGATGTCAGCTGCGGACAGCAAATATTACGGTATACCGCTCTATATAGACAATTTGGTTCTCATATACAATCCCGATATCCTCAAAGCAGGAGGCATCGCAGCTCCTCCTCGTCAATGGGTGGGTGGCGAACTCCAAGCTGCAGTAAATGCAGTGACAGTCAAGGGTATTGACGATGTGCCGGTGACCTCAGGTATCGCACTGGGAACTGCCAACAATGTCGAGCACTTCTCCGATATCTTTGCGGTGCTTATGATGCTCAATCCTCCCCCCAAACAGAGCGATCTAAACAACGCATGGGCATTGAATCGCCTGGTGACGCTTGGTACTCCCGATAACACCGCATTGGCTGGCGAGGCGTTAAATGTGTATCGCTATTTTGATGAGGAGCATATATGGTCGTCGAAACTGCCAAACTCTATAGATGCATTTGCACAGGGGAAAGTAGCCATGATATTTGCGTACTCGTGGCAGATACCCATCATCAAATCCAAAAATCCAGATATCAAAATCGCTGTAGCTGCATTGCCCGAGGGTATTCAAGGTGAGAAAGTCACCATTGCGAGCTATTGGGTCGAGGGAGTCTCTCCATACGCACCCGCACCCAATCAACTCGAGGCGTGGAAACTACTAAAGTACATGGCATCACCAGTCAGTTTACAGAAGATTTTTGAGGCTCAGACGAAGACTCGTGGATTGGGCACCGTCTACTCGCGCGTAGATATGAAATCAAAACTGAGCGATAACAAACTCCTTGCTCCCATCATCGAGCAGGCCGATTATTCCGTCAGTCTACCCCTCAATACTCGAACCTTTGATAAAGGATTGGATGATGAGATAGTCAGCTACATCGGCAAAGCTATAGATGGGAGTGGTACCGGAGTGGCCTACTCAGCAGCCATTGCTGAGGCTGCAAAGGGTATTGACAGCACGCTGACTAAATACAAGATAAAATAGGCTCTCATGTTATAAAGGTATAAAGCTATCGTGCTATAAAGCTATCATGCTATAAAGCTCAGAGCATTTGAAACCTTATAGCATTATGAACCTTACAAACTTTATAGCATTATAAACTAACAAGCTTCTGCATGATTTCCCTGTCTATTGATTCGTTTGTTAGACTGTGCTAGGATCATAGTGTTCCTATGTCTCTCCTCACGAATCTTTTCAAGAAAAAGCCAGTCCGTGACCTATTTCATGGGCTCTATCTCCATCAAAACGGGTTTACTCACTTTGTATTTGAAAAGACAACTAACGAGATCCTGACTATCTTTGATGAATCTCATTCGTACTCTAAAGGATTTGATGAAGTACTTGGCGATGTCGATGAGTCACTTTTTGAAGCGGAGAATAAACTGGATCAAAAACTAAACAAGATCATCTTTTTTGTACCTACTCACGCGATCCATCCCGATAACAAAGAAGTGCAACAGCCCTATAGGCGTGCCATATCTGAGATAGTACGCAACCTTGAGCTACAAGCTCTGGGATATGTAGAGCTTTTTGATCTGCTAAAGTCTCATCTTCCCCGGATGCTTTCAGTCTACATAGAGTGTGATATGGACAGAGTGATGCTTGCAGTTGCCGAGGAAGGTGTTCTTACAAAAAGGCTCGATACTGCGACCGATATAGACAATATCTCTCAAGATATCTCAAAACTTCAGTACCCCACTGCCCCGCTGGTGGTATTTGCTGAGGATGAAGGGGTGGCAAACTCCCTCATTGAGGAGGTGCATGGAGATAGAGCAGTGCATCGCCTCACCCATACACATCTGGTGCTTGGTGCTATCAAGCTTCTTCAAGTGCAGCTCATCGGAGAGATTGATGAACAGATTGCCGCTGATTTAGTCAGTGAGGCAGTAGTGGTCCCTCCTCCTGATGTGTCCCCGGATCCAGTAGAACCTGAGCCTCCCCCGACAGCCACAACCCCTCCGGATGAGTATGTCACCGCACCAGTGAGTGCGCCCGATGGTACACCCCTCTCCACTCCACGTCCTGGAGATGTGGTAGCTGGATTTACACTCCATCATCCTTCACACAAATCCAAAAAAACACACACTTCAAAGGTATCCGTCGATATGCCAGCGCGGACGGAGCCTCCTGAGGAAGTGCATACCTATGCGATGCCAACATCCACTATCACTCCAGTCACACTCGATGCACCAGAACCCGTGAAAGAAGTGACTCAGAAAAAGCCAAACACTACCAAATCAGGGCCCACGATCCTTTCTTCGTTTGCACGGGGCACTATGGCGCTTGTCTGTATCGCACTGGTAGCTTTTGTGTGTGCATTTGCAGCATATGAGTACTTTATTCACAAAGTCACTCTCGAGGTCACCGTCCCGGTGAGAGAGCTGAGGCTGTCTCATAGCTTCAAAGCTCTCCCAATCACTCGACTCATCCAGGAGAATGAAGTATCTGCCAAAGTCCTAACCAGTGGCACGAGAGATATTGGTGAGCGCGCAAAAGGGAAGGTAGCAGTGCTAAACTTTCAGACAAAAACTGCGTCACTGAGCGCCAAAACAAATATCTATCTAAACTCCCAGGCATTTCAAATCGATGAGGATGTGGTGCTGGAGCCTGCAGTGCTCAACGTGACAAAGCGTACGATCGACGCATCCACCAAACTCGTCGCTGCCTCTGCCACGTTTATAGGACCAGAGGGCAATATCGCAAAGGGAAAACAACTCACGGTAGGTGACTTTGATGCCAGAGATATTAGCGTCGAGGTGGAGGTAGCATTTGGAGGTGGTACCAAAACTCCCGTATCAGCGATAACTGCAGACGATATCAAACTGCTCAGAAAGAAGATCACTGACCAAGCAAAGCTCATTCAAGACTCTTCAACGAGCGCCAAACTCACTGATCAATACGTAGTAGAGGAGCTTTCGACCTTTGACATAAATGATATTGAGTTCTCGGGCTCTCAGGGTGCGGTCGCCAGTCAAGTATCTGCTACCGCACAAGCAAAATCAGAACTATTTACCCTATCTCGTGAAGCATTGAATGAGCCGCTATCTACAGAAACGAAGCGACAAGATCCTCAGGGCGCACTCTCAGACAAGAGTGTGACCTATACGCTCACCGATCTCGTTCTCTCATCTGATAAAAAAACTGTAGATATGAATGTGTCATATCTCGCCCAGATGTATACAAAGTATACTGAGTCTGCAGTCAAATCCATGATTCAAACCCCTGTAAAGAGCTCTGTCATAGCTCAAATCAAACATCTCACCCTCGCACCTGAGGTGCGTGTGCGTGACACATCGAGCATCAAACTCTTTGACTGGTACGTCCCACTCCTGAAGAAAAATATTGAGGTTGCAATTCAGCCAGCTCAGTAGGTATCATGTGCCCATGCCACTTGCTGTCTACACGAAGTACCATCCACGTCCAGGTTTGAACACCAAAAAATTAACGATACGTTTTTTGTCGTATCTATCTATGACTCTTGGGTTCGGATTACTCTTTTGGTCTACCTACCCTATATTTTCATATGAGCTCTCCCAAAGGCTCTCACGGGATGACTCCTATTTGTCTCCTATCGTCCTGTCTGCAGCAGCTACCTCATCACATATTTTAGGAGCGAGTACCGCCCTCACCCAAAATCTCAGAGAGTTTATCCAAGTCCAGGATTGGTTCCCAAATCGACCACAAAAATATTCAACCGGAGCATCATCCATACCTTACACAAGCTTCTGGATCAGCATCCCCAAGCTTTCCATACAAAATGCCTTGGTGACTGTGGGAGGGGAGGATCTGTCAAAGAGTACAGTGCACTACCTCCCAACCACTGCCCCAGGTGAGTATGGGACGGTAAATATATTTGGTCACTCAACGCTCCCACAGCTTTATAACGTAAAAGACTATAAGACTATATTTACCTATCTCCCAAACCTTTCAAAGGGTGATACCATAGTGGTAACCGCTGATAATCAACAATACGAGTATGAAGTATTTGATATGTTTGTAGTAAAGCCTGATCAAATATCAGTTCTTGAGCCCAAATATGACGCCTCATACATCACTCTCATCACCTGTGTACCTCCAGGCACGTATTGGAATAGATTAGTTGTCAAAGCAAAGCTCAAGTACCTTCCGTTTAAGACTGTTGTGAAGCAGAGTTAGTATCATGTTTTAGATCATATCTTATAGGCTTGTTCGTACCTCATTATGAGGTATAATACGGCTTTATGACAGGTACCTTGCTCGTCACCATCAAGAATAGGATCTCACACTACGGTTTGTTTGCGCTGCTATTCTTCATCAAACGACTCATTGCTATCGGAGAAATCACTACTGCACTCTGCTCATTGATCCTCAAAATAATCTGGATGCACTTCAAGTTTGTGGGACATATGTGTGCCCATATCGTGAACACACTAAGGCGATTTGTACGATTCATCACGAGACATATTCGATTCTTCTTCACTCTCTTTTGGTTTGTCGTTAGGTCTCACCTCTTGTTTCTCTACTTTATCTCGCTGCACATTTTGCAATCAATAAAAAAGTCACTGCACACATTGAGGATCGCAATCGTCAGAGCACTTCGTACTGCGAGATCTGCCTGTAAAAGTGGTATTAGTGCAGTATGGAATACTACTTTATATTCGCTCCGCAAGATACCTGTACAGTTAAAAGCCACGATCGATCATATTGGCACGTACGGTAATCTGTTGAAGACAAAGCTCACTGTCAGACCCCACAAAGAGACAGCGGTCAAGATACAGCCTATTCTGATCTCTGACTCACCCCCAGCAAATTACACGCTTCTTGCACTTCCTGTGGGTCGTATATCTCTGATTCGCCGATTCACCAGGTGGCTTTCATCGTATACAGCGAGATTCCCTCGTATATCCATCTCGTTACGTCCACTGACTTCATTGTTCACTCATGTACGTGGATTTATATATCACAGGATATTTGAAGGTGACATCCAGCATTCGCTTCCCTTTGAATCTAGGGTATGGGGCATGCCCCATCTCTCACTGCACTTGACTCGGCGACTGTTGGTTAGTGTAAGCGTTATCGTGTTGCTCTTTGGGTTTGGTTGGTACCAGCTGTACCTGTTTATTCAGGCACTTCCCAATCCTCGAAATATAGGAAAGGTCAACTACTCCCTGACTACACATCTCTATGATCGCAACGGAGAAACACTGTACGAGTTTTATAAAGAAGCAAATCGCACGCCTATCAAGCTGAAAGATCTTCCTCCCTATGTCTATCAAGCAACAATTGCGATCGAAGACAAGGATTTCTACTACCACATTGGCGTATCGCCTATCTTCGGAGTGGCTCGCGCTATCAAAGACTGGTATTCCACTGGCCAAATGCAAGGTGGTTCAACTATCACCCAGCAGCTCGTCAAAATGTCCCTCCTGAGCTCTGAGCGCACCTTCACGCGGAAGATAAAAGAAGCAGTCCTGGCGCTCCAGGCTGAAAAAGTATTTCGAAAGGATCAAATACTTGAGATGTATATGAACCAAGTGCCCTACGGAGGATCCGCATATGGAGTCGAGGAAGCAAGTCAAACATTCTTTGATAAACCAGCAAAAGATCTCACGATCGCGGAGGCTGCCTTGCTCGCGGGGCTGCCCCAATCACCCACCAAGCGATCGCCATTTACTGATCCTGCTTCGGCTATCGCACGTCGCGACCAAGTATTGCTAGCGATGAAGGAGATGGATTTTATCAGTGAAAATGAGTATGTAGCATCGATCAACACTACTCACGAATTTCAACAACCTATCACACAGATTCAGGCTCCACACTTTGTATTTTATACAAGGGATATGCTGGAGTCGTATTTCAACGATGTAGAGATAGATACCGTGGGATACAACGTGCACACGACACTCGATCTCTCGATACAAAAGATGGCACAAAAGATCCTCCAAGAAGAGCTCGATAAAGTCAAATATCTGCACGTCACCAATGGAGGAGTGCTCGTGACCAAGCCATCCACTGGTGAGATTCTCGCTATGGTTGGATCGGCAAAGTATTTTGATCCGGAGGGTACTGGCGCATACAACGTCACCACAGCCCTCAGACAGCCAGGATCTACACTCAAACCGCTACTTTACGCACTCGCACTGCAAAAGGGGTATACAGCAGCGACACTCATAGACGACGCACCTACGACATTTGTGCTTTCTCGAAATGACATTTATAGACCGGTAAACTATGACGGACGATTCCGAGGTAGAGTCACTGTACGTCAGTCACTCGCAAATTCCTACAATGTCCCTGCAGTCAAAACCATAGAACGCCTGGGAGTCACCACCTTTATCGATTTCCTTCGCACGGCAGGTATCAAAAGCCTCGAGGATTATTCGCGCTATGGACTCTCGCTCTCCCTCGGAGGTGGAGAGGTCAGCATGATAGATATGTCTGAAGCATATGGCACACTCGCCAATAGAGGTGCACGCACTGATCTCACTCCTATCACATCCATCGATGATGCAAATGGACAGTCTATCTCATTCCCCAAGCCCGAGTCAGAAAAAGTAATAGGAGAAAATCAAACCTACATCGTCTCGGATATCCTGTCTGACAATCAAGCGAGAGCGGCTGCTTTTGGATACGGATCATATCTGGAGATACCAGGATACAAAGTAGCAGTCAAAACCGGCACCACCAATGATAAAAAAGACAATTGGACCATCGGCTACACTCCTGACTACCTCGTGACCGTATGGGTGGGGAACAATGACGGAACCCCCATGAATCCGTACCTCACTTCTGGTGTTACTGGTGCTGCTCCTATCTGGAATCGAGTGATGAAATATCTGCTCACCGAAAAGGGACAAATGGCAAAGCATTGGTATGAAAAGCCCAGCAACATCATCTCAAAGTCATGTCTGGGACGTGATGAGCTCTTTGTATCGGGTACCGAAAACTCAGTACCTTGCGTGATCATCACTCCCAAGCCTCTCGTCAAGAAGGAAGGCGAATCAGGCAACCCATGATCAGGTGGCTGGCTCAATATCTGCGATTTTTGCACCCAGCTCAGAGTCTGTGGGCTCAGTGAGTATGCTCCCATCGCTGAATACAATCGTAGGGATACTCTGCAATCCTTTGTTCAACTTCTCCACTGTATCGGCTGCAGTGGGATCTAGTTCTAGGTCTACATACGTATAGGGGACTTTTTTTTGATCGAGATATGCCTTTGATCTAGTACAATCAGGACACCACGTTGCTCCGTACAAAGTAATCATAGGTAAATGGAATTAATAACGGATATCTGTATATCCCTTTCGTTCAAAATATCAAATTCACTATTGGTGAATGAATTTTTTGAGTATACTGATCTCCTATGGTCAGTATACCACTTACTCTATTTGTTGTTTTTGAGATAGTGCTGATATTTGCAATGGGAGCATCAGTGGGCTCTTTTCTCAATGTCCTCGTGGATCGACTCCCGAGAGGCAAGTCACTTTTGGGCAGATCTCACTGTGATCACTGCAAAAAACTTCTCAGCCCCATCGAACTGATTCCTATCATCTCATTTTTGATTCAAAAGGGACGCAGTCGTTGCTGTGATAAACCACTGAGTCACTCATACTCCTCAGTTGAGGCAATGACAGGAATATTTTTTGTACTCACATTACTACTCAGCCTCTCTTCTCTGAGCGATGTCACTCCTGTGTTTGTACTTTGCATGGTACTGATCTGGATACTGCTCTCTGCGAGCATCGCTATATCGCTCATTGACTTTAGATTGCATCTCATCCCAGACGTGTTGCAAGTGGTGATCATGGTGACTGCGCTCATCTATACGTATTTCTGGGGACAGTGGGGTGAGTATGCGGTGCTTTCTGGCCTGGTAGTCGCGCTGCCTATCCTTTTTATCTACCTCGTGACACGAGGCAAAGGGATGGGATTTGGAGATGTGGTACTAGAGATCGGACTCGGTATCTGGCTTGGGTCGGTTAAAGGATTGTTGGGTGTGTATTTGGGATTTTTGTTTGGCTCTCTCTTTGGCATTTTGCTGATTCTGCTGAAAAAGGCTGGTCGTCGTACACACATCGCTTTTGGTCCGTTTCTCCTCGCGGGTGCATGGGTCTCATACTTTGCAGGCACTCCTATTCTGACGATGGTTAAAAGATATCTGGGCTTCTAAAAACTACTGCCGATTGGAGGTGATGCATCGTGAGTTATATGTAATTCCCTCAATTCATGTCATAAGTCATTCCCGCGTACGCGGGAATCCAAAGTCGTCACACACTCATGAATTCCATTGGATCTCCCTGTTCAGGGGGATGACACTGGTGGGAATAGAGAGAATTCCATATTATTTCCCCCCAATGCTCTTCATCCCACAAAACTGCTGGAGCGCGAGAGGCACAGTGATAGAGCCATCTGCTTGTTGGTAGTTTTCTATGATGGCTATCATGATACGACCCAGTGCAAATGCAGTGGCATCGTTCGTATGCACATAGTCTGTACCACCCTCATTTCGTTTTACACGCGTGTTGAGTCGGCGCGCCTGAAAATCAGTCATGTAGTCAGCTGTGTGGGTTTCCTTATAGGTATCCTGGCCAGGCATCCATGCATTGGTATCCCAACCGCTTGCGTTTGGCTTGCCGATATCATACGTACACTTCTGGATGAGGCGATAGGGGATCTCAAGCCGCTGCATGAGGTACTCTTGGAGTGCAATCATAAACTTGTGTTCATCGCCTCCAGTTTCTGGAGTCGAGAACGTTTCCATCTCGAGTTTGTCAAACTGGTGCATGCGGAGTATGCCCTCGGTATCCTTGCCATAGGTGCCTGCCTCGCGTCTAAAGCTTGTGAGGTATCCGATATAACGTATCGGGAGTGCTGATTCGGGCAGTGTCTCATTCCAATACATCGATCCCAGGGTATGCTCAGCACTGCCCTGGAGCCACAGATCATCCTCGTCCGAGCCGACTCGATAGCGATCCTCACGTGGCTCGAGTCGATCCATCGCCTGATATGCTGAAGTCTTGATCATGGCTGGGGGGAGTATCGGAGTAAATGGTTTGGCACTCAGCTTCAGTCCATGTGCATCGATCAGCTTCTGCAACACTGCCTCGTCACCCAAGGTCTGCATCACAAACTGCACGATCGCAAACTGGAGCCGTACGAGATCGCCTTTTATGTATGCGAATCTACTCCCCGCCACTTTGGTCGCGCGCTCTTTGTCGATGAGATCAAGCTTCTCGGCGATCTGCCAATGTGTCTGAGGTTTGAACGTAAATGCAGGCTTCGTACCCCACTCTTTCACCACCTTGTTCTCAGCTTCGCTGTGGCCCACTGGCACCTCAGGGAGTGGTACGTTGGGGATCTGGAGGAGGAGGGGATCTAGCTGCAAGCGGAGGACTGAGAGCTGATCTTCAAGATCTTTGAGTTCATCTTTGATACGCTTGCCTTCACTTCGTGCCTTGTCTGGATCAGTTTTGCCTAGCTGTGCGAGTTCATTACGCGTTGTGCGGAGCTCCTGGATTGCGCGCTCCTTCGTGCTCACCTCAGCATCCAGCTTCAGAATCAAATCAAAGTCAACTTCCTTAGACTTATCTGAAGCAGCCTTGCGATAGATTTCTGGGTGTTGGCGGAGATTGGCGATATCGATCATGTGGTTATTGTACTAAATATTTGCGAGATAGCGGAGAAATTTGAATACGGAACATTTATGCTAAAGAAGCACGTTATGTGGGAGGTGCTTTTTCTCCTCGACGTAACTTGTCCCCCTTCGTATGGAGGGGTACTCAGACAGACGTCTCGTCAAAAAAGCACCTCCCACATGTCTCGTATTCGATTTACAATGTGCTCATGCGTGACTATCACCCAGTGGTTTCTCAGATCTTGCAAATCCTCACAGACAATGGCGTCTGGCATGAGACTTTTGAACATGAGCCTGTGGTGACGAGCGAGGATGCTGCAAAGGTGCGCACGGGATATACGCTGTCACAGGGGGCGAAAGCGATCATAGTCAAAGTTGACAGTCGTCAGTCATCAGTCGACAGCCAGTTTGTCATGCTAGTTTTGCCGGGAGATAAAAAGATTGATAACAAAAAGGTCAAGGCACTACTTGGCGTCAAGTCCTACTCATTTGCAAATCCGGAGGAGCTGGCCAGAGTCACCGGAGGAGTCGAGCGTGGAGGAGTGCCGCCATGGGGCAATCTATTTGGCATGACCGTCTATGCCGACCATACACTTTTTGATCATGAAAAGATCATATTTAACGCCGGCGACAGGAGATTTTCTGTGGCTATGAGAAGTGCAGACTATCTCCACTTTATAAACCCAAAAATCTGTGAGATGGCACATATTTGACTAAAACCTTCCATGTTCACTTTGTTTTTGAGATTTGGTGTCACTGTTTTTTCAGTCACAATATCCGTGTTGCTTGAAAGAAACATGAAGGTAAAACTATTCTACTGAATTTGATTTGCCTTCATAGTTCATTGATTTCTGTAATATTGTGCAGGGATGATACTCTGAGAGTATTCTAAAGTGTATGCTTAGTGGAGGATATCTCAGTGATGGAGCAAATCCTGTGTAAAGCTTCAGATCTCAAATATATGCTCAAAGATACTCTATGTATACATATATTGAATTCATCAGAAGGAATGGGCCCATCGTCAGTTCGTTATAGAACTGACGATGGGGTCTAGGTTTTTTTGAATTCAATGCTTTACGGTGGCGACCCTTCTTCCATTAAGGGACCACTGTGTTTCGCTTGATTTTGATTGGCATGTTAAGCCAGACCCGTTTGCATTATACGTCAACTTGACGACCCAATGCCTCTGTGTGGTCATGCAATTGTTATATCCGGGGTCGTCAACGAACCCGGCGGCAGGCGCGGCTTGCGCTTGCGGCGAGGTCTGTCGTGCCGGCGCTTGCGGCGGGGCTGGAACTGCCGCTTGCGGCGGGGCTGGAACTGCGGTTGCGACGGGTTGGACAAACTGTGCTTGTTGTCTCACAGGTGCGTTCGTCGCCACTGGTTTTCGGTCTTGGTTTTGCACCGCGCCCGTGCTTGGGCCGGTGAAGTTAAACGCGAAAATAAACGACAGTGCCAGATATCCGAATGTCGACAGCGCTACATGTCTTTCCAATATGAAACTCGCAATTTTCCCTTGCTCGCTTGAATTGTAATCCGCATTTTGAATGATTTTTTCAAAAAAGCGGAGCACGATTTCTGGCCCAATGGCCATCAACAGACAGAAGACGAACACTGTCGCCGATATTCCCGGGTTGTTGGATATCCTTTCCCAGATCATCCGGGTGGCCCCTCCGGGGCTACCAAGATACTCTACCAGATCCGGTGCTATGATAGCTATCATCAGCCCAAATACTTCTATACTAGCAAGTGCTAGCAACGTTAGCATTGGAACTATTTCCCTTTTCTGTATTCCGTCTTCTAACGAGATGTACTTCGTGAGAATGTACTGAGCTATGTTTACCAATAGCAATACGCCAATCGCCATACTGTTTGCCATTGGCACATACTTCCCTGCCATTATAGACGGGATGTACGCAATTGCATTCGCGCCATTAGCCATCCCTATTCCGGACACTAATGAAACGCCTATCAAGGCGATGGCATATGTAATCGCCACAACCTCTGGAGTGAATTGTCTTATCTTCATAATTTACCTCTTTGTCTCTATACACTCACCATTCGACAGGTGGTGAGCGGCCCTTTGGGCAATGTTAAAGTTCTGAGGAACCTAGAAACCTCATAAGCCAATTATATCCCATAGCAAACAGAAGTCAACACGCTATAAGTCAAATTTGGGTATAAGATTACATCTTATAGTAATGTAGACGTGCTACAGAATACCTTCTAGACTGATCTTTTTGTTAGTCCAAAGCAGAATTTACATATGAAAAAGAGTCTCGATTTCCAACCCATAAAGTAAAATGGAGTTACAGTCGTAGAATAGCAGAGTATCTTTGTCGTGAGTGACTTTCGTGTCTCAAAATGGATTTGACCGGAAAGGGAGGAGAGATTACGACTCAACCCACGTAATGGTCGCGCTTACACATCAGATCATTGCCCGAATGCTTTTTTAAACCACCAGTAATTCTCCTGTACTTCTTGCACACCAAAACTCATGTCTTATATCCTCCATGGAGTGCGTCTAATTTGTGAGATGCTTTGGTCTAAGACTGGCCCAAAGGTAATAACGCCCTGTCAAAGAGTAAGTCAAATGATACGAGACAATTCAGTCAACCATGAGATCTCTCATGCGTATAAGCTCAGTGTGATCTGACTTTTTTGCACGTGCAAAATCGAGTTGACCTGGACCAGAAAGTGGCACGAGGTGCACATGGACATGGTCCTTGATCCCATATCCTTCGACGATGACCCCTACCTTTTCACAATGGAGTTTGGACTGGATATGATTTGCTACTTGCCTGACTACTTTCATAAGCTGGAGATATCGGACATCATCCATATCAAATAGGTGTGAGATCGGCTCCTTGGGCACGACCAGAGTATGCCCTGGTTGTATAGGCTCTATGGTGAGAAATGCGTAGTGCGCCTCATCCTCCCAGACTTTGAAGCTTGGTATCTCACCCGAGATGATTTTTTGGAAAAGAGTAGTCATAAGTTCAAAATGCAAATGGTAAAGTCTAAATTGCTTTATTGTGTCCTCATGATCCCGAACTTATCTCCGCCACATGTCATCTTGAGCGAAGCGTAAGCGGAGTCGAAAGATCCCTATTGCATGAGATTCTTCGTTCCACTCAGAATGACTAGACACTGGTCCTCATCGAATTTGGTGAGTATTTTAATACCAATGCAAATCAGATCCAATCATACGCGAATAATTTTTATCAAGTCTGTAAAACTATCAATCGTATAGGTCGGATGGTACTTATTAATTTCCTTTCCGAGTGTACCATAGGTGACGCCGACTGAGTCTATTCCCGCATGACTGGCTGCCCTGATATCAGCTTCACTATCACCAACCATCAGAGTTGAACTGGGTTGGGCATCTAACTCTCTCATCGCTTTCAGAATGCCTTCAGGGTGAGGTTTTGCTTCCTTCACATCTTCCAAAGTGACAAGGTAACTGATATAGTCCTTCAGCTTTAGATCAGCCACGAGTGCTTCCATTTTTGGTCTGTTTGCGCTGGTTACGATAGCAGTTGAAATCCCCTGTGCTTTCAAAATCTTGAGTGTTTCCATGGCCCCATCCAGCAAAATATATTTATGAAAATGCTTATGTTGGATTTCTATATGTGTCTTCCGTATCTCCTTTGCTTTTTTTGCACCAAAATATTTGATATATATCTCAATCATGGGTTTGCCTATCCCATCCTTAAATATCTCTTTATGCTTTTCGAAATCTAACCCGTGATAGGTGAGTGACTCGCGAATGGCATCCATGATTGCAGCCGTAGAGTGTGCGAGCGTACCGTCAAAATCAAAGAGGATGGTGGAATATTTCATGGTCAGTGAGTGGCGAGGTACTGATGCAGATCGCTGAACTTATATAATATCTGGTCGGTAGGGAGGACTTTTTCGAGCCACTTTGCACCTACATACCCCCACGCGCATCCTGCAAGCTTGGTCCGAGTGAGCTGGTGTTCGAGCTCGTGCACATCTGCGTTGGTATCGGTGAAGTAGTACACATCCTTTTCACTCACGTGCCAGTTCTGACAGATTGTGCCTATTTTGGACTCCTTGGAAGGGCTGTCCTCAAAGCAAAGCACATGATCAAAACTTAGGGGGATTTGACGGACAAATGAGTCAATGAATATATGTGAACCCGAAGTAACCACTGAGAGTCTGACGGGAGCGGAGATGGATGCAATCTCCGAGATAAATCCATCAAAAAAAGGTATACCCTTGCGTAACAGAATAGGACTGAAACGTGAAAACCATTCGAGCTTTTTTGCAAGAGCGAGGGGATTGGATTTCTCTTTTGCAAGTGGTGCCTTACTAGTAAAATATTGCTCCATCATGAGTTCTGCTCCCTGCATGTTGCTAACATCTCCCACCTCTATATGCGTCTCAGCTATAGCCTGCTTGCTATCTCCCAGCACTCCATCAAAGTCAAAGATCAAGTGTTTCATAATCCTAGTGTATCAGCAGATGCCTGCATCCCATGGAGCACGATGCTGACGAATTCCTCGAGCTTTATTCCCAGCTTTTCCTCACACATCTTGATCCCCTCGCGATCGATCGCGGCTGCAAATGATTTGCTTCCCATCTTTTTGATCACTGACTCGACTGTCACGTCAGCGAGCTTTTTGCTGGGGAGGATGAGGGCATTTGCCACGATTAAGCCGGTGAGCTCGTCACAGCAGTAGAGCGACCACTCCAGCGGAGAGGAAGGCTGTCTGTATGAGGTCACATGATGTGCATGGGTGAGTATGGCATCGATGAGCTCGTTATGCTCGACTCCTATACCTCGCAGCCAGGTGAGAGTCTTTAGAGTGTGTTGGGTAGGCATCTCACGGCATTCTTCCCAGTCGGCGTCATGGAGGAGTCCTGTGAGGGTCCACACATCCCTATTGGATCCTTCGACAAGCTCAGGATGACTGGCGGTGAAGTGGTTGTAGAGTGCGCCCATCGCTGCCTCGACTGCGAGACAATGCTTGCGGAGGCCGGGATTTTTGATATGTTCATCGATGAGTGCGAGTGCCTGATCGCGGGTGAGTTGAATGCCGCCACTTGATGACACCTGAGTATGAGCAGTATTTGATCCTGGAACGTGAACGCTATCCATTTTTGGGATGTTCATTGAAACGGTTTCCTGTTTGCCTTCAGACTTTTGATTTTTACCTTTTAAATTTTGCATTTCAAGAAACGGATATATCTTTTTCGTGAGAGCGTCAACCTCATTTCTGAGGATTGGGAACATCGCGCCTTCACGTGCGGTGATATCCTCGAAAAACCAAAACAGGCGCTCAGAAAATCCGAGTCCCGTGGTGGGCGGCATGCCATACTCGAGCATCTCGATAAAGTCGATGTCGAGCATCTGAGCCTCATCATCACCACCATCGCGCAACTTTTGCTGATCGCGGAACTGCTGGAGCTGGTATTGTGGATCATTGATCTCGCTATAGCCATTTGCAGCTTCTGTGCCTGCCAAGATGATATGGAACCGCTCAGTCAGAAGAGGATTATCTGTCTTTGCCTTTGCGAGTGGTGACATAAAGGCAGGCTCATGGATGAGAAATGCAGGACCCGAGATCGTCTTACGTACGAGTTTCCACAGTGAGTCTATCATGCGTTGGCGATTTGCAGCTCCACTCTCGAGCTCGACACCGTGGGAGAGTGCGACCTTTGCGATCTGCTCATCTGAATCTGCAAAAATATCTATGCCATAGGTATCCTTGAGAATTTGTGTGTAATCTATCTCCTTCCAGGTATCAGCGAGATCAAATGAGTGGCCACGCGTGGTGAACTTCGTCTTGCCATATACCGCTTGTGCAGTCTCTATGATCACTTGCTTCGTCAGCTCCATCTGATCACGGTAGTCCGCATATGCCCAGTACCACTCTACATGGTTGAACTCATTTGCGTGCTCGTCACTCATCCCTTCGTTACGGAATACAGGACCTATGGCAAATACTTTTTCAAACCCCGCGCCGATCGCACGCTTGCTGTAGAGCTCGAGCGATATCCTCAGATAGAGGTCTTCGTCGAGGGTGTTATGGTGCGTGACAAACGGCTTTGCATCAGCGCCACCTGTCGTGTGCTCGAGCACTGGGAGAAATATCTCCGTAAAATCTCTCTCAACAAGCGTCTTTCTGATAGTCTGCCAAAAGGTAGCCTTGCGCTTCATGACTTCGCGCACTTTTGGATGGAGCACCATATCGACATATCGTCTGCGGTAGCGCTCATCCTTGTCCTCGATCTGATTTGGGTAGGGACGGAGTGCTTTTGAGAGGAGTACGATCTCATTTGCAAAGACTGTGACCTCGCCAGCTTGGGTGCGCTCGAGGAGTCCGGTGACCTGGATAAAGTCACCAAGATCGATGAACTTTAGCTCCTCCCAGGTGAGAGTTTGGTTTTGACGAGATTGCCACGCGACGCCTTTGGCGTCGCTCGCAATGACAGCTGCATTGTTATCCTTCGCGAATGCAGGCGAGTCATTTACAATTGAAGTTAGATCATTAGTTGGAACTTGTCCGCCAGCTGGCGGATGGGAATTTGATTCTTCATTTGGATATGTATCTTTTCTGACACATATTTGCATTCGCCCCGTCTGATCGACGATGTCAGCAAATATGAGCTTGCCCATCGTGCGCCATTTCATGATGCGCCCGGAGAGAGTGAGCGTGGTGCCCTTCCGACTTTCGTATTCGGCATGTGCGGTGGCGTGATTAGTATCTTTTTTAGATTGTGCAGGGTAGCAGGTGATGCCTCGCTTGGTGAGCTCGTCAAGGTTTGCGATGCGACGCTGGCGTTGACCGATGAAATCATCGGAGATGAGTTGAGACGACATGCAGGGATTATATCAATAATGAGTTGCGCAATCGCGTCGAGATAATGTCACCCCACTTTTACATCCACGATCGTGTAGGTGTGTTTGCCTGTGGGGATAGTGATCTCGACGATATCGCCCTTTTTCTTGCCCACGAGAGCAGAGCCGATAGGGGAGGTGTGTGAGAGCTTCTTGGCTGCAGGGTCTGCTTCGTATTCACCCACGAGACTGTACTCTTCTCGCTTGCCATTCTTTTCAAGGACGACTTTGCACCCCAAACGCACCAAGTCACTCTCAATTTGATTGACTGATTCGTCTACGATCTCTGCCCAGCGGAGCATCTCCTCTAGCTCGGCCATACGTCCGACGATGACCGACAGATCCTCTTTGGCTGCGTGGTACTCACTGTTTTCGCGGAGATCGCCCATCGCGCGCGCGCGCTCGAGTCTGAGCTTTGCCTCACTGTGCTTTGATGATTTGAGGGTATGTAGTTCGCGCACAACATCCTCGTGCCCTGATTTGGTGAATTGGATTTTCCTTGACATAGGATGGGATTGTAATGGGTGGCGGGGGAAATGTAAAATGAGGAATGAAATCATGATATATGAGATTGCCACGCTCCTTTGTCGCTCGCAATGACATCAAACTTTGGTATAATTCATCTGCAAATTGCTGATTGGTTTGGTCCCATCGTCTAGAGGCCTAGGACGACAGGTTCTCATCCTGTAAACACCGATTCGAATTCGGTTGGGATCACACATTTCATTCTCATCTCCGATTCCCCACCTGAGGCGCCGCGCCTGCAACGCGTATGCGTAGCATTGCGGGCAGGGACAGGGAATTCGGTTGGGATCACACAAAAAAATAAGCCCCCCACCGAATGGTGGGGGGCTTTATGATTTCTAGTTATTGCAAAAACTTTGTGACTGTTGCCTCCATATCAGCAAAGTTATAGGCTCCGTTAAATCGCTCGCCATTTACGAGGAACATAGGAGTCCCTCCAAAGCCGAGCTCTTGTGCCTTGGCCTGATCTTCCTGAAGCTTCTTTGCATACTTCCCTGTCGAAAGACACTCAGTCATAAATGTGGGCTCAACAGCGCTGCTGAGATATGCTGCCATTTCACCTGATTTAGATTTATCATTTTTTACTTGCTCATTGATGAGAGTGTAGCCTGCATTTGCATATAGGAGATCATGTGCATCCCAATACTTTCCCCTTTCGTTTGCACAATAGAGAGCCTGAGCGGCGATCTCTCCCGATCCGTGTCCATTTGCGTAGAGGACTACAAATGCTGCCTTGCCTGCCTCCACGAGATTTCGGATTTCAGTGACGGGGGGTCTATAGGTGCCGCCTGATGCGACAGTTTTGAATCTATCACCAGAAACCTCTGGATTCAAGCCACTCGCCACATGACAGAAGGGGCAACTGGGATCTGAAAACTCCACAAAGAGCACTTTGCTATCAGGCTTGCCGAGTACGATGTTGCCCTTCGTAAAAAGCTTTTTAACTTCTGCCATATCGACTGCCTTTGGAGGCTCTTGCTGTGCAGTTACTCCGCCTTTTTCGATCTTTACGACTCGCTTTTCGATATCCTGAATCTTGTAGGTGAGATAGCCGATGAGTACAGCGACAAGTACCGCAAGCACGGTGCCGACTGAACCTGAACCTTGACGAAACCGTTGAGAGAAAGAAAGTTCTTGTGTCATAGACGCGCATCGTATCAGAGGAAGACTTGAGATTCAAGCGTTGATCAATGCAGTCTTGCACCGATGACTGCATCTGTTGGTACTTCGATGAGCGTTGGTCGTTCAGCGCCATCTGGTGCGAGAAACATACCCTGACTCTCGATACCTGCCATCTTGCGGGGTGCGAGATTTACGAGGAAGAGGAATTTTTTCCCTTGGAAAATACTCGTATCAGGATAGTAGCAGAGGAGACCTGTCAGGATGGTACGGTAACCGATCTCAGTGCCAAAGTCTACAGTGAGTTGAATGAGCTTCTTTGAGTTTGGTACGGGCTTTGCCTCCGTGACGAGTCCGATGCGAATATCGCACTTGGCAAAATCGTCGATGGCAATAGTACTTGCTGGAGCTGGGGAGGTGAGAGAGGTAAGGGGAGGTTGGGGCTGTATCGCGTCTGACATAGATGTGTAGTATATCACTTCCCAAATCTCCGTTGTCGGCTCGCATACTCTGTGAGTGCTGCATCCAAATCTTCTTTGGTAAATGCGGGCCAGTGCTTGTCACTAAAGTAGAGCTCGGCATAAGAAGCGCGCCAGAGCATATATCCTGAGATGCGCATCTCACCAGAGGTGCGGATGATGTAGTCGACAGGGGGAACTTCGGGATGATAAAGAAATGTTGCAAAGGTTTTTTCGTCTATCGTGTTCATATCGATTCCAGTTGCCGCTGCCTGATGGATAGCCTCGACGATCTCTCGATGACCCCCGTAGTTAAAACACATGCAGAGCGTCTTGTCGGTCAGATGTGCTGTTTGCTTCTCGAGCGAGTCGATCGAGGTGAGGATATCAGGAGGTGCCTCTGTCCTGCATCCCAGCCAGACAAACCGTACACCCTCTGCCTCGAGTTCACGCCCGTATTGCTTCACCATCTCTCTGATGAGGTCCATGAGATAGCTCACCTCCTCCACACTCCGGTCCCAGTTTTCGGTCGAAAATGCATAGGCAGATACATACTTCACCCCTGATGCAAATGCATGGCGCGATATCACCTTGAAGTTGTCATATCCTGCTTTGTGACCCATGAGTGTAGGAAGTCCCTGAGCACGCGCCCAGCGCCTGTTTCCATCGAGTATGAGGCCGAGGTGGGTGGGGGTGGAGGTGTTCATTTGAGTTGGATTGATTTGATGATGAGGGGAGAACGATACCAGTTGCCAGGACCAGTACTCGGTTTGCAATTCTCATAGCTTCCTATGCACAAGTATTTTCTGATTGTGTCGTGATCATTCGATAGTGAGCTCGAGATGCGTTGTTGGCGGGCATGCACAACCACTTCTTTGTCACGGAATGGCTCCAGTGGGATAGGGGAAAAGGTGATAGATGCATTGCCGGTCTTGACCCAATCAGGATCACATTTGATCGATGATCTGTAGCAAGTATTTTTATCGGTATAGTAGGTCAGCCAGTAATCACCATCATAGTTGATGATGTATTTGCCATGAGTGTCAGTAAAAGTAGTGAAGTCGGAATAGAGCTCTGGTCCTTCAATCATTGAAAGTGAGTATATTGGTCCAATACCTGAGAATATATACGTGCACGCAAGCAGCATGCTCATCAGCACTCCGACATGTCTGTTTTTGCGTAGAGAAATGCTAAGTAGGAGGATGGTTGCTGATGTGATATAGAAGAAGACGTATACAAAAAACGACTCCTCCATGTATCCAAGTACATCCACAGGGAACCAATCCAAATGCAAAAAGAAAATGGGTGTGGTGCCGAGGACGAGCATCGGTGCAGCAAAAAGCAAATAACTAACTGTGATGGCTGGTTCCCAGAGTCGCATGTGTCTGTGAGCGTTCTCGCGGAAGCGGGGCACGACAGTACACAGGCGACATACTCCATAATGTATATAGGCAAAAGCAGTGTATAGAAGGGAAAAGAATGCAAGTATGAGAACTGCAACAAAGATGCCTGTACTTACATAGCCAAAAACCGATTGGCTTGGAGAGAGGTCAGTGATACTAAGAGCTCCTAAAAGAAACAGAAGCTGCAAGACAGTTGCAACCCACAAATACATAGCCCTTTCTGAGCGAGGGCGTTCAAAAAGTATTTTGAACAAACTTTGGGTTAAGTGATTACTTTGCATATATTCGGAAAATTTGCTTGCCAATTTTTTCACACTTGTATATTTCGATAGAGCCGATTTCGCTGGTATTTTTCACATGTGGTCCTCCGCACAACTCTTTTGAGTAGGCTTCGGAGATTGAGGATCCGACAAAATATACCTTCACTTCGTCGGGATACTTCTCACGGAAGAATGACTTCGCACCGAGCTCGATCGCTTGATCTTTGGGCATAACTACATAGGTCACTGGGAGATTTTCCTGGATCTTTTCATTCACGAGTGACTGGATTTGAACAATCTCATCAGGTGTAGGTTTGTGATCACAGGCAAAGTCAAAGCGTAGGCGCTCGCCGGTGATGTTTGACCCCTCTTGCTTCACCGTGGCTCCACAGGTGTCAAAGAGCGCTTTGTGTATCAAGTGTGTCGCGGTGTGATACCTCACGACTTGTTCGCTGCTGTCAGCGAGACCTCCCTTAAATTTCTGTTCGCTTGCACCTCGTGAGGCGTCTGCGTGTGCTTTCTTGGCTTCCTCTATGCCAGCTATATCGACAGTAGCCCCCAGCTCGCGTGCGATATCTGCCACATCATCGACGGGAACACCAGTAGACTGGTAGAGGGCGAAGAGGTCTTTCCCATCGATTATCGCTTGAGATTTCTCGACTTCGCTCGAAATGACAGTCTTTGATTTGATAAATCGTTCAATGTTTCTCTTTCCATTTTCTAGCGTCTGTAAATACTTTGTGATCTCATCCATCACGATGGATATCACCTGAGGATTATTCACTGCTGGATACGTAGAGGTGAAAATCTGTACGGTAGCAGCGACCGCACTTTGCAACTGTGAGGGAGCGATGGAGAGGGATTGTGCGGCGCGCACCGCGCGCCGCACGAGACGACGCATGACATAGCTCTGCTCTTTGGCACCTGGCACGATCCCATCTGCAGCCATGTTGACCGCAGTTCGAATGTGATCGGCGACTATACGGATATTTCGCTTGTGTGCGGGCTCGAGCTCTGCATAGTTTGATATGAGCGAGGTGACGATAGGTGCGAACACATCAGTGGTAAAGATGTCATTGGTCCCATGTACTGCAGCCAAGATGCGCTCAAATCCGCCACCAAAATCTACATTCTTCTTTGGCAGCACTTTGAGTGAACCATCAGCCTCCTTTATATACTGTACAAAGACCGAGTTGCCGATCTCGATAAACCTCCCACTGTCTGAGTTTGGATGATAGGACTGATCTGGCGATGACTTGTCAATGTGCTCTTCACCAAAGTCATAAAAGAGCTCGCTGTCAGGTCCACCTATCTCACCAGCGGGCATATTTGAGGGAGCGCCTGCACGTGACCACCAGTTCTTTTTGGCGCCATAGAGCGTGATACGCTGATCTTTGTGAAAGGTCTCCTCAGTACCCACCTCAGCTTTGATTCCAGCATTCGCAAATATTTCTTTCCAGATCTCTATCGACTCAGTATCAGGTCCGAGAGCACCCTCGCCCGCAAATACCGTCACATATAACCGACTCGGATCTAGACCAAAGCCATAGTCTTTATTTGTGTAGAGGTCCCACATCCAGGGAAGCTGTTCCTTTTTGAAATAGTCGCCAAAGCTCCAGTTACCCACCATTTCAAAAAAGGTATCATGCCTGTTATCGCCTACCTCATCGATATCTTGTGCCCTCACACAGCGCTGGATGTTCCATACTTTTGTACCAGATGGATGTGGCTCACCCATGAGGTTTGGGACAAACTGTTGCATACCTGAGCCTGTAAAAAGTGTGGTCGAGTCATTTTGAGGGATGAGCGGGATGCCGGGGACCATGACATGACCTCGACTTTGCCAAAATGCAGCGATACGTGTGCGGAGCTCGATATGAGTCATCATAGTGAGGCAAATCATACATCATAAATCACAAAAAGTGAATCTAACAGATGCCTCGTCTAGCTCGATGCTATGCCCGAAACTTGCAAGTTGTCACTCTTTCTGGTACAGTCGAAGTACGGTATGAACAAAGAGTCTCTCATCGCCATCGTGCTCGGCCTCGTCTTTGGGGTTTTAGTGGCTACGGGAGTCGTATACATGTCTATCAGGAGACAGCAATCTCTGCAAGCCAAGAACCAAGTCGCCACGTCATCAGCGACTCTCGTCCCTACCGTGGCTCCACCCGCTATAGTGGTGATGCCTTCGCTCGAGCTGACCGCTCCCAGCTCTGGCTCACTCACTGAGGCAAAGACTATAGCCATCCAGGGCACCACCGCAAACAAATCACTCGTTATCGTCATGTCGCCCATCATCACCAAGACGCTCAAGCTGGCGACATCAACGTTTTCGATAGATATGCCACTCGCGCTCGGAGAGAATGCCATCACGGTCTACTCCTATCCTGAAAACGGGAGTACCCCTGTCCAAAAGTCAGTATATATATATCGCATTGCACCATCATTATGATACGCATAAGCACCCTCGTCACCATCTGTGCCATCATCATACTTTCTCTTCCGTTGTGGACTCGTGCGCAATCTCCCTCAGTAGCGCCCTCTACAGAGCTTGCAAGCACCTCTGCGCTTCTCGCCTCGCCATCAGCTGAGATCAAGACCCTGCGCGATAAGATCGCGAGTCATGTAGCACAGCTGCGCAAAAAGGATCAACAAGCAGTGGCAGGTCAGATCATAGAGGATACCGAAAAGCGCTACGTCATCGAGTCACTCTTTGGCCGAAAGGAGACGATCGACTTGGATGAGACACTGACGAAGTATTATCGCTTTACCTCGACCATCCAGGAGGAAGTGACCAAAAAGGAGATCATTCCCGGTAGCTATATCGTAGTCGTAGGTCCCCGCACAGACACCACTATCTCAGCAAATGAGATATACAAAGACGAGATCTATCAGCAAAAGGCGGGGAGAGTAGTCGAGATCAACACGGCCACTTCTACCCTCAAGATCGACACCTTTGAAAAGGACTCCATCACCGTGGCAGTGGATAGCTCGACTATCATCCAGCAACTGCTCCCTGTCACACATGCGGCGTCAGCGGGGAGCCTCTCAAAGATCAAAGAAGGCGACACGGTGCACGTGGTATACAAGCTGAAGTCCATCACCGAAAAGTTTGATAAAGTCACTGCAACCAGGCTCCTCCACATCCCCGCGACGTATTTTGCAAAGTGAAAGTGACAGACATCCTTCATTAATTCATCATGCTCGTTTACTACCTCCTGTCTTGTTGTATGTCATTGCGAGGCTCTCTCGCCATGACGAGAGAGCCGTGGCAATCTCAAATAGTAAGGGATTGTTTCGTCGTCCCGCCATGGCGGGACAGGATCACCCCCTCGTCCGCCGACTCGGCGGACGAGGGGGAGTTTGGAAAGGACCCGAATCGAAGGAATACTGTATACGTTGTCAATTTTCCATTACCAATTCTCCATTATTCATTACTTCCCCATTTCCCCATGAAAACCAGCATGTTCTCTCGTATACTAGCCCTCACGTATGCTCACCACTATCAAAAACCTCCTAAACTTCAACACCAGACAGATACACCGGTTGAAAGCTATTGTTTCAAAAGTTCGTACCTTTGTCCCCGCGGTTGAGGCGATGTCCGATGCAGACTTTCCAGCTCGTACCAAAGCACTCCGCGAGATCGTAGGTGGTGACGCATCAAAGCTAGATAGCGTGCTCCCCGAGGCTTTTGCGCTCGTGAGAGAGGCGGCTCATCGCACCCTCGGCCAGAAGCATTTTGACACACAGCTCATCGCGGCCATCGCCCTCCACGAGGGTCACATCGCCGAGCAAAAGACAGGAGAGGGCAAGACACTGACTGCCACGCTCGCACTGTATCTAAACGCGCTGACAGGCAATGGAGCGCATCTGGTCACCGTGAACGACTACCTCGCGCGTCGTGACGCGGGATGGATGGGACAGGTATTTCATTTCCTCGGTATGTCGACCTCGGCGATGATCTCAGAGGCATCATTCATCTTTGATCCTACCTATGAGGGAGGTGGGAGTGCTGATGACAGACTCGCAAAGCTCCGCCCCGTCTCACGTGCCGAGGCCTATCAGGCAGATATCGCGTATGGTATCAACTCTGAGTTTGGATTTGATTATCTCCGCGACAATATGGCAGATGACCCATCTCGATTGGTCCAGCGCGGCTTTCATTTTGCGATCGTGGATGAAGCTGATTCAGTTTTGATTGACGAAGCACGCACTCCCCACATCATCTCGGCTCCCGTGGAGCGTGAGGTGAGTCGCTACTACGAGTATGCAAAATTAGTGAAGAGACTAGATGCAGCCACCGACTATCTCATAGACGAAAAGCAGCGTACCGTCCACCTGACTGATGCAGGTGTGGTACACATCGAGTCTATGCTGGGAGTATCTAATCTCTATGAAAAAGATTATGAAACACTGTTTTATGTAGAGGCAGCGCTCAAAGCCGAGACACTTTTTAAGCTCGACAAAGATTACATCGTCCAGGCTGGAGAGGTCGTGATCGTGGATGAGTTTACAGGCCGACTGCTGGAGGGTCGTCGCTTTTCGGAAGGTCTCCATCAGGCGATAGAGGCCAAGGAAAACGTGAGTATAAAACGCGAGTCGCGCACGCTCGCCACGGTATCACTCCAAAACTACTTCCGCATGTACAAAAAGCTCTCAGGCATGACAGGTACTGCTGCGACAGAGGCAGAGGAGTTTAACAAGATATACCACACAGATGTGCTCATCATCCCGACGCATCGCCCCATTGGACGCAAGGATCTGCCTGACATGATCTACAAGACCGAGAAGGGTAAGTACGAGGCAGTCGCTGATGAGATCGCCAAGCAGCACGCCATCGGACGTCCCGTCCTCGTGGGCACGACCTCGATCGAAAAAAACGAACATCTGTCCAAACTCCTCCACAAACGAGGCATCCCTCATGAGATGCTCAACGCCAAAAACCACGAGCGAGAAGCAGCCATCATCTCCAAAGCAGGGGAGCGAGGAGCTGTCACGGTAGCCACCAACATGGCAGGACGTGGAGTCGATATCATCCTCGGTGGCGCAGACAAAGGGATGCATGACGAGGTAGTGGCTCTCGGCGGTCTCGCCGTCATCGGCACGGAGCGCCACGAATCTCGACGTATCGATAACCAGCTCCGTGGTCGTGCAGGTCGCCAGGGTGATCCAGGGAGTTCGCAATTTTTTGTCTCTTTGGAGGATGATATGATGCGTATCTTTGGTGGCGAACAGATCTCACGCCTCATGACGTACTTTAACTTTCCTGAGGATCAGCCACTGTCTCACTCGATGGTAAATAAAGCACTTGAGTCAGCGCAGCAAAAGGTCGAAGGGCACAACTTTGACATTCGTAAGCACCTCGTGGAGTATGACGATGTGCTGAACAAGCAGCGCGAGATCATCTATGGCCTCAGACGCAAGATGCTCGAGGCACTCTCGCGCGACTCGAAGGATATCCAAAAGACCGTAGATGACAAGCTCCTCCTCATCCTCCGTCAGATGATCGGGAGTACTCTCGCGATCGGGGAGCAAGACGAGCAGTCGGCGACGAGGAGCGAGTTTGACAAGGATATGACGGTCCTCTTTGGACTCGATGAGTCATATGTGACTGATATCATCTCAAAAGGCGATCTCATCAGTATCGAAAAAGATCTCGGCGATGCGGTACTTGAGGTGGTGCGCAAAAAAGCCGCAGGTGTACCTCATGAGGTCTGGCTCTCTGTCGTGCGGAGTATATTTCTCTCGACGATCGATCAGTTCTGGACGCTCCATCTGACCTCGATCGACGAGCTTCGCGACGGGATCAATTTGCGTGGATTCGCCCAGATGGACCCACTCATTGAGTATAAAAATGAGGCATTTACGATGTTTGAAAAGCTCGTTGCTGATATAGATTATGAAGTGGTAAAGCGCTTGATGTCTGTCGAGATTCGCCCTGAGATCGAGGAAGCGGTACGCGCAACACCCACAAAGCCAAAGCAGCTGATCATGCATGCGGCGAGCGGGACGAACAGTTATGAGCAAGCGCAAAGTGCAAAGGGTATAGTGCAAAATCCGTCAAACACTTCAGCTCCTACGACTCAAATGGTAAATGAATACAAGGGTGTAGGGCGCAACGATCCCTGTCCCTGTGGGAGTGGGAAGAAGTATAAGAAATGCCATGGGGCATAATTAATAATTGGGATTTGCAGGATGCCATCTCGAGCGGAGTCGAGAGATACCAAGAAGGTTAAAAAAAAGAAAGGGCCCACTCCCTCATCTGTGGTACGTCTTGCGACGTCACAACTACTTGTCTCGAGTTGGCTCAAAGAGCCAGTCGATACTCATAGTGCTTGCTTGAGCAAGCAACAAGGGGTGGGTTTACTTAGAGGTACTCTGCAATAATGCCGAGTCCTAGGAACAGTAAACCGAATACCATTCCTGTCAGCATCAGTAGGTTGCCAACCTGGGCAACGACTGTCGATTGGTTAACCTGGCCGACCGCGACGAGCACGATCCCCAGTACGATTATAAGGACGATGGTGCCCATAAGGCACCCTACAGACTTTTGTGCTTTACTCATGTTCTAAGTATCTCAGAGAGAGAGAGAGTTTTGTCAAGAGCAATTACTATAAGTTTATTATGAAGCTTCCCATTCTCCTCACCAACACCGAAGGATCTGGTCAGCCGGCTACCCGGTATCTGACGGGGTTTTCTGGCAGCGACTCAGTTTTAGTTCTGCTCTCCTCTGTGGCGCCTGTCACCCCGGGCTCCGACCCAGGGTCCATGTCTCCATCATCAGTCATCCTGAGAGACAGCGAAGGATCTCATGCGCGAGGACTTGGCTTTCTTCTTCTCGATGGAAGGTATTGGGAGCAAGGCAAAAGGGAGCTGCAAGCTGCGAGCTGCAAGCAGATAGCAAGTTTAGAAATCATTCAAATCCACAAAGACTACACACAGATCCAGGCGCTGACAGACCTTATAAAAAAGCATTCAGTAACGAATGTACATATCGATTCACGCCTGACTTCCTATGCCACCGTGCCGTCACTGGAAAAGCTCGGACTGAAGGTGATACCAGAGGATGGGGTGATGCAAAAAATGAGAGAAATAAAGAAACGAGATGAAATAGTGAAATTAAGAAAAGCGCAGGAGGTGGCGCTGCATGCATACGAACAACTACTTCCTGAGATCAAGGTAGGCGCGATCGAGCGCGAGCTGGCGGCAAAGCTCGAGTACTATATGAAGTCTCTTGGTGCTGAGCGTGCATCTTTTGAGACCATCGTCGCCAGTGGACCTCACTCAGCGCTTCCACACGCGACGGTGACTGATCGTGCCATCAAGTCGACAGATGCCGTCATTATCGATTTTGGTGCACAGGTCGATGGATACTGCAGCGACTTCACCCGCACGATCCTCATGCCAGATGCGCCACAAAAGCTTCATGAGATCTATGCGGTTGTTGAAAGAGCTCAAGAAGCCGCCATCATGCGCGCGGTCGCAGGCACTCCCCTCAAGGATCTTGATGCGACCGCGCGCACCATCATCGAGGCGGCAGGGTACGGCGAGCAGTTCACCCATTCGCTCGGTCACGGGGTGGGGATGGAGGTGCATGAGCTCCCACATGTCTCCCATCGGTCCACAGATGTACTACAATCAGGACATGTCATCACTATCGAGCCAGGGATCTATATCTCGGGTCTTGGCGGCGTCCGTTTGGAGGAGATGGTTATCGTGAAATAAAATTTTCAATCCACAATGTACAATTTGCAAATAGTATAAATGCAAATTTGAATTTAAATTATTATGAATTGTAGATTGCTATTGTAAATTTCCCTCCCCCCCATGTCTCCCGATACCCAGCAAAACTTTCTATACACCATCTATTTCCTCCTCCTGCACAACTGGCAGCCGATGCTGTACTTCGGAGGACTCTGTTGGTACTTTTTTCGAGCATTTATGCACCCTACGCGGGGCAAGATCCTTCTGCTGGGAGGATTTGCACTGCTCCTTTTTTCATTTGAGTACAGCAAGCACATCGAGGATTCACTTGTCGAGCAGACGCGCAACTCACTCATCACAGAGCGTCAGAGCGCCCGTGTGGAGCGCGTGATCCATCTCGTGCTCTCTCGTGCCATCCCGATCGGGGGGCCGATCATCGGGTGGGTTATCGTAGCATCAGGCACGGTCATGGAGTGGCGCCCAGCCAAAAAGAGGTATACTGACTCAGTATCACATACCAGTTAGTCCCATCCTATGTGTGGCATATTTGCATATCTTGGTCACAAACAAAACGCAGCTGAGCTCACGCTCGCCGCACTCAAGACGCTCGAATATCGAGGGTACGATTCGTGGGGGATCGCAGTCAAATCAAAAATTGAAAATGAAAAAGGTAAAATTACTGTAGAGAAGCATATTGGAAAGATTGGTGAAGCTCGTACTACGTTGGAGTCATCTGATCTCGCGATAGGACACACGCGCTGGGCCACACATGGAGGAGTGACTGATGCAAATGCGCACCCTCATCTCAACACATCCAAAACGATAGCAGTCGTACACAACGGCATAGTAGAAAACTATCAGGAGTTGAAAGCTCGTCTACTCGAGTCAGGAGTGGTGTTCGAATCACAAACAGATACTGAGGTAGTTGCGCATCTGATCGATCAAAAAGCATCTACAGCTAAAAGCTTTAAAGATGCGGTACTCCAGACATTCCACGATCTCGTGGGATCAAATGCGATAGTAGCTATGGATGTGCGTTCTGAGGAGGTAGTGGCATGTCGAGATGGTTCTCCGCTGGTGGTCGGAGTCAGTGATGATGAGCTGCTCCTGGCCTCAGATGTCACCGCACTGCTGCCCTACACCAGACAGATATATTTTCTCCGCGATGGAGAGACAGTACACCTCACGCGCAAAGGTGCATCGATATATGACACGAAGACGGGTAAGGAAAAAAAACTTGAACTGGAGACTATTGATTGGTCTGTTGAGACTGCACAAAAAGGTGCATATCGTCACTTTACTCTCAAAGAAATTGTTGAACAGTCTGTGACCATACCCCGTGCACTGAAGTTGAACGACGATTCTATAGCTGAGCTAGCTACACGTATCCCAAAATCATCACGAGTAATCCTGACCGGATGCGGTACTGCATTCTATTGTGCCCTCATTGCAAAGTATTTCTTTGCACATGCGGGTATAGCAGTCGATGCAATACCCGCAAATGAGCTGCTCGCCTTCGTGCCTTTGCTGGACGATAAATCTATGGTCATCGCCATATCTCAAAGTGGAGAGACTGCCGATACCCTCATCGCGGTCAAGGCTGCGCAAGCGAGGGGTGCGACACTCGTCGCCGTCGTAAATGCGAGATCGAGTACCCTCGAGCGACTGGCAAACACCGTCCTCTCAGTGGGATCAGGTCCCGAGATCGGTGTCGTATCCACAAAGGCATTCACTGCCCAAACTGCCACGATGTACAACCTAGCTTGCGCGTGTCATCCTGAGCGAAGCGAAGGATCTCATGATCATGTTTCTAAGCCTGTAGCTGATAGCTCGCAGCTCGCTTCCTGGCTCTCTCCGACCCTTCTCAAATCCATCGAAGACATCGCTGCAGGTCTCCTCACCTCCCAAGATATCTATGTAGTAGGCAAGTACGATCAGTATCCAGTAGCCCTAGAGGTGGCGCTAAAGATCAAGGAGGCGAGTTACATCCATGCAGAGGGATTTGCATGTGGTGAGCTAAAGCATGGCGTCATCTCGCTCATCCAAAAAGGTACACCTTGTATCGTCGTGGCAAACGAGGACGAGGTGAAGCGTGAGGTGCTCTCGTCTGCGACAGAGCTGAAGACGCGGGGAGCTCTCATCATCGGCATCTCGCCAGAGGGTGCGCCTGAGTATGACATCCATATTCCGACACTGCGGGGTGAACTGCTGACCCCACTCACGAATGCGATCGTAGGCCAGCTCCTCGGCTACTATCTCTCCGTTGGACGTGGACTCGATCCTGACAAGCCACGTAACCTGGCAAAGAGTGTGACAGTCAAATAGTGCAAAATGCAAATGGTAGAGTGCAAAATGGAGTAGAGGATCCCACATCAGTGCCCGCATAGTAAATTCAAAATGCAAAAGGTAAAATGCAAAATTGGGTGACGAGATTCAATAGCACAGAAGCTCTGCTTGTCATGGTGAGGAGATCTGTAAGTCATGGTGAGCTTGACGAACCATGACTTCCGCATGTAGTTCTATTAACTCACCTTACGCACGTGTCGCATCAAGCCTTGATGTATGTCATTGCGAGGAGGAGTCCATAGGCGACGACAGCCAGCCCCGCTATGGCGGGGTGGCAATCCTATGCATTGGGAGATTGCGACGTCTCCGCCAGTTGGCGGATCCTCGCAATGACATATGTAGTATGCCTAAGGTGAGCTATTAAAACAACCCCTCCTGTCCACTATCAATCTTTTTCTTTTCCACCTTCACCTTCTCTACCTTTGCCTTGGGGAAGAAACGGGGGATGAGCGAGTAGAGCTCAAACTTTTGCAGACCTTCTCGAAACGTCTCAGGAAATCCATGAAACTCGAGAGCATTGAGATCTACGGTGACATCAGGCAGATCGGTGACGATGGTCGATACCTGCTTCATCACGCGGAGCGTCTCCATAGTCTCTGCGTCAAATCGCGCTCCCATATTCTCGGTTGTCCCATACTCCTCGATGAGCTTTGTCGCTGTTTTGGGGCCGATATTTTTCAGCCCCGCATAGTGATCAGAAGAGTCGCCCATGAGTGCCTTTATATCAGCGACCTTATCCGGAGGTACTCCCATCTTTTTTTTCACGAGCTCAGGGGTGTAGAGGACACTGGTAGCAAATCCGATCTGAGGCGTCAGCACGCTGATCTGATCGTTCACGAGCTGAAACATATCTTTGTCCCCAGAAAATATGATGATACGGAGCGTAGGATCAGCCTCGTGAGCCTTCACCGCCAGCGTCCCTATGGTGTCGTCAGCCTCATAGCCTGGCGTCTCATATCTCTTGATGCCTGTCGTATCCAGGACTTCTTTGACGAGGTCAAACTGGACCTTCAGATTGTCCTCAGTCGGCTTGCGTGTCGCTTGGTAGGTCTTGATGATCTTTTTGCGAAATGATTCAGTGGGGGTATCAAATGCAGCGACGATATGACTCGGCTTCAGATCGATGATCGTCTTTTGCAGCATGGAGAAGTAGCCATAGATGGCATTTGTGGGCGTACCATCCTTGCGGGTTAGTGGAGGGATAGCGTGGTAGGCGCGGTGGATCAGGGCATGTGAGTCGATGATGAGGAGTGTTGACATATGAGACAAGTACAGTAAAATGGTTATATCTTAGCCACGCACAAAGCTGCGTGGTCTTTTTTTATCCGGTGAATGGTAGCTTTCTTGGCGAGCTTGAGGGGCTTCTCAGAAAATTGAATGATATCTGAGGGGTATGCATAGAGACCCTTGTAGAGCGGCCTATTTTCTACACAGACGAGACGCATGGGAAGATCTGGCTTGTACTTTTTGATGGTTTCGAGAGATTGGAGAAAGTCTGCATCACCTGTCAATAGATGGATGGAGGAGAGCTCGCCCATCAGCGCCATGCTGACCATATCCGCGGTGATTTTGACGTCAACCTCCTTTTCTTTGCCTGAGGTGGGAGATCTATATCCAGTAAAAAATACCACACGACGTTCTTTCTTTGCAGATTTATAAAAGAGATACTCATTTTTTGAAAATGCCTTCTCAGCATCAGTCTGTTCGGCAGTGCGAGGTGTGTAGGAAGCATAGAAGAAAATATTCTTGTATACACGTGTGGTAAGGAGCTCGATCTGCTCGACGAACTTCGGGAAGAGGAGGTACTTGTCTGGACCAAAGAGCTTGTACTGAGCACTATACAGATTTGAACCATCGACAAAGAGAGTGTGCATGCCTCCCTCATGCATTCCTTGATGCTTTGCATGTTGCCTTTTGATCTGAGGTGGCTTTGATACCGCGCTGTGCTTGGTACGCCCTGAGTGACGCAACGGCTTGCGGAATGATGATGAGGAGTTTGGGGGCATGAGAGGATTATACACGCTTCTTCACTCCCAGCACTTTCTCATATTAAGCAATGACACCTGTACGTAAGAACTGTGATTAATAGTTGTTATACACTGGTTGGATTGACCTTCTCCCCAACAATCTTTTCAAACTCCTCTTTATCCATATTCTCCTTCTCCAGCAGGGCGAGGGAGACGGCGTCCATCTCCTTCCGCTTCGACTTGATGAGAGTCATCGCATCAGAGAGGCCTTGATCGAGGATCTTGCGGATCTCTCCATCGACCTTGGACATCATGTCTTGGCTGATGGACTCCTCGCGGTACCCGACTCGGTAGTCGGTGATATCGTGAGTCGCGCCGAGATTGATGGGTCCGAGGGGACTCATGCCATACTCAGTCACCATCGCGCGTGCGATGGAAGTCGCCTGGTTAAAATCATTTGCCGCACCTGTCGTGATCTCTTTGAAAAATATCTCCTCTGCAGCGCGGCCTCCCATCATCACGGCGATCCGCTCGATGAGGTGCGTCTTGGTCTCGTGCACCTTGTCAGTCGCAGGTGGGATCAGGGTGTGTCCGAGAGACATCCCGCGAGACACGATCGAGATGCGATGTACTGCATCGGTATGCGGGAGAAAGTGAGAAACGATCGCGTGGCCTGCCTCATGGTAGGCCGTGAGCTTGCGATCATAGTCTGACTGGAGACGCTTTTTCTCGGGTCCGAGCTTCATCTTGGTAGCGGACTCCTCGATACTGTGCATAGTGATCATGTCTTCGCTATTGCGTGCGGTGAGGATCGCTGCCTCGTTCAAGGTATTCTCTAGTTCGGCACCAGAGAAGCCGATCGTGCGCTTTGCGACTGCCTCCCAGTTCACATCAAGTGCAAAGGTCTTGCCCTTCGAGTGGATGAGGAGGATCTTTTTACGTCCCTCCGCATCTGGATAGTCGACAGAGACGCGACGATCAAACCGCCCGGGACGGAGGAGTGCGGGATCGAGGAGGTCAGGACGATTCGTCGCTGCCATCACGATTACGTTCATGCTCGGTACAAATCCATCCATCTCGACGAGGATCTGATTCAGCGTCTGCTCTTGCTCTGAGTTTGATCCCATAGAGAGCGAACTGGATCTGGCTCGTGCGATCGCATCGATCTCATCGATGAATATGATGGCAGGGGCGCTTTTTTGAGCCGCGCCAAAGAGCTCGCGGACACGCTTTGCGCCAACTCCCACGATCATCTCCACAAACTCTGATCCCGATGAGGAGAAAAAAGGTACGCCAGCTTCACCAGCTACTGCCTTTGCCAGTAGGGTCTTGCCACAGCCTGCAGGACCTGACAGGAGGACGCCTTTGGGGATACGCGCGCCTACTCTCGCGTACTTGTCTGGATTGCGGAGGTAGTCGACGACTTCCTCCAGTTCGTTGCGCGCCTCATCGATCCCCGCCACGTCTGAAAAAGACGTCTTTGGCATATCAGCTGAGATGCCTTTGCTCGCGCCTGCGTCAAAGTTTACGATCGAGCCCTTTTTGATCTTGTCAATCGCCGTTTTCATATCCTCGAGTGTGCAGTCTTTGCGCCCATCTTTGATAGTGAGCAGCATCGCCTCATTTACCGCGCTTTCGAGATCTGACGCGCTAAAGCCACCGGTCAGCTTAGCCACCTCATCCCAGTTTAAGTCTGCATGGATTTTTTTGTTTTTTGCATGGAGCTCGAGGATCTGCTTGCGCGCGGCAATACCTGGGCGTTCGAGCAGTATGCGTTTGTCAAATCGTCCGGTGCGGAGGAATGCAGGATCCAGCAGATCTGCACGATTGGTCGATGCCATCACGACTACATTGTCATTTGCACTAAATCCATCCATTTCGACGAGGATCTGATTCAGCGTCTGATCACGCTCATCGTGACTAGGCATAAATCCCTGCCCTCGTGCCTTGCCGATCGCGTCGATCTCATCTATAAAAATGATCGAGGGTGAGGCCTTTTTGGCCATCGCAAAGAGATCGCGCACCCGTGCGGCGCCGATGCCCACGAGCATCTCCATAAACTCAGATCCAGATACGCTAAAAAAAGGCACCTGTGCCTCACCTGCTACTGCGCGAGCGAGGAGTGTCTTGCCACTGCCCGGAGGTCCGACCATGATGACCCCCCGGGGAGGTCTGACACCGAGATCCTTGTACTTGGTCGGATTTTTGAGGTAGTTGATGATATCGAGGAGATCCTTTTTTGGCTCGTCCAGACCTGCTACATCTGCGAATGTCACCTTTTGCATACTCTTGTGTACGCGTTTTGCACGATTGGCTCCAAAGCTAAACATGCCCTCTTGGGCGCCGCGCGCTTGTTTAAATATAAAGTAAAAGATCCCCAGACCGAAAAGGAGTGGGAGGATATTTGACAGCACTCCCGCGATCATCGTCATGGTGCTCGTGTTGGTCACTTCGATCTTCACCTTTGTCACATCGACTCCAGAGTCTTTGAGAGTCTTTAGAAAACTCTCACCGTACTCTTTGGTCGTTCGTGCACCTTTGGTACCGTCACCTTTGTAGGTCACGATGACTTGGTCTTCGACGATCTGCACCTTTGCGGCCTTTTCGTCTTTTATGTCTTTGATGATCTCAGTTACTGATTTTTCAGGGAAATTTTTGCCTACTTCGCCGGTTATGGAGGAAATGGCTGAGCTCACGAGGAGGAGGACGAGAATGGAGATAAATATCGTACGGATATCAAACTGAAAGCTGAACTCGCGCACTTTGAATGGTTTTTGATTTTTGGTTGGTGGTTTGATGGGTGTTGCCATGAGGTGCCTATTGTAGCACGATACATAGCGATGTTTGTTACAATACTGCCATGTCACCGCATACGGTATTTGACCTGTCACCATCGTCTCTGGAGCGTACACTCACGACCCTCACCGCAGGTGGTATCGTCGTGTGTCCCTCAGACACAGTCTATGGAATCCTGGTCGATGCGACAAACGAAAGCGCAGTGAAAAAACTCATAGATTTTAAGGAGAGGCCAGTGGGCAAAGCGATCTCCGTATTTGTAGGTAGCATAGACATGATGAGTGAGGTGGTGGATACGAGTGGCTTGACTGAGTCGGCGCGCTCCCTCCTTCCTGGACCGTATACCCTCGTTCTCCCGTCTCGGGGAACAGTGTCCACGCTCCTCGAGTCTGAAAAGGGGACGTTGGGAGTGAGACTGATTGGGCACAAATCTGCAATTCCCAATATGCAATCTGCAAATAATTTTAAGAATACTAATTCAAATGTCCAAACTCTTGGCTCGGAGCTTGAGGCTTCTCAATCTAAGGATGTCATCCCTGCGAAGGCAGGGATCTCTCGCGCAGACTTTGTGACAACGCTGGTGAGCATGTTTGGCAAGCCCGTCACTGCCACCTCGGCAAACCTCGCAGGCAAATCATCCTGCTACAGCGTACAGGCGCTCCTGCGCCAGCTTTCCCCCGGAAAGCTGGCACACCTCGACCTCCTCATCGATATCGGTGAGCTGCCTCATCATCCCCCTTCGACGGTACTCGATCTCACCTCACCTACTCCGAAAGTATTGCGTGGCACAGGTGCGGGACAGACGATCGTGACCCACTCTCCCGAGGAGACGATGATTGTGGCAGAAGATTTTATCACTGGATTACTCTCTGCTCACCGTTCTCAACTATCAACTATCAATTCCCAATTTATTGTGTATCTTCACGGTGATCTCGGCGCAGGCAAGACTCACTTTGTGAAGGGGATCGCGCGTCACTTTGGATTTGATCACATCACCTCACCGACGTATGTCGGGATGCAGGAGTATGTGAATGATCGTGTGAAGCTCTACCATGTAGATCTGTATAACTTCGAGTCAAAGGAGGATGTGGAATCATTGCAGCTTGAGAGACTTATAGGGAGCCAATTTGCAATTTCCAATATGCAATCTGCAAATAATGTAAATGCTAATAGCCAAATTCCAAGTTCGCAATCCGCCACGGCGGACAAGTCCTCCAAGGCGGACCAAGTTCCAAATAAATTCCAAGATTCAACTGTCCAAACTCGCAACTCGCAGCTGACGGGTTTGACCGATCCCGTCATCCCGACTCCCTGCAAAGGAGGTGAATCTCGTAGCTCGCAGCTTGCAGCTCAAATTCTACCTTCCATCATCTGCATCGAATGGCCTGAGAGAGGCGCGCCCACGTATCCTGGGACGCATGTGTATATGGAGTATGGGGGAGATCATGCCAGGACAATCAAGATTGAAGAAAGTCTACAGAATCATACTTTGTCATGGACATAACCCTTTCTATTGAATCAACTAAACAGTTGTGGCTTTGTTGGAACATGGGGCACTTGCAAGATTTACAGGGTTATTATTTTTGTATAAGGTAGCACTAAATGCATTGTAGGGGTCATCATGTTTCCCTTCAAGTGTAGTGCAGGAAGGGCCGTAGGCAGGATCCCCCCCCACTTTCATTGCAAAGGGACATCCTATACATGTAGCCGGTATCCTATCCGGATCGCGGGTAACGCCAGAATTACCCGGTGAATGACTACGATTCACTCCTATAATAACTTTATCCCCTATATAAATGGTTTTTGTAATAAATCGGCAGCTATCAATCATACTAAGGAGGTATTCTAGTCAGAATCCACATTCTGTCAATATATCAAAACACATCTCCACACACAGCTACGCATCAGATATAGCACCAACATACATCAGAAGCGATGACAGGTATCAGTCCCTAAACATCACTTATTTTTGGGGTTATGTATGGAAGTGGCTTCCCATCTTTACCCAGAAATATATTTGGAGCATCCTGAAGACAAAGTGCACCAGCATTTTTTGCAAGTTGCACTAGCTTATAAGTGGGAATTTCTTGATTGATGTCATTTGGATTGTAACCCGAAAATGTTGCTACTGAACCTGAATTGTTAGTTTTCTTTGTTACTTTGTTAAGAATTCCACCCGTCTCACTAAACATGTTGCATGAAACCTTAAGTCCTTCAATATCTGCTAGTTTTGTAGTTGGAATTACCATAGGCGTCCTTTTGCCAACCATATCTGACTGTCTTCTTACGGGCGCTTCTGATTTCGAACCGAAGAAACAATCTTTACAATAATATTTACAATTTCTCACAAGGGTATCTGGTGGTAACGCAACTTCAACTTGTTCGAGAATATTTTCAGATTCGATTGTCTCCATTATCGTACCTATCGCCCTTGGAGGATATAATGCGACATCAAAACTAGACCCGATTCCAGTCGTTGGGTTTGAGATAGAAACAACACGTAAGGACATTTTATTCGTCATTTCAACACTCATTTTTATAAAAACTGTAATTTATGTATTATACCCCAAAACATATATATTACTATAGGTACATATGTGTCTGCATCGAATCACTACCCATCAGACATGCATGAGCATGGAGTATGGGGGGGAAGGGGAGCGGAGTATCAAGATAGCACCAGCTCAAGCTTGATTAGCATTGTCCGTGATGAGAGAGGCATATTCGTTATTTGCATCTATCATTGGATTGACTGCAAGTGCCCTAGCTAAATATACCTCACCACTATCTGTAAATATTTTCGGAATTCCACCTTCTTCACACCTTTTTCCAAAGCAGGGAACTGCATTTGCACCTTCAAGAACATTCCAACTGCCCGTTTTAGTCTCCCTCCTTACAGCAACAGTATTGCCTTGGTCATCAACTCTCAAGCCATTACAAGATGCACCAAATCTATTGTTTTGGTAGGCAGGACACATCTGGCATTGTTCTACATCTGGAACTTTATCGCCTTTGAATACAACGAGAGTCGGTGTCACTGGACCTTCTAGAATCACAGAGCGAGGAACTGCACTGAGGTGAACAACATCTGTACGTCCCGCTGAATGTTGACGACGATCAATTAGAGTTAGTTTATCCACCATGCAGCTATTTTCTCAGAGAGAGAGAGAGCGGTTTGTCAATATACCTCCCGCCAAGGTACTAGCGTAGTACAATACTATCCATGCTTACGCTCGCTATAGACACCAGTGCTGATGAGACCTTTACAGGGTAGTGGGGTAAATACAAAAACTGCGATAATTTACCATCATCTGCATCGAATGGCCAGAGAGAGGCGCGCCCACCTATCCTGGAATGGGTGTGCTTATGGAGTACGAGGAAGATGGCACGCGAAGAGTTGGATTCATTCCATACGAACATTTAGCAAAGGATAACCCAGCACCATGTTTACGACAACGGCTGAGTAATTCCTTTCTGTCTGCCCCATTTTTTTCCAACCCATCTCACACTCCAGTACTCTGCCACAAAAACTTGCAAGTGAATCTGTACGCAGATTTCTATCAATGCCTAGGTGATACGAGAGGGATGTGAATCCGCTATTTTCTCTTGGGTTGTCAGTCATACATTTTACAACTTTGAGTATCATTTGCTTCGGGGCTGGACAGACCTGTATGCCTACTTCGTCAGACTCTTGGATAAGATTATGATTAAAAACAAAATCAACAAACTGTTCTGGTTCAAATGGATCGTTTTTGTTAAATTCATTTACGTACTTTGAGAGGCCTTGATATATACCTCTATGAGTTTGAGAAAGCGCTGCTACATGATCCCCGATTTGATTCCATGGTCGATCTTTCCTATATACAGCATGTGCAAATCCGAAGGCGCAGATCAAAGAAGCTTTTACAGCTTGATAATTAGTGCAGGCCATAAATTTTCCATTGACAGATGATTCTTGATCTTGCTGCCTTACATGTTTAGTGATCTCTGAGGTGTTGTAAAAAATAGGTGTATTCTACTTCCCATCGCAACGATAACTAATAAATGCTTCAGCAGGAGTCTGCCATTGTAACACTCGTCTGGGAAGGTTATTGATGATTGCTTGTACTCGATATATTTCATCAGGAGTGACTT
>Ga0194035_1000016_pt1 | contig 106365 bp, 111 predicted proteins | sample JunL2320m_MetaG_FD_148680 | JGI IMG/M metagenome (GOLD analysis project Ga0194035, IMG submission 148680) | Anoxic zone freshwater microbial communities from boreal shield lake in IISD Experimental Lakes Area, Ontario, Canada - Jun2016-L239-20m | ecosystem: Environmental > Aquatic > Freshwater...
TTCGGCGTAGAGTTGCTGGATTTGAGCGGACAAGAAGGCCCCGTCGAGGGTGACGCCGAGTTGGCTCATGGGGAGGTTCAAGAGCTGCTCGTTGGACCACGAAGCCCATTCCGGCTCATGATCATGGCTGTCAGACGCAGTCATTTCCAGTATCCGTCATTGTGGCATCGATGCATGGACCAACGTGGTACGTCATGTCGCATTGCATAGGGAATCGACGGAATAGGCGAATCGAGAAGGGCATGGGAACCTCGCAGGGTCATCCATTCTAGGAGGGGGACTGAGGAAACCGCAAGGCGGGGATGGGCAGCCGGTCATCCTCCTGCTCGCGGAACAGAGGAGGGGATGGAGCCTGTTGATCTTCTGTGCTCGGGCAACGCGCGGCATTACCACAGAAGAAGGTGAAGGTTAAGACTCCCCTCAACCTCGACCTAAGCCTTGGCCTTCCGAACCACCTGGCAGTGATGGATGCAAACGAAAGTCCGGTCGAGATACATTTAACGAAGAACTGATATTATAACTTTAAGGGTTTTGCCGGCGTACGACATCGAGAACGGAATTGGTGGTTTACTGAATTGCAGGGAGCCCGCTCCCGCACCATAGACTAGGAGGTGCCGTATGGATCTATTTGATAAAGCTAGACAGGACATGGAGGCCGAAGTCAAGAAATCGTTCAAGTGGGTCGTGTTAACCGCTATCTTCGGGCTCGCGTTGATGACGTTATATGTCATGCTCAAGTGAGCCCGCTGAATGTTACTCAGCCTGTAGTCTGGTTAGCCGCAGTAGACATGCCACGTTGCCCTTTGTTCCAGTAGAGGAGTTGTTGTTCAACTCGCATAGTTCCAGGAAAACGAGCCTGGAAGTTTTTTAACGTCTCGCCCCCCGAAAATAGCAACTAGAGATAAGGCAATCTATTCCTGACACCATTTTTCTTGCTCGCGGTCGGCCCCGAAAGGCCCGCAACAAAGTAGCCTGCCCCCCCTTTCTTCTACAAGGGCTGGCGAAGCAGCCGATGTGGATTGGCTTGAAGAGTTAGTGCCCCTTTGCCTTTGCGCGGGTGTGGGATTTGGGCTATTGTGCCGTGCAGTGTCTTCTCGATGGAGGCACTGCGGCCATGGTGTCGATTCAACATGGATGGTGCACGCCGATTCCTTTCATGCTGTTGGTGGACCCGTCAGGGGCCTGGCAAACGTGCGGAGGGTGGATATCACGGCGCAGTCGTATCAGATTGCGCGCCAGTGCTTGGTTCGGCTTCCCAAGGTGGGAACCGCAAGAGTTCCGCGGTACTGGGCTGCTGCGCGGCCCTCGCGGAATTGTCGCCGGAGACAGTTCACAGCCGGTTTCACCCTGTCGGTTCGAACGTGGTGGGAACTCAATCGAAAGGAGGCCAACATGAACGTGCTCGTGGCGACGGATGGATCGAAGTATGGGCGATGGGAGCTGAACTGGCTGGCCCAACTGCCGTTCCTGGAGCCGCCAACGGTCATGGTGCTGCATGTGCTGGGTCTCGGTGCGCTCCGCGCGCCGTTTCTCTCGCAGCCGGCGATAGCCGGCAGCGAGCGGTACATCCAGGAAGAAATTGCGCGTATGGAAACGCGCTCGGCCATTACCATCACAGACACCAAGAAGCAGTTGGCGGCGCTGAAGCTCAGGGGCACAGTCCGCAAGGAGCAAGGGGCGATCGCCCCAGTGATCTTGAAACGCGCGCCGAAACGGGACGGGCTCCTGGTGGTGGGGAGTAAAGGCCTCGACGCCCTCGACCGCTTCGTGCTTGGCAGTGTGTCGACGAATCTCATCCATCATGCGACGTGCCCTGTGTTGGTCGTCAAGGGTGAGGGGGCGCCGTTGCAGCGGATCACCTTGGCCACCGATGGGTCGGACGCATCAGCCAAAGCCTTGAAGTTTGTACTGACCAAGTTTCAGCCGGACCGTTCGGCCGGCAAGGGCGAGCGCGTGCCGATTCACGTGAGCGTGATCCATGTGATGCCGTTCCTTAAGTACCCGGAGTTGAAGGAGGCGGGCCGTCGGTTGGTCGAAGAGAGCGTGCAGAAGCTGATCAAGGCGGGATTTACAGCTGAGCCTGTGTGTCAGCTTGGGAAGCCTGCTGAAGAGATCATGAAGATCGCTTCCAAACACCATGCCGATCTGATCGTGATGGGGGCCAAAGGGCTGGGCGCCATTGCTCGGTTTCTCCTCGGGAGCGTGTCGACGCGGGTGGTGCAGCACGCGAACTGTTCCGTACTCGTCGTTCGATGACAGAGCGAGAACCATTGGGGGTCGAAACAAAGAAGCCGGAAGTCTTTTCTGATTGCTCAGCATGATGAAATGCTGGTCCTCCCCGATTCGCGTCGCAAGAGCACAGAAGATCGTCAGGCTCCATCGCCTCCCCTGTTCACACCTCGCGCCACCGATTGACCTCGCGCGAAAGACGGTTATCTGATAACTGAGCGGAGGCTTCGGTGAGAGGAACATCGACAGGAAGTGAGGTCAAGCGGAGGGGTGGTGTGCAGGCCCACTGACGAGTGGGAAGCCTAAAGCTCCTCCAAGACCTCCACAATAAGAACAAGATCTCTCAGACCCGCTTCCGCTTCATTTTTTTGTCTTTTCCTCTTCTTCGCGAGCTCTCCCCAAGTGATGTATTTCCTACGCATGGTGTATTGGATTTATGAGACCTATGGGGCGTGGTGCTCTGTGTGGGGAAGTGTTGCGCGTGCGGAGGAAGGGTTGAGAAGCACGGAGGGGATGGGACAATAAAAAATGGCCCGCTCTTATGTGAAACACCGGAGCTGCCATCCGAACTGGGTGACGTTCAGCAATCCTTCAGTCGCCCTCGCTGCTTGCCCCGTGCCTCACTCTTCTTAAGGCTCGCATTAACAGCCGTGTCTACTGACACCGAGCATCGATAGCGCACCCCTTGAACCATCACCCCACCACTGAAGCAGGAGCAGCACCCTTTGCACACTGGCTACACAAGAGCGGGTCAAACTCGAACCAGGCTGCTGACCTGTGTGAGCGTTTCACCTCTCTCAATTTTCTACTAATCATGCTCTATTCGAAATCAACGAGCCCAAGACTGCCGAGCACTGTAGACAATCGCCTCACCACCGGAGGGGATGGCGGCAGATTCACCCCGGACGGGTGAGGACCTCGAGCGCCCTTCGCGCCGCCTTACGGTCTCTTCTGCAGACCGGACCCACAACCTGAACACTGGGCTGTAACTGTTTTGAGGAACGGACTCGGATCTCACGTGGGGGGTGTTCTACTGTTCCGGCTTGTGGTCGTTCAAAAATAATTGCGCATCGTTTCAACGCAAATCTCGTTCACGGGTCTCACACCTCTCACTCGATCTCTCCTCCCACTGATCGCCCTTTTCAGGCAAAGACCCTTCGAGAGTCTTTGACTCGAAATTTTATTTATGCCCTCCGAGCGTATGTGAAACGTGAAACTATTTGGCTCTGATTTTGAGTTGAGGCCTGAGAGGAGAGGGGTAAGAAAAAATATATTTTCTCTGTTTTATTGCCTACACTGTGCCTACATTGAGACCCGCTGGAAGGAGGAGGGTGTATAAGTGGTTGATATTTGGTGGGCCGTGTAGGGGGCAAACCTACGGCCCGCTGATTAAGAGTCCCGATGAAGCCCTACCTCAGGACACTCAGCAAGAACCATCAGCAGCAAAAGGGGAAGATTCGTGATGGCTCACCTCATCATGGATCATCCTGCGTCAGGCTGTTTTGGCACCAGCTTGGCACCAAAGCGCTCGTTAAAGCGAGGTCCGCAATATCGTATATGCTTCAGGTGCCTTCTTCGATGGGTCGGACAGGTCAGGAGGTTGCAACCATTCCGGATGATCAGTTGGTTCTTGGTTGAGTGCTTCCAGAGCATTCAGCATCTCCTGTTGCGGCTCATACGACTGTCCCGCAAATTGCCCCTGGTGACAGTGATAGCCGCCGTTCTTACGATCATGATGGCATCCATGGGCATCGAGACCGCCACTGTGAGCACGCACGGGGCCAGCTGTCAGCATAACGGCAGAAAGAGTAAGTAGGCCCGCAAGGGCGATCTGACGAATCATGATGTCCTCCTGGGTTTCAATGTGCTCCACGCTATGCCAAGAGGGATGATGCAACGGTTGGACCGTTGGATAACTTGGGATCTGTCGCCCGTTCAAATGCATGCATTTTCAATTGAGTCTCCGTTTCTTGGCTGTAGGCAACAGTTTCCAGGTAGGGCTATGAATCGATTTCTTCATGTGGCGATTTAGAGAGCGTGCAGGGCTGCAAGACCGAACAGCTGGTTTGTCTCAACCCGCTGATGGTGTATCAGCATGCCCATTCTAACTTGCGATTTCTACGGATGAATTTCTTCATGGTGCCAACGTGGTGCTAGGCATGACGCTAGAGCAAATTGTGGCCGACTCAAATCGTGAATAGGGAGTTAGGATATGGACAAGAATAGACATCTAAAAGAAAGGCGTCGAGGCCGCATCAGTGGCACCAAGAACCTCCAGCAGGGAGAAGTCCTCCGTGCTCTCTAGCCTCGCATGGCTTGATTTCGTCCGTAGCACGTCGTCTTGGGGTCGTCCGTCAATCTATTTGCAATGCCCTGAAGCGTTGGCCGGAGCTGCAAGAGGTTGTCGAGGAAGAACGAGATTTGTTCCTTGATGAGGCCGAGGCCGCCTTACACAAGGCGGTCATGCGAGGCGAGGCATGGGCGGTGTGCTTTACGCTGAAAACACAGGGCAAGGGACGGGGCTACACCGAACGACTTGAGGTAAGCAAGCCAACCAGTCATTCGGTTCAGATGGAGGAGCCAATGAATTGGAGCCTCCTGTCGGATGAGGAGCTAGAGCAAGTGGCCCAACTGATTAAAAAAGCCCAAGGAGTGGGGCAGGCGGTCGTAATAGAGCATATCTGTTGAAGCGCCTCGCTCATTTCGCCAAAGTCTCGCCATTATCGCCACGCGCCGCCCCTTGGCTATCCCTCCCGCCTTTCCCACGGCGGCACGGGTTTCGGATCGGCCTTGACAGGGAGAGTTCTCCGCCCATACAACAGTCGGCGCGAGTTGGCGCTCACACCACAACAAGGAGGAGACTGATGGGAAAGTCATTGACGAAATTGCAGATCGCCGAGCACATGGCCGAGAAGACCGGGTTGACGAAGAAGGCCGCCGTCCAGGCCCTGGACGACTTGGCCTCCTTGGCCTACAAGGAAGCGAAGAACATGTTCGTGATCCCTGGACTCGGGAAGCTCGTCTTGGTGAACCGCAAGGCCCGCATGGGACGGAACCCTCAGACCGGTGAGGCGATCAAAATCCCCGCCAAGCGTGTGGTCAAATTCCGCGTGGCCAAAGCCGCCAAGGACGCCATTCTCGGCAAGAAGAAGTAGCCGCGTGCGAGACATATCCTGAGTCGGGATCGCGTGAGTCCGCGGTCCCGACTCCGTATGCGTCGTCTGCCCAACCCAGCCTCCTGAAAGGCCCACGGAATCATTCGAGTTCTGACGAACCCTCACTCAATATCCTGTCCTGGCCCAAGATCGCCCGCAAGCCTGCGATGGTTTCCGCTGTCTCGTCTCTTGTCTCATTTCGCTGGTGGTCACCGTCATGAACCTTGACCACCGAGCCTGGAGAAGAGCGGAACGGGAAGTGGGTGCAGTGTGGCTACCGCCCAGGAAGACGAAAAAGAGGGGTAAGGCACTGTGTTCCTGACCACTGAGACAGAGTGAATAGCTGAACGAGAGTTTCGGTTAGGTTTATCACCGTACTAAACAATCACGCGGCAAGAGTTCACTTCCTTTGAGGAATGACGAGAGCGGGAATCAACCAAGCGGGCGAGCCCACGGAAGGACGCTTACTCTGGCTTACGCTTCGCCAACAACTTGTTACGCCGCCGTTGCGCCTCAAGCTGCTTGGATTTCTTCCTGACACTCGGCTTTTCGTAAAACCGCCGCCGCTTCAGTTCGCGGAAGAGTCCTTCACCTGCCAGTTTCTTCTTGGCAATTTTGAGGGCTTTCTCGACATTATTATTGAAAACTTTGATTTCCATGCTTTCCGTCTGCGTGCTTTCCCAGGCGATGCCTGTAGAGATTTTTCTCTCGTACCAACCTGCCCCTGACTAAGTGGGGCAGTCTAACATGACTCCCTACGTTCCTCTAGACGGCTTGCCTTGCTCTCACCAGAGCAATTTATTCATGTATAAATTCTCCAACATCGAAGAGGCGTGGGACTCAGAACCTGAGTGTAGAGGGTTTGGGGCGTCTGGCAAGAAGTAGATGGTTCTCAGCGGGACTTACTGCACGGAGATATTCAGGGCTTGGGAAAGAGGGCAGGATTGATATGGGAGATACACAGCAAGAGCAGACGTGTTAGAACACCTCAGCAGCCCTTGAACTGTCGTGCCTGACACTGTTGTGCGAGTCGCTGGGCTTCTGCGAGTTGCGCGGGAGTCATGCGGCGTGTGAGTGCCCCATCTCGCTGGGTTGCTGTAGACTTCTGCTTGTTATCCGTCGGGTGGGCTACTACGAAGCTCCACCACATATACGCCCGCACATCGTCCTGCGGCACGCCGTCTCCAATGGCAAACATGAGCCCGAGGCTGGACTGTGCATCCGCGTCCCCCTGCGCTGCCGCTTTCTCGTACCACTTCGTCGCTTCTGCGTAATTCTGTGGCACGCCGAGCGCGAAGTGATACAGCTGTCCGAGCTTGTACTGCGCCCCAGCGTAGCCCTGGGCAGCGGCTTTCTCATACCACTGTCGCGCCCTCGCATAGTCCTGCGGGACGCTATATCCCTGGGCATATCGCAATCCGAGGCTGAACTGCGCATCTGCGTCCCCCTGCGCTGCCGCTTTCTCGTACCACCTCGTCGCTTCTGCGTAATTCCGCGGGACGCCGTCTCCCTTTTCATACAGCGAACCGAGGTAGAACTGCGCATTCGTGTTCCCTTGAGCCGCCGCTTTCTCGAACCATCCCCGCGCATCCGCGCTGCCCTGGGCAGCGGCTTGCTCATACCACTGTCGCGCCCTCACATAATCCTGCGGGACGCCCTGTCCATGGGCATACATTTCACCAAGGGTGTACAGCGCATTCGCTCTTCCCTGCGCGGCAGCTTGCTCGTACCACTGCCGCGCCTTCGTGTAATCCTGTGGCACCCCATGTCCATTGGCATAGAGCAGCCCGAGGTTGTACTGTGCACCTGCGTGATTCTGGGCGGCGGCTTGCTCGTACCACTGCCGCGCCTTCGTGTAATCCTGAGGCACCCCATCCCCGAGGTCATAGAGCAGCCCGAGGTTGTTCTGCGCCAACGCGTTGCCTTGGGATGCCCATGTGCGCAGCATTTGCAGTTCTTCTGCTGAAATGTTGATTGGTCGCGAAGCTGACGCATGCCCAGCGGGAAGAACGAGTGCAGCCAGGAGAATCATGACGAATAGGGCGCGCATGGGAACCCAGTATGGGGGCGGAGCCCAGAAACCGTCAATAACCCAATGAGGGGCATGGGCTGACTGCTACGGAAGATTCCTAGATGTGTTGACAAGTCTACTACGAGCGGGACACGGTCTTTGGTGACGGTATTGAACCTACCGTAACTCTTCCCAATTCAGAATAGATCGTCGATGGTGCGTGCGTTAAGAAGATCTATGAATGAGTACCTCCGCTTCAGTGAGCATGGGAAGGAATGTCAGCTTGTGTCGAGCCGGTCGCAGCTCGACGAGATCGAGTAACGACTCATACTTTACGAAATCACGGCGATCAGCAATGTATTGATCTTTCATCGATCCCCGCGGGGTCGGTAAAGTCCGAGGCGAGTACGGCTGAGAAGGAGGAGATGACGACGCCTAAAATGGATACAGAGAGAATCAGTAGTCTGCGTCTAAAGTGGCGAGCAACCAACATCCCATTGACTCCGAATCATGAAGCAGAAACCACAGTCCAGGAGCGGCACCTGTGCATAACTTGAGTGCGAATCATGCTACCAGAGCGGAAATTCATCTTGGGATACGTAGAATACCTGGAATGTTCTAGGAATAGTTGTTTCGGATTTATTTTATTAACAATACCCCTATATGTTGCGGCTCGAGGCTTGTTTCAATCAATGCTCAATTATTAGGCAATGACGTCTTAGTGATCGAAAAATGCGCGGTATTGGGGCAGCCGGGGGATCTTATGAACAGGCTTGTCCACAGAAGCTGGGGAGAGAGTTTCGTGATGATTTTCCTTGATCTTTTTAAATATTTTTCTCCCTTTTCGTCTTCGACTTGCGTTGATCGATAATTCACAGCCCGCCGATATCCCGCCTTTGGCTACCTCTTCCGCCACTCCCATGGCGCCACCGGCTGCGGATCGGCCCACAAGCCTTTCTTCGCCTCTCGTGCGTGCGTCTCCAACCCCTCAAGCACCGTATCCCCCGGCGCATATTTTCGATACCAGTTAGCGGTTGGCATACCACAAGCCACTCGTCACGTGCCACGAGATTGTCCCTAACACCGTTCATGGTCCCGTATCGTTTTAGATCCCAGCCTGAATCTCATTTGATGCTTCAATCGCTACGATGGAAATCAACTTGCAAACGCGTACCTCTTGATAATCCACAAAACCAAGCTTTTGTGTTCCCTGGCATTGTGATTGCTCGCATGACTAACGAAGAGCACCAACCCAGGCTGAAGACTTCCATGAGCCCGTTAATAATGTTTCTGTTAGGTCTTGTGGTACTCCCTCTCGCATCCTGCCACACCATGCCAGCTGCCCCAGTGATCAAACAACCATTATCGCTACCCCCAGGCACTGAGGTCACAGTTCAGAGGGCGGAAGAAATCGGGAGAGCGATTTTTGATCAGGATGACATTTCAGCGCGAGCGTCAGATGCTCTATTCCGAGAGAATATCGCACAAAACGAAAAGAGGGTGAGAGGATGGATCACGTTGAGAACGGAAGACCGCTGGCTTGTTCGATATATTGGAGACGCAGAGGGTCAGGACGCGGCATATTATGACGTTACATTCCGCACCGGAGGTCCGTCAGCCGGAGCGTTAACTCGTCTTCATCCACCTCCGCTAGCAGCTGAACAACTCGCAATGTTCAGAGCTCGACAGACCGCGCTGCGAGCAATGACGTTGCGGTGTTCTTATCGGTACAATCCAGTTGTCCTTCCAGGCAAGGTCGCAGATGCGGAGGGGTGGGTTGTATATCTTCTTGCAGCCACCCCAACGCCAGGAGAAGTAATGATTGGAGGCCATTCTCGCATTGACGTGTCGCCTGATGGCGGAGAAGTGAAACAGGTGATACCGCTGTCGAAAACATGCGGGCGAATGCCAAGGATGGTCCAAGGAAATCACAAGTCTGTCGGCCTTATGACAACGCACATTGTTTCTAACACTCCGATTGAAACACATGTTTATTTGAGTCTTCTTCACAAGATGCCTATTTATGTGAGTACGAGCATTGGGCTCTGGAAGGTAGAACATGGAAAAATTCAACATGAGCAACAGAGGTAACTGCCCTAGTACGAGCACATCATTCCGTGCTTTTCAGGAGGAGAATTTATGAGTCTAGTGATGTCAAAATAAAAAAATGGGACTTGCCCATTCTATTTTGTAAGAGTCGGTCTGGTACATCGCGGTGTGAGAGGGAGAGCAACGTGAGGATGAAGAAGGAGCTAGACCGCCACGCGACGCTCACCTGCTCCGTCTCCGCCACTCCCACGGCGGCACCGGCTGGGCGCGTCTGCGCTTTGTTAACCCTCATCCGAGAACACGCCAGGACATACTTTCTTAATCAGCTCTTGCTTAACCCGTCGTAATTCCTCCTGAAACCGTTTCAAGGGAACCGTATATTTCGGGTGCCGTTCAGAGATGATCTCGGCGAATGTTATTATGGGTACTAAGCAATTAACTATTTCATGCATATTCCCTTCCGCCGTGCTCCTGTGCCTTGCACTTCGGAATCTCGCTTTTACCGAGACGCTCTTTTGTAATTCCAATCCGACCTGATCGAGGTCCTGAATAAACTTACCCAACGCTTCTTCGTGCTCAGGCTGTGATTGAGCCCAAGCGTGAGCACATTCTTTTGTGCGCTCTAAGAAGGTGAAGATCTCAACGATTGAAGGTTCCATAGCCTTTGGTCCTTCCCCTATCGCTTTCGCCACTCCTACGGCGGCAACGGCTACGGACGAGGGCTTGTGTCGGGAGCCCGACGCCTCGCCTTGAATACCCTATGGAGCGGTTCGGTGTAGCACGAGCGAGGGATCGCACGTTCCGCGACCTACCCCACTTGATGGCGCGTGTCTAAAAGCCCGTAACCACTCCAATTTGAATAACGTTGATGGGTCCCGACAAATTCCCAGTTCCCTGAGCGAAACTGTCAAGACTCCCAAAGTTGACCAGGTGGATCTTGTCCTCAAGACGAAGTCGCCATACCCATCCTGAGTCCGTACGAAATGCAGCCAAGTCTACCCCCAGTGAGACATACCCTCCCATTGCCGACTTACTCACCGAGCGTTTGGTTTCAAAACAAGGACCAAAGTTTGTGCATGTTGGGTGTGGGATTTCATTCGATTCCGTGAGGTCAAGGTGATAGTAGCCGCCTCCCCCACCGAGGAAATATTTCAATCGTCCCTGCCCCATCATGAACTTGATGCTGGGACCCGCATACCATACACTCGCATCGAGATCACCTGTGATCGGCGATGTTGACGATTGAGTTATATCTCCGGAATCTTTGTTGTGAAAAATGAAGGCGCCAAATTCTCCGCCGAGATAGAGGTCGCCGCGCTCCCAGTGTGCGATATGCCGATGATACGCTGTCTCGAACGCGAAGCCCATAGTGGAGACTTGACCCGAGCCGTTGGCAGTGGCCGACGTCGTTCCGAATTCTTTATTGCCAAGGCTTGGCCAAATAGCCCCTCCCAAAGCTAATGTGAAGAGGTTTTTCGTCGGTTCTTCGTGCCATTCTTTTGGTGGTGGAAGGGCCTTCTTTGAGTCGGCTGCAACTTCCCCAACAGGCGCTGCCTCACCCGGCTCTTGAGCCACTGCATGGGGGGTCGGGCAAAGGACAACGATCAGGAGGGCCAAGACGAACCACGTGAGCATGGAAACTTTCTTCGGGTTACATGCACTGCCCACGACCGTCTTCTCAGACTGTGTGTTCTCGAAGTTTGGCCAATCTCCGCGCATGAGGCACCTCCCTCAAAACACTCAATCCAGGTTCACTCTGTCGCATCAGCAAGGAATGCGCCGAGAACGGTCAAGCTGAGCGGTTTCGTCGCAGTGCATGGCAGAAAGGGCTTTGCGCGATTAGCTGGACCGGAAGGTCACCAGGATGGCTGGATCATGAAGCTCGCACTATGAACGGCGGTTCAGAGCACCTGAACGGCTGTTCTCAAGGGGTACGAGACGAATTGCAAACAGGGCAGGACGGAAAATCCAAACGTCTACCGTCGCGCTCGACCAAGTTTCCGCCACTCCCACGGCGGCACCGATTGCGAATCGGAGCATTCCATGCTAAAAAAATAAATGAGTAGCTGAACCCATGACTGATTCCAGGTATGATGCTCACCGAAATGTCCCATTGAACCCTAGCAAGGAGGAGGGCATATGACTACCGGTATCCGTGGATTGATGGGTAGCAAGCGGAATCTCGTCATTGGGGCAGCCGTCGGACTGCTGATCGCATGGACAGGGAGCCCGGCGATAGCTGCGGAACAGTCGGGAACCAGCCCAGAAGGGGCGGCGGGGCTACAAGCTGTCAGCTGGTTAGTTAGCATTCCGTATGGGGCCGTGAAGGTCGCATACGCTCTCGGCGGGGGCATCGTAGGTGGTCTCACCTGGGCGATGAGTGGAGGAGACACGGCGGCTGCCAAAGCGGTCTGGATTCCTTCTATGACCGGTGATTACATCGTGCAGCCGCAGAACCTCACCGGCGAGAAGCCTCTCCACTTCATGGGCGGATCATCCGAGAAGTACCAGCCTGAACTTTCTGCCCGTAGGTAGAGGGTCCGACGTATCCGTCAGGTGTACCCTTGCGATAGACCCACTGTGGGATCGGAGCCGGATCGGCCCACAAGCCTTTCTTCGCCTCTCGTGCGTCATTCTCTAGCCCTTCCAGCACCGACCCGTCACTCGAATTCATCCCATCCGCTCATGCGGCTGCCGAAGACGAGTGTCCGTTGGCTGGTCGTAATAATGATTATGCCGTTCTCATTGCCCACGTGCGTGATGCGCTCGTGAACGCCGAGCGGTTTTGAGGAGAACTCGCCGAGCAGAGGGCCGAATCCCACGAATCTCTCGTTGGTAACGGCCACGGAACCGTACTCGTTAATGTGTAGCCGGTGAACTTTTTCTCGCACGCCGAGCGCCTCCTTGAACCAGATGCCGTTCGCTCCGCGGAATCCATAGAGGCGCTTATCCGTTCTCACCAGACTGAAGGTGGGCAAGATACGCCGCTCCACGATCTTTTCGTGCAGATCGCGGTCAGTCTTGCTCCAGGTCAGGGTACGACTTGAAAAACCCAGCAGCCGGCGCGACGTCACGACGATCGCATTGATTCCGTTCACATCGGACCCGACCACGGTCTCCTGTATGTCGAGAGGGATCTCCCGACGTCCGCCAAGCTGGCTGGTTGCCACTGCCTGGCCCGGTTCGATCCAGACGGAGATTGCGCTTTCTAATTCAAGCGAGTAGGCATCACTCTGGCACGAACTCCACGCGAGTGTGAGCAGTACCAGTCGCGAAGCAAGGCGCCTGATCGTTGAGAGGGATGTTGCCATGGCCTGGGTGATTCTACCGTACCTCCGCGAGCCGTTGTCGTGAAGGAACCACCCCCAGTTGATCTGCCTCCAGCTATTAGGCCGCCACGCCAAAACTGATGGGCGTAACCGTCAGCGAGAGGCGTTCCCCCGGTCGCATGGGCAGATGAACGAATTAGCCACATTGAGGATGCCGAACTTGGACGGCGCAGGAGCCGAGTGGTGAGAATGGTTAGTTTGTTCTGTATGAGGCGTGCGAGGGCTAGGCCGCCCGTGGGGAGATGTCAAGCAGCCATGAGATCACATGGAGCGGTTCAGCGGCTGGATCAGCGCCCTTCAATTCGCACGCCTCGGCCGTAGGGATTCTTGGGACTGATGGGGCTGTAGGGACTCCCGGCGCCGAAGGGATTCTTGATCGAGTCCGGCGAATACGGAGAGCCGTAGCGGCCGTAGGGGTTACTCGTCGAATCAGGATCATACGGGTTCGTGCTCAGCTTGCCCCTGTACTGACCCTGCTGATCGTAGAGCCTTGGGGCGTCAGTCGCATATGGATTCGTCGCATGGTTGGTGCGCTCTACGATGTATCCGGCAAGTTCGTCTAGAGTGAACTTGGGCCAAGCAAGGTAGGATCCGCGCTCTCCGCCAACTGAGCCGGTAGCTCAGCAGCATACATCGTAACTAGATGATATTATTTGTATTATTACGAAGTTATGTAACCGCGTATATAACTATTTTATGTTTTTCTCCTTCATTATCCCCATCTCTCCTGTCCTGACTAGCCCCTCAGCATTTGTCACGACAGAAACCCACAGTATCCTCAAGCACCTTCGCGCAAGATCGTAGTACGCGCCGCTCCGATCGCCAAAGCGACCCTCTCTCTGTCAGACTTTCAGTCGTTGATTTAGATAGCTTGGGGCTGCGAACAGGGCACATTTTGGTAGGGGAGGGCACGACTTCACACGAACACTACAGCAAGGTTGCAGTTTTCCTGTTTTGCGCGTGCGCAGGCTGTAAGCGAGAACATCACTACCGCTCAGAGAACCTTCCAGACAAAGCCGAGCGCCTCAAGCCGCTGACGACGCTCAGATGACATGGTGTCTTTATCGTCGCGTTGCGTCTTGACCCAGATTCCTAACAAATAGCCCCCCTCGCGATGGCTTCGAGGCACGCGACAATGCCCTTCCCGCTGGCGATAGCGTTCGAGGAAGCGAAAGACCTCTTCCCACTGAGCCGCGAATGGATCCCACGTGAAAGCGGAAGGTGTAGCCGCCAACCTGCCGGAACCGTACTGGCTCTTTCCTGGCCGTGATGGCGGACTGGTGACAGAGGCCGATGAACGAGTGCATCGAAACTTGTTCAAGCACGTCGTGGCTGCCGCCAAGCTCCCTGCCTTCTCGCCCTATGATCTCCGGCACACGTTTGCCAGTTTGCTCCTCTCCGCGAACGTCCCCTTGCTCTATGTCTCCAAACAACTCGGCCATGCCAGACCGACGACGACGTTGGACCACTACGCCAAGTGGTTGCCGAGCGGAGAACAGCGGTTCGTGAACGTGCTCGATACGCCACTGGAAAAAGTTGGCACCAGGTTGACATAATCGAGAAGCAAGATGCGAAAGTGGTTGAAACATTTGGTGGGCCGTGTAGGGGTCGAACCTACGGCCCGCTGATTAAGAGTCAGCATCAGCTGTTACCATCAGGTACTTTCCTTTACTCCACTCCTTGACACTTCAACGACTTGCGATTAGGTTTCACTTCCAGAGTACGGTCTAGACCCTGGCATTTCGCTCTTTCCTGTCTACACAGCGTCTACACCGTGGCCCACTGATTATAAAATTGGGAATCAAAAAGTGAGGTATCTGGAGGTTCGGTCCATGCAAAAACTCACAAAACGAATCATTGATGACATCCCGTTTCCCACGGCAGGGCAAGTCTTTGTCCGAGACTCCGTGCTCCGTGGATTTGCGCTCCGAGTGACCAAAGGGGCGAAGACCTTTGTGTTGGAGCGACGCGTCAAAGGCAGGGTCAGGCGAATCACAATCGGTCCGTATGGCCCTCTGACCGTAGAGCAGGCTCGGAAAATAGCGGAAGGCCACATTGGCGCGATTGCACATGGAGAAGACCCCGCACAAACGCGACAGGACATGATCAAAGAACCCACGTTTTCTGACCTGACGTCGCTCTATGAACAGCGGCATCTGCCGTTCAAGCGATCCGGCAGGGATGACCGCAGCCTCTTGCAATCCCATCTGAGCGAATTGAAGACAAGAAAGCTATCCGACATTACGAGAAATGATGTTGTCGTACTGCATTCGAGAATCGGAGAGACCGCACCGTACCGAGCGAATCGAGCGGTAGCGCTCCTGCGCAAAATGTTCAACTTGGCCAAAGACTGGGGGATGTTTCAAGGAGACAATCCTGCGACCAGAATTCATTTCTTCAAAGAACGAGAGCGTGATCGATTCGTTCAGCCGGATGAACTTCCAGGGGTGTTCGCAGCAATCATGGAAGAACCAGATGAGTATGTTCAGGGATCATTTTGGGCCTACGTGTTCACGGGAGCCAGGCGGGAAGAGGTTCTCTCCATGAAATGGGAACATGTTAGCTTGGAACGAGCAGAATGGCGAATTCCACAGACTAAAGCCGATCGCCCCCACGTTCTGCCCTTACCCACACCCCTGTTGGCTGCGTTGGGGAATCTGACGCGACAAGAGGGCAATCCATATGTCTTTGTGGGCCAGAACGCCTCTCATCGAGTGAATATCAAGAGAGCCTGGAATCGCATCCGGACGAAAGCGAAGATACTTGATGTCAGATTGCATGACTTGCGACGAACGGTTGGATCATGGTTGTCAGGGAGCGGGGAGAGCCTGCAGTTAATTGGGAAAGTTCTCAATCACAGCAACATCAGCACGACAAGAATCTATGCGCGGTTGAATCTTGACCCGGTCAGAACGGCGCTCGAACAGAATGCGAATAAGATGCTGCTGACGGTGCAAAAACACTGTGAAAAGAAAAACGGAGCCAGCAAGGGGAAGAGGTTAGTGGGCCCCGTAACACTCCCGGGACTTCAGCGATTACTGATTAATTCGGCTAATTTGGCCTCACCAAAGGCTTAGCAGCGCGAGCGGTTCATCGGATTAGTTGAAGATAATGTAGTCGCGCTCGCATTTCTCAGAGAAGCCGGAATTGCCAAGCGCCGGTGTAACGGAGAAGAGCAGCAGGAGCAAAAGGAGAAAGACAACCCACCTGGCAAGCCTCCGAAAAGCGGAACAACCAGTGGGCTCAGCCTATTCCCCGCCTGGAGATCAGCGCAAGCGGGACACAAATGGTTCCTGGAAACGTCCTTCCCGCCCCCCAGTGAACTGTCCGATTGCAAGGTGCAAGAAGGTCAAGCAATGACCCCAATATTTCTCCGCAATACAGAAGCGAGAGACTTCACACCGTCCCGTCCTTCACGACTTCCCTTTTAGAGATTGTTTTGTCATGCCAGGCCGTTGCCTGCCGCGCTCCGGCTCCCGAGCGCACCGCCCGCGCCAGGAAGATCTGTCACGCCCGCTGCTCGTTCTCGTCCGCCTGCGCGTCTCCGGCAGGCACGTCCCTGTCACCTCCCGTTGTCCTGCACTGGCTCTCCGGTTCCAGCGAGAGAGCCAGTGAGGACAACAACAAGGAGGTGCCGACATGGCAAACCAATCCACCATACACAATCCCAAACTCTCGATCGTCACACGCGCGGACGTGACCGCGCCGACTGTTATTCCGCGCTACACTGTCCGTCTGGTGCCGGGCAGCTGCCCGGCCAGCCCGCTCGTTCTCGTCCACGATTCCATCAGCGCCGCGACCGCCCTCCGTCCCTTCTTTGCCGGGCTCGACCGAGAGCAGTTCCTCGTCTGCTGTCTCGACGCCAAACACGCCATCATCGGCGTCAATGTCGTTTCCATCGGCTCCCTGACACTCAGCATCGTCCATCCCCGCGAAGTCTTCAAGCCGGCTATCCTCCTGAATACCTCCGCTCTCATCTGCGCCCACAATCACCCCTCTGGAGATCCGGAACCCAGTTCCGAGGATCGCGCGCTCACCACCCGTCTCCGCCAGGCTGGCGACCTGCTCGGCATCACCGTGCTCGATCACATTATTCTGGGCGACGATCGTACCTACAGCTTCGCAGATCGCGGCTGGCCGACGTGAGGCACGCCCTCTCTGTCCTGTCTGGTGGGTGGCGTTGCCATGTCAAGCCGTTGCCTGCCGCGCTCCGGCTCCCGAGCGCACCGTTCGCGCCAGGAAGATCTGTCACGCCCGCTGCTCGTTCTCGTCCGCCTGCGCGTCTCCGGCAGACACGTCCCCGTCACCTCCCGTTGTCCTGCACTGGCTCTCCAGTTCTAGCGAGAGAGCCAGTGAGGACAACAACAAGGAGGTGCCGACATGGCAACGCCACCCACCAGACAGGACATCTACACCCGCGTCACGAACCAGATTTCGCGACAGCTTGAACAAGGCGTGCGTCCCTGGATGAAACCGTGGAGCGTCGAACATACCGCCGGGCGCATCACCCGCCCACTCCGTCACAACGCCATCCCGTACCGCGGCGTCAACGTGCTTCTGCTCTGGTCCGAGGCTCTCGCCAAGGGTTACGCGGCCCCTCTCTGGATGACCTACAAACAGTCCCAGGAGATGGGTGCGCAAGTCCGCAAAGGCGAGCATGGTTCCCTTGTTGTCTATGCCGACCGCATCACCAAGACCGAAACCGACAGCGACGGCCAGGACGTTGAGCGTGAAATTCCCTTCATGAAGGGGTACACCGTATTCAACGTCGAACAAATCGAAGGACTCCCCGCGCACTACTACGCGCAGCCCGTTACTCCTCTCCCTCTCTCCGAACGTCTCGCGCACGCTGACCACTTTGTGAGTACCACCGGTGCGGCCATCCACCTTGGCGGCAATCAGGCGTATTACTCACCTGTCGGCGATGAGATCCATCTTCCGTCTTTTGAAGCGTTCAAGGACAAGGAAAGTTTTTATGCCACCGCGCTTCACGAGCTCACGCACTGGACACGCCATGAAACACGTCTCGACCGTGACTTCGGCCGCCAGCGTTTCGGCGATGCAGGCTATGCCCGTGAGGAGCTGGTCGCAGAACTCGGCGCCGCTTTCCTGTGTACCGACCTCGGCATCACCCCTGAGATCCGGGAAGACCACGCCGACTATATCGGCCACTGGCTCAACGTCATTCAGGAGGATAAGCACGCCATCTTCCAAGCTGCAGCCCATGCCCAACGCGCCGCCGATTATCTGCAGGGCTTGCAGCCCGCTAAGCCGTCCGACTCTTCAACCTAACAATAGCCGCGCCGGCGTGAGGCACCCCGGCGCGGGTTTTTCTTTGTCCATCATTAATATTGCCTTGACGATAAAACCTATTCATCCTACCTACTACAACACTGAAGGAGACCCACAATGATCCAGAAAGAGACCGCGGAATGGCAACCGTTCGAGACAGCACCCAAGGATGGGACAGAATTGATCTTCTGGATTTCCAGCCAGAAAGGGTTTCAGGACACAACAGCCAACTTCTATTTTGCAGAGGGACAATGGTGGTGGGCCAACACAGAAGAGGTGTTAAAACGTCCTGACCTTGTAAACGGATGGATGATGTATCCGCAGCCGCCAACCCGCGACAGGAAGGAATAACCATGACCGATACCGCAACCGATGAAATGGCCGCTGTGCTAGAGGACGTAGTGACATCCAGAACTACGCGTGTTTCAACGCCTTCAGTACGGCATTTGGTGAAACTTCGATGACTCTCAGCAGGACATGTGCCGGGCCATGCGGAACCCTCTTGCCCTGTTCCCACTTGCGGAGCGTCGGTAACGCAATCTCGAATTCATCGGAAAACTGCTGCTGAGAAAGCCCCACCGATTTACGGATACGCGCAACATCGGTGGCACTGAACTTGTGTTCCCGCGCCCCGGTCTTTTTCCCCTGATGGTGTTCAAGGGCTTCATGTAAACCCTTCAGCATAGACTGCCCTGCTTTTTTCATGTTCCTCTCCCTTTCATAACTTGTACGATCTGAGACATCTCGTTACGCTCTGCCTTTGTCAAATTCACCTTGGCGTTCTTCTCGAAAATATCCAACAGATAGACCGTGCCTCTCGATACCAACGGCAAATGAATGATCCGCGCTCCTCCGCTTTTCCCTTTGCCTTCCTGAGAGGCATACCTGAATTTATACACCCCGCCCGTTCCCTGCATCACTTCTCCGGTCTCCGGCTTCTGGGCTACGATTGTGACAACCTCATCCCGTTACTTTTCAGACAAGATTTTCCTTGCCTTGTTCAAATAGTGCTCAGTTTCAACGACTGTAAAATACTTGTCCTTCATATTTTGATGCTAACCCATTGGGTTACTTCTTGCAAGCACATTTTAGACTGTGAAAAGAAAAACGAAGCCAGAAAGGGAAAGAGGTTAGTGGGCAGCGTAACGCTCCCGTGACTTCAGCGATTACTGATTAGTTCGTTTAATTTGGCCTCACCAAATGCTTAGCAGCGCGAGCGGTTCAGCGGACGCGCTCTCGCCCTTCAATTCGCAGGCCGCGGTCGTATGGATTCGTGGGACTGCTGGGGCTGTAGGGATTCCCGGCGCCAAAGGGATTGTTGATCGAGTCCGGTGAGAACGGAGAGCCATAGCGGCCGTAGGGGTTACTGGTCGAATCAGAATCATACGGGTTCGTGCTGAGCTTGCCCCTGTATTGACCCTGCTGGTCGTAGAGTCTGGGCGCGTTAGTCGCATAGGGATTCGTGGCAGACTGATTACTGTAGGGACTGCCGTAGGGACTGAAGGGATTGTTCAGGCCGTCCGACTTGTAGGGGCTTCCAGCTCCGAAGGGATTGGACGTGGAATCAGGATTGTATGGATTCGCGCTCAGCTCGCCGAGATCTTCGGCCTGGACGGAGAGAGGCAGCAGCGGGAGCAAAAGCAGGAAGAGAACCCACACGGTGAGCCTCCGGGAAGCGGAACAGCCAATGCACTCAGCCTACTCCCTGCCTGGAGATCAGCGCAAGCGGTCAGAAACGGTTCCTGACACCCTTATTTCTTCCCAATCACTTACAGAAAAGTCAGAGGTGGGCAGGAACCGGTTATATCTGATCGAACACGATAGTTCTGCCACAGTTTAGCCACAGCGCCGGCCATGTTATATTCATCAGTCAAACCAAGGACAAGAAACCATGCCTAGAGGCTGTTGTCGGCTCTGTGGTGTCGAGGCTGACTTACAGCTGAGCCACATCTTGCCTGCCTTCGTTTTTCGTTGGATGAAAGAAACGTCTGGCAATGGTCACCTCCGTTCTGGCGAAACCCCGAACCGGCGCGTCCAAGACGGCTTAAAGTGCCACTGGCTTTGCGCCTCGTGTGAAAACCTGCTCGGTCGGTCCGAAACCGCCTTCGCTGACCAGCTATTTCATCCATATTCTCGCGGAGAATCGTCTCGATTCATCTATGGTGAATGGCTGCTACACTTTTGTGTTTCCGTGTCGTGGCGGGTCTTGCATTTTTACAGAGAGCAAACCGGCCTCAAGGGTTATGAACCGGAGGGTATTGCAAGCATTGATGCAGCTGAGGTGGCATGGCGGGAATTTCTGTTGGGAGGCCGTTCTCATCCCGGATCCTTTGAACAGCATCTGATCCCATTCGACGCAATAGAGTCCATCTCATTTCCAAAGGATGAGGTCTCCCCAAACTTGAATCGCTACCTCATGCGGACTGTGGATATGGACCTCTGTCGTGGAGGGAAGGCCATCTATGTTTATGCTAAACTTGGTCGGTTTGCCATTCTTGGCTACGTCCGTGAGGAGCAGCGAAGTCGATGGCAAGGCACGAAAGTCCATGTCAAAACGGGCGTCATCGAGCCGCGCACATATCGGCTTCCTCGGGCATTCTTCGAGTACTTGAATGGCAAGGCACGCCGCACGGCTGAGTTGCTCGCAAGTATCTCTCCGCGACAATCAGGCAAAATCGACCAATCCTTTCGGTCAAACATAAATAAATACATGGGCAGCGATGAATTTCAGGCCATGCAAAATGACGTTCGGATGTTTGGAGATGCCGCGTTCACGCGAAGTCACGGGTTCAAGGATGACAAGAGATAGCACCCTGCTTTGGATTATGGGCGGCATCCTAATTCCGGAGAGTGACTGAGGAAGCGGCTTGCATATTCGCAGCCTCGCCCTACCTCCCTGTTTTCGTTCAGGAAGTGTGCGACTTGTGGCTGAAGTGTGGTTGCAAGTTTATTTCCTTCAGGCTGGAAATGGGCGATCGTCTGGTCTGCCAAGCATCGCACACGCAGTAGCCAGTGAGGATTGAGGTAGGAAATGGTGAGTGGCGGATTTCGAAATTCGTTAGACCATCAGACTAGTCAACAAGATCAATCACTTATGGATGCAGATCGCGGCAAAATCGAGCAAGATAAACGCAAATCTGCAACCAGACGCAACCAAGGATCTGGTAAAGGACAGGCTTCGTGAACACACGTTTAACGGAGTTGACACAGAGATTTCAAAAAAGTAGCCTGTCCCAATCTCACCGCCTTTGGCGCACTTCTTTCTAACGCTGCCCATAAAATAATGGCCAAAGATGCAATAACACCCTTTCTCAGATGGGCAGGTAGTAAAAGAAAATTGCTACCGCGCCTCACTCCGTATTGGGGAGAGGGCTATACTCGATACATCGAGCCGTTTATGGGCTCAGCTGCACTATTTTATGCTACCAAGCCTCCCGCAGCTGTCTTAAGCGATATAAACCAGGAGTTAGTAAGTACCTTCGTCGCAGTTCGTGACCATCCACGAGCAGTTTATAATCGGCTTGTCAAAATTCCGAAAGGAAAGCGTAGTTACAAGAAGCTTAGAGCCACCGACCTGGAAGACCTTCATTCTCTGGATAGGGCTGCACGATTCATCTTTCTTAATCGGTATTGCTTCAACGGAATCTATCGAACCAACTCTAAGGGTACTTTCAACGTCCCCTATGCCGCTTCTCGCACGGGAAGTATTCCGGATTGGGAGCACTTTGCCATTGCAGCTCATGGTCTGCGATCAGCGGAGATCATTTGTGCAGACTTTGTATCCGTTCTCCAGGACCACGTCCAAGAAGGAGATTTTGTATATCTCGATCCCCCTTACGCTGTGGATAACAGAAGAATTTTCCGGCAGTACGATCCAAAGACCTTCGGAATTGAAGACTTGAGCCGCCTCAGTAAGACGCTAGAGTTAATTGATCGGAGACGGGCTAAATTCGTACTTTCCTACGCCGTTTCGCCAGAAGCAAAACAGTACTTCAGCGATTGGAAAAGAACGAAAGTTTTTACTCAACGTAACGTTTCAGGCTTTGCTAAACACCGGCGCATGGCTGCAGAGTGGATTGTGACAAATATCTAGTTTTTACATTGGGAGTCATAAAAGGCTAGGGATCAATGTTGGCAGATCATATCTAAATCTAAGAGGGTACTCTTGGCTGAGACTGTAAAATTAGTCGATCCGCGGCTTCTAAAGGTAAACGTCGATAACCCCCGTCTTATCTTTCGTCAAAAAGAACTCGACGAACTCCAGAATAGCATCGAGGACCAAGGCATTCTGGTTCCCCTGTCTGTCTTTCAAGAGGGTAATCGATTTCAACTTCTTGATGGAGAGCGAAGATGGCGATGCGCGCTAAAGCTCGGACTCTCAAGTGTTCCGGTGATTGTGCAGCCAAAGCCCGCCAGGCTGCAGAACCTGATGATGATGTTCGCAATCCATCATGCGCGAAAGGACTGGGATCCTCTTCCGACCGCGATCAAGCTCGAAGACTTAGAAAAAGAATTCAGGGATAAGCAAGGCCGTGATCCTTCTGAGAGCGAACTGGCTGGCCTCGCATCAATGAGTCGGGGTGAGGTCAGGCGATTGAAGAAGCTTCTCCGCCTTCCGAAAGTGTACCGCAAGGAGTTATTGGAAGAGCTTGAGAAGCCGAGATCGGAACAGACTCTCACTGTTGATCAGGTGTTGGAGGCAACCACTGCAGCAAGTGCACTTCACAAACGAGGCATCCTCGACAAAAATGGAGAGGATGATCTGCGCCGTGCGATTGTAAAAAAGTTCAAAAGCCGAGTGGAAGTAAATACTGTCGCTCCTCGACTTTTGGCTAAATTGGCAAGAGGCGTGCAACGCAATGAAGTGTCCATGAAAGTCGCACGTCGTGTCGCGGATAAGCTTGTGACGGACCCGCTATATTCGATCTCCGACGCATTCCGTGACTCCGTTGAGCAGTCGGACTTTGAGCACAATCTTGAGCAAATGGTAGGTCGAGTTATTGACCAGCTGAAACAGCATAAGAAACGTGAATACAGGATATCTGAAAGCCTTATCGGTACACTCAAGAATTTGAGACAACAAATAGAGCGCATGCTTGAGGAGTAGGGTAATGGGGAAACGCACCTACCTTACTCTTGCGCCGGAGCTAGAGGAGTATGCCGAATGTGTTGCCACGGAATTGGAGGACCATGGCTATGCTGTAAAGGCCGATAAAGATGAACTTGGTTTTCCCAGGACGCCTACACTTCTAGCTAAGAGACAACGCACCACCCTAGTTATTGAACTGGTTATCGAGGTCACTTCATCTGGTTTCCTTCAGAGATTAGATTCCTGGACTCGATTCGGAAAATCCTGCGGATACGACCTTCGTGTTCTGATCTGCGTGCCAAAGAATTATCAGCCATCATTACCAGATCAAGAACAGATTCGAGCCAAAGGTTGCGGCCTATGGACAGTTTCAAGCTCAGATGTGACAATCGTCATACCCCCTCATGATCTGGCAATTGGTATCGTCTTACCCGAAAGGCGTTCTCTTCTCCCAAGACTCAAAACTCTTCTCGGTACAGCTTATGAACAATTTGACCAAGCATCTTGGCGTGAGGGGTTCGATGAGGCATGTAAAGTATTAGAGATAGAAGCACGACGATACCTTCGGCATTGGATGCGAACTGGGCGCATCCAGCTGATGGCCAAGAAGGGGCCGCGAACGCTCACGAGATCCCAGGTTGATAAGCTGCCAATGGGAGAGCTGACGAAGGTTTTCAGGCAGATTGTTGCAAAAACACGAATCGACTCCCAGATTGAAAGAGCATTAGCCGCCATTAACGCCGACAGAGTCTTAAGGACACATCATAAACACAAGAAAATTACAGAGAGCAGTCTCCGTAGAAATGTGGGACGCCATATGTGGACGATCATCGAAACCTTAAAACTTATTCCGTGAACCCCTTGTGCAGCAAGTTTATCGAGGTTAGGCGAGACGAAGAAAAGGTGTCACCTTTTCCCAATTCTATTTACGGAGCTTTGCTTTGAGTTTCTGTGGTTTGCGTAAGTGCGTGAATTCGGCCTGTAGGGGCGTTTCCCATTCACCTAAAGGGGAAGGCGCATGCTTAAGAGCCGTATTAATGAATCGGAGCTTTTGTCCGTACCGTTTCATGAGAATGTTAGTAACCTCTTCCTGATTCTGTCTTTTCGAGATCTCGATCAACATTCCCACTGACTGAAGGTAGCGCTCCTGGAATCCAGGTCCCTTCTGAACTTGAACGCTGGTATCAGCATCGAGAAGGCGTAATGCTTCGTGGAGGTAGTGAGTTGCCTGCTCAAAGTCGCCGAGGCGAAATTCTGCGAATCCGGCTAACCAGAATTGATTGTAGTGGTGCTTATCGAATTCAATTAGTGTTTTTGCGGCGCGGAGCATCTGATGGGGATCGCGGTTCTCCTGCAGATGTGCAGTGCCAAGCCATAAGGCCGCATTGAAAAGACTCTGTTCAAGAAGTGGGATAGCGGTGGCATTCTGACCGGCTTGCGCAAGTGCAAGTCCGAGTGTAAGAGAGTCACCTTGAACGACGACCTGTTTAAGGCTTGGAGGAAGGGTTATGCCGGCGAGCTGTACGAAACGCTCAAGCCAGTGACGCTCTATGTAGGAGGCGAGGTCAGACCCTTGCCAAAAGCGAATCGGAGCGCCAAGTCGACGATAACTGTGTATTCCTTCTTCAATCTCTTTACGCGCGTCCGCCGTAATGTCTCCTGTTGTGCATATAACCAATGTCGAGATTCGCGTGAACGGTTCTTGCCCTCGAAAGCCAACATTTTTTTCAAATGCCTGGCGTATCTGGTCCTCAATTCCGGCAGGACTAACGCGTCTTCCTACCTTTGCTGTTATATTTTCAATCTTCAGTTGGATCCCAGTGAAGCGAGGCATATCTTCCGGAGCTGTTATCTCGTGATAAAGAACGTCGATGCCTTTCTCTTTATCGCCCCCTGTGAAGTGAGGATCACGGAATCCCATGCGTTCCAATAACGGAATCAGGACGTCTTTGGAGAAGTCGTTTTCTTTAGCCTTCCAGCGCTGGAAGGCTTCTTGTATGATTTCGCGTAATGGCTTCATGCCTACTCTAGGATCTTGATCTGTTGTGCCAAGGGTTACAGCCTCATTGAGATATTGGCGGTTTAGGCCTTTCTAAGTAGTTCAGCAGCTACAACTCGCACGCGTTCTTTTCGATCTTCCACTAAACCGGACAATGCTTCCGCAAGTCTCTGCGGATCGCGGCACACGAGAAAATCCCATTCGCCTAATCGCCCCCAGCGATTGACAGCAGCAACCCAGCGGCGAGCCGCCTGATGTTTCGCATCTGTGTCTTCGTGTGGTTGCCCCTTTATTTCAAGCACAACGGTTAATGGAGTTTCTAACCGTACTAGGAAGTCCGGCTCATACACGTGCGGATTGCCGTAAAGCTCATACGGGATATTGAATTCCAGATGATCGTTGCGAGTGTAGCAACGCACCCCGCCTTCCTTAGCCAGCTTTTCAAGCTGAAACACCGCGGCTTGTTCCCACGAATTGGTGTCGCAGGCTACGAGATTTAAGTGACTGGCTTCTGTCACCTGCACAGGCTTCACTGTTTTGAAATGAACACTCTCGGTGCTCCCAACTGGTTTGTACCGGTTTAACCGTGGCAGTAATGGAGCTTCTCCTTGTTCATCGTCAGGCAGGATGCCTGCAACGAGCAAGCCGATAATCCGTTGAGTATATGTTTGCAGTCCCACTTCGCATGGGTGACAACCGTGGAAATCTACGCGAGTAGCGATGTAGTCTTGGACTATTCTTAACACCTGAGGAAAGAGCGCTCCCCGGCTTTGGCTCTTCAAGCGCTCTTTCCCTGGATGCGCCGCCTCCGTAAGAAGTCGAACAATCTCCCGCGCCATCTCGAACGAGATGGTTTGTGGGTGAATCGAGTCGTAATACTCCTGTCGGTCCATCAACTCGAATCCGAACCCACCGTGAGCGCTTGGATATCCGACTTGATAGCCCACCTGCGGCCGCACAAATGCTGCTGTCGGAACGTTCCACGGATCTAACACCGTTCGCTCAACGTGAGCCACATCGCAGCGAATCAGGTTACGTTTCAAGTCCACCACATAGCCTTCGACGATCGGAAAGCGAATCTCGAAGTGCTTGCGCTCTGGTAGCGCCATAACCTCATGCTTGGGCCGGTCTTCTGGCTGCGGTCCTTTCCCCGGCTCGCGGCCCTTGAAAGGAATCAACGAAAAGGGTACGCCGAAAATGTCCACATATTCCGCCGACAGCAGCCCTGTTTTTGGGTCCGGCGTGTATTCCATCCGGCGCAAACCGCGTCCTACCACCTGCTCGCAGAGCAACTGACTTTGGAACGCCCGCAGTCCCAAGATGTGCGTCACGTTGTTCGCATCCCAGCCTTCGCTGAGCATGTTCACGCTCACCACACAGCGGATGCGTTCACCTGGCTCGCCACGGCGCCCAACAGTCGAGACAATCTTCCTCAGTTCTTCGGCGGCTTCCTTACGGGTTGCCTTTGGATCTTCACTTTCGGCTGCACTTAACAGGTCAGAATCAATCCGCAACGTGACCTCTTCGCCTTTCTGATTCCACAATTCTGGAAAGCCTGCAATCCCGCTTCCGTAACGCTTTTGCGGTTTAGGCTTCTTCTTTCGTTTCGGGGCATCGTCCTCATCGTCATCGTCCACGTCTTCTGGTGCATCTGCCACGATCATTTCCTCGCCGGAGATCATCCGGTGAAAATGTTCAGCAATGTCCGTGTTATCGCAGACGATAATCATGACGGGTGGCGTACGATCCTGGCCGGGTGTCGAAACCTGTAATTGTTCAAGCCGTTCCTTCCACTCACCCGCGAGTGTCAGTAACGCATCTTCGGCCTTGCGATACACGACTTCAGGCTTTGGCTTCCCGCCGTTCAATTTCTCACCCGGTCGCAAATCGCGCGTGATGTGTTCCCACAGCTTGAAATATTTTGGGTCAGGCCGTCCGGTGTTATCAATGGCGGGGAGGCGAGGAATTTTCGTGATGCCGCTCTCAATGGCGTCTACTAGGCTGAAGTCATTGACAATCCAGGGAAACGGTGAGCCTTCGGGATAACCGCTGCCGTGGATGTAGAATGGCGTGGCCGATAAATCCACGCAGAGCGAAATGCCACACGCGGAATTAATCCTGTCCAATCCAGATACCCACACTGTTGCTTCTTCACGGTCCGCCTTTTCTTCCGCGGTAAGATTTTCGTCCTCACCAACTGGTGCGGGTCGATAGGCGTGGTGTCCTTCGTCGTTGAGCACCATCAACGGTTCCGTGTCCCACAAGTCTCCTAGCCGGTTCTTCGCAAACGATTCGGGCGTTTCAGGACCTAACTTGCCCACGGTCATCCCGCCGACCTTGATCACCTCAGACTCCGGGCTGAACCAATGCCAGTTTGTGACCAGGACCTTACCTTTGGCCAGTTCTGGGCGGAGTGAACTCGGCACCAAGTCAAACTGTTCATAGTAATTATTCGGGTCACCGGAATAGAGCACTGAGAGTCGCTCTTTGATCGTGAGGTTGGGGCAAACCACCAACGTTCGGCGCGGAAACCGCGGGTCTCCCGGCTTTGTACCACGATTGCAGAATGCCCACGAGATCAGCATGGCCATCAACACTGTCTTGCCACTGCCCGTCGCCATCTTGCAGGCGTGACGCGGAATAGGTCTCAAGCCCGACTCGTGAGGGATATCAACCAACTTCGGATGCTGCGCAATCTTCGTCACCCATTCTTGTGGCCGTGGATTCTGCCCTTTGCAGAGCGTGTGATATTCATCCACCCCGAGTTTAGGTGTCCAACGTGGCTTCTTCCCCTGCGCCATGATTTCTTGCAGATAAATAATCGTCTCGACGGCCTCGACCTGGCAGAAAAACAGTCGCCGGCCTCGATCTTCACGCCACCAATGCCGCAGAAGCTTCTTGGTTGTTTCTGACGCGTTCTCCCAGCCTGATTCGCGCCAACGTTTCACATCCTCACGTAATGCGTTGACCAGCGGCAGATCGTCACGTTCCTCTTCGGCAAGCAGGGACATCTGTGAGCTGCCCGTACGTTCAGTCTTGAACCAATAACTCGCCGGACGCCGCTGGGGCATCTTGCTTGGAATACCCGTGCGTGTGTCGTAGAGCCAATGTTGGTCCGGCTCCTTGTAGGGGGAGCAGAGGATCGGATTCTCGACCGGCTGAATGGGAATAGACTCTTTAGGCATGGTGTTCCTGTTCTACTTGATCTCTAGGACACGCAACCCTTCATTTCCGCGTGGATCAATCACCTTAATAGCGATACGCCACTTCTCACCCTTCTTCAATCGAGCCGGTCGCGGGAAGGGCAAGCTCGTCAAGCCGCTCAATGCCTCGAATGCGTCCTCCGCGATCACGTTAGCGTCGCCCAGCGCCTTTGCCAACTTGGCCCACTTGCTCTTGTCCGGGAAAAATGCCTGGCAGATACAGAAGGTCCGTCCATCGTAATCTGTGTCCAGGAACCACGCGGCGATACGCTCCTTGTCCGTGGGGAATAGCGTATTGCTTACCGGGTCATACACGTCCATGCCTTCGACCTCGATGCAATACTCATCGTCCGCCTGCTTGATCGGCCCTTTCACCCGCGGTGCGCTGAAGACGGTGAAAAGCTGGCTGCCTGGTTGCGTCTTGAGCAGATCGCCCATCGCCACGTCCGGGCGGATCAGTGCCATATGCAGGCGCACCTTCGGATGGCTGCCGCTCTCAATGGCGTCCTGCGCCGCCGCGTCGAAGCCGAATCCGGCAAATACCACGTCGTCGTAGCCTTTGCGGTTGGCGTCGCGAATCACGTCCTCGACCTGCATGGCGGAAATGTTCCCCACTTCCGGGCCGATGCTCACGGCCACGCGCCGCTCCTTCTTGTCGCCGTTCATCCATTCGCCCTCGGCGTGGATGAGCGATGCCCCTGTCATCGGATCGAGCCGGCTGAACTTCATGTTCTTGTTGCCCGCAAAGTCCACCCCGCTCGCTTTGAGCAGGCGCAGAATCTTGTCCAGATGCGCCTCCGCATTCACCACGGCAAGATCGGCAGTGGCCCCAAGCTCAAATGTGTCCAGCTCACCGGGAGCACCACCAATCGGCGTGTCCGGCCCATCCTCCACGGCAATGACGCTCTCCATCGTGAAAGGACCCGTCACCCGCACCACCCCCTTCACCTGCTCCGGCTTGTCCACCAACTCCTCCATCTCGGCGTTAGCGGAAATGCAGGAATTCACCTCGTCCATCTTGGCACGCCACGCGGCGCGATAGGCTGTGAGCGTCTCCTGCAATGACTTTGGCCAGTCAGGATCGATGTCGAATGGCACTTCCCATTCCTTCCAGCCGCCTTGGGGAATCGCGGCGCGATAGCTCTCGGCTTGCTTCGGCGTGATGCCCTTGAACGGCTTGCGAGCGGGGATGCTTTTGATGAGCGTCGGGTGCGTGTCCGGCAACAGGCAGCGACGTGTGTCGGCATCCGTTACGGCATTCGCGCCTTCTTCACGATGCTTGCTCACCAACTTCTGCACCATCGCCTCTTGAATGGCGGGCGTGACACGGGTCAAAGCCTTGTTCAGTGCCGTAAGAGCTCTGGCCAGGATCGGCCCATGCTTGGCAAAGATGGGATCGAGCGACGTGTTTCGCGCTATGCTTTTGAGCGTGATGTGCGGCACTGTCTTGCACTGGAACGTGGTTTTGTCGGGAACTCGGCCCGTCGAGTCGGTAAGCCAAGTTCCGTTCGGATTGCGTGACACGTCCTCCGGGCTCAACGGGCGGAGCCGGTGGTAATCGAACTTGGCGGTCATCAGTCGATGCTTAGCCAGCACCAGTGCCACGCGGCTGGAATCGCAGGTGATCCAGCGCCGGCCCCACTGCTCGGCCACATACGCCGTCGTCCCACCCCCACAGGTGGGATCCAGCACTAGGTCGCCGGGGTCGGTCGTCATCAACATGCAGCGCTCGACAACCGTTGTGGAAGTCTGAACCACATAGATTGCCTCCTTGCCGATCTGAACACTCTCCCATCGATCAGCGAGGGGTACTAGGTTAAAGTCTGCGGCAAGCCTCACGTAGCGCAGCCGGTCCCCCTGCGGCTCGATTCGGCCAGCGAGCCCCAAGCGGCGCAAACCGTTATCAACGTCAGTTTTCCAATGGGCATTGCCTTTTGGTTCATACTTTTTGCCAAGAAATTCGAAGGCTTGCGGCTTGGTAGAAGCACCATCCGAGAAGAGACTGGTAAGTTGGAATCGACACAGCTCGCCAAGGTCATCTTCGGTCTCATCGGCATCCGAAATCCTGCGCATCATCCCAGTCGGCTCAAGGATCTGATCGTATCTATCCAGCGATGTATCACCGCCACGTCTTTCCTGATAGATCTGTTTGTATTTCACCTTCTCGATATCTCGCGCATACCACAGCAAGTAATCAACTGTAGTAGGGAGAAGATTTCCTGCCATGCTTCCAGTCTTCTGAAAAGAGATAATGGCGCAGAAGTTCCCCGGTCCAAACACCTCATCCATTACGCACCTTACGCGATGGAGATTTTCGTCGCTGATCTGCACAAAGATGCTGCCCGTGTCGGCAAGGAGTTCACGTGCCATCGCGAGGCGGTCTCGCAGGTAGGCGAGGTAGGAGTGAATGCCAAGCGTCCAGGTATCGCGGTAGGCTTTGACCATCTCCGGCTCGCGGGTGAGGTCCTGCTCGCGGTCCTTCACGTCGCGCTGGCCGAGCTGCGGCTGGAAGTTCGAGGCGAATTTGATGCCGTAGGGCGGATCAACGTAAATCATCTGCACCTTGCCCGCTAGGTCTTCACGCCGCGCGAGGCTGGCCATTACTTGGAGAGAGTCGCCGAGGATCATGCGGTTCGCCCAATCCACGTCGTGCTGGTAGAACTGCACCGCCTTCGCGTAGTCGTGCTGTGGATCGGCAAAAAGATCACGCTCGACATCCTCCCGAGCCAGCACGCGCAGTATGGCTTGCGTGGAGATGCGCTCGTGCATGTGTAAGGCCACTGGCTCAACCTCGAACCACGGCTTCTCGCGTTTGCCAGCCCATTCGAGCCACGGCTCGTTTCGGCGGATAACATCTGCGAGGTATTTTGCTGCATCCGGTGTAATAGCCGTTTCAAAGATTGTCTTGATCCGGCCAGCTTCTTCTGGCGTGAGTGGCCGCTTGGTCGCTTCGTCCAATAGCTTGCGCTCGGCTGGTTGACCTAAAGTACGAAGCAACGCATTGCGTAGCAGCGACAACAGATGATCTGCCTGCCCCGCTTCTGGCGCGGATCGTAAATTTGGAGGGAGATGAGGATTGTATTCGTAACGAATCCGCGGCACCTCACGAATGAGCCCGTGCGCTTCCAGTCCCGCCGGAGGGATATTCTTTCGTTTGCTCGAATGCTTGTATGCTGTTACTGCGTCATTTGGTGTTGGTTTCACGCCGAGTGGCTTTGCAGCGTTCTTCTTCGCCATGTTTGATCCTTATGGAGTAGTCTCGTGGGCAAAAATCGATATTCGTACGTTCCTCTGAACCATGATCACAGGCCAATAAAACGGTACGCCGCGCCAACCTTTTTCCTCGGCTCCGTTCTGCTTGATGAGCATGAGAATCGGGGTATCAATGGCCGCGCGTTTCATGATCACGCCATCGCTCTGGGCGGTATCGGGAGCGTCTGAGAAATACGGCGATCCTAGCGCTGGCTTGAAACGGCTCAGATTTCGGTCTCCCCGAACCAAACACCACACATTTCCTTTGTTCTTTGGATCTGCCGGACAAATATTGCTCAGATACTGCAGTGCCGCTCCACTCGCTTCCCAGTCAAACTCGAAACCAAGCTTAGTCTCCATGAGTAGCGTGGGCTCAATCCTTTTCAATAGGTCGAGTGCAAATTGCAGCGTTACCTCGAATGGGTCATCAAGGTTTCCGCCTGAAACCGCCCGATCAAGAAGTGCATCGATCTCGCGAATGATGGGTTGAACGCGCGTCTTAACATCGGTTTGAAAGCCAATCGGAAGAATTCTTTTGAAGGGCCGGAGGGTTGTGGTATTGGAGGCGAGGATTTTATTCGGGCTGCACGGCACAATCTGCCCGCGTGGGTCCTGTCGAATAAACACCACTCCCTGGTCCGGATTCTGTTCTACTGTCTCCCGCAATGCCACGTCGCTTTCATGCATTCGGCGCATGGCGGCATAGATCGCCGGTTCGGTATAGAACCGGGTCACCGTCAGATCTTCAATGGGACGAAATCCAAACATTCGCGAGTGCTGCAAAACGGTATCTTGCTGATAGATCTGGGGCCGGCGTCCGTAGAAAAATCCACTCAGGTTGGCAATCGTAACTCCTCGGTCAAGTATCTGGCCCCCGATGAAGATATTCAGGGGTGTGCGGAGTCTAAGCTGGCCCTCACTGTCCAGCAGTTCCTCTACCTGTCGCTCAGAGTTCACCTTTGTGATCATGAGCCATCCATCCTGAATCGCCGTGAAGGCTTCTTGAAGCACTTCCTCCAAGGACGGCAGGACTTGATCCATCGCGCGAACAGAGTTGGCCAAATCGTTATACGCCTCTGTCAATAATCGTCGTAGTACAGGGGTCTGATTCCGAGCGCCCTCGATCAACTTCTCGTTTAGAGTCATTACCACGCGCTCTTGCCACGCATGGGCAGCTCGTCCGGACTCTGTATGGACCAGGAAGCTAAACTTTTTGAGCGGTAGCCCAACTCGCTGGTCTTGTAGCCGACGTATACATCCACCTACAACGAAATTGCAGATAGCCTGACGAAGGGAATCAATGGCTTCGCTCGTGAGACAGTCTTCTAGGCGGAAACGGCGGCGGTCTTCATGGTGGAGGATCTCAAGTTCTTCTTGTGTTACTGGGTGGTGAATATAAGACGCGACCGTATTTTCGGATTGGCTTTGATCAAAGTAATAGTCGCTCCCGACATACTTTGGATGTACCGGAACTAGTTGGGTAAACGCAGGCCTCACAGGTCTGAACTCCACCCCTTTCACCTCAAGCTCCTCAGGCTGGAGATACAGAGAGTATGGTGTTGCTGTTACCTGCAGGAACGCCGAACCAGTCAATATTTGCCGAAGGGCATCAATCTGCTTGGCTGTCTTGTTGATAATGATGCCTTCCTCTTTATCCCGTCGAAAACCAATGCTCGCATAGTCGGCTTCATCATCGATGATCAGAACTCGCTTGCCAGCAAGTTGAGGATAGGTTTCGCGAAAGAGTTTGGAGAGTCGGTCCAAATTATCTGTCTGCTTCTTGGCAACGAAGATCAGCTTTTGGCTTAGCTCCCAAGGAGTAAGCCCAGACGGAATAGTCATGATGTCGTGGATTTGCAGCTGATCGTCAGATGCGAAAGGTGCAAAGTCCCTTCGCACACGCTCCAAGGTTTGGAGCGTGAGGGCTTTGGTTCCCTTGGTCAAAATTACAGCGATGTCGAACCCATTATCAAATGCGAGAGCAATCACTCCGAGAAAGATCTTCGTCTTTCCAGATTGGATTTTCCCAAGCAACATTCCTGGTTGGACCGCGCTGGTTTCAATAGAGAGGAGGCGTTCAACGGTTTGTTGAATGCAGGCCTTGTCTGTTTCGCCGTAGATGGCAGAATTATCAGTGAAGAGCGGGTAGAAGGCGCCGGTAAGGTTAAGAGAGGGCATCAGATTATCCTTTAAGGCATTCCAACCGCCGCAGAATACCCCTTTCCCTGCGAGAAAGCATCTCACCGTTGGAGTGGAATTGCTTGTTTTTCACCCGCTTACAAATAGATCGGTCTGGCCGGCATACTGGTAGGCCCAACCAAGCCAGTGATCTGCCTGGCGTCCTGATTCATCGCATGCTCAGACGCTCCTATGCTTAGTACATTTTCTACGATTCTCGTCTTTTCTTGCGAAAACAGACTTTTGAGCCCACTAGGGTCTTGAAAAAGTCGCGCAACATCGTTATTTATAGGACCATGAATTTTCGTCGACCAAGAAAACGTGCGAAAATTGAAAAAGAGAGCTTTCGGATCAGTGGTAGAGTCCTTGGTTATTTGTTTTTGTCCGCACTCTTTGTTGCTTGGCATGCCTATGAGCTTCCACTAGAATATGCTGCCATACTCCTCAGCTTTTTGATCATTGGTTACGGAGCAGCATTCGCTTTCCCTCGTGTAGCCCGGAAAGTCTTGTCAGGTTCAAATACTCCTGACTATGAGAGAGTGTCTCATCATGTGGGATCTCACTATCGGATAGACCCTTTCGCGGTCGAAGACCTCATCAGATCTCTTCTTCTCGCCTTTGCTCGTTTGCTCGATCGTGCTAGCTTGCTGCTCTCCCATCTGCTTTCGATTCATCGCCTCCTACTTGTCCCCACGAATCACCGCAATGTCCGAGCCCTCGAGGAACATACCTCGCTGCGGCTCTTCATTCTGACCTCTGATCACACTCTCAGACCGCCGCCTCAGCTCCTCTAACTCTTCGCGTTTCTCCAAATAACTCCGTTAGTCACAACGTAAAGCAGTCCGCTAGGACTGCTTAAGGAGGAGCTATGGCACCGTTGTATTCGAATCCAGAAGAGTTTTATGCACGCCTTGAAAGGATCTTGATGAAGGTCCTTGAGGATTTGCAGAGCACCAAATCCGGGGCTGACTTGTCGAAGCTTCCGGAGAGTCAGTTGCTCAGCGAAAAGGAAGTTGCACAGTACCTCGGTCTGTCTACTCGGACCCTTCAGGCCTGGCGTCTGCGCGGAGGGTCTCTCCGATATCAGAAGCTAAACAAGCGATCCATCCGTTACCGGGTAGGCGAGGTTCGCAAGTTCCTTGATCTCGGTAGGCAGGGCCCCACGTTACATGCCGCATGAGGGCATGCAGCATCTCAGTATGACGATTGAGTGAGAAAGGAGCGAACGATGAAACTTTTCAGTGAATTGAAAAATGAGTTGGACCAGGAAGCGAGTGAAGAATCAGTACGGTTGTCTGTCGGTCTTTCTGGGCGTGCAGCCGAGGTTTTCCGCGAACTGCACGAATCCCTTGGAGGTCAAGAAACTATCTCACGGAACGCGCTGGTAACCCGGATTCTTGCGCGTGCGTTGACCGACGATGACCCTCCGAAACAGCGTCGAACGGTGAAAGGTGGGGTGCCATCACCTAACGAGCCGTCTCTTCTCGTGAGCAACGAGGGGCACTAATGGCGGACCCTCGCTACCTTCTGCGTAGACGACAGTGCTGGTTGTCACGGTCGTTTGTCATCCGTCAACCAGCGGCGTCAACGAACGTCGGAGTCGTGATCCCAGATTTGGATGCGAGGGAATTTGTAGCCATTTGTGGTGGAGGGAGCCGTCCTCTCGCGGGCTTGCGATCTGAACGATTCGCAAGTCCGCGATTCACCTCGCGCACCTCCGCTGGACGCTCCGGTACTTGGAGGCCTGTGAAGGCCTCTTCCAAGAACAGGGAGCTTGTACGCTCGCCTGTTCTTGGAATTCACCGCGTGCGTCTCGGCGCCATGCCTGGCGCGAGACTGCCCACGAAGTGGGCTTCGCCGAAGGTGGCGCGACCTCCGGTCGCTTCACTTCGGCTTGGACGCACTCACGTGCGCCTCGGCAAGACGCTGCGCCCCTGTAGGGGCTCGCTTTGCCGACCACACTGTTCGTGGGCAGTCTCGCGCGCACGCAAGTGCGCGACTCGACGCACGCCACGAGAACGCATTGGCGCTGCTGGGGCAGACGCTTCGCTCGCACAATGCTTGCGCCGGTGTTGGCACCGCGCATCTCGTCCGGTGGTGCGCTGACCGTGCCTTGGAGCACGGGTGCAGCGCCCCATCCCAGCGTGTGCCTGAACGGCAACGCTGGGACAGGAACGCGAACCGGTTTCGTTGGCGAAGCCGGTTCGCTTGGCCAAGCTTGGGTTGGCCATCCTGCCATGTGGAAGGTCATGAAGAAACTACTTCGATGGAGAGCACAATGAAAGACGACATATTCGTCAAGCTCCGACCAGGATTTGCGGTTTCTGTGTTTACGGTTGAAGGGAAACGGTTCCCCACGTTGTTCATGTCTCGAAACGACATAGCCGTTGCCTTTGGTTCCATACACCGTCTGGCAGAGTTCTGTTCTGTCTTGCTCGAGACAAGACAGACTTCCTCACCAGATAAATCCACATATACCGAGCACTTCTCGGTATTTGATCATGGCGAGCAAGTGGAGTTGTCCATCGCCTGCCTGAGGAGTGAATGCCTACGCGTTTCACTGAGGCAAGACGAATATTCAGCTCTGTGCGATCTAGCACAGGATGTACAAAAGACAATTCTACGCTCACGCACCTTACCATCGACTAATGATCGGGGAGGAGTCTTGTGATGGACAAGTCATCAACAAGTTTCGCGATGGTTCTTACTCTCGTACAGCAGGTGATTGGTCTTCTCCTATGCAACATGACCCTTGGATACTTGCCCGTGGAAGCCCGCCAAGAAATTCTCGGTCTGCTTATCAAGCTCTTCGATGTTGTCGATCTAGCACATCCAGTGACATCGGTCGGCGCGCAAGCCCTCGTGGTGTCGGATCTCAATTATATGGTTCAAGACCTGCGTATTGTCCTGTGGTTTGGTGCGTGCAACATTGCTGCATTTGTGGCCGCATGGGGGCTGCTTCGCGCGATGACCAATCCGCCCACCTCAGTGAGTCAAACGGTCGGAGCGATGCTGCTCATTCTCTCTCCCGCGTCCATCGTGTTGCTCCATGAGACCTGGCACAGACTCATCACGGGATATGTGTTGTTTTTGGTTGTCCAGGTTGCCGGGTGGTGGTGCTGGATCGCAACAAACACTCCACTGGACCGAATTTCAGATATCCGGGAAGCCTGGGCTATGGCGAGGCCTCGCAAGCCATTCAATCCGTTGCGCTATATACGACTGAAAAATGGTGTATTCGCAGGTCTAGACGAGTCGGAGAAGCCCAGATACATGTCGATCCGGGACATGAGACAGCACATTCAAGTCCTCGGTCAGACTCGTGCAGGAAAAAATGTTGCGGTTGCTACTCTGCTCGACCAGTCCGTGCAGCTTGGCGAGTGCGTGATCATTATCGATCCCAAAGCGGATTTCTATATGCCTGGCGTCATGGCCGGTTGCGCGCAACGTGCAGCTGTACGGATGACGTTCATCGACCTTCGAACGGACCAGCCGCCGCAGTTGAATTTGCTTGCAGGTTGTTCAGCGCAGGACGTGGAAGAGATGCTGATCCAGATCTTCGATCTGATCGAAAAGGGAGATAACGCAGACGTGTACAGAATAGAAGACCGCGCCGCCGCTCGATTGATCGCGGCATCAGGGGCGCGATCATTCCCTGAACTATTTGAAAAGGCCTCAGAGATGCTTGATCTGAGCAAAACTCGGAGATTGTTCGAGGCACTGAAAGAGCTCGCTTCACTTCGGGTCATTCAAACAGCCGAAGGAGTGGATCTGAGCACGATCGTGGCGCAACCAGGGATTCTCTACGTGGTTGGCAGTACCAGGCATGAACCGACGATTCGATTACAGAAAATGGTTCTCATGCGAATCCTCCAGCTCATCGACAAAGCAGGCCAACAGAAAGAGGGGAGCTGGACTGCTCTCTTTCTCGACGAGCTCAAGTATTTATTGTCGCCTGCTGCGTTGCAGGCGTGCGGTGTAATCGCGGATAGGCGATGCGCTCTGCGTGTGGCTCATCAAGCCCTGGCCGATTTAGATGATACATCGCTTCCAGCGACAACTGTCCGCGGCGCGGTGCTTGTTAACTGTGCCGTCAAGTTCCTGTTTCGAACGAACGACCCGGACACGGCGTTATGGATGGCACGTCTCTGCGGAACGGTTCCCATTTTCGCAGAGCTCGCACAAAAAGCGATCTTCAAATTCTCCAAGAATGAAGGTGGCTGGAGAGAGTCCGTGAGTGCGTTGTTCGACGCGAATGTGTTCCTGTCCTTAGCGCCCCTCCATGCGATTTTCTTTGGGGTTGGCGTGCCAGTCAAAATTAGAGTCGGCTACCTGCCTGTCCTTGATTCCCCTAGGCCTATTCCTGCCCCGCACCGATTAATCAAATTTCAGGAGGCGATTTAATGAACAAGCTTGCTTGCTTATTACCCGCTTCGGAACGGGAGGCGCGACAGTTTGAAAAACGGCAACGACTGCTGCGTTTCTTGCGTGAAGAAATATGGAGTACTCCAGACATTCTTGGGCAAGTGCTTCGTCTGCATTCTCGCCAAGCGGTTTGGAAATCACTCCGTCAATTTCATGCAGAGGAGATCGTACGTTGCCATGAGTACGTTGCGTTGGGTGGAAAAATTCTTATCTGGGGAATCACCGCGCATGGTCAGGCACTAGCTTTCAATCCCGCGTCTGAGACCGCAAGAAGGCACTATTTTGAGCCTTCTAAGGTCTCAGAGTTCACTCTCCGCCACAGTCTCGACATTCAGCGTTTACGGATCGCTGCAGAATCGATTGGCTGGACCGATTGGCGAAATGGCCAAACTCTTGGGGTGATTGGAAAGGGGCTGAATCGCCCCGACGCGGTTGCGAATGATCCGGCAGGTGTGAAGGTCGCCCTCGAATGTGAGCGCACGATCAAAACTGTGAAGCGGTATCAGGCGATCCTCTCCGGCTATCTGCAGGCTATTAAACGGGATGAATTCTCTCGCGTGATCTGGGTTTGTCCTTCATCTGATCTTGCGCTCCGGCTCCGCACGATTGTGTGCGGTATTCAGAGCGTCGTCGTGAATGGCCAGCGAATTCCTATCGACTCAAATCGCCATCATATGAACTTGCAGTTTGAAGATTACGGCTCGTTTACCAAAAATACACGGGCTCCTCCGTAAGAAGTCTCATGGAAATCGAAGAGGTGACACAAGTTCACGCTCAGGAGGAGTGGAGAGACCCACGCTCCGGGCTAATTATCAGAGAAGAATAATTGGAGGTGCAGCATGAAGAAGGTTCCCCATCGGCCGGTCCTCAAGTGGTTCTATATCAACTTCCTGAAGCAGTATGTGGGCTCCGAGTCGGCCCCGCTTACCTGGACCCAGTGTTTCGACATGGTGCTGATTCGCATTGCGTACCGGAACAGCGGTCTTCTTCAGGAAATCCTCGACGGCCTGTTCTGGGCTGCCTTGGATGAAAGCTACAAAACTCAACTCATTTCCTGGAAGTTGCGGGGATATTCTCAGATCCCCGCACTGGTTGAGTGTCCTCAACCCAACCTTCTTAAGAAGGCGCACCCACTCGACGATTCGCCCCGTGCACGGTTCCCAGCGCCTGAACTTCGGAGGGCTGTAGCGGCAAATCCTAACGCGCCGATGGCGGTACTGGCAGTTTTGGCTTGCGATCCAGACAAAGAGGTTCGGCTGGCGGTGGCGAAATCCCCAGCGGCAACACCGCAGATTCTCGATTGCCTCGCCGTCGACGAATCGGAAGATGTACGCCATGCCGTCGCAGAGAATCCCAAGACGGATTGGAAGACATTACTGAATCTCGCGCTGGTCAAGTATCGCCCGGCAGCCTAGCGGAAAGGAGCTTTCTGGGGGAAGTCTTCCCTCGACGGGAAGACATCCCCCAGACCCCCTACAAAGCGCGCCGGCTTACGCCCGCGCAAGATGAGAATGGTGAATAAGAGTGAGAGCTGGGAACGAAACAATTTAAACTCTAAAAATTACATAACGCCATTGATATATCGCCTTTATATTAAGCAACTTACGACTATATGCGTTCACTAATTTTATCTGTTCATGATTCATGAACGTGTGGTATAAGTGAACATGCCGCATCTTAGGTCATCGGAAACAAAAATTCTGCATTCTGCTCTCGAGCAGTTGCAGCTTGTCCACGCTGGCATAAAACCACAAAACGTCATTCTAGCGGAGGAGCGCTTTTCCCCTTTCGATGGGAGAATTACCCTCAAAACGGACACTGAGTCTTTTCAGTATCTCCTCGAGATAAAGGCACACCCACGGCCTGAGACCATTCGGCATCTGATAGTTCTAAAAGACACTGACAAAGAAGCCAAGAACACCCCAATCCTGGTAGTGGCCGACTATTTGAACCCGAACTTAGCTGCGAAGCTGAGAGAGGAGGGGATCAACTACTTGGACACAACAGGAAATCTTTTCCTCAAGAGAGCCCCAAACCTTTATATGCAGGTTGAAGGCAAAAAGCCTTCCTCTCCAGTCGCTGGACTTAAGACGCGGTTATTTCAGCCTAGCGGACTTACGCTGCTCTTTGGACTGCTAACAGAACCTCAGTCCATCAATTATCCTTATAGACGGTTGGCTGAAGAGGCTGGGGTGGCGTTAGGCACGGTTGGCTGGGTTATGCGAGACCTCAGAAACAATCATTTCCTAGAACCGGCGGGAAAAGATCAGCTGCGGTTGGTTAATACAAAAGATCTAACCGAACAATGGGTTCAAGGATATGCGCGTACATTAAGGCCAAGAATTCTTGTGGGGGAATATGGAAACCTTGCCCCACATTTGGAAGATGTGGTTTCTTCGCTAACTAGCTATACGGCACATAAAAATGAAAAGTGGGCACTCACTGGAGGCTTTGCAGCGGATGAACTGTTGCGCCACTACAGAGGGCAAAAGCTAGCGTTCTATGTGTCAGACTGGTGGTCAACGGCAGTCTTAAAGGAGCTTCCTATCGTCCCGGTCGCGGGAGGAGACATAACGGTACTGAGGGCGTTTTCGCCACGTGTGGTTGAAACACCGAAGTCGCTGACAACAGAGCATCCGTTAGCGCATCCGCTTCTGATATACGCGGAGTTGCTATATCAGGGAATGGATCGAGACATGGAAACAGCACGAATGTTGTATGCCGAGTTTCTCGAGGGTCATCTTGGCAATAAATGATCGTGATTTAGCCAATGGTCTGAAGCAGCTGATTTCGTATTGCGAAAAGCAGGGAGTCAAAATTGCCTTGGTGGGTGCTCTAGCGCCTGCTGTGCTCATAAGCGGTCCGGTAAAAGGAGTTATGCGTCTTGGTAGTAGGGAAACGAGAGATGTGGACTCCATTGTAGAGCTGCAATCGTGGGAAGAATGGAAAACGTTTACAGAAGGGCTAATACAGCTTGGGTTTCAAAGAGGCATCGAGGAGCATCGGCTTCGCTATGGGGAAGCGAATTTTGATCTTATTCCCTATGGTGGCTTAGTTACAGCTGAGCAAGTCCTCACTTGGCCGTCCTCTAAATTCGAAATGAATATGATGGGGATCTGTGATGCGCTCAATAGCGCAAAACTAACGGAAGTTTTTCCAGGTGTGTCACTTCCCGTTGCCCCGCTCTGGTCAATTGTGGTTTTGAAAATAGCAGCCTATCAAGATCGGCATTTTCCGCGTGACCTTACTGACATTGTGCACATTGCAGATGAGTTCGAAAAGTCTGACCTTCAGACCCGCCGATATGATGTTCTTGACCAAGTGACTTTTGAGCAAGCAGGAGCCTATCTTGTAGGTGTAGACATTAAAGCCTATGCCAATGAAGAGTCACTCGTTCACTCAAAGGAATTCTTTAAATCTATTGAAGATGAATATGCCCCTATCATTGCTACAGTTCTTCGAGAAGAAAACAGAGCGTTTTCTGATTCTAGGCGAACCTATGTTAGCAATCTGTTCAAAGCAGTTTACTTAGGCCTGCAATAATTGTTGAGCGTTCCCCATTCCAGGGACATTGCACCTTGAACCTTTGCAGGGTTGATAGCCAAATCTTTCAAGGTAAGATGGGGCATTGCAAGAATTCTTATATGCAGAAAAATCTCGAAATGAAGGAGAATGTCTGAGGATCTGTGGTGGAAATAAGTAGTAGCTTCCCATTTTCTACGACAGCGACGGGGAAGAAGCCTGCAGGACCGCAGACAACAGCGTTATCGCACCAGTGCACGAAGTAGAGTTTGCGGCGATCTATGAAGTGGGCCGGCTGATGTCAATGAATGGCGTATCGGCTTAAGGCGTAACGTCCTAGACCGCGGACGGTCTAGAAGGTCTCGCGGAGGGTGGGCTAAAAGCCGAGCTAGGCAGCTTTCCCTCCAAGGCCTTCTGCTTCTTCTACGTCTGTGGTGAAATCCAGAATGACCTGAATGGGTTCCTGCTCAGAATGCTTATCGTTATAGACGTCCACATCCGTCTTGAGCTGTAAGCAGTCACCTACGATCTGTTTTCTTCGCTGTGCAAAAGCCTTCTCCATAAAGGGACGATCGGAATGATCCATGACTCCCCAGAAGGTATACTGCACACCGTGTTTGGTCACTCGCACGGCATGATTCACCCGGTAGCGGCGCCCATACTTGTCCTTGCGATACTCTTCTCGGAGAGCTGTGGACATGTCCTCGGCTAGCCGATCAATCGGATCGATTTCTGGAAGGGTCAATAGCCCCCTAGCTACCCCCCAGGCCACAGCATCACGGGCGGAGATTGGAATATCACCATTTTCGGCTTGATACCGATGCCAAATATGCTGCAGATCGTCGTGGTACTTGGACATTGCGACCTCCTTATAGCGAAACAGGCGCGATTTGCCCCCATCCGTCAACTGCGGCTCCAGAGACGGCATGACTACGAACCTTGACTAACATTTTTGAAAAGATCGACCATTTGTCTAGACGCCTTCGGAGTTGCCCTGCCACGATTCCCGGATGAACTTGAAGCCGCTTGGCTAGCCCTAAGACATCACGATCCGAAAAGAACGGATTCTTCCGTTTGATAAAGGAATCCATTTCATGCGCGGGGACGCAGAACTCGCTCGCTGCGGCATTTGCGATCCGTTCTTCGATTGGAATGTTTCCATCAGGACTGGCTTTTTCTCCTTCGAGTTCGGCATCAACGATCTCCTTGTCTCGTCCGTGCGATTGCAGGACATGCTCGATCTCATGCCGAAGCACGAACCAATAGTTGTCAATACGATCATAACGAACGGACATGCCAATCACCGGCGCTTTTCCTAGCCAAAAACAGGCGCCGTCGATCTTTGCAGTTGGTAATGTTTCAACAATCACATATCGAACGCCAACCTCAGCCAGAATCCTTGGAACGTGCCGTGCCTCTTCAGGATCAAACATGAGGAGGCGCAATTTATTAAGCGCCTCGCGCAACGCCTTTTCAGAGTAGTGATGTTTAAGCGGCATTTCCTTCGCAATCTGCCGAGCACGGTAGAGCCATGCAAGCTGAGCGGGAGTCACGTCATCGCATGTCGACTTTTTAGCCGCATGAGCAAGGTGCGGAACATCATCGAGGCTTGGTACGTCAAAGAACTTCACTACCTGAGCTTCGAGGAGGGTAACATTCACATCCGTTAACCACCCTCGCTTGATCATTTCGCGAATAGGGTATTGCGATTGCAGTCGCGCCTTCCGCACAACGTTGGGATCAGGATCTCGAGCTTGAGACAGATCGTACGCTTTCTGAAGATTTGCAAAGAACTCAGGTGGTACGTCGAACGCCCCAGCAAGAGCCTTTGCCATGTCGGCAGTAATGCCCCGCTTCCCGGAAATGATCAAATTGACCGCCTGCTCAGGCACCCCAAGAACATAGGCGAGGTCACGCTGGCTCCAATCGCGTGCCTCTAGTTCCTCACGGATGAAGTAACCAGGCGGCGGTACATCAGTCATTTTGTCGATCATCTGACTGTCCTCCGTCTTAGTCATGATAGTCACGCACTTCTAAAATATTCAGAATAGGCGGAGCTTGGGATTCGTCCAGGGTGAAAATCATTCTGTACTGATCGTTGATGCGTATTGACCGTTGGCCTTCTCTATCGCCCTTGAGCTTTTCATACCGCAAGCTTTTCCAGTTCCTGAGCGTTCGTTCATCGGGTGCGGCTTCCAGGATTACAAGCTTGTCCCTGCATGATTTGATGATTCCAAATGGTAGCTTCGTCTCGAAGGCCCGGTCTGTCCGGATCAAAGCTAGCCGGGTATCTTGAAACTGAATTTTCATGTCGTCCCCAGATCACGTGCTAATATAGAACGCTATGTTAACTTTGTCAATATGGCACTGAACGCAAGTGGTTAAGTCGTAAATTTTTCAGCACTTAATAATATCAATATTATATGGTCGATATAATCTCATGTGATGGAGGTCTTGGAAAATTTTCAGACATGAATTCAAATCAACAGGTGGAATATTGGCCTCCCTTTGGCATCGGTTTGGTGCGAGAGGGAAACCACTCAATCATGACAGGAATGTCGCAATGTGGGCAGCAACTGGAAACGAAAGAGGTCTATGACCTGTCCGCCCTCTTTCCGCTTGTCCACTGTGAGGGCTGGACAGATGGCCGGGTTTTCCATTGAACGCCTGGTGCATTTCCTCTCACTGCTTGAGCAGAATGTCGAAGTCACAGTCCGGAAGGCACCCCGTGGACGGCGGCGCGGGACAGTGCGGACGAGGATTGCCAAGAAGTTGGATGAAATCGCTGGATAGCCTGCAAGCGTCTGCTCAATATGCGGTGTTCGACGCGGTCTCCCTATTCCGGATCAGTCTTTCTTTGAAAATATTGTGGCAAGAACTTTCAAAGCGAGAAGGGCTTTGCAAGAACACTTACAGATTGGGGAATCTCAAGGTAAGAGAGAGGGGTCGAGTGACCACGGCAGGAAAATATATTTTCCTGTTCTCCGTCTACACGGTGTCTACACCGGCGACTTGAAGAAGGACTGCGGCTTGTAAGTGGTTGATTTTGGTGGGCCGTGTAGGGGTTGAACCTACGGCCCGCTGATTAAGAGTCAGCTGCTCTACCAACTGAGCTAACGGCCCACCGGGTCTATGTGTGGCGGATATTTTGTGCGGCTCTGTTCCTTGCTTGTTTGCTGGTGCGCCTGACAGGATTTGAACCTGTGGCCCTCAGCTCCGGAGGCTGATGCTCTATCCAGCTGAGCTACAGGCGCTCCCGCAACCAAGGGGGGTGAGAGTAGCATAGGATTTTAACCTCTGTCTAGGCCGGATGCTGAAAAGGTCCGTCAGCATCGTTCTCGCTTCGCTTAGAGGCTCAACATACGGAAAGGAGTACGCCTCGCCTCTCACTTGCTGCGGCCTTGCTGAACGAACCTTTTGAGCATCCAGCGAGACGAGCGAGACAGGCGGGAAAAGCGTGACTAGGGGAAAGGCTCACGCGTCACGTAACGCCTCACTCCTCGCGCCTGAACTGTGAGCGAGGTGGACGAGACGGGCGGGAAAAGCGCGAAAGGAAGTTCGAAGTTCTGGGTTCGAAATTCCGAAAACCTCAAACTTCGGACCTCGAACCGCCGCCCGTCCCGCTTTTCTCGCCTGTCTCGCCCGTCTCGCGGGATATGAACCCGTACGGCAGGAATACTTCTTCTCCTGTCGATCCGGTGTTTCGGCGAAGCGCGTCCAGTGAAGCCGCTTCTTCCTGGGACAAGCGTTCTTCTTCCTCTCGGAATGAAGAGGGGAGCCGCAAGATCGGGATGAAGGTTTGGACTTCGCAGGCGCCGTGGGCCAAGCCGTGAGCTTCTGTCGGGATGCCCATCGATCGGCAGACCAGGGGGCGGTGATGGTAGACGCCACAGCGTCCATCGATCTCCAGCGCCGGACAGGGATGCTGATGAAACTCTGTGACCAGCCGGTCGATGTCCTGATCGGACCAATTGTCGACGAGGTGGGTGGGGGACAGTTGCGGGAAGGATGTTTCCATTGCCGCGGTCTGTTCGATGGCGCGCTGTTCGATGCGCTGGCGGTGATCCGGCGACAGGCCGGCGAGTCCCTGTTGGAGGGTCTGGACGTCGAGGAGGGTGATGGGAAAGGGGCCGATGCAACAGCTGGTGCAGCCGAGTTTGCAGGGAACTTCACCCAGCAGGGCGGCGGTGGCCCGCTGGAACCAATGGTCGGTTTTTTGATAGAGCGGAGGAGGGTCGGGTGGAGTTCCTGCCACGGCGGCTCATTCTATCTTGACAGAAAGATCGACGATGAGATCGCCTTTGGGTGAGTAGAAGCCTTGGTTGTCGATCTGGACGATCCCGTTGCACTGTTCCTGGTAGAACTCCAAGATCCATCCGTTGAAGTCATAGCCTTCATCGGTCATATCATTCTGGGCGAACCGGGTCGTCAGCACAAACCGCGAACGTTCCACAAACGCACGCACGAGTCCTGCTTCGAAATCGTCGTGAGAGGAGAGGAGGTCTAAGAACAACTTCTTCTCTTTGTCGAACTCATCCTGATAGGTGCCTCGATCCCTGGCGCAAACGACCTGAATCGGTTTTCGGTTGGGATCGTATCCCAGTGACACCTGGACCCAGGCCCATTCATCCAACATGCTGTCGTCCATGTTCGGCGGAGTGATCGGCGTCTGGCCACGTGACTTGAGAAATTCTATGAGCAGGCGGATCGGGGGAGAATTTTCCTTCTGACAAAACACGCGAGAATACTGATGTAATTCTGCCTGTTCAACGTCAGCCGGTTGGGCGGTCGATGGCAGAATCGGGAGTTCTTTTGCCATGCTAGCGACTCAGGGTTCGGTAATAATGGATCAGAAACATGCTGGACGACTGTACTCTACGCCGGCTGGTCTTGAAACTGCAAGAAGGCAGTGAAGGCTTTTCCCTACGCCTGGCTTGTGTTTTTCTGGTTGACAGCTTCCGGGCGGTTGGATAGACTCCCGCAGGTTTTCGCCGCTTCCAGCAACACGGCTATTCGTTCATGAATATTTATAGAGTCTGAGCGGAGTCACGAGGGGCGAGTTCATTACATTTCATTTCACCATCATTGTTCTTTAAGGAGGTTACTCGCATGGCTAAATCAATGACCAAGTCGCAGATCGCCGATTACCTGGCCCAGAAGACCGGGTTGACCAAGAAGGCATCCGTCCAGCTGATGGACGACTTTGCCGCCTTGGCCTACAAGGAAGCGAAGAACGTGTTCGTGATTCCCGGGCTGGGGAAGCTCGTATTGGCGAACCGCAAGGCCCGCATGGGACGGAACCCACAGACCGGTGAGGCTATCAAGATCCCAGCCAAGCGTGTGCTCAAGTTCCGCGTGGCCAAAGCCGCCAAGGACGCGATCCTCGGAAAGAAGTAAGCAGCGGTCTCAATCACGCCCGCATGCAGAACGAGTGACAGGGCCGGTTCCCCGAGCGGGGCGCCGGCCCTGTACTTTTCTAGCGTTGTTACATCGAGGGGCCTAACCCAGTTCCACCCATCCCATCGTGCCCCACCAGCCTGATCGCATCGCCGTCCTGAACTAGCGAGTCCTCGCTGGCAATTTTCTTATTGATCGTTACCAGCACTTTCTTTTCACGAATGAGTTGGAGGAGATGGCGCAGTTGAACGCCCTGCCGCTGGATTACTTGGCGGACGGACATGGGGGAGGGGACCTCACAGCCGAGGTCACGTTCTCCATCGGCGGTTTGAAGCTGACCCATCAGCGAAATGGTAATCATGGTCGGACATTCCTTATCTTTAGTTGTGATATCCAGTTAAGTGGCGGAGGCATTGTACCCGTTGACTCCGCGCCGGTCGCCATCGATAATGCTCGGCCATGCCGTCGTTGGATGTCCAGAATTCCGGAATGCCGGATTTGCAATTCGTCCTGTTCGTGTCGGCTCTCTGCACGGCCGATCTTGCGACGTGCAATGTTTCGCCGGAACTCCGAGCCACTATTTTCGACCGTTGTTGGACGCTCACCCATACCGAGGCGCCGCCGACCGATCCCAAGGAACGCGTGCTCGATCTTCGCGAGGGCACAGAGTTAACGTTGGAAGCCTGCTTATCGACGATTCGCTCGCTACTGGCGGATGTCGACGTTCGCACCCTCACCTGGGACCATCCGGTGAGCGAGCCGACCCACCAGAGCACCCCGGAAGCGAAGCCGTTGATTGACAGGCTTGGGCAATTGTACCCCGAACCTCCTGAGATCGTCGATCCCGAAAACCCGGCAGCGGGTTAGTCGGGCGAGCAAACAGGCTAAGGTCGAGGTTCAGGCTGAGCGAAGATCTCACTTTCTTCGTCTGAGGCTCAACCTTAGCCTGAGCCTCTACCTTCTTTGCGCAGACAGAATTTTTCAGCATCCTGCTAGGAGGAGCCTTGTGCGAGTTACGAAAACCGATATTCCAGGCGTTGTGCTGATTGAACCGAATGTCTTCCGCGATCCCCGCGGGCTCTTTCTTGAGACGTACCATGCAAGCCGGTACACGGATGCCGGTATTCCTGGCCCCTTCGTGCAGGATAACTGTTCAGAGTCTTTGCGGGGGACATTGCGCGGGCTCCACTATCAAGAGCCGCATGCCCAGGGGAAGTTGGTGATGGTAACCGACGGGGCCGTCTACGATGTCGTGGTGGATATCCGGAAGGGGTCACCGAGCTTTGGCCGGTGGTATGGAGCCGAGCTCTCGGCGGAGAATCGGCGCCAAGTCTATGTGCCGCCAGGTTGTGCGCATGGATTCTGCGTGACCAGCGATCGCGCGTCGTTTTTGTATAAGTGCACGGACTATTATGCGCCGGGCGACGAACGGGGCATCGTTTGGAACGATCCGGCTCTTGCCATTCCCTGGCCGATTGCGATCCCCATCTTGTCCGCGAAGGACCGGGCATACAGGTCCTTGGCAGAGATGGAGCCGGAGTTGCCGCGGTATCGACCGGTCGGATGACGAGCCGCAGGCTCCCAGCAGGGCCGCATCGAGCAGGTAGGCTGAGGTCGAGGTCAAGGTTGAGCGCGGACTTTTTCAGCATCCTGCTAGGACCCATTGATCCTGCGAGGATGACTATGTTATTCACCGAGGGCATAGTGATAAGATCCCAGTGGCAGTGACGGCACGATTTCTAAGCATAAGGAGGAGACGATGGGGAAGAGCTTAAAAGGGACCAAGAGCCACGACAATCTCAAGGGTGCATTTGCCGGCGAGTCACAGGCCAATCGGCGCTATCTCTATTTCGCCAGGCGGGCGGACATTGAGGGCTTTCCCGATATCGGAGGCCTGTTCCGCGATACTTCCGAGGCAGAAACAGGTCACGCGTTCGGGCACCTGGATTTCTTGAAGGAAGTCGGGGATCCGGCGACCGGAGTGGCGATCGGCAATACCGAAGCCAATCTGAAGTCGGCGGTCGAAGGCGAAACCTACGAGTACACGCAGATGTACCCCGGTATGGCCAAAACGGCTCGGGACGAGGGATTCGCTGAGCTTGCTGAATGGTTCGAGACGCTCGCCAAGGCGGAGCGGTCCCATGCGAATCGCTTCACGAAGGGGCTCGAAAGCCTGAAGCAGGGCTGAAAAGTAGCCTTCAGCGTTCAGCCGTCAGCGATCAGTTCATCGTGCATTTGGCCTGTCTCGGTTGTTTGGTCTATTTGGTTTGTCCGATTCAAACCAGAGAAACACAATAAGCCAGATGAACCAGAGAAACGTGACCAGGGTTGCTGACGGCTGATGGCTGAGAGCATGTTTCCCCCACCCATGAATGGCCTGAGCCTGATCAACCCCATCGATCCCGCGCAGCTCCAGAAGAACACCCAGCGCATCTATGAAGTCTGCGATGGCTGCCGGCGCTGCTTCAATCTGTGCCCCTCGTTCAACACGCTGCTCGACGGCATCGACCGGTATGAGGGTGATGTCGCCAAGCTTACGCTTACCGACCACCATCGGATCGTCGATGAGTGCTATTACTGTAAACTCTGCTACAACCACTGCCCCTACACGCCGCCGCATCAGTATGCCCTCGATTTTCCCCGCTTGATGATCGCGTGGAAAAAGCATCTGGCCGTGACGCGCGGCGTGAGCTGGCGCGATCGGTTGTTGATTAAGACGGACATGATCGGCGCCCTCGGGGGCCTCCTGGCTCCTTTTGCCAACTGGATTCTGGGTCTCCGGTTTGTTCGCGGGGTGATCGAATCCTGGATCGGTGTGCATCGGGATCGACAGGTCTTGCGATTTTCTTCGGAGACGTTTATCCATTGGTGGCAGCGCCGAGGGAAGTCGCAGATTCCAGCCTCCGCGCTGCGAAAGGTCGCGTTTTTTGGCAGCTGCATGGTCAATTATCAAGCAACGGATATCGGCAAAGCGACGATCCAAGTCCTTGAAAAAAACGGTGTGCATGTCGTATTTCCCGAACAGCGTTGCTGCGGCATGCCCTCGTTCGATATCGGTGATGCGGCAGCGATTCAACAGGCCGCCGCGGCCAATGTCGCCTCGTTTTTGCCCTGGGTGGAGAAGGGGTACGACATTGTCGCGCCGGTGCCGAGTTGCAGCCTGATGTGGAAACGGGAATATCCCGAGATCGTCGGGGGCGATGAGGTGCGGCGCGTGGCGGAACGAACGTTCGATATCAGCGAATATCTCATGAAGTTGAAACGTGAAGGCGTCTTGGCTATGGACTTTCAGCAGAAGCCGGGCCGAGTGGCCTACCAGGTGCCTTGCCATCTGCGGGATCAGAACATTGGATTCAAATCCAAGGAACTCATGGAATGCGCCGGCGCGCAGGTTGAGGTGATCGAAAAGTGTTCCGGCCACGATGGCTCATGGTCCGCCAAGACGGAGTTCTTTCCCCTCTCGATGCTGATCGCGCAGAAGGCGGTTCGAGCGATTGAACAGGCTCCGGCTGATGTTGTAGCCTCAGACTGCCCGTTGGCGGGGTTGCAGCTGGATCAAGCCGGCGCCATGGCCCATGCCGGCGGCAGGCCGACGCAGCATCCGATTCAGATTGTGCGCGATGCCTATGGGCTCGGCCGTAACGGGAAGGGGTAACGGGGGAAACAGTCAATGGTAAATGGTCAATGGTGAGGGGTGAAACGCAAGAAGCGGCACGTTCGTGAAGCGCGGAGAAGACGATGAAGCAACTTATACAGACTGATCTGTTGTCTATCGCTGACTATGAGCGTCAGCGGGAGCCGTTCCGCTCGCAGATCATTGCGCTCAAACAGCGGCGCCGGATTTCTGTTGGGCCGCTCGTCACGCTCATTTTCGAAAATCGTGAGACATTGCGGTTTCAGACCCAGGAAATGATCCGGGTCGAGTACATTCTTGAACCCCGCAAAATCCAGGATGAACTGGACGTCTATAATGCCCTCATGCCCGGAGCCAGCGAGTTGAGCGCCACGCTCATGATTGAGATTACGGAACCGGATCGGATGAAAGAGTGGCTCGACATGTTCATGGGGCTCGACCATGGCGAAACCGTCGCGATCCGTGCCGGAAGCGAGCAGGTCTTTGGAGAGTTCGAAGGTGGCCACAGTCATGAAACAAAAATCAGCGCGGTGCATTTCGTTCGCTTCCGGCCGACTAAGTCGATGGCCGCTGCGTTCGCCGACTTGCGCCAGCCGGTTATGCTGACGGTGCATCATCACGAGTACCATGCCGAGGTGCCGGTGCCTGGGAGTATGAGGGAAGAGTGGCTTTCCGACTTACAATAGTGCTGAGTTATGAGTGCTGAGTTTTGAGTTGTCCGTTTGGACGAAGCTTCGAACCCAGAACTCAGGACTCAGAACCCGGAACTGGAAACTATGTCTACCGTTTTACTGACAAAACGAATCGAGTTTGCGGCGGCGCATCGCTATTTCAAGCCTGAATGGGATGAGGCCAAAAACCGCGCAGTGTTCGGTCTCTGCTACAACCCGCCGGCGCACGGGCACAATTACATGGTTGAGGTGACGGTTGTCGGCGAGGTGGATCCGAGGACCGGCATGGTTGTAAACCTCTTCGATTTGAAGCGCATCTTGCTCAATGTGCTCGAAGAGTTTGACCACAAGAACTTGAATCTGGATTTGCCCTATTTCAAGGAGCGGATTCCCACGTCGGAAAACCTGGCTCGCGTCCTTTGGAGTAAGCTGGATGTGCAGAAGGACATCGGTACCCTCCGCGCGATCCGGTTATATGAAGATGAGGATCTGTACGCCGAGGTGACGCGAGCAGCCGGGCTCGACGTGGCCAGTGTCACGCGGCGCTATTCGTTCATGGCGGTGCAGGATAGCAATCAAGGCCGCGAATGGGACTGCTTCGTCACGGTCCATGGCACGATCGATCCGGTGACGGGGATGGTGACAGATATCGGTGCGCTGGATCGCTTGGCGCAAGAGAAAATTGTGAAGGCGTTGGACCGTCAGGATTTGCGCCATGTCCTCGGCGCTGAGCATGTCACGGGCGGGCGACTTGCCGAATGGGTTTGGCAGTCGCTCGTGTCCGGTATCTCGTCGGGTCAACTCGCCAATATTCACTTGATCCAGTCTCGCGATCTCTCATTCGATTATGCCGGTTGATCGGTCGGAGGTCATCCTATCGGAGCGGCGATGAGGAAAAGCCAACTTGCATGCGCCGCGCTCATGGCTTGTCTCTCATGGACAGCCGTGGCCTGGTCTGCGGAAGAAGGGGAAGCGGTTGAGAGGGCTGTCAAGGAGGCCGCAATGGCAGCCTCGACCTTCTCCGAAACCAGAAATAAGCAAGCTGTATTGAAGCTGTACACCAAGGACTATGTCGGTATTCAGGATGGTGAGACGGAGACGCGGGATTCCATCGAAAAATGGCTGTCGGACTATGACGCTGAACTCAACAAGGGAAGCACCCTGCGGTTTATCAGCGCCCTGTCGAACCTGCGTGTTCGAATGTTGAGCCTAGCGGCTTGGGCGACTTACGACTATGTCTTTCAGTCGATCAGGAAAGGTGAACTCGAAGGGCAGGACTCCGGGCAATGCACCACGGTCCTGCGCAAAGAAGGTTCAACCTGGCTCATCCAGCATGAACATTGCTCCAAGCCGCGAATGATGAAATAGCACCCCGCCTTCGCAGAAACCTAATCCAGTAAGTCTCCCCCGTTATTCTCTAGCGGGTAGCCTGGTTGAGCCTCACAGTGCGCGCGTCGAAGGATGCACATGCTCCCTTCCAAGCTCGCGCGCTTTCCCTCTTTTGGGAGGGCACCCATGTTGGTCTACGTGCGGCCGTCGAACGAGGCCCTTCTGAGGGCGCGCGTTCTGGGAGCACAGGACCAACGTGGGTGTCCTTCCAATCCTTTTTTCTACTTGAGTAAGTGATCCGAAATCAGGGCGGCGAGTTCAGCCGGCTCCACCACCCCTTCGCGGGTGAGGAGCAGCTTGCCATTGGAAAAGAAATGGGTCGTGGGGTATGTCTCGAAGGTGTGGCTTTTCTTAATCTCGCGGCAACGGCCAGGGACATGCATCTTGGCCTTGCCGACTTTTACGTCGGGAAACTTGGCGGCCGTCTCTATCAGGATTGGATCGTAGGCCATGCAGGGTTCACAGGTCGCTAAGCCGTAGGCCACGATCGACGCGGGCGCACCGGTGAACTCTTTGTAGTTTTCGTCTCTGACATCTTCGACGGTGCCAGGCATAGAGTCATCAAGTCGTAACGTCAAAAGCCCGAAAGTCGGAATGCCTTCGACTTGAAGACATTCGACTTTCGGACTTTCTGACTGAAATTAACCCAGCTTCGCGAGTGCCGCGAGGATATCCTTATCCTCCCGCGCCACCTTGAGCTCTTGGACCTTCGCGTAGGCAACCTTACCGTTCTTGTCGACGATGACGGTCGCACGCTTCGAGCAGTTCAACGGCTCGAAGTAGAGGCCGTAGCCCTTCGCCGTGGTCCGGTGCACGTCCGACAGCAAGCGATGCTTGAGATCCATGGAATCGGCCCAAGCCTTGTGCGAAAAGAAGCTGTCGCAGCTGATGCCGAACAGTTCTGCGTTGGCTGATTGAAACTTGGGGAAGTCGTCGGTCAGACACTTGTTCTCGCCCTGACAGACGGGGCTCCAGTCCAACGGATAGAAGCAGAGCACGACATTCTTCTTGCCCTTGTAGTCGCTCAGTTTCACATCTTTTTGGTCCTGGTCCTTCAAATTAAAGTCCGGTGCGGTATCGCCTACCTTGATTTCTGCTGCTACGTCACTCATCGCTGTACCTCCTTCACTGGGTTTAGTCCGGCCACTGACACTGTCACCTACAATTTTGTACCGTGTGGCTTGGAAACTTGTCAACGGGCCTGAAGGCCTAGCAGGATGCCGGGAAAGTTGCTCCTGGGACCCGTGAAACGTTAGACGTGAAAGGTGAAAACCAACTAGTTACTCTGGTTTGTTTCGTTTGTTTAGTTTTTTTGGTTGAACGAACTAATTAGATGAACCAAATCAACCAGATAAACCAAACAAACCAAATCAACTAGATGGCAGCAGGCGAATTTCTCGAAATCCGAGCATGCGCCCGGCAGGTGCAGCGGTACGGTGATTGGCAATCGCAACATTCTGACCCAGGCTTAAGCTGATGTGGCTTCCGACTTTTGGTGACTGTCCGGTCCTTGTCAATTCGTCTGCTGTGTCTCTGAGCATATCGCGCAGAGGCTGGTCCGGGAGACCAAGGGGGAGAAACATTTCAAGTTCATCCACCCCGAACTTACTGAGGCCGAGGGTGTAACACCAGGTCCGGCGGTTTGGCTCATCGTCGCCCCGTAGGATTGGGATGTGATCGCCGACGACAAAGTTGGTGAGGGGACGATCCTGCCAATCAGACGGGTTGACGTACTGGTTGGTGGTGATGTCATAGGCCGTGCCTTGAGTGAGGAGTGTGAGGCCCCGCGCGAGTCGAGCGGCAAACAGGATGCTGTCCGGCATATCGCGCGGGGGCATCAGGGCTGGCGCGACGGCGCCGACATGCTCGTGCTCCCATGCGAGTTGTTGCTTCAGGCCAGCGATATGAGAATCTGGGAGTGGTATGACGATGTGAGCTGTCCACGGCCCATGGGTCGCAAGCCATGATTCCGGTTCCTGCTCGCCGGTGCGCAGCGCCAACGGCCCGCCGTATTCGAGATCATACCAGGTCTTGAGTTCATCGGGCGACGGCACGGCCCCCCGATAACCGACAAAGTAGAGCGGGGGGCGGCGTGCGGAAGGTTTGGGGGTTTTCTTCCTGATTCTCATCGCTGCAAGAAGGCTACTTGCTGGATTTCTTGGCCCTGCGGCGGTCATCCGAGTTGAGGATTCGTTTGCGAATCCGCAGACTCTTGGGCGTCACCTCAATCAGTTCATCCGGGCCGATATATTCGAGCGCGAGCTCCAAGCCCATTTCCCGTGGCGGTGTGAGGACCAGGGCCTCATCGGTACCAGACGCCCGCATGTTGGACAGCTGCTTTTCTTTACAGACGTTCACGTCCATGTCTTCGTCCCGGCTGTTTTCGCCGACAACCATCCCGCGATAGACATCCACGACAGGGCCGATGAACATGGTCCCTCGATCCTGAGTCATGAAGATGGCATAGCCGGTGCTGGCTCCGTCTTCGCATGCGACGAGCGACCCGTGTGTCGCCACCGTAAGGTCGCGCTGCTCCACCGGTTCGTACGCGACGAAGACATGGTGCATGATGATGGTGCCACGCGTTTTAGCCACCAAGAGGTTCTTCAGCCCCATGATGCCGCGGGTGGGGATATGGTACTCCAGATGCATTTCGCTCGGGCCTGCGTCGGAATGGATGAGTCGCATGTGGCGCAACTCGCCGCGGCGTTTGCCGAGCTCTTCAATCACGGCGCCTTGATAGGTTTCCGGCACCTGGATAGTCAGCTCTTCATAGGGTTCGAGGACCTTCTCCCCATCCCGGTGGATAATGACTTCCGGTTGCGAGACTTGCAGCTCGTATCCTTCCCGGCGCATTTGTTCGATCAAGACGCCGAGATGCAGTTCGCCTCGGCCTGCCACGAGGAACTTATCCGCGCTATCTGTCTCTTGCGCGCGTAACGACACGTTGGTCTCGAGTTCTTTGAAGAGTCGGTCGCGCAAATGCCGCGAGGTTAAGTACTTGCCTTCTCGTCCGGCGAACGGGCTATTGTTCACGGAGAAGGTCATTTGGACGGTTGGCTCGTCGACCGTGACACGGGTCAGTGCGACCGGATGCTCTGCGTCAGCGATCGTATCGCCGATGCTCACTTCGTCCAGGCCTGCCACCGCAACGATTTCTCCTGCCTCCGCACGTTCGATATCCGTCCGTTCAAGCCCTGAATAGACCGCGAGGTCTGACACTTTTCCAGGGAACTTGGCGCCATCTTTCCCTAGTACGACCACATTCTGTCGGCGGGCGATCGAACCTGATTGGATTTTCCCCACTCCCATCTTGCCTTTGTAGAGGTCTTGGATCAGAGAGAGGACCAGGATCTGGAGGGGCGCTTCGGCATCGATGGCCGGTGCGGGAATTTTGTCCAGCACGGTATCGAGGAGCGGCTGAATGTCCGTACCGGGCTTATTGATGTCGAGTGTTGCGGTACCCTTGATCGCCGCCGTGTAGACGATCGGGAAATCGAGCTGCTCGTCCGTGGCGCCGAGATGGACAAACAAGTCGAAGGTTCGATTCACCACGTCATCGATCACCGCGTCCGGACGGTCGATCTTGTTGATGACGACGATGGCCTTGTGGCCAAGCGCTAACGCCTTCCGCAGCACGAAGGTCGTTTGCGGCATGGGGCCTTCTTTCGCGTCGATCAAGATGAGGACGCCGTCCACCATGCGCAGGGTCCGTTCGACTTCGCCGCCGAAGTCGGCGTGGCCCGGTGTATCGACGATGTTGATCTTCACGCCTTTGTAGGTCACGCTGGCGTTTTTGGCTCGAATGGTGATCCCGCGCTCACGTTCCTGGTCCATCGAGTCCATGATCCGTTCGCCCATATCGTCGATCTTGCGATGGACATGGGTCTGTCGGAGCACGGCGTCGACCAGTGTCGTTTTGCCATGGTCGACGTGGGCGATAATGGCGATATTTCGAATGTCGCTACGACGCCCCTTAGGAGCGATATTGGCTGCGACGGGAGATTCTGTTGTGGCTGTCTGATCCATAGATATTGCTGCATGCTCCAAAAAAAAGACGCCCAGGCATCCAGGCGTCGGGGACCGAGTATACCTGAAGCATGGTGTCAGGCACAAGCGATACTGGCATGAACCTTGAGTTTTGAGGGCCTCCACGGTATGGTGACCGTGGTATTCTTCTCAGGAAGCCTGGGAGCCTGTCCGACATTGACCCTTCTATTGCGGCGAACGATCTGCGGCCATCTGCGTCGTTCTCGGCCAGGAAAAATCCTCAATGTATTCCAGTGAATACACCTCCGGTTTTTCCGGGCCAGCGGCCTCGCATCTGGCCCCACCTCCTTCGCTTCGTTACGAAGGCAATGCCGGACAGGCTCCTAGCCCATTTCGAAGGTAACCCCGCGTAACTATGATGGATCAATCGACATACCTACAGGATCCGTTTCGTCAACAGCCATCGCGTCGCCTGTGGCGCTGGTGGCAGATTTTGCTCATAAGCCTGGTGGCAGTAATCTTCCTGGGGGGGCTGGCAGCAGGCGGGGCGCTATGGCATTTCTCGAAAGACCTTCCTGACTTGGATCAGCTGGGAACCTATCAGCCAAGTCTGGTGACGCAGGTCTATTCGAGTGACCAGCAGCTCATCGGTCAATTTTTCATCGAGCGGCGTATCCTCACCCCGGTGGCGGACATTCCGGAACAGCTGCGGCGTGCAGTCATCGCGGTCGAGGATGTCCGGTTCTTTGAACATCCCGGCCTCGACTATATCGGCATGCTCCGCGCGGCTTGGACGAATGTGCGCCGAGGAGGCAAGGTTGAAGGGGCCAGCACTATTACCCAACAGTTGGCGCGTTCCCTGTTCCTTTCGTCAGAACGCACCTTCGACCGCAAGGTCCGCGAGTTGATTCTTGCGTACAAGATGGAATTGGTTCTGACGAAAGAGCAAATTCTTGAACTGTATTTGAACCAGATTTACTTTGGCCAAGGCGCCTACGGCGTCGCCTCGGCAGCTCAGACATATTTTGGGAAAGACCTCTCTGCCCTGACGATTGGAGAATCGGCATTTCTGGCCGGTCTCCCGAAGTCGCCAAACCATTATTCGCCCTTCAAGGCCTACGATCGTGCGAAAAAACGGCAGGAGCACGTACTCGCTCGCATGGAAGAGGCGAAGTTCCTCACCCCGGCAGAACGCGAACAGGCTGCGGCGGAGATACTCGGTTTCCGCCGTCCTGGCGGTGAACAGGCTGCGCCCTACTTTGTAGAATATATCCGGCAGTTGCTGGTTGCGAAGTATGGCGAAGCGATGGTGTACAAGGGCGGACTTAAAGTATTCACGACGTTGAACATGGAAATGCAGAAGGCTGCTGAAGCGGCCTTTGCGGCAGGCCTGCGCGAATTGGATAAGCGCCAAGGGTGGCGTGGCCCGCTCCGAACGGTCGATGCGACTGCACCGACCACGCCCGTTGTTGCAGCGATAACCGATCAGGCCTTGAAGGCAGGGGACTATCGCGAGGGGTTCGTCAGTAAAGTGGCAAAAGACCATTTTCTTGTGCAGATCGGCATGACGGTAGCCAAGCTCGCTTTTGACGATATGGCATGGGCGAAGCGCCGTTTGACCGGGTTCGATACGGCAAAAGATTTCGTCGTCAATCAGAACCTCAAGCAAGTGCTGAAGCCCGGCGATGTCATTGAGGTCATGGTGAAGAAGCTGGATCGTGACATCGTCCATGTGCAGCTGGAGCAGACTCCCCTTGTCGAGGGAGGATTGATTACGCTGGAGCCGGATAAAGGCGCTATTCGGGCCATGGTCGGAGGCTACGATTTCGCTCGCAGCGAGTACAATCGGGCCGTGCAGGCACACCGTCAGCCCGGGTCCGCCTTCAAGCCGATCATCTACGCGACGGCTATGAGTCAGGGGATGAGCCCCGCATCGGTGATTCTCGATGCGCCGGTGGTCTATGAACAGGACCAGGATGAGAAAACCTGGAAGCCGGAGAACTATGGAAGAAAAGTCCATGGCATGGTGAGTTTGCGTGATGCCTTGGCCCACTCGCATAACCTGGCGACCGTTCGGTTGCTGGATAAAGTTGGCGTGAAGGATGTCATTGAGTTTGCGAAAACGGTCGGGGTGACCAGTCCGCTGGCGGCAGATTTGTCCTTGGGGCTTGGCTCATCCTCTGTCGGGCTGATGGAACTGACTTCCGCCTATGGGGTGTTGCTCAACCAGGGGAGTCGCGCGGAACCCTATGCGATCCTATCCGTAAAGGACAACGCGGGAACGGTGCTTGAACAGGCGGTACCGCAAGCCATTCCCGTGATTTCCAAAGAAACGGCGTACTTGATTACGAACATGATGGAAGACGTGATCCAAAAGGGGACCGGTCAGGCGGCCAAAGTACTTGGGCGGCCGATTGCGGGGAAAACCGGCACTACGGATGAGTTTATCAATGCGTGGTTTATCGGCGGCGCGCCGAACTTGGTCACTGGTATCTACGTCGGGTTTGACGATCGACGGTCACTCGGCGAGACGGAATCGGGGGCGCATGCCGCGCTGCCTATTTGGATCAATTTCATGCGAGTTGCGCTCAAGCCGCTACCGGTCATGGCTTTTACCATTCCGGAAGGTGTCACGTTCGTCAAGGTCGATCCGGCGACGGGATTGCTTGAGGGCGAAGAGGGACAAGGGAGCACCGTCGAACTCTTTACCAAGGGCAGCGAGCCGACTCAGGCAACTCATCGCCGACTGGACCCGATCGATTTTTATAAGCTGGATCAAATCCCCGAGGGGACGATGTAGGGGCCTGTCTCCGACAGGCCCGGTCTGTTTGGTTCATTTAGTTGGTCTTGTTAACCAAACAAACGAGACAAACCAAATGAACCAAATAACAAGCTTCTCCTGCGGCCTGTATGTATTAGCGATAGCATTGACGGTCGGGATAGAGGAGGGATAGACTGACCCCATGCGAAGACATGCTCATCAGGCTACCTCAGTTCTGGCTGGCACACTCATCGTGCTCTTTTTCACGTTGAGCTTCAATGCCTACGCCTGTCTCCTGCCAGTGAATGACTTCACCGCCGGAGCAATGGGGGATGGCTGCTCGACCCCGAATGAACAACCTGGCTATCAGTTCTGCGATACGTTTAAGACGCTCGGTGTGCAGTCTGCCGACAGGCTCCATCTCAACAGTGACTGTCAGGTTCTTTGTCCTGAAGATACTGCCTCGCTCGCGCTTCTAGCCGTCCTTACCTCTCCCGGCAACCGTCTGTCCGATCATCCTACGGTCGGTCCTCTACAGGATCTCCTGCTCAAGATTTCCGTGCTGCGCATCTGATCTTCCCTTCCCGCGTTCCGTCATCGTTTCACTATCAAAACGTTTGTCGTTCGAAGCCTGGTCTTGGCGGACCAGTTCATTGTCTATGCGTTTCCCGCTTGTAAGGCCGGAGCATAGACAGAGCGTCGAACCTGTGGGAACTCTGGGAGGGCCTTCGCATGAGATGGCATGGACGACTCTATGGTCTGACCGTCGCGATCGTGTTCGTCATATTTCTTAGTGGCACGCAATCGAAGGCACAGGATGCCGATTCTGCGCCCAGGGATAGGCTAGTGCTGCCGGAATTGATCCAAGAAGTCTTGGCTCGAAATCCCGAACTGACAGCGACTCGTAAGCAATGGGAAGCCGCAACAAATCGGATTGCGCAGGTGCGGTCATTGGACGACCCGATCCTGTCTCTCCAATTGTGGAATGTCCCACAGCCCTTCAATGTCACGCAGACGGGCAACAGTATCTTCGGTCTCTCGCAGAGTCTCCCCTTTCCCGGCAAACTCGGGCTCAAAGGCGAAGTCGCCAGCCGTTCTGCTGACATGACCGAGCAAACGATCCATGCGAAGGAACGGGAACTGGTCGCCCGCCTGAAGCAGGCCTACTACGATCTGTTTCTCATACAGAAGACGATCCAGATTCATCATGAACAAGTGGAGCTGCTCAGGCAGTTTTTTGAGATCGCGAACGCGAAGTTCCGTGCAGGGAAAGGAAGCCAGGCCGATGTTCTCAAGGCTCAAGTGGAGCTGTCCCTGCTTCAGCAGCAGCTTCCCGTCCTGGAACAGCGTCGAAAAACTGCCGCAGCGATGTTGAACACGCTGCTCGATCGGGATCCTTCATCACCCCTGGGCCTCGCGCAAGAACCCTCTCCACTGCCGATCGAGAGGCCCCTCGACGATCTGCATAGCCTTGCGCTCAACGATAGGCCGGAGCTTAAAGCCGCCGAGCTTGATGTGCAGCGGAGCGAGCAGTCCCGCGCGTTGGCCCAGCGTCAATACTATCCGGACTTCAATGTAGCGGTTCAGCGCTTCCAGAATTATCAGGCCAATGATGGATTCGGCGCTTATGTGGCGATGAGCATCCCCTTCGCCTTTTGGACCAAGCCGAAATACGACGCAGGGGTGCAGGAAGCCGCGGCTGCAGTTTCAGTCGCACAAGCGCAGCAACATACCTTGGAAAACCTGACCAAGTTTCAGGTCAACGACCTTCTGGCTAAGTTTCGGGCGACCGACCAGGTGGCCATGCTGTACCGCACGACGATCCTGCCACAGGCCGAGCAGAGTCTGGAATCGGCGCGCGTCGGGTATCGTGTGGGGAAGGGGAGTTTCTTGGATCTCATTGACGCCCAACGGACCTGGCGAGGCTTTCAGCATGAGTATTTCAAGGCGATCGTGGACCGCCAGAATCGCCTAGCTGAACTTGAACAGGTCGTCGGTGTCACGCTCGATCGGCAGGGCTAATTTGGACAGGAAGGAGAAACAGCGATGAACCAGCAGTCATACAGGAAAAACTTTGTGATCGGTGTCGTGGCGATCGGTGCGATCGCCGGAGTTGCCGTCGGCTTTTTTACCGCCCACGGGATGATGGGTGCAGTGGGCGTCTCGGCGCCTCCAGGGTGGGCGAGTGAGATGGGAACTGGGAGTGTCTTGGCACTCCCAGGAGGGGTGGGTGAGAAGATTGCAGGGAGCGTCTCGGTTTCCCCAGCGCAGGCAGGTGAGATGGAAGAAATGAAGGGGATGTCCATGGGGCAGATGGACATGAAGGAAGTGGCTCCGGCAGGCGAGAAGTCAATGGAAGGCATGCCAGGCATGTTTTCATCGCCATCCGGAGCTGTGGCAATTCCGGCTGTGGCGAGACAGTTGATCGGAGTGCGGAGCGCCTCAGCTGCCTACCGGACGTTAACGCAAGAGATTCGCACGGTCGGGACGGTCGGCTACGACGAACGTGGCTTGACTCAGGTCACTCTGAAAATCTCCGGGTGGGTTCGCGAGGTCTTCGTCAATTCGATCGGCAGACCGGTACGCAAAGGCGAAGCGCTCTTCACGTTCTATTCGCCGGATCTACTGGCTTCGCAGGATGAATATTTATTGGCCTTAAGGACGCAGGCCCGACTGGCTACGAGCCCCCTCGACGAAGCCAAGGCCAACGCGGCCTCCCTTGTAACCAGTGCGCGGGAGCGTTTGCGGTTGTGGGATCTGACTGATGCGCAAATCACAGCGCTGGAGCGTCGAGGCAAGGCAGAGCCGGCGCTCACGATCTATGCCCCCTCCTCCGGGATCGTCCTCAAGCGAGAAGCCTTGCCTGGGAAATATGTGGAACCAGGTACGACATTGTATGAAGTCGCAGATCTTTCCAGGGTCTGGATCTCTGCCGATATCTATGAGTCCGAGGTCGCAGCGGTGAAGCTGGACCAACCGATTTCAGTCTCCTTTGCCGCCTATCCAGGAGAAACCTTTCACGGAAACATGCCCTATATCTACCCCTCGTTGAATGCAGAAGCCCGCACGGTGCGCGTGCGGTTTGAATTGCCGAATCCTGGTCTGAAACTCAAGCCAGGCATGTATGGGAACGTGACCTTGCAGACGGATGCAGCCAAGGCCTTAGTCGTGCCCAAGGAGGCAGTTCTGGAGACAGGGCTTCGTCAACTCGTGTTCATGGATCGGGGACAAGGCCGGTATGAGCAGATGTTGGTCAAACTGGGTCGCCGGAACCAGGATGAGGTGGAAGTAATGGAAGGACTCAAAGAGGGAGATCGGATCGTCACCTCGGCCAATTTCCTGTTGGATGCAGAGAGCAAATTGACATCGGCTTCGAACATGCAGGCCATGATGGGCCGGATCGGCATGGGTGATTGGCAGATGCGCGGTGCATATGAGGGCAAGATGGAAGGCATGGACATGGGAAATGGGGGCGTCTCGGCGCCCTCGGGGCGGGCGGGTGAGAAAGGCGACATGAAGGGAATGGAAGGCATGCAGGGCATGGGCGAGATGAAAGGCATGGAGGGGATGAAGGGACCGTCCGTTACAGAGCCCCGTCAGGCCGCCGGATTATCTCTCACGTTGAAAACATCGCCGGAAAACCCCAAGGCCGGTAACGTGCTGCTCAAGCTCACGCTGAACGATCAGGCTGGCAAGCCAGTGACCAATGCCCAAGTCCTATTCGTCTATACGATGCCGATGCCGGGCATGACCGATTCCAAGGTGACGGCTCGTCATACGAAGGATGGACTCTATGAAGGTACGGTGATGTTCGGCATGGGCGGGACATGGGTCGTGACAGCCAACGTGACGATACCAGGGAAACCGGCCATTGCCGAAAAGTTTCAGTTCTCGGTTGCCGGGGGAGGGATGTAATCCCTCATGATCGCACGTCTTATTGAAGGGAGCGCTCGCAATCCGATCCTGGTCATCCTCCTTGTCTTGCTGTTGGGTGCCTGGGGCCTGTGGGCGGGATTTCGAGTTCCGCTGGATGCGGTGCCGGACCTGTCCGATGTCCAGGTCACGATCTACACCGAGTGGCAAGGGCGCAGCCCCACGTTGATGGAAGACCAAGTCACCTATCCAATCGTCACGTCTCTGCTGGCTGGGCCAAAAGTCAAACGGGTGCGGGGAGTTTCAGAATATGGAGTCTCCTATGTCTATGTGATCTTTGAGGACCGGACCGACTTGTACTGGGCACGCAGTCGTGTTCTGGAGTACATGCAGAAGTTGAGCGGAAGGTTGCCGGCGGGAGTCGCGCCGACTCTCGGTCCTGATGCGACTGGCGTCGGGTGGGTCTATCAGTATGCATTGGTCGATGAATCAGGCGCGCACGACCTGGCGCAGCTCCGCAGCCTTCAAGATTGGTATCTGCGCTACCAGCTCGAAAGCGTGCCTGGCGTGGCAGAAGTGTCGGCAGTCGGTGGGTTTGTGAAGCAGTATCAAATCGAAGTGGACCCGAACACGTTGGCGGCTTACCGGTTGCCGATCAAGACGATTATCGAAGCAGTCAGAAATAGCAATGCGGAGGTGAGTGGCCGTGTCTTAGAAATGGCCGGCACCGAATACATCATTCGAGGGAGAGGCTACCTGCGCTCGATCGAGGACATTGAGCTGATCCCAGTTGGGACGGATGGACGTGGCACGCCTATCTTGATCCGGGACATTGCCCATGTCCAAATCGGGCCGGACCAGCGTCGAGGCATTGCCGAGCTGGACGGCAAGGGCCAGGTGGTCGGAGGCATCGTGATCATGCGGGCCGGCGAAAACGCCCTCGCTGTGATCGAGCGAATCAAAGCAAAGCTGGCAGAGATCACGCCAGCCCTGCCAAAAGGTGTCCAGATCGTTCCCACCTATGACCGGTCTGACCTCATTCATCGGGCTATCGCCGTACTACGCGAAAAGCTCGTGGAGGAAAGCATCATCGTCAGTCTGGTCGCGGTCGTGTTTCTGTTTCACCTCCGCAGTGCCCTGGTGGCAATTCTCATCCTCCCCGTGGCGGTGCTGCTCGCCTTTATCCCCATGGCCTATCTGAATATCACGTCCAGCATCATGTCGCTCGGCGGGATTGCCATTGCCATCGGTGCGATGGTGGACGCGGCCATCGTCATGGTGGAGAACGCCCACAAGCGGTTGGAGCAGGCGCCGAAGGCAGACCGGATCGAAACGATTATCGCGGCGGCAAAGGAAGTCGGTCGCCCCTTGTTCTTCTCGCTGCTGGTGATTGCCGTGTCGTTCTTGCCAATCTTTGCACTGGAAGCCCAAGAAGGACGATTGTTCACCCCCCTGGCCTACACCAAGACCTTTGCAATGCTCTTTGCCACAGCGCTTTCTGTGACCTTGGCTCCAGTGCTGATGGTCCTCCTCATCCGGGGGCGCATCCGGGCGGAAGCCAAGAATCCGTTGAACCGGCTGCTGGTCTCGCTGTATCGGCCCATTATCTCCGGCGCGTTGCGCGTCCGGTGGTTGACGCTCGGACTGGCGGTGGTGGTCGTGGGATTCACGGCGCCGATCTATTCCAGGCTCGGCGCGGAATTCATGCCACCGCTCAACGAGGGAACGATTCTCTACATGCCGACCACTGTGCCAGGCCTGTCGATTCCTGAGTCGGCCAAGGTACTACAGATTCAGGATCAGTTGCTCACGACCTTCCCGGAAGTGGAACGGGTGTTCGGCAAAATGGGGAAGGCCCCGACTGCCACCGATCCGGCTTTTGTCGGCATGGCCGAGATCACGATCACCCTCAAACCGGAAGAACAATGGCGCCCCGGCATGACCTGGGATCGTTTGCTGGATGAAATGGATGCCAAACTACGCATTCCCGGCTTTCCCAACATCTGGTGGATGCCGATTCAAACCCGCACCGAAATGATCACGACCGGTGTGCGGAGCCCGGTCGGCATCAAAGTCCTGGGGCCTGATCTGAAGACCATCGAGAAAATCGGCTTGGAGATCGAACAGGTCTTGGCCACTGTGCCTGGTACCAAGAGCGCCTTTGCAGAACGCCTCAACGAGGGCTATTACCTGGATCTGACAGTAAATCGACGCGAAGCTGCCCGCTACGGTCTGACGGTGGGAGACGTGCAAGCAGTCATCACCTCGGCCATTGGCGGCGAGACCGTCACGACTACGGTCGAGGGGCGTGAACGGTATTCAGTCAATGTGCGCTACAAACGCGAACTGCGCGATGATCCGGATCGGCTCAAGAGGGTGCTGATTCCCACGTCGAGTGGCGCGCAGGTTCCGCTCGGACAAATTGCCGATCTCGTCATCACCCAGGGGCCGCCGTCGATTGCGGATGAGGCAGGAGCATTAGCCGGTTTGGTTTCGGTTGCGGTCAGCGGTCGTGATCTTCGCGGCTACGTCGAAGACGCCCAACGAGCGGTCCGGGACCGAGTGACATTACCCTCTGGCTACCGGCTGGTCTGGGCCGGTCAATACGAGCACCTGGTCCGAGCCGAAGAACGGTTAAAGTTGGTTGTCCCCGTCACCATTGGGATCATTCTCTTGTTGCTCTATCTCAACTTCCGTTCGATGGCGAAATCGCTGATCGTACTCCTGTCTGTCCCCTTTGCTGCGATCGGAGCCATCTGGTATCTCGACTATCTGAACTACAATATGAGCGTGGCGGTTTGGGTAGGCATTATCGCTCTGGCCGGCGTGGCGGCTGAGACTGGCGTGGTCATGCTCGTCTATCTCGACGAGGCCTATGAGCGGCGCGTGCGCGAAGGTCGCATGACAACGGTACAAGACCTGCGTGAGGCCATTATAGAAGGAGCAGTCCAGCGGGTACGGCCAAAGATGATGACGGTCGCCGCAATCATGGGCGGCTTGCTCCCAATCATGTGGACCACCGGCACAGGCGCCGACGTCATGAAACGGATCGCCGCACCGATGATCGGCGGCATGGTCAGCTCAACTATCCTGACGCTGATCGTCATTCCAGCCTTGTATTTTATCTGGAAGGGTTGGATTATGCGTTCACACTCTTCGAGCGAGACGACATTCGCCAGACCCATGTAGTCTTTACTGGCGCCTTCTTAGCCTGCATTCTTCATGAGAATTTCTGCTGCAATCGCCAATGTTTGGGCGAGAGGCGCGGGGCGGGAGAGGGTTCATCTGGTCTATCTGGTTCAACCAAACAAACGAGACAAACCAAATAAACCAAATTAACCAGTGAGACCAGCCTATTCTGTTTTTCTTGGCCAAGGGAGGGGATGATGAAGAGACAATGGTTTTTCACCGTCACGATGGGCACATTGGTGCTGGGTGGGCTGTTCACGGGAGGCTGTGTGTCGATGGGCGATCCGTCCACCTTCGCACAGAGTGCGGGGGGGGATCGATCTGAGCGGCACCTCGCCGAACTGGGACAAGGCGCTGCCTGCGGCGCAACGGTTTGTGCTGTTGGCTTCGTTCAACAACGACGCGGTTCGGGATGACAACACCGGGCTGGTCTGGGAGAAGTCCCCGCAGATCCCGACCGCCACGTGGAATGGCGCCCGCTTTATGTGCATCAACAAGAACGTCGTGGTCAGAAAGGGTGGCGCCTGCCGTCTATCCCAGATCTGGCGAGTTTAATCGACCCCTCCGTGGCCCCTCCAGGGCCGACCCTTGCATCAGGCCATCCCTTTCAGAACGTCCAGTCGGCTGGCTACTGGTCGGCGACGACGAGCGCCGAAGATGCTTCCGACGCCTGGTTCGTCTACTTCGGTAGGGGCTTCGTGGACCACGACAGTAAGACTCGCACCGGCCACGTCTGGTGTGTGCGAGGCGGCATGAATGCAGAGGCGTACTAGGGCGCGAGACGAGCGGGACTGGCGAGAAAGGCGAGACTAATGAGACAAGCGCGAAAGGCAAGAACTAGAGGTGGGCAGGCACCAGTCCTCGCCTGGGGGTACGACCGGAGCCAGCTCCCTACGACTGATAACTCTCTATCGGTGGGCACGTGCAAACGAGATGGCGATCTCCGTAGGCTTCGTCGATGCGGCTCACGCTGGGCCAGAATTTATGGTCCCGCACCCAGGGGGCGGGAAAGGCTGCCCGTTCACGGCTGTAGGGCCGAGTCCATTCGTCGGCTGTCACGACCTGTGCGGTGTGTGGCGCATTTTTCAGCAGATTATTCGTGCGCGGCTGGCGGCCTTCGGCGATGTCCTGTATTTCTGCATGAATCGAGATCAGCGCCTCGCAGAACCGGTCCAATTCTGCCCTCGTTTCGCTCTCCGTCGGTTCGATCATGAGCGTCCCGGCAACTGGAAACGAGACAGTCGGAGCATGAAACCCGTAATCCATCAACCGCTTGGCCACATCCATCGCTTCAATTCCCGTCGTTTCCTTGAACGGGCGAAGATCGAGAATAAACTCGTGTGCGACGAATCCCGACGTTCCTGTGTAGAGGACGGGATAGTATTTCTCCAGCCGCTTGGCCATGTAGTTGGCGTTCAAGATCGCGATCTGCGTCGCCTTGGTTAAGCCGTCTCGCCCCATCAATGCAATGTAGACCCAGGAAATCGTGACGATGCTGGGACTGCCGTAAGGCGCTGCCGCCACAGGTCCGATGGAGTCCTGTCCGCCCAGTTGCATCACCGGATGGCCTGGAAGAAATGGTGCCAAATGTCGTGCGGCAACGATCGGGCCCATCCCTGGCCCGCCCCCGCCATGGGGGATACAGAATGTCTTGTGTAGATTCAGATGACAAATGTCCGCGCCAATATCACCGGGCCGACAGAGCCCCACTTGGGCATTCAAGTTGGCTCCGTCCATATAGACCTGCCCGCCGTGCGTATGGATGATCTGACAGATGCGCCGTACGTCCGCCTCAAAAACGCCGTGGGTCGAGGGGTAGGTCAACATGAGGGCCGAGAGCCGATCGCGATGTTGAGCAGCCTTGGCTTCAAGATCGGCTAATTCCACATTGCCCAGTCGATCGCAAGCGACCGTTACAACCGTCATGCCCACCATTGATGCACTGGCTGGATTTGTGCCGTGCGCGGATACGGGAATCAAGCAGACATCCCGATGTTCTTGACCCTGGCTCCGGTGGTAGGCCCGGATCACCATCAGCCCCGTATACTCACCCTGAGAGCCGGCATTCGGTTGTAAGGACACGGCGGAAAATCCTGTAATCTCGGCCAGCCAGGCCTCCAGTTGATGGAACAACTCTTGATAGCCTTTGGTCTGCTCGATCGGCGCAAAGGGATGAAGCCGTGAGAACTCCGGCCAGGTGACCGGCAGCATCTCGGTCGTCGCGTTCAGCTTCATGGTGCAGGATCCCAACGGGATCATTGAATGGACGAGCGACAGATCTTTCGCCCCGAGACGGTGGATATACCGCAGCATTTCATGTTCGGTGTGATAGCGATTGAATACCGCGTGGGTCAGGTACTTGCTGGTGCGGGTGAGGTTCGCCGGGAACCCCAGGGTGATGTTGTGGCTCAAGTCCCGCACGTGAAAAGGCAGCCGATCATGGCCGATAAAGATTTCCATCAGGCGGCGGATTTCGTCTTCCGTGCTCACCTCGTCCAGCGCAATCCCGATGGAGTGGTCCTCATGCAGGCGAAGATTGATGCCGGCTTCGTTGGCCCGGATCAAGATGGACTCGGACTGCATTTTTGTCAGACGAACTCGAATCGTATCGAAGTACGATTCCGCTACAATATCGAATCCGAGTTGCCGCAATCCCGCCACCAGCATCGCAGTCAAGCCATGCACGCGCTCGGCAATCCGCCGCAAGCCCTCCGGCCCGTGGTAGACCGCATACATGCTTGCCATGATGGCCAGGAGCACCTGCGCCGTACAAATGTTGCTCGTCGCCTTCTCACGTCTGATGTGTTGCTCGCGGGTTTGCAGGGACAGCCGGTAAGCAGACTTTCCTGTGACATCCTTGGACGCTCCAACGATGCGTCCAGGCATCTGCCGCTTGAATGTCTCAGCGGTTGAAAGAAACGCAGCATGGGGGCCGCCAAATCCGAGCGGGACACCGAATCGCTGGCTGGAACCGACCGCGATATCGGCTCCGAATTCTCCCGGTGGGCGTAGAAGGGTCAAGGCCAGCAGATCGGTGGCGACTACCACAAGAACTCCGGCCGCATGGGCCTGCGCCACCAGTGCGCTGTAATCCCCCACATAGCCGTCGGTGGCCGGATACTGGATCAGAATGCCGGCCAGCTGAGGCCGGGAAAAATCGATGGTCTGCGTCCGTCCTACGCGTAGTGTCATGCCAAGCGGTTCCGCCCGCGTCTGCATCACGGCAATGGTCTGGGGATGACAGTCCTGCGCGGCGAAGAACTCTGTCCGTTCGTGGCCGGACGAACGGGAAATGGCGAGACACATGGCCATCGCCTCTGCTGCCGCTGTGGCCTCATCCAGGAGCGAGGCGTTAGCTAAGGGCAAGCCGGTGAGGTCGGTCACCAGAGTTTGGAAATTCAGGAGGGCTTCCAATCGGCCCTGGGAAATTTCGGCTTGGTAGGGGGTGTATTGGGTATACCAGGACGGGTTTTCGAAAATATTGCGCTGAATCACGCCGGGAGTAATGCAGTCGTGGTAGCCCATGCCAATCAATGAACGGTAGATCTTGTTTTCTGCGGCCATGGAGCGGATCTCTTCCAGCACGGCTTGTTCGCCGCGGTGCAGGGGCAGATCCAGCTCCTTCAGCAAGCGAATATCGGTGGGCACGGTTGCCTTGCTCAGTTCTTCCAGCGATTGCAAACCGAGCGTGGCCAGCATCTCGTGAGCGTCGGCGTCGCTGGGACCGATATGGCGATGGGTAAACGTGTCGGTCGGGCTCAGAAAGTCCGGTGTGGCCATGGCGTTTGTCTTATCCTTTGAATTTTTCCTGTCGGGTTGAGAGGTCTGATATGCCGGCTGACTCATTTGAGGCCAGGAGAATACCACGCTCATCCCCTCTTTCCAATAGTTGCACTATAGTTTCTGAACTTGCCTTTGAACTGAGAGTCACGTATGAGTGCGAATATCAAAGCCGTAACAGGTAAGATGTGAAACGTAGGATTGTCCGAAACCTTTCACCTTTGACGTTTCACGTCACACGGATTGGACATGCAGGCCATAAAACTACACGACATTCTGATCATCGGGGCCGGTCTGGCAGGGATGAGGGCGGCGATTGCCGCATCGCCCGATCTCGACGTCGCCGTGATATCCAAGGTCCATCCGGTTCGCAGCCATTCTGTCGCTGCGCAGGGAGGCATCAACGCGGCGTTAGGACAGAACGATTCCTGGGAAGCCCATGCTTACGACACGACTAAAGGCGGACTCTATCTCGGTGACCAGGATGCCATCGAGGCGATGTGCCGCGAAGCCCCTGACGACATTCTCGAATTAGAACGGTTTGGCGTCATCTTTAGCCGCGACGAACAGGGGCATATCGCCCAACGTCCGTTCGGCGGAGCTGGTTTCCCCCGCACCTGTTACGCTGCCGACCGTACCGGCCATGCCATCCTCCACGCCATGTATGAACAACTGCTCAAGCGGCGCATCGCCGTGTATGAAGAGTGGTATGTCACCACTTTGATCGTGGAAGACGGAGTTTGCCGTGGTGTTGTCGCGTGGGATCTGATCCATGGAGGGCTGCATACGATCGGGGCGAAAGCTGTCATTCTCGCCACGGGAGGCAGTGGGCGTGTCTTCCTGACGAGCACGAATGCCGTGATCAACACCGGTGACGGCATGGCGCTCGCGTATCGTGCCGGGGCTCCATTGGCGGACATGGAGTTTGTCCAGTTCCATCCCACTACACTCAAGGGCACTGGCATCCTTATCACCGAAGGGGCTCGAGGAGAAGGAGCCTATCTATTAAATACGCTAGGGGAACGGTTCATGAAAACCTATGCCCCGCAGCAGATGGAACTGGCCACCCGCTCCACTGTTTCATTGGCCATCGGGCAAGAAATTCTGGAGGGCCGTGGGGTCGATGGGTGCGTGTTGCTGGACTTGCGGCACCTTGGACGCCAGCGTATTCTCGAACGGCTCCCTCAGATCAGAGAACTCGCTATTGAGTTTGCCGGCCTCGATCCCATCGAAACCCCCATCCCTGTCCGCCCAGGCGCGCACTATCAGATGGGTGGTGTCCGAACCAATCAATGGACTGAAACCAGCATTGCCGGCCTCTACGCGGCAGGTGAATGCGCCTGCGTCAGCGTGCATGGCGCCAATCGGCTCGGAGGCAATTCACTTCTTGAAACGATCGTGTTCGGTCGGCGCGCTGGAATTCGAGCTGGAGAATACGCGCGAACCGTTGCGGCACAGGCCCTCACAACAGACCGCCTCTCAACCGAACAGCATCGTGTCGAGCATTTGCTGGCACAGAAGGGGTCGGTCAGAGCCTGGCAGATTCGGGAAGAACTTGGCCAGTTGATGAGCCTCAATCTTGGCCTCGTTCGGACGCACGAATCCATGACAACCGCGCTTTCTTCTCTCACCGCACTGACCCGTCGCGCCGCCTTTATGACGGTGCAGGACAAAGGGCGGGTGTTTAATTCGGATCTCGTGCAAACCTTCGAACTCCAGTCCCTTCTCGATATCGCGGAGACCATTGTCGCCAGTGCGCTCGCCAGGCAGGAAAGCCGCGGGGCCCATTACCGGTCGGACTTTCCCAAACGGGACGATGCCCAGTGGCTCAAGCACACGGTAGCCCGGCGAACCCCTCAGGGACCGGCCCTGACCTACGAGCCGGTCTCGGTCACTCGCTTCACGCCGGCATAAAAACTGGTCTATCTGGTTGATCTGGCATATCTGGTTTGTCTTGTTCTTTGGTTGAAAGAAACTAACCAGATGAACCAAATCAACCAGACAAACCAAACGGACCAATTGTAGGCACAGGTTTGGTATAATCCTCCATCGCCACTATGCGCATTCTAGTCATTGAAGACGAAACCAAAGTCGGCTGTTTCATCAGGCGCGCGCTTGAAGAGGAGAGCTACGCCGTCGACCTCTGTGAAGACGGTGCGAAGGGCCTTGAGATGGCGCTCCACACCAATTACGATTTGTTGATCGTCGACTTGATGCTGCCGTCATTGTCCGGGTTGGACATTCTCAAGGGTGTCCGCCAGGCCAGGATTCAAACCCCCATTCTGATTCTGACCGCCCAATCGCAGGTCGATCAGCGGGTTAAGGGCCTTGATGCAGGAGCGGACGATTACCTCACCAAGCCTTTCGCCATCGACGAACTGCTTGCCCGCATTCGCGCCCTGCTTCGCCGTGGGTCCACCGAAAGTCCCGGCGTGCTCCAGATCGACGATCTGGCATTGAACCCGGCCACGCGCGAAGTGACCAGAGGCGGTCAGCGGATCGACCTCACCTTAAAGGAATATGCCCTGCTCGAATATCTGATGCGCCATACGGGACGCGTGTTGACCCGTCCGATGATTTCAGAACATGTGTGGAACCAGGATTTTGATACGTTCACCAATGTCATCGATGTCTACGTGAATTATCTCCGCAACAAGATCGACCGGGGCCACTCAAAGAAACTGATTCACACGATTCGCGGAAGCGGATATATGCTGAAGGTCGACTGATGCCGCTTCGCGTCAGGCTCACTCTCTGGTACGGCACAGCTCTCGCACTCATCCTCATTATCTTTTCAACCATCCTGTATCTGGTGACGGCTCGAAGCCTTCGCGATGCGGTCGATGAATCGCTGGAGGAAACAGCGGCGGCGGCCGTTCGGTCACTGGAAGAACGTGGGTTCCTCCCTCTCATCGACGAAGACGAACTCATGTCGCAGTTCCCCGAACTGGCGCGGATCGATAAGTTCTTCCAGATCTTCAGCCCCTCCGGCACCATCACTATTCGTTCGCCGAACGTGAAACAGCATGAGATGCCCCTGAGTCGCCAGGCCCTGGAAGTCGCCTACTCAGGACGCTCGCTCCTTGAATTCGCCAAATACCCCAAGGAACCGGCGTTACGCCTCATTTCGGTTCCCATTATCTATCGGGGCAACCTGCTCTATATCATCCAGGTCGGCACCTCGATGGACTCCGTCGAAGAGACCCTAAACCGCCTCCTGTTAGTACTGCTGGTCAGTATGCCCATCGCGCTGGCCGTGTCGCTCGCCGGAGGCTGGTTCATGGCCGGCCGAGCCCTTCGCCCGGTCGATACGATCACGCTGGCTGCCCAGCGCATTGCCGGAGGCGATCTCACGCAGCGACTGACGGTTCCGGCCTCGGCCGACGAAATCGGACGTCTGACCAATACATTTAATGCCATGATCGACCGGCTCGAAACCTCCTTTCGGCAGATTCGCCAGTTCAGCAGCGATGCCTCGCACGAACTGCGCACGCCGTTGACGGTCATGAAAGGGGAAACCGAACTCGCGCTCCGTCGCCCTCGTGAAACCGACGACTACAAAGTCGTCCTGGAGAGCAATCTCGAAGAAATCGACCGGATGACGCGCATTGTGGATGAGTTGCTCTTTCTCTCTCGGGCCGACATGGGTGAGGTAAAGATGGAGCATCTGCCGGTCCCACTGGACACGCTTGTCGAGGATCTCCATCGGCAGGCCTCGCTGTTAGGGCAGGAACGGGACGTCCAGGTTGTGCTTCGAGCCACTGCACCGGCGGTGGTATTGGGAGATGAACTACGTTTGCGTGAACTGTTCTTGAACCTTCTCGACAACGCGGTTAAATATTCCCGTCCTAGCGGGGCAGTCGATATCGCCTTGACGATCGAACAGACTCACGCACGGGTGTCTGTCACCGATCACGGTATTGGGGTCGCGCAAGAGGATCAGAGTCGGATCTTTGACCGGTTCTATCGCACCGATGAGGCGCGGGCCCATACCAAGAAAGGCACGGGCCTTGGGCTGGCCATCTGTGCCTGGATCGTCGAATCCCACAGCGGGCGTATCGAGGTCCAGAGCAAGGCCGGAGAAGGTTCAACCTTTACGGTGATGCTGCCTTTGGCGCCAGTGCCGACTAGACGACCTCTAACTCCCTCCTAACCGTCCCCTTATTGCGGACGGTTAATCTCTAAGCCGGCTCTTAGAATTCCTAGATGGTAGGGATAACCTTAGTGATGGAGAAATGTGCCTTCCCCCATACGATTAAAGCCCTCAATACAGGTCTTAGACCCTCGCCCTTCTCTGTGAGAATGTACTCGTAGCGTGCTGGTTTTTGCTGATAGGCCCGTCGCGTAACAAGGCCGGAAGCCTCCAGTTGTTTTAGTCTATCCGCAAGAATGTTTGAGGCGATCCGTTCCGAAGAGGCCATGAATTCCTGATAGCGCCTTTTCCCCAATACCAGATCTCGAACGACCAACAGCGTCCACTTGTCTCCAAGAATATCTAGCGCATTGGTGATCGGGCAGCCTGATCGCTTAAATTTCATGTTGTCATCCTTAATTCATGGTCGTCCTGTATTGCTCACCACCTGCCTATTTAAGGATAGCTGAGTTACATGGAGCAATGTAATATAGCAACTTGCATTTTACAACTAAGTTGGCTATTGTAACTTGCGATATGCAAGTTATGAAATTAAACATTCTCCCCAGAGGAGACTTTTATTATGCGGAAGACAATTCTGGTTACAGGGTCAAGCAGTGGGATAGGAAAAGTTACTGCAAAATTATTTCATGAAAAAGGCTGGAACGTCATTGCCACCATGCGAACGCCAGGAAAAGAGCAGGAGCTAACGGTTCTAGGAAATGTACTGGTCACCAGACTGGATGTTCAGGATCACAAGTCAATCCATGACGCGGTTCAATTAGGGATTAAAAGATTCGGCAAAATAGATGTCCTCTTGAACAATGCTGGATATGGTGCGTACGGCCCTTTAGAAGCAACGTCAATTGAAAAGATCAGAAGACAATTTGATGTGAATGTCATAGGCCTTTTGGACGTAACCAAGGCAATCCTTCCACATTTCAGACAAAACAAGGATGGCATGGTGATCAATATTTCATCAATCGCCGGGAAAATGGCCTTCCCATTAGGCTCCTTGTATCACGGAACTAAATTCGCAGTGGAAGGGATTTCAGAGGCCCTGAGTTTTGAAATGGAACAAATCTGCTGCAAGGTAAAGATCGTTGAACCCGGCATGACTAACACTGACTTCAAGGGGCGTTCGTTTGACTTTAACAACGACGCAAGCCTGGTTGAATACCAGGACTTGGTCGGTAAGTTATTCAAAGCTCTGGAATCTTTATCGCATACCTTCTCTGATCCAATCGTGGTGGCAAATGTAATTTATCAAGCAGCAACCGACGGCACTGACCAGCTCCGATATGTCGCTGGTGAGACCGCTAAAGAAATGGTTGCTGATCGAAGAAAGCTGGACGATGCATCATTTATAGGGGGAATGAAAGCGAAATTTGGACTCCAGCATTGAGGCAGACCATGCGGATGAAGCTGCTTTCTCTCCTGAGAGCGACATGACGAATAGCAACTTGGCTTCCTGATAAGAAAGGAGGGCTGACCGATGGATCATTAGCCCCAAAAGAGTCGACGTAGCCTATTCGGAGATAGACAAGACTATGGGTCTTCATGTTCCAGACAAACTCAAAACAGCAAATGCCGAACCAATGAGGAGGGACACAATATGCCGTTATGGAAAGTTTATCATCCTGTCGGAACGTTCTCTGCCGAAGACAAAAAGGCGCTGGCTAAGCAGGTGACGGAGGTCTATGCGCGAATCCCGATCCCTAAGTTCTATGTGGTGTTCATTTACGAGGAGATCGCCAAGGACTCCTGCTTTGTCGGTGGCGAGCTGAACAATAAATTTGTCCGGTTCAAGGTCGACCATATTGCTAGGACGTTACCTGGTCCGGTCCTCAGAGAATGGTGGGTCAGGACACTTGATCAAGTCATTGCTCCCTTCGTAAAAGACAGGGGGTACGATTGGGAGATTTCCGTTGACGAGACACCTGTCGATCTGTGGTCTCTTCAAGGGGAACTTGCCCCGCCTTTTGAATCTGTGGCTGAGAAGCGGTGGGTGAAGGAAAATAAGGCGAGTCCCTATACCTTAGCGGAAAAGCTTCCTGTTAATCTCATCCTCGCTCCCGGAATAGCGGACCGTTAGGTTTCGGTTTAGCTGCCGTGAGCGTTGGGGGGAGCATGTGTCGGTGGAGTCGTACCCAAGAGAGATGATGACCAACATGGCAACGTCATCTTTCTTGGGCCACATTTCTACCTGCAAAGACGCCTTTGCAGGTTTAGGTATCTGGCGTCGAGATCAAGTATGCAGGCTGATATGCGGTCTGACAGGGGCAATGTGTGACCAGACATGTTGACAGAATAGAAGCGTGCTGAACGACTTGTTTACAATCGGAGGCGAAGATCATGACCTATCAGACCATCAACCCAGCCACCGGCCTGACCGTAAAGACGTACCCGGAAATATCCGACACCGATTTAGAAAACGCGCTCGCCACAGCGCAGGCTTGTTTTGAGACCGATTGGCGTCATCGCTCAGTTGCCGACCGTGCACGAATCGTGTCAGGCGCGGCGGCGACGCTACGTGAAAATGCGGAGGAGTATGCCCGTTACATCACTCTCGAAATGGGTAAGCTTATCGGCACGGCGCGAGCGGAAGTCGCGTTATCTGCCGATATCCTGGACTACTATGCCACACATGCCGAAGCGTTCCTGAATCCGCGGGCAATTCATGAGTCTCCTGGCGCCGTTCTCGAAACACGGCCGCTCGGAATTATCTTGGGCATCGAGCCCTGGAACTTTCCCTATTATCAGATTGCGCGCGTTGCCGGACCGCAGCTGATGGTTGGTAATGTTCTTTTTCTTAAACATGCGGAAAATGTCCCGCAATGCGCCCTCGCGTTCGCGCGGCTCTTCGAATTGGCCGGCGCGCCGCCCGGCGCGTATACCAATATCTTTGCCAGTCTCAACCAAATCGGGCATGTAATTGAAGATTCCAGAGTACGCGGGGTGACCATGACGGGAAGTGAGCGGGCAGGTGCCGCGGTCGCGGAACGCGCCGGGCGTAACCTCAAGAAGTCGGTGATGGAACTCGGAGGCAGTGATCCGTTTCTCGTTCTCGAAGACGCCCCACTGGAGGCGAGCATAGACGCGGCGATCTTTGGACGGATGTTTAATACAGGCCAGAGTTGCGTCTCCTCGAAACGTATCATCGTCATTGGGAAGAAACGCGGCAAGGCCTTCCTCGACGGGTTTGTCCAAAGAATGGCAGCCCTCAAGGCCGGCAATCCCGAAGATTCGGCCACAACACTCGGTCCCATATCGTCCGAGAGAGCGATGGACCTCTTGCTGAAACAGATAGATGACGCAAAAGCAGGCGGCGCGAGCGTGGTACTCGGCGGTGGGAGAATAGACCGGCCCGGCTTCTATATTGAGCCCACAGTTCTCACGGACATTGACGAGAACAACCCCATTTATTCGCAGGAATTATTTGGACCGGTTGCGTCCTTCTACGTGGTGGACAGTGAGGAAGAGGCGATCAAGCTTGCTAACGCGACTTCCTTCGGTCTCGGGGCCTCCGTCTTTACGGCGGATGTGGCGCACGGTCGGCGGGTAGCCGAGCGGATCGACAGCGGCATGGTCTTTGTCAATCAGCCCGCATGGACCGCGCCAGAATTGCCGTTCGGCGGGATCAAGAATTCAGGATTCGGGCGCGAATTGTCGGAACTCGGCTTCGGCGAGTTTGTGAACCGAAAACTGATCAATGTGGCACCTGTCGGTTCTCCGCTCTGGGGGCCAGTTGCCAAAAAGTGATCAGTAGAATGGCCTCTTGACTGACTGAGTTGTTCTGCTGGGGGGTGACTGCTTGTAATCTGCAACCCCAATCCTAGCAGCTCGCGTAATTTCCATCGCTAGCAATGCGGCAGGTCTAGATTCGATTCGAGAATAGCCTAGGCTCCCCATATTCCTTTTTCCAGCGGTAGTACAATTGTCCGATGATGCCGAGCGTGCGATACAGATAGCACCATAGCAACCATTTGCCGAACTCAATGATGCGCTTCAAAAAACGGCGGAGGGGTGAGTGAACGTTGTAGGGGAGAACCTCGGTAATTGGACTCTCTTTATCTCAACCTTAGCCTGAACCTCAGCCGATTTCGTACCGGCGGACTGTTTCAACATCCGGCTAGTCGAACACCACGGTTTTTCTGCCATACACCAACACCCGTCGCTCGACATGGCGGCGCACAGCGCGAGCCAACACAATCTCTTCCAGATCCCGACCTTTTCTTACCAGATCATCGACCGTATCCCGGTGGCCCACTCGCATGACGTCCTGCTCGATGATCGGACCTTCATCCAGGTCTTCCGTGGCATAGTGCGCTGTCGCCCCGATGATCTTCACGCCCCGGTCATAGGCCTGCCGATAGGGATTAGCGCCGATGAAAGCCGGCAGGAAGGAGTGATGGATATTGATGACCGGACAGCCGACCTGAGACAGAAAGGTGCCGCTAAGGATTTGCATGTATCGGGCCATGACCACCAGCTCGGTACGGTGGTCCTTCAACAGGGAGAGCACTTGCTGCTCCTGCTGCGGCTTGGTCTCTTTGGTTACGGGACAGACGGAGAAGGGAATCTTGAATAGCTCGGCCCAGACGGCGCAGGTATCGTGATTGGAAATAATCACGGGGATGTCAATGTGCAACTCGTCGCGTTTGTGCCGTTGGAGCAGATCCGCCAAGCAGTGATCCTGTTTCGAGACCAACATTGCGACCCTCGTTCGGCGACTGGACGGGCGAACTTCATAGCGCATCTCGAAGGTCTTGGCGACCGGGGCGAAGGCGGCGGCGATCTCATCGGGTGGAATCTGCAAACCCTCGGCGGCAAACTCCATGCGCATGAGAAATTCGTTCGTCTCTTCATCGGTATGGTGATCCGAGTCGAGAATGTTCCCGCCGAAGTCGTGAATGAAGCCCGAGACCCGAGCCACAATCCCCCTGCGATCCTTACAATGTATCAGGAGGACGACAGAATCTTTTCGATGTGCCATCGGAGGTTTGCCTTTCTGAGGAGAGTGATGAGTTCAAGTGTAGCAGGCGAGCAACAATATCGGAAGCAAATGGACTAGCAGGATGCGGAGCTGCTTTCGTCCTCTTCAGGAAATGGCAGATCAAGCAGGGTGCTGAAAAAGGCCAGACTTCTCACCCGTCCAACCCTGGCACGCCGAGACGCGCCTTGTCCCAAGCAAGGCCGCAGCGAGCCATTACTTTATAAGGGGTGGGTGGGATGATCCCAACTGCGCGCATCGAACAAGCACAGTTTCACCATGCGCGTTCTGCGAGCAAGGGGATCGTCCCAGCTACCCCTTCCTCCTCTTTTTCAGCATCCTGCTATGTGACGATGTGACCTACAAGGTCATACAGCGCCGCATCGGTGATCTCGACCTTGACGAGCTCCCCCGCGGTAGCTGACCCGTCATTGATATAGACGACGCCATCGATTTCCGGAGCCAGCCCTTCATGGCGTCCCTCAAGCAGTAACTCGGTCTCTTCGGAGACCCCTTCGACCAAGACCTCCATCACGGAGCCGATACGGGCCTGGCCTCGTGCTGCTGCAATCTCTTCCTGCACAGCCAAGATTTCATTCCGTCGTTCGTCCATGACCGATCGCTCGACTTTGTCGTCAAGCCCGACAGCCGGCGTGTCCTCCTCGTCTGAATACAAAAACACCGCCACCCGATCGAACTCGGCCTCTTCCACGTAGCCTCTCAGCTCGTCGAACGCTTCTTCCGTCTCGCCTGGGAATCCTACGATGAAGGCTGTCCGAAAGGTAACGCCTGGAATACGTGTCCTGATCCGGTCGACGAGGGAACTGATGGCGACCCGATCGCCCAGCCGATGCATCCGCTTGAGCATCCGATCATTGATATGTTGCAGCGGCATGTCGATATACTTGGTGATCTTTTCTTCGCCTGCGTAGAGATCTAACAATTCGTCCGATACCTGTTGCGGGTAGAGATAGAACGGCCTGATCCAGCGCAAGTCTTTCACCTTCACCAATTCGCGAAGCAGCGTGACGAGGCCGTGGCGTACACCAAGATCCACGCCATAATTGACCGTGTCCTGGGAAATGAGATTGATCTCTTTCACCCCTTCAGCGGCGAGGCCCACGGCTTCCGCTACGATCGATTCGACCGGGCGGCTTCGCTGTTTGCCCCGCATGAGGGGGATCGCGCAGAAGGCGCAATTGCGGTTACAACCTTCGGCAATCTTGACGTAGGCGCTATGGGCCTTTCCGAGGCGGATGCGCGGCGCGTCTGCGTCGTACAGATAGGGGGGCTCGCTGATCCAGAGCCGTTGCTGCCGTTTCTTCGGCGCCAGCAGGTCCCGACAAATCTCTGCGATCTTTCCGAACTCGCCAGTCCCCACCACGCCGTCGAGTTCCGGCAATTGCTTGAGGAGGTCTCCTTGATATCGTTGCGCCAGACAGCCTGCGGCAATCAGCACTCGACAGGATCCTGTTTCTTTTAGTTTGCCGTGCGCAATGATCGTATCAATGGACTCCTGCTTGGCCTCTTCGATGAAACCACAGGTATTAATGATGACCACTTCGGCTTTTTTCGGGTCATCGGTCAGGGCAAACCCGTCCGTCACCAAGGTGCCCAGCATGACTTCGGAATCGACTTGATTTTTCGAACAACCCAGGTTGACGAAACCGATAGTGGTCTTTTTGCTGTTTGGGCGAGAAGGGGTGATCAATCGTGAAGGCATACGAGGCAGTCTACGGGACGGCTCAAAAGCCTGTCAATAAACAGCCCATTTACCCAGTCTGTTCATATTCCATTCCTTGGAGGGCGAGGAGGCACGGGGATAGATCAGATTGCGGAGCGTTTTGCCGAAGGAGCGGGGCCCCTTCGAGAGTTTGCCGAAGAGGAAAGCGGAAACTGACTGAGTCCGCGAAGGAATTTCCGAAGGATTCCCTTCGGCAAATTCCGAAAGGGTCGCTCCGAGAGGCACTAACGCGTAGCGATCTGATCTATCCCCGTGCCTCCTTGCCCTCCTCTCTCCTCTTATGGCATCATGCCCCCCTTTGGAGACAGGGATGGCACATTTGCTTGAATATGTCGGCTCCGTACATATTTATCTTGGACCATACCGAGGGAATCCAATTTCTTTGTATTTGAAGCGGTTAGAGACCGGGTGCCAGATCGGCCCGAAGGCCTATCCGTGGAATGACGTCGTCGGCAGTGGTGAGACGCCGAATAAGGCAGCTGCGGATTTTGAAGAGAAATGGAAAGCCAATGGTCTCTCGGCAGATATGTACTCCGGTCCCTCGTGGGAGGGAGGCATCAAGCCGGAGAAACCTGCCCCTCCCAAGCCACCCACTGCTCCCAAACCAGTAGTATCTGCTGCATCAGCACCAGCGGGCCAGCCAGCCGAGCCCGCAGTCGCTCCAGCTGCTCCTGCCGATAGCACACCAGCCCCTGCCCCAGCCTTGGCAGCTCAGCCTACAGACAAATCGAACTAATTCACTCTGTATAGTGAGCTGCGGGAGAGCTATTGTGGCACGGTGGAAGCTCAATGGTCGTCCTTGTCGTTCGTGAAATGTGAAACGTAAAATGTGAAACGGTTCGGATGGAGCGCACTCGGCAATCCCCCGTTTTACGTTTCACGTCTTACGTTTTACGGGGGCCAGGGGAAGGGCCGGCCAGTTTGCTGTGCTTCAGGCCGTATCCCATGTAGACCGCAATGCCGATGGCAGTCCAGACGGCGAATCTGATCCAGGTTACCCACGGGAGAAAACTCATAAGGCCGAGGCATGCCAATATGCCAAGAATGGGGACGAGTGGCATGAAGGGAAGCCGGAATGGGCGGACCTGGTTGGGTTTCGTATAGCGCAGGATGACGACACCGATACAGACGAGGACAAAAGCAAAGAGAGTGCCGATGTTCGTCATGTCCGCCGCATCGCCGATGGGAATCAGGGCAGCGAGTATGGCCACGGCGATGCCGGTGAGAATGGTGGCATAGTGAGGCGTGCCATAGCGTGGATGCACGGTTGACAACCAAGGGCTCAAGAGGTGATCGCGCGACATGGCAAAGAATACCCGGATCTGACCCAGCATCATCACGACGAGTACGCTGGTAATACCGGCCACAGCCCCGATTGCCACAACCGCCGCTCCCCACTTGAAGCCTACCTTACTCAGTGCATCGGCCACCGGCGCATGAATGTCGATCTGCGCAACGGGGACCAAGCCGGTCAGGACAGCGGCCACGGCAATGTAGAGGACAGTGCAGATACTGAGTGAAGCAATGATTCCAATCGGCAAATCCCGCTGAGGGTTCTTAGCTTCCTCGGCAGTGGTCGAGATCGCATCGAATCCAATATAGGCAAAGAATACGATCGCCGCTGCGGCGCCGACGCCGGCGAATCCCTGAGGCATGAAGGGTGTCCAGTTGTCGGTATTCACGGCCGGTGTTCCCACGGCGATGAAAAAAAGGATGACGGCGAGCTTCAAGCACACAACGATGCCGGTTGCGCGGGCGCTTTCTTTGATCCCAATCACAAGAATAACGGTGACGAGCAGCACGATAATGGCGGCGGGAAAGTTCGCCACGCCTCCGTCCGGCCCTCCGGGTGGATGTGTGGCCCAGTGCGGTAAGTCAATTCCCGCCAACCTGAGCAGATTGTTGAAATAGCCGGACCACCCAATGGCGACGGCGACACAGGCCACACCGTATTCGAGAATGAGGTTCCACCCGGTAATCCAGGCCAGGAATTCTCCTAACGTGGCGTACGAGTAGGTGTAGGCGGAGCCGGCAGCGGGAATCATGGTGGAAAACTCTGCGTAGCAGAGCGCTGCAAAGGCGCAGGTTAGGCCGGAGAGCACGAAAGATAGAATGATTCCAGGTCCTGCCCCTGGCCGGTTGGCATCGCCGACGATGGCGGTGCCGATCAGAACGAAGATGCCGGTGCCGATGATCGCGCCAATGCCGAGCGCGGTCAGATCCCAGGCCGTGAGGGTCTTTTTTAAACGATGATCGGGATGATCTGCGTCCGCGAGGATTTGTTCAATGGACTTAGTTCGGAAAAGTCGGCTGATCACCATACCTCCTTAGCCCGTATTTTCATGACAGTTCGTCGTGAAATGGTGGAGTGGCGCGCGACAAGCGCGAAGAGCGAGACTCGCGTGACGCGTGAGTCCTGTCCCTGCCAGTCGCGCTCTTCCCGCCTTTCCCGCTCGTCGCGCATCACTTGTATTTCACGCGCCACGGTCTGTCGCGCGGGCGGCGCGCAGAAAGGCCTCGAACAATCGCCGGTGGAGGGGATGCCGGTCGAAGAGAAATTCCGGGTGCCACTGAATACCGAGGAAAAATCGGTTTGCCGGAGATTCGATTGCCTCCACGATACCATCGGGGGCCAGGGCGCTGGCGACCAATGACGGCGCGACAGCATTGACCGACTGATGGTGGGAGCTGTTTACCCGCATCGATACCGACCGTACGATGCGACGGAGCAGGCTGCCTGGTGTGACAGCGACGGTGTGACTCAGATTTGTCGCGCGATTTGGTTGCCGATGTTGGATCACGGTTGAGACTTGGGATGCAATATCCTGAAACAGACTGCCGCCGCAGGCGACATTCATGGCTTGCATACCTCCGCAGATGCCGAGCAGCGGGAGATCTGCCCGTCTTGCCAGGCGAACGATGTCCAGCTCAAAACTCATGCGGCGTTCGCTCACGGTGCTGAAGGGATAGCGCTGGCGTTCACCGTACAGCGACGGTGGAAGGTCCGGCCCGCTTCCGGTGAGGAGGAGTCCGTCGAGCTGTTGCAGGAGGCGTCGTCTGGTGGCCCGGTCTGCATGGAGTGGAAGGACCAGCGGAATGCCCCCGAGTTCTTCGATAGCACGAATATAGCGCGCGCGCAAAAAATAGGTGGGCTCGCGTCCACCCCATTCCTTCCGATCACCGGCGTTGAAGTCTGGTGTGACGCCGATGATGGGCTTCATCGGCTAGCGGATGGGCTCCGGAGCATGGACAGGCGCATCGTTCGAGTCAGCGACCCCCAGGAAGCGGATGGGCCGATTGCCTTGTAGATGATCGGGGGTAATGATGTAGGTGCCGTAGAGGCTGGTGGTCCAAATGCTCTTGGCAGCGTTTTCATTCCCGCCTGAAAATACATAGGCGAGTCCCCCGACAATGCCGCCGCTGATGGCAAATGCGGCTTTCAGTGGAAAATATAACAGGGTGGAAGCACCGGCAGCGACCTGCATGCCCGCGCTCGATGTGTCTCCTCCCTCGGTGCTTACGGTTGACGCGGTGCCCGTGCTTTCTTGGCTCCATGCCGTCGGCGCCATAGTGAAGGTGCAGAGGGCCAGGAGCAGAAAGGTCAGGACCAATTTGAAGCTGGTAGCCTCACGATGGCGGTTGGGTAAAGATGCGCAGATGTTCACAGGTAATCCTCCTTCTTTGTCAGAGCGAACGGAGCGGCAGTGGTTGACTCCAGGGCGCTCCTCCATAATTCAATAGTAGTGCGGTTATAACAAATCCAACTGTGAATGCAAACCCCCTGCCATATCAGGCTGGAATGTCTTATGGGGCAGTGGCGTCTCTTGGTGTGAGATCCAGTTCAGCTGCAATGTACGATGTAATGAAGTTCGTCTTCTTAATGACGGTCTCCCTGACTTCAGCAATCCATGTATCGGCTGCGAGGCATTGGTTCTCTTGAGTGATGCCGGACTGCAACGCCAAGTCCAGCTTGCACCAACAGACTGCTTGGATAAACAGCTCATGGGCTCGTTCCTGTTGAAATACCCGATCTGCATCTGCGAGATCGGGTAGGGCCAGGGCTAACCAGCGGGGGAAATCAACGTCGGTGCTGAGCCGATCGATCTGGCTCTGAGTGATATCGATGGCGACCTGGACTCCACCCTTCCAACTCCGCTTCTTGACGTTAAATACGCAGGAGGAGGCGAAGGGATTTCCCTTCACTGGCTGTGGTCCGACAAACAGAGTCACGCGGAACTGGGAAGGCTCTGGGGTATGCTCAAGTGCCATGGTGCGCATTGTAGCATGACTCCCGATCTTAGCCGCCATCTCATTGACGACTTGGTAGTCCGACGATAAGATGCCCTCTACCATGACCACGGCCATCTATCAGCGTGTTAGCGAAATTCAACAGGCATTGCGCGATGCCGAGATCGGCGGCTGGCTCTTCTACGATTTCCGCGGGAGCGACCCCCTCGCCTATCGCATACTCCAGCTCGATCCGAGGCTTCATGTGACGAGGCGGTGGTACTACTGGATTCCGGCACAGGGGGCGCCGGTCAAGTTGTTGCATCGCATCGAGCCGCACGTATTGGATACGTTGCCGGGTCAGGCTAATTACTATGTATCGTGGGAGCAGCAACGGCAGATCCTTGGACGGCTGCTCGTCGGTGGGCTCCGTGTGGCCATGCAGTATTCCCCGTTGAATGCGGTTCCCTATGTATCGCGCGTGGATGCCGGCACGATCGAACTGATCAGAAGTTACGGCGTCGAAGTGGTCAGTTCAGCGGATTTGATTCAGACGTTTGAAGCGCGTTGGACGGATCGTCAACTCGAATCGCATCAGTTTGCCGCCGCGGCGCTTCGGCGCATCGTTGACGAAACATTCAACCATGTTCATGAGGCGGTCACACAAGGGCGGAACCTCACGGAATATGGAGTGCAGCAATTTATTCTGGCTCGTATAGGCGAGGCCGGGATGGTCACGTCGAGTGCACCGATTGCCGCCGTCAATGCCCACAGTGCCGATCCCCATTATGGTCCGACAGAGATTGGGTCTGCCGATGTCCCCCGCGATGCGTTGCTCTTAATCGATCTCTGGGCCAAACGAGCGGAGGCCGGTTCGGTCTACGCCGATATTACCTGGACCGGTTATGTCGGACGGAGAGTGCCGGTGAAACATCGCGAGATCTTTGACTTGGTCCGGCAGGGGCGGGATGCGGCCTTGGGCTTCGTTCGGACTGAAATAGCTGCCGGCCATCGCCCATTCGGCTGGGAGGTCGACGACGCCTGCCGGCAGGTCATCCAACGTGCTGGCTATGGCGATCAGTTTGTCCATCGCACGGGTCATTCGATCGGTGAAGAGGTTCATGGCAACGGCGCCAACATCGATGGTTTGGAGACGCAGGACACCCGCCGTCTGATGCCGAGAACCTGCTTTTCCATCGAGCCGGGAATCTACCTGCCCGGCGAATTTGGGATCAGAAGTGAATTGGACGTCTACATCGCCGAGCGCGAAGCGGTGGTGTTTGGTTTGCCCTTGCAAAATGAGATCATCTCCATTTTCTAGCCCCTGCCCTTTCTTGACAGTGCCTCCTACTGGCCTATAGAGTTGACTTGGTTCTTGGTAATGCAAGGCCCTGGGTGATTGACCAGAGCTAGGGGAAAGGACCCACACCATGTTCGGTACCATGGGGATCTCGGAACTCATCATCATCCTCGTCATTGTCCTCATCATTTTCGGGGCGGGGAAACTGCCGCAAATCGGTGAAGGCGTGGGTAAAGCGCTCAGAGGGTTCAAGAAAGAAGTCAACGATATCCCTTCGCCGGATGCAACACCGCCCGAAGTGAATCAACCGGCGCCTATGCAGGCTCAATCAACGATCCAGGCAGCACCGGCACCGGTAGTTACGCCTGCTCAGACCTCTGCCGCTCTGAAGCCTGCGGCCCCCTATATACCTGGACCGGAGGCGACTCCCGGAACTACCGCCGCTTTGATGTATAAAATGGCGGCTCCACCACAACCGGCTTCGCCAATGACTTCCTCAACTGTCCAATCGACGGGGCAGGGCCAGCAGCCTCCCACGATGGAAGACCGCGCCACTGCTCCTGCGCCGATGATGAAGGCACAGTACCCGCCTCTTCCTGCGGGTGCGCAGGCAAAACCAGTCGCGAAGCGCCCATCAGCCATTGTCAACAAGGATGCCGTGGCTCGTGTGCAGTCACAGCAGGCGGCGATGAAGACAAAGGCTGCACAGCCGGCGGGTATTTCCCCAGGGGATATGCAGAGTTTGGGAGAAGGACTGGGGGACGCGTTGCGGACGTTCAAGCACGCTGTTGCCGATGTCCGCAATTCGGTTGAACCTGAGATACGGACAATCCAAGCCGAGATGGATTCTGCCCAGAAGGAATTCCAGCAATCCATCGAAGCGGTCAAAGAGCTACCCGCCTTACACGAAGAACCTCCTAAGCAAGCGTGAACTGGGGTATTGCATCCTCTCGCACCATCGGGTCTGTCGTTCTCCTGTCAGTCCTCTCGCTTGCCGGTTGTATCCAGGATTCTCCGCCTTCATCGAGGGAGCGCACGTTCTCTCTCATGCTGGAATTGCTCCATGATGAGGCGCCGGAGGTGCGGCGGGTTGCTGTAGAGTCTCTGGGCAAGATCGGCGACCCGCGAGCTGTGGACTCCATTCTCTCCCTCAATCAGGATCCGGCAGCAATAGTCCGCGAAGCATCGATACTGGCCATGGGGCGCTTGAAACCTACAGCTACCGAGGGAGTCGTTGCCCTGTTGACGCAGGCACTGGAAGATCCTGTCGAATCGGTTCGGCAGGCAGCGGTTGTGGCAATCGGCGAGATCGAGGCAGGTACTCGATTGCTCCAGCCTGTCGTAGGGTTATTGCGGTCTTCGGATGCAAGGGTTAGGAGGACAGCGGTGCAGGCATTGCTGCAAGTCGATGCAAGCCAATCGATTCCCGCGCTTGTCACAGCAGGGCGTGATTCCGATGCGGAGGTTCGTCAGGGCATTGTCGCGGCAGTAGGAGAATGGGGAGGGTCGGCGGCTTCTCCTTGGCTCAGAGAACGTCTAGCTGGAGATCCCGCGCCTGGGGTGCGGGCAGAAGCGGCCTATCGTCTAGGACTACTCAGCGATTCTGATGTGAAGGCCGCGCTTGAATCGGCGGTTGCGAAGGATCCGGACAGTGGTGTGCGTCGCTGGGCGAAACGGGGGATTTAAGCCGTCACGCGTGAACGATTTAACGCGTCGACAAGTTCGACCAGCTCGATGCGGGCCTTTTCGTCGATATCGGTAAACCTGACGCCCATTCCGGGGAAGAGCAGATGCCGTTCAGGCTTGTTACGGGTCCAGGCGACCTTCGCTTTAGCCTTGTGTTTTTCCCAAGGATGATCGGGCAGTGAAAACTCGAAGGATAGTTCAGTCCCAGGAGGCAGCGGGCTACTGCTTTCGATGAACAAGCCGCCTGCACCGATGCCGCCGGTTAAGCTGTCGAACTGTTTGCCTTCCGAGGTCGTGCAGCGAACCTTCATGGCGAGCGGGGCTCTCGGATGAGACCGCGCATGGGCGAATCTCACGTCATCGTCGGTGGCCAGAATTTGTTCTATGACTGCTCCCCACGATAGGGTGCCGAGCAGTTTTCCCATGGCGCTATGAAGGGTGAGCACTTCCTGGCAGGCATTTATCTCAAGGACTTTGCCTTCATGGCTTTCCGTCGTGATCACAGGAAATTTCATGCTCACTTCCATGTAGTATTGAGTGCGGGACGATCCAGTGGCAGATGTATAGTGACTAGGCTGGCGGTCCAACAGTCTGGAGGGACTTCACCAGTTCTAGCACGCGGTTACGAATTTCCTGGTCAATCTCCGTAAAACGCACCCCCATACCGGGGCTAAACGTATATTGGTCTGCCTTAGGGCAGACCCACGCGACGAGACCCTTCGCCGGCAACCATTTCGTCGGCTCCTCCGGTAGCGAAAATTCAAGAGCGAGCGTGGTGCCGATCGGTAGCGGGTTCAGGCTTTCGATAAAGAGCCCGCCTCCGCCGATACCTCCTGCGCGGCTTTCAAGCTGCTGACCTTCCGGGGTTGTGTATTTGACACGGAAGGTGAGTGTCACGCGCGGCTCATTTCTGGTTTCCCGGCTCGCCTGGGGCTTACGGTAGGCCAGAATCTGGTCGATGACGAAGTCCCAGGACAGGTTGCCCATAGGTTCGCCGTTGATCCCCAAAAGGGTGATCAATTCACGGTTTGCGTCAAGATCAAGAGCCTTACCCTTGTGTCGAAGGCTTGAAGACACGGGATATCTCACAGGTCCTCCACGTTCAATCTGTAGCGCAAGTATAGCGCAGCATTTCATCTTGTCGAGGGAAAGCGTAGAGTTATGAAGAGCGTCAAGGCTCCAGAGGAGGAGAGAGCAAGGAGTATTCCTGAATGGAAGATATGAGGGAACCACCAGGCCAGGGTGTTCCTGGCCTGGTGGATTCTGCGTAGAGGGCCCGTTGGTCGAGTGAAAAAGTCTACAGTTATAATGACTTAGGCGGTTTTCACATCCTTGTCTTGTTCAAAGATTCGGATGGGAGCGTGCTTGCCGAGGATGGCATCTTCGGTGATGAGAACCTCCTTAATCTGCTTCTGGGAGGGGGCATCATACATCACGTCCAGCATCACGTCTTCGAGGATGGCGCGCAAGCCTCGCGCCCCGGTTTTCTGGAGAAACGCTTTCCGTGCGATCGCCCCGAGCGCGCCTTCCGTGAACTTGAGCTTCACTTTTTCAAAGGAGAGTAGTTTTTCATACTGCTTCGTGAGCGCGTTTTTCGGTTCGGTCAGGATTCGAATGAGGGCTCGTTCATCCAGCTCATCCAAAGTGGCGACGACTGGCAGCCGTCCGACGAACTCAGGAATCAAACCGTACTTGAGGAAGTCTTCCGGCTGAACTCTCGCGAACAGTTCGCCAAGACGTATCTCGCTCCGTCCGCGAACTTCGGCTCCGAATCCCATCGCCTTCCGATTCAATCGTTGCTCGATAATGTGTTCGAGCCCGACGAACGCTCCGCCGCAGATGAAAAGGATGTTGCTCGTATTGACCTGAATAAATTCTTGGTGCGGATGCTTGCGTCCGCCTTGAGGCGGCACGTTGGCGACGGTTCCCTCGATGAGCTTGAGCAGCGCCTGTTGGACCCCTTCACCCGAGACGTCTCGGGTAATAGACGGGCTGTCGCTCTTGCGGCTGATCTTGTCGATTTCATCGATGTAGACAATGCCCCGCTCGGCCCGCTCCACATCGTAGTCCGCTGCTTGCAGAAGCTTCAGGATGATGTTTTCCACGTCTTCACCGACGTACCCTGCCTCGGTGAGCGTGGTCGCATCGGCTAGCGTAAAGGGGACGTCCAAGTACTTCGCAAGGGTTTGGGCCAACAGTGTTTTCCCTGTGCCGGTGGGCCCCAGCATGAGGATGTTGCCCTTCTGGAGTTGCACGTCGTCAACATCTTTATCCTTGGACGAGATTCGTTTGTAGTGGTTATGAACGGCTACCGCGAGGATTCTTTTGGCCCGCTCCTGTCCCACGACGTATTGGTCCAAGTGGTGTTTGATTTCCACCGGCTTTTTGAGTTTCGACGAAATCTCTTCTTTGGCTTCTTCCCAATCCTCGGCAATGATGTCGTTACAGAGGTTGACGCACTCGTCGCAGATGTAGACGGTGGGCCCGGCAATCAATTTGCGGACCTCGTCGCGACTCTTTCCACAGAACGAACAACGGAGATGTCGATCCATCTTATCCGGCTTCCCCATGCGCCCTCCTCGTGTTACTTGTCCTTGGTTGCGTCTTTCCCTGCATCGCCACCGATGGCCTTGAGAAGTTTCGGTGGTCGTGTAATGACTTCGTCGATGAGACCGTACTGCTTAGCTTCTTCTGCCGACAAGAAGTAGTCCCGTTCGGTGTCCAGGGCTATCTTCTCAAGCGGCTGGCCGGTATGTTTGGCCATGATCTCATTGAGTCGTTCGCGGATTTTCAATATCTCTCTAGCATGAATGTCGATTTCAGTGGCTTGCCCTTGAAACCCTCCCATGGGCTGGTGAATCATAACCCTCGCATTCGGCAAGGCGAATCGTTTGCCTTTGGTTCCAGCGGCGAGCAAGAAGGCTCCCATGCTGGCGGCCTGGCCCAGGCAGATGGTGTTGATAGGGGGCTTCACATACTGCATGGTGTCGTAAATGCCCAATCCCGCCGTGACGCTTCCCCCGGGGGAGTTGACGTAGAGATTGATGTCTTTTTCAGGATCCTCCGCTTCAAGAAACAAGAGCTGGGCAATGATCAGGTTGGCAAAGATGTCGTCGATCGGAGCACCGAGGAAGATGATCCGATCTTTCAGGAGCCGAGAATATATGTCGTAGGCGCGTTCGCCTCGGTTAGTTGTCTCAATAACAATGGGAACTAGCATGCACGTGGTTCCTTTCCACTTAGCGGGATGCTGAAAAAACTCCCAGTTTTGTTCTCACTTCGCTCTCGAAAAATTTGAAATGTAAGACGTAAAAAGTGAAACGAGGGATTGCAGAGTGGTCTCCCTTCGAACCCTTTTACCTTTCACCTTTCGCGAACGACAAGGCCTGCACCGTTCAGCACTATCCCTGAATCACCGCATTGCGGTAGACGAAATCCAAGGCTTTATCCACCAAAGTCCTGGTACGTAATTCTTCGATCGACTCTTGTCCGCCGGCTTTGATCATCTTGACGAGCTCGGCGGCCGGCATCTTGAGGTCCGAGGCCAGCCGCATGATCTCAGCATTGAAATCGTCTTGCGTGACTGTCAGCCCTTCTTTTTCGGCGATTTCCTCCAGCACGAGGCTGAGCTTCACGCGGCGTGCCGCTTCGTCCCGATATTCCTGTCGAAGGCTTGTGAGATCCTCCGTGGCGGGAGATTCCTGGGCGCCACCCTTCTGTTGTTGCTGCTGTACATGCTGACGGATGATGGCCTCCAGCTCACGTTCTACCAGGGTTTCCGGGAGATCAAAGTGATGGGTCTCTACAAGCCGTTTCATGATCGTATCTTTATGTGTGTCCTCGATTTCTCGCTTCAACGCCTGCTCCATCCCGTCACGCAGTTTGTCTTTGATTTCCTGGAGCGAGTTGTAGGGGCCGCAATCTTTGGCAAATTCATCGTCCAGGGCCGGCAGCTTCTTTTCCTTGACGGACTTGATCGTCAGGGTAAATACAACCGTCTTGCCGGCAACGCGAGGATCGGGATGACTGTCTGGGTAGGGCTGGGAAATTTCGAGCGCGTCTCCCTCTTTCTTCCCCCCGACATGCGAATCAATTTCCAAGCCCAAGACGGATGCGTGTGACCCGACCTTGTGGAGTTGACCGTCCTTCTTCGTGCCTTCCAACGGCGTGCCATCGAGCGTGCCTTGCAGATCCAGGACGATATAGTCTCCGTCCACGATGGCATGGCCGGTCGGGGTGGCTTCCAGGCGGGCTTGTTGTTCGCGCAAGACTTCAAGGCCACGGTCGAGCTGTTCGTCGGTGATGGTGCGATTGTCAGGTTTGAGAGTCATCGGGCTCGGCGCCTTATAGTCCCGCAACTGAATTTTCGGCTTGATCTCGACGGTCGCGGTAAACGTAAAGGGCTCGTTCTTCTTAATCTTGACTCTGTCCAGCGGGGGGATTTCAACGTGGACCGGCACAATTCCCGCTTGACGGACGGCCTTTTCGTAGAAGTCCGGCACGAGGCTTCGGATCACATCCTCTTCCACGGTTTTGGCATAGCGTTTTTCCAGCAAGGCCAAGGGTACCTTGCCGGGGCGAAATCCTGGGATATTGACCTGGCGGTTCAGCTCGACGTAGGCGCGGGCAAGCCGTTGAGTGACCTCATCAGCCGGCACCTCAATCTTGAGGGCGCGTTTCATTGGTCCTAGTTCAGTCACTTCCATGTTCATAGTTGGCGCGTACCCTTTTCTTTCTTGAGGAACCTAGCGCAGGTTGCCTGGTCGTGGTCTGGTGCGAGAGGGGGGACTTGAACCCCCACGGTTACCCACGAGATCCTAAGTCTCGCGCGTCTGCCAGTTCCGCCACTCTCGCATGGTGGGGTCTTCAGGAGCCGACTCCTGAAGGGTGAGCAAGCAAACGAAAGCTCATATTTGTGTCTGTATTTTGTACCGTTGGATGTATCCCACTGTCAACCCTACTTCTTCGGGGTAGGACTGCGTTCACTTGCGTGCACATGGGGCGGTTAACATCCGTTTCTGAGCATGACTATTCATCAATGATGTCTAGCAGGATGCCGAAAAGGGCCTTATCATACCTGCGGTAGCCGCAGCCTTCAATGACGGTTATAATCAGGCAGCGTAAGTAATTCTTCGTCAGCTGACCGGTTAGGAGGTGCACGATGCGCGTTGCGCTACTGCTCGCAATTCTGGCGAGCACTATTATAGCCCTTTCCTCTTCTCCCTCATGGGCCTACCGGGACCATTTCACGCCGGAGCAGAAAGCGCTGCTGGGTAAGATTCAAACAGTGCGCATCGAGGCGATTGCCCTCGTAGACAAGGGAGCTGTTGATGCAGCCCCGATTGTCGAGCTTGTCGCCCGTCGGATCGGTGAATTGGGATATACGGTGGTGCGAGAAGCAAGTAAACCCCATGACGCTGTGTTCAAAGTCAAATGCGAACAGCGAAAAACATGGGAAGGTACGACGACTGCCGGAGGCGATGCGGATTTGCCTGATGCTCCGTCCCGGCTGTGGAAAGGCCCTGCCTGCCAGATGACCTATCTCCTCGGTGGTATGAAGGTCAAATGGCAGAAAGAGGTCCGAACCGAGTTTGAAGATGCGGAGCAAGCCGCGCAGTCGGCCAATGTCGGAGATCCGGGAACCTATGCCCTGGGCAAGTTGAGGGGTATTCTCGAGACCTACGATTTTCCCCTGTTGCTGGCTGCTGAATGGGGTCAACCAGAGCGCCTGCTGAAGTCCCTCGATCGATCCGATACGCCGCAGGACAGAAAGATCAAAATTCTTTCTCTCTTGGGCGAGATGCAAGCCGACGAGGCCTTGCCGAAATTGAGAGAAGCGCTCAAGAATCGCGACCTGGCAAAGCAAGCGATTGGGGCGATGGGCAATCTCGGCAAAGAGGGTATTCCGCTGTTTGTCGAGATCATGAATACGTCACCGGACCTCGAGGTGCAAGCCGCAGCAGCCAAGGGATTGGGCCAACTCGGCGGACTGCACGGGGACGCCTCCGTCGTGCTGCCGTTGCTCGCCAAGCTGGAGGACCCCAAGGCAGATTGGTCGGTGCTCACAGAAGTGGCGTGGGCACTAGGTAAGATTCCTGATAAACGATCGATCGAGCCGCTCAACAATCTCGACAGAAAACTGCAGGCTATGCGCGATCCGGAGAACCTGCCGCTGACGAAACTCAAAGAGGCGGTGTTCTGGGCGCTCAAACAGTGCGATTCGTGGGAACATATCAGCTGATTGACAATTCCCATTCTTCAATCATTTACACGCAGAAGCTCAGTCGATGATCCTTCTGGCGGTTCTAAATTGTGCTAACCTGGCCAGCCGATCCAAGATTCCCGCCCCATCCCGCAAACTTTCTGGGTAGTGGTGAGCATAGCATTGCGTCATCATCAGCGACTTATACCCCAGGAGTCGTTTCACTTTGTTCAGCGCTATCCCTGCCCGAGCCAATAGCGCGATGAAGGTGGACACAGAAGAGGGCCTCATCATGTCTACGGTATCCTCGGTCTTCAGTGATGGGTATAATCACGGAGCATAGGGTATTCATCGTTAGCATACCGGTTAGGAGGTGCACGATGCGCGTGGCCCTGCTGCTTGCGACTCTGGTTTGTACGATTATGGCACTTCCTTCTCCTCCCTCATGGGCCTACCGGGACTATTTCACGCCGGAGCAGAAAGCGCTGCTGGACAAGATTCAGACCCTGCGCATCGAAGCAATCGCCCTTACAGACAAGGGCGCCGTTGACGCGGCGCCGATTGCCGAACTTGTCGCCAGCCGGATGGGGGAATTGGGCTACAGGGTCGTGGGCGAAGCCGGTAGACCGCATGACGTGGTGATCAAAGTTAAATGCGAACAGCGAAAAACATGGGAAGGTACGACGACTGCCGGAGGCGATGCAGATTTGCCTGATGCTCCGTCTCGGCTGTGGAAAGGCCCCGCCTGCCAGATGACCTATCTCCTCGGTAACATGAAGGTAAAATGGCAGAAAGAGGTCCGAACCGAGTTTGAGAATGCGGAGCAAGCTGCGCTTACAGCCCAGGCAGGAGACCCGGGAGCCTACGCCATGGACAAGTTGAAGGATGTGCTCGAGGCCTACGATTTCCCCTTGTTGCTAGCTGCTGAATGGGGTCAACCTGAACGTCTGTTGAAGTTACTCGATCGATCCGATACGCCGCAGGTGAGGAGATTCAAAATTCTTTCTCTCTTGGGCGAGATGCAAGCCGACGAGGCCTTGCCGAAGCTGAAAGAGGTGCTCAAGGATCGTGATCTGGCGAAGCAAGCGATTGGGGCGATGGGCAATCTCGGTAAAGAGGGCATTCCGCTCTTGGTTGAGATCATGAATACGTCACCGGACCTCGCGGTGCAAGCCGCAGCAGCCAAGGGGTTAGGCCAGCTCGGCGGACTGCATGGGGATGCCTCGGTCGTGCCGCCGCTGCTCGCCAAGCTGAAGGATCCGAAGGCAGACTGGTCCGTGCTCACGGAAGTGGCCTGGTCCCTCGGCAAGATCCCGGATAAACGATCGATCCAGCCGCTGCACGATCTCGACAATAAGCTGCAAGCCCTGCGCGATCCGGAAAACGTGACGTTGAATAAGCTCAAAGAAGCGGTGTTCTGGGCGATCAAACAGTGCGATTCGTGGGATCAGTACAGCTGAGGAGGGGATGGAAGAACACTCACATTGGTCCTGTGCTCCCGGAACGCGCGCCCTAAGAAGGGCCTCGTTCGACGGCCGCACGTAGACCAACATGGGTGTTCTTCCAGGAGAGAAAAACAAGCGAGCGTGGAAGGACCATTGATTGATAGGAGAATGTGCTCGTTCGACGCGCGCAGTGGAAGATCATCAGGCTCCATCCCTCCTCATTTGGGCAACCGTAGCAGGGGAGTTAATTTTGAGGAGTCGCGAGGAGAGTGGCTGCCACCTGTAAGATGGCATGAGAGAGGGCGGCGCATCATGGATGCGTCGCCCTGGTTCGCTTAGGAGAGCTGAGTCAGAGCTACTTGCCCGTGACCAGGTCCTTCAGATTCTTCCCATCATCTTTCATCTGGCCCGCGTTCTTCATCGTTTCCTGTGTTTTCAAGTCCTTCACGTTCTGTTTCGCCTCGCCACCTTCTTTCTTGATGCTCTCAACGTGACCTTTGGCCGTGTCGGTCTTCTTCATCATTGTATCCAGGTCGGCCGCGAAAGCGGAAACTGTGAAAGCCAAAGAGCAAGCGGATATGGCCGCCAGCACCAACCTCGTTGTCATATTCATCCGATCCTCCCAATGCTTCACGTGGAGCACGTTCGTGCCGTTATTTGCCGAGCAGGCCGTCCAACTTACTTTCGACTTTTCCCATTGCCGAATCGGATTTATCCGATGCCTTCTGCATGGTCTGATCGACCTGGCTTTGCACCTTACCCTCAGCCTGTTGTTTCTGCTCTGCCGCCATACTTTCGGCCTTTGCTTTTTTCTTAGCAGCCAGGTCTTTCGCACGCTGTTGCTGTTCTGTCGCTTTGGACGTGGCTTTTAATCTCTTGCTCTCACCCATATCCTTGGCTTTTTGTTGCTGATCCGTCACTACTTGTCGAGCAGTGGATTTTTCAGCCTGAACTGCATCCTTGGCAGCTTGCGTCTCTTGGCCGGCCTGTTGCTCGACCGCGGATTTCATCCCACCAAGCGTGGGAGCTGGTGGGGTCTGAGCCATGGCACCGGTGGTCACAAGCACGAACATTGTGGTGCCCATGACGGTTGCTAGGATTACGCTCATGGTGATCTCTTTCTTATGACGGGCGGGGGAGTGGCGAACCACTGCCCCCGCCACAACTAAATTTGGTGAACCGCGCGTCTTACTTTGTGACGCGAACCTCGACGCGGCGGTTTTTTGTCCGGCCCGCGGGCGTCGTGTTCGGCTCAACCGGCTTGCTGTCTGCATAGCCGTGTATCGACGGAGCGCTAAGGCCGCCTGCCTCCAACGCCTTTGCTGCATTGGTCGCACGGGATTCAGAAAGCTCCATGTTCGTGGGGAACTTCTTCTTTAACGCGCCCTGGATCGGCACGTTGTCGGTATGACCATCTACCGCCACCTTGTACTCAGGGAAATCCTTCAAGACCGCTCCGACTTGCTTGAGCGCATTGGCTCCCGCCGGTTTCAGTTCATCTTGGCCGGAACCGAAGAGATAACCGGAGGCCAGGTTAATCAACAATCGCTCGTTGTTGAGATCGACCGTAATGTCGCCCTTCTCAATCTCAGGACGCAGCGCCCGGATCAACCCCCGCTGGGCTTCTTTCAGTCTTTGCATTTCAGCCGATAGAGCTCCTCGGAGGTTCTCCAGTTCCTTGTCGCGATCTGCCAGGAGACGCTCTAACTCCGCGACACGTTGTTTGCAGGCAGCCAATTCAGCAGCCATACCACTCATCCCGGCGAGTTGCGTGTCGAGGCCACTATTCTTGTTGCTCGCGGCGGCCAAACTGCTTTCGAGGCCACTATTCTTGCTGTTCGCGGCGGCCAAAGCGGCAGACAGCCGGTCCTTGTCACTGTTTGCTGCAGAGAGCTGGCTGGCCAGCTTCGCGGAATCCCCAGCACCGGAACGAAGTGAGGCAAGCTCCCGATCGCGGTCGGTGAGCTGCCGCTCTAGATCGCTGACACGGCCATTGAGGGCGCGAATCTGCTTCTGCGCTGCATCCAGCTCATTGGGGGGCACAGCCTTTGGCTCGACACAACGAACGTCATTCCAAGCCGTCCATCCGTGAGTCTTCTCACAAACGGGGCTCAAATCCGCGTTCTTGACGTCTTTCTCCAAGCTCCCGCAGCCTGCCAGAGCAGCCAAGCTTGCTACCAGGGTAATGGTCTTAAGCACCTGCATGTTGATCTCCTCCTTATTGAGTAGCACGGGGATCTAACGGGTAAGGTTTCCCACTCCCGCATCGTGGGAAATCTCGTAAGACCTTAGACATTAGACGTACAATGTGCGCACTTCGCGGCCTTGATCGGAATTGCCGACAAACAGTACGGACAGTCTTTGGTCGTTGGAGCCGCGGCCGGCGCAGGTTGCTTCAGTCGGTTGACTTGCTTTACGAACAGGAAGATTACAAAGGCGATGATAATAAAGTCAAATGTGGCTTGGAGAAAGACTCCGTAGTTGATGGTCGGTGCACCTGCTGCCTTGGCCGCGGTGAGAGAGGGTTGTGGCGTTCCGGACAGATTGATAAACAGGCTGGAGAAATCCACCTTTCCCATCAGCAATCCAAGGGGAGGCATCAGCACGTCGCTAACGAGCGACGAGACGATTTTCCCGAAGGCTCCGCCGATAATCACACCGATTGCCATGTCGAGCACGTTGCCCTTCATGGCAAATTCTTTAAATTCTTTCAGCATAGTCTCTCCTTCCGAGGATTTGAGTGTACTGCATTGGCGCCTCCCAGGACTACCGTTTCTTGGTCGTATCGAAGCTGTACCCAAGGGTCAGGAGGTACAAATTGTCCGTATCGCCGGTGCCCTGCGCCGGAGTGCTGTTATATCGGGTTGTCACTTGGATGCCGCTCACGAAGCCTTCGAATATTCTGAAACGGACGCCGTTGTCCATCGTCATATAATAACTTTTGGTGTTCTGTAAGGAAGGGTAAAATTCCTGGTAGTGGTAAAACGTCATACGCTCATCCAAGATCGGCCAGTTCAGCCTGACGGCCCACCGGCCGCGGAAGGATGATTGATCAGAAGCAGTGGTAAAGTCCTCATTGAAATAGGAAAGTCCGGCCTCGGCATAGAGCGTCATGTCTTTGAGCCAGGGACTGCTATAATCGCCTTTTTCGATGAATTGATAGCCTGGACCGGAGGACAGGGCGGTTCGCAATTTGAGATCCTGGAAATGATCGTTCTCAAAGTAGGCGGACGCGAACCAGAACAAGCGTTTGGTAATAAAAAAGTCCATCTTGATCAACCCGCGCGCGTTTCGAGCAGAGAGCTGGTTGTCTTTATCACCGTAGACGTACCGACCGTTGAGAGTCAGGCGGAGCTGCTCACTCCGAGCCACGAAGTCTCCGAGGAGGCTTCCATTTCTCAGATGGCTGTTCCCGGTTGCTTGCGTGTAGCCGCCGGTCAAGGTGCCTTTATAGATAACCGGGGCTTGGATGATTGGATTCAGAGCGGTGATCGAATCCAGCGGAACCTCCATTGCCCCCTTCAGCGGCTCAGCTCGCACATTGATGGTTCCGTTGGGGCCCTCGGTGGCCGTGCCGATCAGCACGGACCCTTCTTTGAGATGAAACGGGATTGGGTGGTTGATGGCTAGTTTCTCCACGTTGGCCCACTTTATCTTGATGACAGTATCCGCCGCGGCCGCCGTCTTGAAATGGAGCACTCCATCAGACATTTCGACGACTTCGCCATAGAGTACCCCACCGTCCTTCAACGTGACCACGTCGAGTGGCGGAGGAGCGGGGGAGGCCTCAATGACTACTGGAACATCAGCGGCTGCAACCAGTTGTGGCGTAACCAGACAAGTCAAGAGAACAAAAACCCAGAACCCCTTCTTCATCGAACCCTCCTTGCAAGATGAGTGAGTGCCATGAGTCCATTTCCACACGCTAGCTACGTTGAGAGCCGTAGGATTATTCAGCCCTAGTGGAAAGTTTGCAAGTCTATAGCTCAGGTAATTGTGGGCTGGCAAGTTAAATTCCTCGACAGATGCTGATGTGAGCGATGCGAGGGTCGCATGCGGGGCAATGGTTGCCGGAAGTAAGCAAGGCTAATGCCATTGAGAGTGATAGGGTCATTTCATCAAACATCGTTGCAGGTGTATGTCTTGTAGCCAAGCCATATGCTGGCATCGCTCTGTATTTCTGTGGCTGATTTGGTCAAGAGGGGAACTATTCCGCCACAATGGCGCTCACCTTGCCGGTCATCAGACCGCGTGTTAAGATGCCGCCTCGCAAAATCGGTGCGGAGAGGTGCGAGAGTGGTCGAATCGACATGCTTGGAAAGCATGCGTCCCAGCAATGGGACCGTGGGTTCGAATCCCACCCTCTCCGCCATCTGAAGCCAGTGTGGAGTTAAAGGTTCTGAGTGATGAGTTTGGAAGACAAGACGCGGGGTGAAGAGGTAACTTCACCGCCTGTGAATCTTTCTTTTAACTCACAACTCGTAACTCAGCACTTTGAACTTCGAACTTGAAGAAGGGGCTGGGCCCTGTGCAGCAGAACCCTGTGAACCCCGCCAGGTCCGGAAGGAAGCAACGGTAAGCGGTTAGTTCTGTGTGCCGCAGGATCACCTGGCCCCGCTCTCCCTCGAAGCGAGGAGTGTTGAGTTCTGAGTTATAAGTGCTGAGTTGAAGGGGAAGCTCATTCCATCTTAACTCTTAACTCAGAACTCTTAACTCAGAACTCGGAGCGTAGCGACGTTGGATTACCAAGTTTCCGCCAGAAAGTACCGGCCAGGCACGTTTGATGATGTGATCGGACAGCCACACGTTGTTCAGACGCTGGTCAACTCCATCACCACGAAACGAATTGCCCAAGCCTATCTCTTTTCCGGAACCCGTGGTGTGGGGAAAACCACGGTGGCAAGGATTCTTGCCAAGGCGCTCAATTGTGAGCGCGGGTCAACCGGCACACCCTGTGGTACCTGCTCCAACTGTCTTGAGATCGCGCAGGGAACCTCCGTCGATGTCATGGAGATCGATGGCGCATCCAATACGAGCGTGGATGATGTGCGTGAGATCCGCGAGAACGTCAAGTTCGCCGCGTTTCGCGGGAAGTACCGAGTCTATATCATCGATGAAGTCCACATGTTGTCGAACTCGGCCTTCAATGCGCTGTTGAAGACGCTGGAGGAGCCGCCGCCGCATGTGGTGTTTATCTTCGCCACGACCGAAATTCACAAGATTCCAGCGACGATCCTCTCCCGCTGCCAGCATTACAACTTTCGACGAATTGCGCGAACTGAGATTGTCGAGCGGCTGCGCCATGTGGCCGAACAGGACCAGATCGTGATCGAGGAACGGAGCCTGATGGCGCTCGCCAGGGCCAGCGAAGGGAGCATGCGCGATGGGTTGAGCCTGCTCGACCAAGCAGTCGCATTCGGCGGCAAGACGATCGTGCATACGGATCTGGAAGCCCTACTGGGAGCGGTTCCGCAAGAACTCGTTCGTGCCGTGATTCAGGCGATCACGGCTCAGGAGAGTGCATCGGCGTTACATGTGCTGGCGCAACTGTTGGACCAAGGACACGATCTGCGGGCCTATTGTGCGGAGGTCGTCGAGTATCTGCGTAACATGCTGGTGGTGTCGGTGGTGCCCTCCCCCCAAGAATGGCAGGGGTTGATCGAGGCATCAGCGGAAGATCTTACGCAGATGGCCTCTGACGCGCGCTCATTTTCACCCGAATTACTTCAGGAATTGTTGGCAATCTTCACGCAAGCGGAGGACTCGCTCAGGCTCAGTGCCCATCCTCGGTTCGTGCTCGAAACAGCGGCAGTGCGTGCAACACGGTTGTTGCGTCGAGCGGATGAAAAGCCAGGGCAAACAGTGCAACAAACTCAGCCGATACGTCCATCTCAGCCGACCCCAGGGCGTACGGGCCAGCCGGTCTCGCCCCAGCGGCCCCCTCAATCGACAGCTCCTGCACCGGCCACTTCGATACCATCGAGGTCTCCTGTTACCGGAAACACGGAACCGCCACGAGGCCCTTCAACGAGTCCTACGAATGTCAGATCCCCTGACAATGCCGGCGAGGTGAAGGTTTCGACCCCTCAGGTATCGCAGGCGACTGGCAGCGGGCGCGTTGCCGTGACACTCAATTGGGAACAGGTGCAAGAGGAAGTCGCCAATGCCTCCTCCAGGATTGCCGCTTTCTTGGAAAGAGGACGGTTTGTGAGTGTGGATGGCCATGTTGTAACAATTGGGTTTGCCAAGCAGGAGATGGCGGCCCGAGGGATGATCGAGAACCCGGATAATATGGCAGTGCTCACATCGATATGTGAACGATTGAGTGGTCAGACTGTTCGGCTGCGGATTGCCGAACTGACAGAGTCGGATCCTTCCGGGCCGACGATGGCGCAGCTCAGGGCGGCGAAGGAAAAAGAGCAACGGCTGGTCCTCTTCGAGCAGGCGCGGGCACATCCGGTCGTGAAGCAGGCGTTGGAGATATTCGGCGCAGAGCTCGCAGAGGTTAGGTCGGTGTCGAGCCAAAAGGAGGTTGAGGAATGAAGAATCCGATGGGCAACATGGGAAATCTTCTGAAGCAAGCGCAGGCGATGCAGGCCCAAATGGCGAAGGTACAGGAACAGGCCTCGTCGAAGACGGTGACCGGAACGGCCGGCGGTGGCAGTGTGACGGTTACCGCTAATGGGGCCATGCAGCTAGTCGGTATCGTCATCGACCCCGAGGTGGTGAAAAGCGGCGATGTGGAGATGGTGCAAGATTTGGTCATGGCCGCGTCGAACGATGCCCTCAAGAAGGCTCGCGAGATGATGGCGGATGCGATGAAATCGGTTACGGGCGGGATGAACGTTCCTGGATTGACCTAGCGAATTATTACGGCATGGCAGTTGATCAGCAAGGATTACTTTCACGATTGGTGCGCGAGTTAGTCCGTCTTCCTGGTATCGGCCAAAAGACGGCGCAGCGATTGGCCTTTCATGTCTTGAAGGCTGAGCGCGAAGACGCGCTTCGCCTGGCTGAGGCGATTCGTGCCGTCAAAGACGGGCTCTCGTTTTGCCGGCAATGCCGGAACATCGCCGAGGGCGAACTCTGCGAATTTTGTCTGGATCCTAAACGGGACCAGACCAGAATTCTGGTGGTAGAAGAACCGAGTACGACCTATGCCATCGAGCGAGCGGGAGCCTACCGCGGCTTGTATCATGTGCTGCTCGGCGCCTTATCACCGCTGGACGGCGTCGGTCCGTCCGATATCAGGGCCGAGGAGTTGGTCGACCGGGTGAAGCTTGGGGGAATTGACGAAGTGATCCTCGCAACGAGCCCGACGATCGAGGGTGAAGCGACCGCCATCTATTTAACAAACCAACTGAAACCTCTTGGCGCCAGGGTCTCGCGTATCGCTTATGGCATTCCGGTCGGGATGGATATCGAATATGCCGACGATGTGACGTTGCTCAAGTCGATCGAAGGCCGCCGGGATTTGTAGGAAGACTGTTTTTAGTTTATTTGGTTTGTCTGGTCTATCTAGTCTGTCCGGTCTATTCGGTCTATCTCGTGTGTTTGGTTGAACCAGATGAACCGGATAGACCAAATTGACCGGGCTCATGCTGCCCATTGACCCCCCTCTAGGCCCCTGCTATAGTTTTACGATTTCGAACGGTCTTACTCTTTAGAGAGGTTGCAGTACTATGAAGGCAGGCTCTTCCGCCAAGCGCAAATTGCCCGCTCCACCGGCAGCCAAGTCTGTCACGGTCAAGCCTAAAGCTAAGAAATCATCTCAGGGGAAAAAGTACGCGGCGATTCGTCGTGACCTTGAGCGGCAGCGCAAGGCATTGTTGGAGGAGGCGGTCGAAGGCCTTGCCAATCCAAACGGTCAGGAGACTTTCCCGGATGTCAGCGATCAGGCGTCTGTGGAGGCCGAGCAGAATTTTTCGATGCGTATCCGTGAGCGTGAGCAACGATTAATCAAGAAGATCGACGAGGCGCTTGAGCGGATGAACCAAGATGTCTATGGCATCTGTGAGCGCTGCGAAGAAGAGATTCCTTATCCTCGACTGAAAGCCCGCCCAGTCACTACCCTCTGCATCAACTGCAAGACGCTCGAAGAACAGGAAGAACAGGCCAGGCGCTGAGCGTCCTGCTAGTGCTTCAATGCCTTGACGCGTTGTTGGACGACAGCCACGCGACCGGCTTCATCGGGGATACCTTGGACCAGCGCGATATAGGTCTCGTATTCCGAGATGGCCCGTTTAGGATTCGTGGGCTCGTAGGCCTCAGCTAAGTTGTACCGGGCGATGGCATAGTTAGGGCGGAGCGTGACGGCTTTTTCGAATAAGGCAAGCGCGCTCGCCTTGTCTCCCAGCTCGCGGTACACCGTGCCCAGGTTGTTCAGAACTTCCGGAGTGTTCGGTCTGATGGTCAAGGATTGAAGCATCTCCGCCTTGGCCTTCTCGTGCTCTCCCTTCCCTTCCCAGGCCAGGCCTAGCTTGTGGTGAGCTTCTGCCAGCCACACTTTATTGGTAAAGCCGCTTGCGATCGCTTTCTGGTAGGCGGTGGCTGCGGTATCGTAGTTCTGCGCCCCGCAGTAAGAGAGCTGCGCGGTTTGGCCGCGCGCAAATTGCTGGAGCGAGATGAAGGGTTCCATGTCCTCCGCGCCTTGAGTCTCGATCTCTTGCCCGGGCTTTTTACCCCTTGGATGGCGCAGCCGTTCCAGGAACTCGCGGCGATAGGGCGAGAAGAGCCGTACATAGGGGTCGATCGTCACGGAAGCCTGGAGCAGCGTCGGCTGCTCGCGCGTACCCAGAATCAAGTATTGTGTCGTCGTTTTCTCATCGCCGGTTTCGTACAGGGCGCTGGAATCCATGCTCGTCTTTGAAGATAGATTTGCCACAGTGAGATAGAATTCCAATACGGGCTTCAGCTGCATTAAGGTGTGGCGGAGGACCGGGTATGGTTTCAAGTCAAGCCCGGAGGGAAAGGTATAGACGGTTCCGACTAGCATACCGTCCTCATCGAAAAAGTAGGACTCGTCGCCATGTGATGGACTTCGTCCGGCAGGGAGAAGCAACTCTTGTCCTGCGCCCCAGTCTTGTGCTTTGAGGGTAGAGGCGGGATGGGTTTTGAGGAAGACGGATTTCGAGGTACAGAGGGTCGTGGGCTTCAGGAGGAGCAAGTCGCTTTCAGAGGGCGGGAGAACCGGTTTCCGAGGCGAAGTGTCGCAACCGTTCAGCAAAAGGCACAGTCCTAGGCTGCAGACCACCCAGAGCCGAATGAGTACAGCATAAGGCTGCTGCTTGTTACGTGAATTCAAACTCACGAAGGGAGCATACACGAAAGGTGAAAGGGTTTGCCAAGGGGGTGACAAGGCAACGCCCGCTCTCGTAAGGAAAGCGGGCGTTGCACCTGAAAACGAAGTACACGAAGAATTATCGCCGTTGGTTATCCTGCATCGAATCCTCAGCCGTATACCCGAAAAGGTACGGCATCAGGCTGGGGAGCTTGTACATTGGTCGGTTCAAGCTGTAATCCAGCGCGTGTCCGACCGGATGCAAGAGAAAACCGGCCCAGCGCCAGGGGTTATCGTTAGCGGCTGATCCGGCTGCCACATCGGTGTAGACCAACGATGTGGGGTCCATCACACTGTAAATGCTGGCCGGGGCGGTATAACCCCCGTCTGCATCGGCCAATCTCTGTTGCTCGCGGTTTCCGGCACAACCGACTGCGGTGGCCAGGAGGAGAATTCCCAAGGCAAGAGTTGTAGTCCGCATAGAAGACCTCTTATGTCTTATTAGAGTTCGGGGTCGATGGTCTCTCGGCAGATTGAAGTGTAGCCGACATCCAGGATTCTGTCCAGAATTAGCAGGATGCTGAAATGTCCGCCAGCGTTAATGGAAGGTTAAGGCTGAGTACAATAAGTCGGGACTTTGCTCAACCTCAACCTTGACCTCAGCCTATCTCATCTTGCTCGCTGCGGCCTTGCTTGGGAAAAGGCGCGTCCATGGGCGAAGAGGCTGTTTTGGCAGACTCAGGGTGGGAGGGTGAAACAGTCGCCAGGGTTGGGCGGGTGAGAAGTCTGGCCTTTTTGAGCATCCTGTGGTTTAGGCCAGAGGGTATGGATTGAGATCGGGAAGGGGGAGGATATGGTAGGCGATACTGGTATCGAACCAGTGGCCTCTTCCGTGTGAAGGAAGCGCTCTACCCCTGAGCTAATCGCCTACTAGATTAC